>OGHY01000008.1_pt1 | contig 130641 bp, 131 predicted proteins | sample 1571541 | NCBI WGS metagenome assembly OGHY01 (sample SAMEA2581943, study PRJEB24529) | metagenome | biome: Human gut stool | place: China | collected 2011
TTGTGAGGTATGACGTATGGTTTGAGAGGTGTGTAGAATATGATGGGTACAAAACTCATGGACTTTACATAGCAAGGAATCATTGGTTTGAGAGGTGTGTAGAATATGATGGGTACAAAACGAAACAGAGCAAGGAAAGCGTACAATTAGTGTTTGAGAGGTGTGTAGAATATGACGAGTACAAAACAAATTATACAATAGATTATTCATATGTTTGAGAGGTGTGTAAAATGTGATGGGTACAAAATCGTTTTCATCGACCAAGCTTGTTGGATATGGTTTGAGAGGTGTGTAAAATATGATGGGTACAAAATGTCTAATTGCGACAGGGATTGTAGAAGGAAGTTTGAGATGTGTGTGAAAAGAGATGGCTATAAAACTCTTCCGTCTGATATCATTATCATTGTATAGTTTGAGATGCGTGTAGAATACGATGGGTACAAAACAGGGAAAGGAAGTGAGGAGTCGTATAGGCAGTTTGAGAGGTGTGTAGAATATGATGAGTACAAAACTACCAGATTTACTCTTTGTGGCTTTGTTGGGTTTGAGATGTGTGTAGAATATGATAGACACTAAACAGAAATGTGTAAGAATAGCGCCATGTATGAGTTTGAGAGGTGTGTAGAATATGATGAGTACTAAATCGCAAAAAACCATACTCTGTTCCTTTTGAGTTTGAGAGGCGTGTAAAATATGATGGGTACTAAATCGCAATACTTCGTTATTCCATGTACTGAGTTTGAAAGGTGTGTAAAATAATATATGATGCAATGAGATGGACCTATTGTAAGATGTCGGATTGTCTGTTTGAGAAGTGCGTGTAAAAGAATGATATAAGAAGTAAAAGACATGGAAGTATATTCTGTGTCTTTTTTTCGTGCAACTATGAATGCTATACTAGCTGGAGTGACACTCTCCTACAGTATTTGGAGCTGTCTTTAAATCTACTCTGATTCTATAGACAAGACACTCAGTCGGTATGCATTATACATCAACCAGGGGAATACCCACAAAGTAATAGACACTTTATTCTTTGAAGACTTAAAAGAAGAGGTCAATGAGATATGCAAGATACAGGTAAGTAGGAAGAAAGACAGAAAGCTGGAAGAGAATTATGCAAAGCTCACACGGCAAAAGATAAGGCTATAATGTCTGCACATGGATTTGATATTGGAACGAGAGAAGCGGAATGTGCAGCAGTTTTTATGATGATGTATCAGGTTCTAATTAACAGTAAAAGATGATGCTATAGTAAGAGAGAAGATATCTTGAAAAAACAGAAAATAGCGTCTCTTTTACTTCACAGAACATATGTTCGCAATGATAAATCCTTCCTTTGCCAAAGAGTGTGATGTGATAAAACCGTCTTTGGCAAAGGAAGTCCGTCTGAATAAGAATAGGAAAGTAAGGGAAAGAGTGGTCTGGAAGAGGTAACATTAAAGCATACAGTAATCAGTGTGTATACTGTATACACCTGCTGCCATTCGCTTAAATTTATTTACCATAAATAAAAAGGGAATAGATCCCACTCCATTCCCTTTTCCGAAATTATAAGTATACCTCTTATTTGTGTAATAATAATACATGTTACATGTCATTTTGTCAAGGATACAAAGCAAGAACTTGTGTAATTCGTATGTATGCTATATGTATGTTATATGTACGCTGTATGTATATTTTATGTTTTACCTTTTTATAAGTATTTTGTTCACTGTATTATAAATTACTTTTAGCTCTTCAAGAGGTAATTGCATTAGTCTACTTGAAAGGAAGGGTTTGTTTTAAGAAAATTAGAAAGCTGATAAGGAAATCAGAAAGAGAGAAAAGAGGAAGAGGAGAGAGGAAGACATAAAAATTCTGGAAGAGAATAGGCTAGATAAGAGATAATTAGGGTTCAAGAACGTGTGAAAAATAGTATAGTAGTCCGAAAAAAATGGCTTGCAAAGCCGCTTAAATACTGGGATTGTCTTGCGGATGGGTTCCGCAAAAAAGTGCGTGAGATTTTTCATATAAACCTGACATTTAATTGAGTCATATATAGTCGAAAAAACCACCCTGAAATAAAACACCATAAAAGTACAACAAACTCAGCAAATAAGCGGTGCGGTAGCGATTCGTAACAGAATTAACATAAGTTGCTACCGCACCAGTAAATAAGCGTGCGGTAGCGATTCTAAGAATTTGTATATTTTGTTGTATCTGAATGCATAAAATCCTCATCAGGACATGCAAAAACCTGCCTTTAAATCATTTGCGGAAGCGAGCATGAATATCGTAAAATTGCAAAATACACACATCGCTACCGCACCAGTAAATAAGCATGCGGTAGCAGTTTGTATGGAAACTAACAGAAATCACTACCGCACCTGTAAAAAAGCGGTGCGGTAGCGATAAGATACTTATATATATAATTTTACTTCCGCAAGAAAACGAAAACAAGATTTATAAGTAAAATTTAGTCACAAAAATTGTTGCGGAACCAATATAAATTCTAGCATTGATATATTATTTTTCGTTAAGTATAACAACAAAAGGTGGAAGCCTGAGACTATGCTTCCACCTTAATATCATCATGCTAATTCGTTTGTAATGGTTATTTTTGGAACGATACTTTTGTTGTTATCTTTACTCCTGCAGGCTTTCTTAATAAAGTCGATGATTATATCATTTACGATGGAATATCCAGATATAGGACAAGCAACGGCTATCTGATAGTCGCTTGCACTTAATAATCTTACCTTATAGCGAGCATATATATGTCCCTTAGCCAATCTTACAATTATATCTGTCATTATGTCAGAACCGTTGACACCATATAAACATGCTTTATCTAACGAAGCCGTAAGTACGCAATATCCGCTATCAGGAATAAGCTGATCCTTATCTTTGTATCTGTACGACAACTTGCTGTAATTATATGTGGTTATACCTGGCATAGATATATCAGTTATATCTGATATGTCATACGATGCTGCCATGGCATCATCTATATATCTGAAATTTTTATACCGTTCAAAACATACCGTATCTGTATCCAGAATTCTATTAAGGTTGTAATAACACCCCTTGTAGTTGAGCATGTACTGTTTCAGAGGATGTGAAGCAGTATGAACCATATCGCCAAGAACATTATTCACCAAAATTCTATCAATATCCGGATGTGCCGCTGCATACATAGCAGGTAGCGAAACAAGGTTATTAGAATGGAAACCATGCCTGTTAAGATAATTCTGTATTGCCGGATAATTCATGCATAATTTAACACGTTCCCCGCTAAACAGTCTAAACAGAATATTTTCATACTGATAGCTCTGCTCAATAATAAACCAGAATCTTTCTTCTCTTCCTGTATATACAAGAATGCCATAAGTATCTATATCACCATCATAAGCATATTCTACAACTATAGGCTCAGTACCATTTAACTCTGTCTGGCATAACGCGGTCTTTTTGATTAGCTCGGAATCTGACAGACCGTAGGCAGTGCCAATCTCTCCAAAGTCATAATCACGAATGGACATCCCGGACAGCTCATATACAGAATGTACAGGAACATCCTCATTAATTTCTGACGTAGAAGATGTAGAGTTATCATCAGGTGAATCTACATCCTCAGGAACAAAACCACTGCTTAGTGTAAAGTTATCTCCCAATGGCATAGTTGGCCTTTTATCTTTTTCCTGAACCGATGTAGTATCTCTACCCTCAGCTGCATCAAAAGGCTTCTCGTTTAGTATTTCGCTTTGAGACGACTTATGTTCAGGAGCAGAATCTTCTAATATATTATATGATAACTCCCCGCTATCTGGAGTTACGTCGAAATATTCTGTATCATCTTCAATGCTTGTATCATCATAACTGGCCAGCAAATTTTCCAAATGCTCATCAACTTCTGCGTGTCCACCGTAATTATACAAATCTTCCGGTTTAGATAAATCCTCACTGTTAGAAACTTCAACTACCGCTGTACTAGCCCCGTTTAGCGCAGAGTCTTCTTGAGTAAGTTGTTCTTTCATGTCCTCAATAAAATTCTCATAGACGGAAGGCTGCTCATCTATATTGCTATGCTCATTTTCTTTAGATGATGTTTTTAATTCATCAGATGCACAATCTTCTTGAGTATTAACAGAAATATTTTCATCCTTAGCAGCATCTTCTTCATCAATAAGTCCAGTATCTTTCACAAAGAAGGCATACTGATCTTTAGTGTCCTGTGTGAGAAAGCTTAAAGCATCAAATACACTTTCCTGTCCCATGCAGTCTGCAGAGGGATTCGATTTTGATTTACCAGAAGCCACAGACGATAGAATGTCAGAATCACCCGGGGCTATATTTGTTGTATTATGATTTTTCTTCTTTTTGGTCTTTTTGTGATGTTCGGTTAAAGTGACATCGCCCACACCAAGAGAACTAAAATACCTGTCTGGTTTACTATGTTCAATATTTTTCTTGAAGTATCCATTGTAGGAATACACATTTGTCAATTCCCTAGATGCTGCTTCGTAATCTTCTTGCGATGCAGACAATCCGGCAAGAACAATAGACGAAATAGCACTGCAAAAAGAAGAAACAGCGTCGGACTGTGACACATTAATGGAATAATCTACCTTGGTATCCCGTTTATACCCAGAACCATCAGCAGCTAGTGTCTGTGACTCCTCATACAAAATATTCATAAATGTATTAATAATTGCATTAGGACCTTGTAAAGCTTTCTGACTAACCTCTTTAAGACGAGGTTCGATATTTCCGCTCTCTATATCCTTTACCCTGCGAATCAGGTAGTATGCCACAAGTGCATTAAAATTATATGGTTGAGTGCATATTTCATCTGCATTATACACAGGATACATTCCGGTAAAATGAGTAGCAATGTTCTCGTAATATATGTAATCTGCACCTGCCACATTATTAAAAATAATATCAACAAACGATGTATCAAGTTGAAGCAGGGCATAACCGAGCACAGTGTTTTCATATTCAATCCTGGCATTCATATATTCAGGTGAAAAAGGGCATAAATAGCATAAAGAAGCAACTCCGCTTGATGTATAAACAATACTGTTGCAGCCAGAGGTGCAATATTTAGGGTTTTTATCCCTTTTCTTGTTAAATCCATTACAAAGACTTTTACACCTCTGCTCAATATTATCTCCGGGATTTGAACCGAAATAATATTGATGCTGCTTATTATCGGAAATAGACCAGTTTGTATATAATCGGATAAAATCAGCGGTAGAATTATCAATGCCGTCATACCACCTGTATAGACGATACGCCATGGCAATATGTGATGTTCCATCATATTTACCTGTGCCATCGTTACCTACTGCAATATTCTTAAGAGATTTCCCAGAATAATGTATGCAAGGAGGACAGCACTTATTTAATATGGAAGCCATATACATTTCCCCCTTCTATAAAATAAATATATATATAATTGTGGATTAGGTACGCCTATAAGTCAAGATTAAGTCCTTGCTTTGCGAACCCCCCTTAATATATACTTTAGTTACAATGTATGAACGGAGGAAAACAGTATGTATTTTGTTTCAAATAGTCATGAAAACTTTTACAATGCCAACATAAACAAAATGTCAGATATTAATAAGGATTGCTATCATAAAGCATTATTTTATGCCCTTGGAATGACAAATAATTGCAGGGAAAATATTAACATGTTGTATGATTATGCTACAGGGTGTGTGAAGCAGATAAAAGGAACAGAGTATGCATGGATTACAGGCACAGATATAAGAATCATAAGACTTGCATACAATCTATATAACGGTGGCTGTCCAACCGCAATAGAGATAGATAATCAGGAAGAAAGAGAAGATGAAATAAAAAATTACCTGATTCCTAATATATTTGGTTATTTAACACCAGAATTAATTGAAGGAGCAATTGAAGCTATTAAAATAAGATTCATGGAAAATGATATTTACTTTATATAAATACATGCTAAAATAAGTATATAAATATCGTAAAAACTTAATATCAGCAAAACAGTCGAAAGATTGTGACGCAAAGCCAAAGGGTCTAAACTGTAAGCAGTATGACAGCCGGTTGCACACTTGTATAATATTCTAACTCTAAAGAGGTATCCGGCGGGGTGTCTTTTTGCTTTGCGCCTACAGTAACGGAGGTGCAGGTATGAAAAAAAGAAACAAAGTTATGAAATATATAACGATAACGATGTCGGGAGCGGTGTTTGGAGTTGGAGTTGCCTTTGCATTTAGATCGGCCGGAATAGATAACATATTCGAACAAGTTGCTGCACAGAGTATGCTGTCCCAGAAATCAGTCTATCTATCAGAGCCTATAGATATATTTTCAAATGAGAACGAGACCGATGCTGCAGTCTATATAGAATCTGAACCGAGCCACGAACAATCACAGACGAATGCTAATGCAGTCGAAACTGAAACCATGCAACGAGTAGATGAAAAAAGAAATACGGAACCAGCAAGCGAGTTGAGTACGGCTGCTGAGAAGATACTCCAGGAGACAGAGAGAAATAGCATTGAGTTAAAGACAGAGAGCAACACAAGACCAAATACAACAGATGATGCAACAGTAAACGATGTAATTAAAAGAATTAATGAAGTCCGTGCAAGTGTAGGAGTAAGCAGTGTCAAGTATGACTGGACATTAAATCAGATGGCTCAAGTAAGAGCAATAGAGAATGCAGAAAATAATTTTTTTAAGGCACAGAATGGCAGGCATTTAAGACCGGATGGGAGAGCAGCATCAACGATATGTAATGATTATGGACAATATGGAAATTTTGGTGAGGTAATGGGAAGATATCAAATGACAACTGCAGAAATAGTAGATGGATGGGTAAATTCTGATTCACACTATGCTTGTATAACTAATAGCATATATAAAAGAATAGGAATCGGTTACGAAGCTGATTCTGAGGGTAGAATATATTGGGTAGCTATCTTAATGGATTAGATTTGAATAGAAAGAGGAGTATATAATAAATATGATGTTCACTAAAGGAGATATCAAAGTAGATATTATAGCGGCATTTTCTACAGAAGGAGAAATAATCCCGCTAAAGATAAGATTTCCCGATGATAATGGTGAAATAAAAACATATAAGATTGTAGGATACAGAGAAACAACGGAAATTGGCTCAAAAGGATTTCAACCTGTGCTTAATTTTGACATCAAGATAATAGATTATGGTATTGAAAAGAAATTGCATCTAATATTTTTTCAACATGAACGCATTTGGATAATACGAAAGCTAATTTGACAAAATGAATAAACGTTTTTATGCAGAGTAAAACACTTGGATAATATGATGAATTATTGATGTCGGATGCGCCGTAGTAATAAAAAAAGAGGTACATAAAGTACCTCTTTTTTGTGTAATTAACAAAGAGTAGAAATAGAAAATAAACAGAAATCAATCACTTCGCTAAAGTCTTGTTTAACGAAGTGATTGGTGCATGGTGATATGAAATGTGTTCGATTTGTTATTTGCAAATCAAAATGCCATATTGCAATACTTAATGCCATTATTTTACTATATTGCAATTAGTATTGCAAATTAGCATATGTATTGATTTATCTAACATCATATAATATAATAATTATATAATTTATTTTATCTTTTACCACGCTATTCTTCGGGATGTGGCATCATGTTATAATATTTTGACAGATGACGGAAAATCGAATACGATTATCGAAGAAACAACAATTATATAAGGGATGTCCCTTGAATAAAAATTCACAGGGATATCTTAAGATTCCCTGTTTTATCATAGATATCATACAGGGAAAGGAGCTAAGAAATATGAATAATGTTTCAATTACACCATACGAACAAATCCAAAAGTTACGTGCTATCGACGACATTATGTTTCAAATGTTGGCAGAATCAGAAAAAGTTTGCCAGGAGATACTAAGAGTAATTCTTGATGATGCTAAGCTAATTGTTCAAAAAGTTACTCCTCAAGCATCAATTGCTAATATTCTTGGCAGATCAGTACGATTAGATGCATTGTGTACGTTAGGTGATGGAACAATCTGTAACATTGAGGTACAAAAGAAAAATGATAATGATGATTTGAGGCGCGTTAGATATAATGCATCAAGTATTGTATCTAACTTTTCAAAAAAAGGCAGTGAGTTTTCTCAGATACCAAATGTTACAGTGGTTTACATTTCTCAGTACGATGTTTTCAATAGTGGCAGGACAATATATCATGTTGATTCCGTTATACGGGAGACAAATACTACTATTGATGACGGGTTGAAGCGAGTATTTGTAAACACACAGTATTGCGAAAAGGATACCTCGGATGTAGGCGCTCTGATGCGTTGTTTTCTGCAGCAGACTGTTACAGATAAAAGGTTTCCTGAATTAACAAAAAGATTTAATTATTTAAAAAATGACCAGGAAGGAGTGGATTCTATGTGCAAGATTATCGAAGAATACGGGGATGAAAGAGCTGCTGAAAGTGCTGCTGAAACTTTAGTAAAAAACATTGAAACATTAGCAGATTCGACTGGAAGTATTGATAAAGCTTGTGAACTTCTTAAAATTACTCGTAAACAGTACGATGATGCTAAGGCACTATTAGAAAAAACCCTTGTTGTTTAGCTCAATCGTATAATTGTTCAAAAGAGGTACACTATGTACCTCTTTTTTAATTATTAGGTTTAATTATCTTTCTATAATAGGCATATGCTCTTTCCGCTCCATAACTCCCTTTTGTCAAATCATCTACAATTACATTTTCTATAACCTGTAATGCTACTGAATCAATGAATGACTTCTTACATTTATCATTCATGCATTCCAATAATGATTTAGCTGCGTTAAGCATTTTAACAGTATTTCCGTTATCTTTTGACATTAAATACTGATAAAATTCTTCATCTGTATATGGTTCAGCATTTATGCATCTTTGACCAGAGAGAATCAACTCCTTTTGTGAAATAGGTTTACACTTTTTATACTTTTGAGGTTTTGGGGGAAAATACTCAAAATGCTCCTTATCTCCCTCCATATAAATATAGCCTATCGGTTCTTGTTTATATTCCACTACAGTAGATTTTTTCATTGTTCTAATATATCGCGTCCCTGTTATTTTTGAAAGTAACTTAAATGTGTCAGTAATTATGTTATAATTCTCACTAACAAAAAAATCATTTAATTCAAAATCAAAATATGCACTTAATAATGGCAAGTATGAAACTGGCATATCTCTAGTTCCAGATTCATAATTACTGTAAGTTGATGTATTGATTTCAAGCTCATTTGCAATTTGAGATTGAGATATACTCTTCTGCTCTCTTTTATTTCTGATATACTCTCCCAGTTTTTCTCTAAAATTTAGTCTGATTTGTTCATGTTCTTTCTTCATAATTCACCTAAAGTTTTTACGCAGCGTAAAATCATTTATGCATTTCGCTAAAAGCACTTTCCATTTATTTACCATATGATGTGTTTATACTATAATGATACAGAAAAAAGCATAAAAAAATAGTATTGCGTTACTGCCCTGGAAAGCTTTCGCAATACTATTGACGCACTCTGCATCTATGGTTGTATTATATCATGAAAATATAATATTTCAATAGGTTTATTAAAGTGCGTCCAAAGAAATTTGGAGGTATTAAGTTATGAAAAACATTCATCTGACACTCGATAACAGAATATTTATCGAAAAATGTCTTGATCAAGGGAAATCTATCCATCAAATCGCCGTAAATCTCGGCAAATCTGACTCTAGTATTGCTAGAGAAATCCAAAGAAACCGCTATAAAATGCCTGTTAAGCAGACTAACTATTATCCATGTATACACAGATTATCAATGTGTGGTGTAATGCATTTATGTGATGCAGATTGTAATCGATTTTGCAATGGCTGTGTGGGATACTGTAGCACTGGTAAATGTAAAGATTATATTCCTGAGCAATGCAAATGTATAAAAAGTGCTCCGTATGTATGTAATGCCTGTGAGAATGTTAATCGTACATATTGCAACTATCCAAGATACAGATATTCTGCATCAATGGCACATCAGTTATCTATGGATAGAGCCAGAGATTGTCGTGAAGGCATATCTCTTTCTCCTGGTGAATTAGAGGAAATAGACGCCATAGTTTCTCCATTGATTCTTAAAGGACAGTCTGTTAGATCTGTTTTCAGAAGATATCAGGATAAGCTTCCATGTTCAGAAAGGACTCTTTATAACCTTATTGATAAACAGGTCCTAACCGCAAGAAATATTGATTTACAGCGGAGAGTAAGATATAAGCCAAGGTATGCCCATAAGAAGCGCACAACAATAGAATCTGATTATTTAATTGGACGAAGATATAAAGATTTTGATGAATATGTAAAGAATAATCCAACTGTCAGCGTGGTTGAGATGGATACGGTAATAGGTATGAGAAACACGAAGAAAGTATTGCTTACATTGATATTTAGAAGCTGTCATTTTATGATAGCAATTTTATTGCCTGATAAGAGTCAGAATTCAGTTAAGAACGCATTTGATGAACTATATGAAGTCTTTGGTCATGATAGGTTTAAGAAATTATTCGGAGTTATTCTTACAGATAGAGGCACTGAATTCTCAAATCCGTTTATGTTTGAACAAGATATTAATGGAAATGATAGAACTATGTTATACTATTGTGATTCTTATAGTTCATATCAGAAAGGTATGATTGAAAAGAATCACGAATTTATACGATATATTATACCTTCTGGACGGTCGTTGGATGGATATACACAAGAAGACATTAATCTTATGATGAATCATATAAACAACTATCCGAGAGAATCACTTAATGATGCCACTCCTTATGAATTAGCAAAACATCTTATAGGTACAGATATCTTAAGAAAATTGCATTTTCATAAGATTGAAGCTGATAATGTTATTCTTAAGCCGATACTTTTACAGAACCATTACAGGAAATAAAATCTGTTTGCACAATATAATGCAATTTATGAAAAAATCAAGGGAAATGGCATTAAGTCTTACAAATTAATGCTACTTCCCTATTTGTACTGTTATATATTCGTCTACTGTTTCGATTTTACGCAGAAAACTAACAATAAATTTTATTTTAAAATGCATTTAACTCTGCGTATTTTCTGTGATATACTTATATTGCAATGTGATTTACAAGTGACGGAAATGTGTTCGATACTAATTGCAATCCGAAATGCAATATTGACAGACTTAATGCTATTTTTACTGATATTGCATTTCCTTTGTCAAATAATATTAAAAGAAAAAGAGTTGTCTCACACGAAACAACTCTTTACTTTGTGGCAGAGCATTATAATTACTTATAAATAATAGTACAATTAATTAATAATTATTCATTCTGTTCTTCAGCTTCATAATCATTTAAAGTTTCCTCAGCTTCTTTTGGAGAAAGGTTAAATTTTTTCTGTAGCAGCATAATTATCCTGTTATGGTCTGCATTAAATTCCTTTGCCATTTCAATAGTAGTCTCAATGGCTGTTTCTTTTTTTTCTTCACGAATTTTCATTGCAAATGTCATATACTGCACCTCCCATTCCTTTTTAGCAATAGCAGAATCTACAGCGTCCTGTAATTTCTGTGTAAAACTATCGGTTGCCTTCTTCCCGATTAGATAATCCAAGAACCTACACATGTTTTCAGATAAACCTTCTCTAGAACCTTCTGCATTTAAAATTACCTTTGTTGCTTCATCACCAAGTCTTATAGAGTGATCCTGTTCACAGATACTATTAAATGTGTAGATAGGAAGATTTTTATCAAAAACATCTTTCAGACATATAAATATAACATATATCTTCTTAAGTTCAGAGTAATCCATGCCTTTCTGAATTGAATTCAAATCAATCATACCCTGATAATATCTGGTTCTTTTAGGTAATTCTTTTTGTTTTGTAGTCTGCATCTCTATATCATACACAGTATTTTCGGAATCATTGACATATACATCAAGTCTTACGCCTTTACCATCATATGTGAGATCAATTCTTTTCTGGCTGTCTGCTAATTCTACTTTCTTGATTTTAATATCAAGGATAAGTTCAAGAAGCTCTTTACACAGCTCAAGATTATTCTCCAATATCATACAAAACATAAAATCATCAGTGAAATCGAGCTCATTATACTCTTTAATTCTTTTTTTCATAATTAATACCCTTTTCTTTCCCTGCATGAGCAAATTATATCTTTACATCTATATAAACAGGGAAAGTCTGCCACACTCACAATCCCTGAAATTTTTATAATATCAAGGATTGCTTATCCTTATTAAATTATTTGCCATAGGCACCACCATGTGGCAGAAAATATTAATCTGCCAATATTCTTCTGTATTTCTACAGTCGAAAACTCATATTTCCTACACTTTAACAATAATATAGAAAATATCAGCACCATAACTTCAACATATGAGTTATTATCAATGTTGAGCTAAACAGAACTATATAAGTTCAAAAAATATAAAACTATTTACACTATTATATTACCATATTTATCTGAATTTTGATACCATCAATCTTATATATTATCTGAATATTTTATGAAAGTATGGTAATTATAAACCCGTTACTTGTCAATAATGACAGATTTAATTATGCTTTTAGGTACTGTATTTTCGATAATGAAAAAAAATTTGCAAAAAAAATAATGCTACCGCACTAGGCGATAGCATTAAATTCTTTAAACAACATCAATGATTCAGGATTAAGAAATCCAAAATCAATATTAGTGCTGATCCTGCATTCGGAATCATCAAGAAAATAATCCAAAAACACAAGATAATAATATTTTTCATCTGTATATAGATTAATCAAATCAAAAGGAAGTGAACCGTAAAATACATTAAAATATGACAGATTTGAAAAGAAATCAATTGGCATATTCTTCTTTTTCGCATTTGGGATGCGCATAATGGTTACACGATCTAACCAATCAATTACCGGCAAGGAAGCAAGTTTATGTATGATTTCGACAGGAAGCTCACACATGCACTCCTTCACATATTTTGCTACATCGTTATCAATGCGAGTGGCGTCCATATCTTTTGAGATATGATCAACCCAGTTATACAAACTCAAATATTCATTGTAACACACATTATTAAACTGTTCGACCAGCCTGCTCACCCTTTCATCAAATGGTAAGCATAGATATGAGTTTACGGAATCTTTAATGTGTTTTCTTAGAGGCTTATATGTTTTCAAATATTCCAAGGAATACAAAGCAGATATGATTCTCAAGCATGAGGAGGAAACCTCATCTGCAATAAGTTCCCATCCATAAGCGGAGGAAACATTCAGTAATAGCGATTTCTTCTCTTTTTTAAGGAGAAAGTTGCTCCAGCTCTCATATTCAATATTAACATTAATATCAGGTCTAATTGACAATAAAGAGCCATTCCGCATCTGACACACTGCAGATATTAGGGACGATTTATCAGCAATTCTAAACATTTCTGAAAGGAACAGAGAAAATCCAATCTCAATATCATCGAAATTTCTTACATGCTTTACAAAAATTTGATTGTAATCATACAAGGTTCAACACCTCATCCCTATAGATGTATAGTAAGCTATACAAAAGTCCCGTGAAATCTAATGTTTCTAGAGGCACAAAGTCTCCATCATATTCGTCAACTCCCCATGCAAGATAGAGAAATATGCCTTGCACCCACTTGTGCTTGGCATTAACCAATAAAACACTTGGATTTAATCTAAAAGGAAAAATTGTTCCACATGTTAAATCGTCAACATAGATTTCAATATGCTCCTGGGAGATTTTTTTCCCTGTCGGAATGAAAAACGCGATATAATTCATGGTATGACAGTCAAACGTTCCGGACAAATCAAATTCATCATATTTCTCCATATCTTTTTTTGTTATCGTGACATTAAATTCCTCTTCAAAGTATTCGATGAGTCTGTCAACATCATTAATTTTAAAAATATCATATATCTCTTTGTCAATTATTGGCTCATAGCCATATGATTTAATAGAGAGATTTAAAAGATAATATTCCATTTTCTCCCAAGCTAACTGTCCTACTTCCTCTTCGTCTGCAGGTATATCATACTTCTTATCTTTAAGCAGGGAAGAAAGTATAAGTAAGAATATAACATTTCTTTTCCTTGCTGCTTTTCCAGAGAAAGTAACATAACCTTCATCATCTGTCTGAATTGGAAATACTAGGTTCTCAATAGTAAATGAATGAGGCTTGCATACCATAAAGGGAACATTTTTAAAAAACAAGCCCATCAGATTATAACAGTAATCAACATCATCATTTGTCATTGTCATAGACACCTCCAACTGCTGCTTCATAGCGGCTTTTATAATTATTTATTTCATTCAATACAATATATGTTTCTGGTTGAAAAAGAGAAAAATAGTATTCGCTCTCTCTCATATCCATCCCCTCTATCCAGTACACATTTTCATCGCTGACAATGAGATATTGTGAAACACCAAAACCCTGTTCCAAAATAGAATCTCCTAAGTACGAAAAAAGACTTGGATAAAAAGATGATAAAAATTGTATGATCTGGTTGCCAGCATCAGGATATTTTTTCATGAATTTGCCCAATGTCGGATTTTCATAAACATAAATGTTAGATTCTTCTAAATCCATACTGATAAAGCTGGTGCTAAGGCTATCAAAAATTAGATTAGGAAGGCTATATGAACCATCATATGTCTCCTTTGATATATCAGAATACATAGTAAGTGACCATCCATACTCTGAGATACCAAGTGCCAACTCCTTGAAATAACCATCAGCAATCTCAACATTTGCATCAAGTGCATTGTCAGCAGATTGAAGCAGTATAGGTGAAGTATCAGGCAGTGGGAAATTCATACCGAAAGCATCTGATATCAGCATCATCTGAACACGCAATATAGCCCAGTCAGTATATGAGAAATCAAGGAATCCGTTTGAACTGAATTTATTAAAAGAAGTAGTTTGGCGGAGATTTTCAAGGAGTTCATCCATTTTTCTTATCCGCTCTTTTACCAGTTTTTCCCTTATTTTTGGCAGCTTTTTCATCATTATTACCTCCATTTTTCATCGCATTTTTCATTGCAACAAGTAAATCAGGATAACTACTAACATTATATTTTCTATAAGTGTCTGCTAGAAAGTTCTCAAGAGAACGATAGCTGACACTCAAATTGAAAGAATGAAAATAAGTTACTCCATCTTTATACTCACCATTTTCAATGAAGGAGCATATTTGAGAAAAAGTAATTGTGGCTGCAAGCTGATTGGTGACATAGTGTTGTGGAGCAGAAATATTTATTGCACCACATGACAGCTGGCTGGCTTTCTTTGCTCTGCTTTTTAAGACATCAGGAAAATAGAAAGTCCGGTCTGGACACTGTACACCAGAGAAGTTTCTGTATCCTGCCACGACAGTACCAAAATCAAATTCATTCGCACTGTCTATGTAAATGATATCGGTATTTATATTGAGCGAAACGCTGTCAAAATATTTATGCATGGTCTGTCTTGCCCTGTGATTATCAACAGCACCTATAAGAATAATATGCTGTTTTACATCATAGAAACGAGATGTTCCAAACCAATCACTACCGACAATATTTTCAAATTTCTTTACCTTATCTATGTAAGTTGGAAATGGAAAAACACTAATACCATATACCTCAGTGTATGCCTCGCTTAAGCAGTCAACCTTGAAGCAGCCAACATCATCAGACGAAAACGGCTGACGATTTATATTTTTCTCATCAACCAGATCGCCATCAATCAGATACAACTTAAACTGTCGTATTTCATCTGTCTTTTTAGAATACAAATATCTGGCCAGCATCGAAGCAAGCGTACCGCCTGTACCGCCAGCGCCAACGATAACTATTTTGTATTCGTGTCTTATTTCTTCATTACTCATTGATATACCTCCTGCTGTTTACAAACAGCTATAAAAAAAATCGGAGGAATATTTATATATTCCCCCGAAAACAATTAAATTGTTACAATTTTGCCGGAATTCATAACGGACCGGACAAATTTAGAATCATATTCAAAAGGAGCAGATTCAAATAACTGTTCTTTTGATAAATTGATGATTCTATCATTACTGCCATTACAGCAACGAAACAATGACATCTCTTCCCCATTTATCCCATGATTGAAAGAAAAAACGCCATATAAAAGATTTCGTTTTACTTCATCTGCATCGTCGGTAGAGCTCCAAAAAGCATTAAACGCTATTCCGTGTGAATGAACTTCTAAAACAGGGATATGTGTCAATAGCCAGTCATCATATTCCTGTTTCAAAGGATAGACGGAGGCAATACTTGCCTGTTGTACAGGTACAGAAATACAGTACTTTTCCTCTTCTATGTCCCAAAAAACCCGTGCCAGGCATTCAGTGTTAAATAACTGGGCCTGTTTTTTAAAAAGACTTACAATTTTATTGTAAATTGTGGCAGGAATTTTTGGCAACCTTAAAGAAAATTTTACATATCCTCCGGACACATATACGGCATACGCAGGCTGAACATTTATGAATCCATCCTCATTTATATGTGAGTAGGTTTCATAGTCTTTTAAGTCCACATTTACCATTAGTAAGCCCCCTTTGAACCACCAAATTTCAATCCTAAAATAAACAAATTCTGTTTTGCAATTTCTTTAATAATAATTGCATTAGGAGTGTTACATTCAACAACCCCAACTTTAGCAAGCTCTTTGCACAGATCATTATGCGAATACTCTCCAGCCGGGATTTTAGGAAGTGTGTTTGAGAAAAACTTAATTTCAGTATCCTCGTCTATCTTATACACATCCTTGGTCTTAGCTGCTGGTAAAGGAGTATTAGAGCAGATAACTGCTCCGACAGAATTACCAACTCCATCAAGGTTCACAATGGAAATTCGGTTCTTTAAATCAGGGTATTCATTTTCGACGGCTTTTTTTAATGCTGATACGGTAATCTTACCTTCTGACGAGAATGAGATGTCTTTGTAACCATAAAGGCTGATGGTAACATTACCAAACAACCTTGATGTAGCATCAGAATCCTTAACCTCTTTGAAAACAGGAAGAATTATATGCCCTCTCTTGATTAAGTCTGATTCCTCAAGATAAAGTTCACCAAGACGCTCATGGAGAGCTTTTTTCAGGTCTTCTTTAGATATAGTTCCTTCTATATCAGACAATGAAACTTCTTCGGAATCAAAAATAAAAACATCAGATTCTTCTATTGTGATTTTATCATCACTAGAAGGCGATGAAACTGTACCATATACAGTATTAGCTTCATAGCTGAAGTCTAGAGCATTAGCAATTTTAAAATTACCCTTAAGGAAAGATTCAACCTCTACATTGGTTAATGTATCAGATTCAGTTTCAAGCAGGTCTTTTGTCAGTATAATCGCATCATGCATATACATGTATACTTTGCATGGCAGCTTTATACTGTTTTTTGCCACCTTGTCTGAAGACTTCTTGGTCGTTTCTTTTTTAGTTGCTTTCTTTTTCTCCTCTTTCTCATCAGCAAATGTCTCAGCGTATACACTGAGACCATCATCATCAAACAAATCAAATAAATTCATATTTTTACCTCCTGTACGCTTAAAGCGCCGCTACATTTTTAATAGTTCATCAATTTTAATTTCCTGATACAATGGCTTATAATCCTCTTCCGGGAATACATCCACATTCTCTAATGCGGCAAGCATGTTCCCCATGTTTCCGTATCGTTTAGATACATCTAATGACAAGTCCGAATTGCCATTAGCACTAAGGAATATCTCGCACACTCGTTCCACATCGACTAAATTCTTGCACTTAGGAAGTTTAATACTTCCCCAGCATATTTTACCTTCTGAGTAAACATTAGAAAGTGGTGCATGATAAAGTGTATCGCCTTTTGCAGCAAAAACATATGCCTCATCACGCCGCACCTCTTCATTTGATATTGTAAGAAAAAATACCAGCTCAGGGAGAGCTACATAGTAGTCTTTTCTGCAATAATTAATGAGGTATTTTCCGGCCGGAAACCTGAACACGGCTTTGCAAGAAAAACGTGCAGCGTTTCTTGCAAAACAAAAATTATATAGTGTAGCAGGTAATTTTCCGTTATTAGCAGGAAAGTATTCCATCATATCCGCATTCTCTCCGGAAGTGAGTGCAATAATAAAATCTGAAAGCTCAACTTTGTAAACCTGTCGTTCTCTTCCATCCTGTGCAATAACACGGACAGGAGAACCATCATCATTAATTGTTGCCTGTAGTTGCATTGAAATCACCTCCTACAGACAAGCCACATAACGGTGGCTTCGAACATGGGACAAATGTTGAATATTAGATATAAAGTTACATGCAAAACGAGCTTTTGCATTCAACTTCTCCTCGTTTTTTACTTCGAATAATGCTAACTGATATAGCTTTTCCGGAGTAAGTACGCTGAAATCGCATTCAGATGTGTTTTTCATCGATGCGACCATGGATAAGAGATCATAATACTCCTTCTGTCCACTTTCTTCCTTCCTTGTTTTTTCTGCTGATTCCTGCAGATAAGACAAGTCAAAGTTCCTCTGTTTTAACTTTGCCATACGGCACCTCCTTCTGAGCATGTACGCTCTAATTAAATTTATCTATAAAACAGACACATACATATAAAAGCAAAAAAATAAGCCTGTGGCATAACCACAAGCTTTAAAATCACATATATATGTCTGTAAATAGCACCCTGCAACACATATACAACCAGCATACATGTGCAACACAATTCCTAAAAGGAATAAAAAATAATAAAATAAATACTATATTATAATATCATAGGAGCGGCATATAAGCAAGAAAAAAACAGGGGAATATGCAAAAAGCATATTCCCCTGTCATTTAAAACCAATCATCTTCTTGTTTTGCTTTAATATAAGCGCCACCAGGCACTCTTGCACCCACTATGTGGCATTTAAGAAAATGTCTGTCTTTACTCTTTCTAATACCTTCGGGAAAAATCCTTACCTGATGTAAAGTTATATACCCTGTATCGTTGTATGAAAGAGTATCTTGGCATGAAACAGAAATCCCATTAATATTTTTTGAATAATTACCTATATGGTAAACTATTCCTCCCGATAAATATAAATAAAAATTATCCGGATTATACTTTAATTCCGGGAAAAGCACATTAAGTGTCATTCCCTCTAATTTGGAAATCTCCGTAGAGCCAACAGTTAAATCATATGCCATAGGCACCTCCATATACGCATTTCACTATGCTAAAGCTTTCTCAGGAATTGAGCATACTGTAATGCTATCATATTCTGCACTGTAGTAGTAAACCTTGTTAGACAGAAGAATGTCTGGTTCAAGTGTTTCATTAACCTCTCGCACCGTGTTCTCCAGTGCTGCTGCATCATCTACAAAATGAGATGATAAAGCAAGAAGTTCCTGTGTTGAACTAGGCAATATGTATAGGTCTGAGCCACCCAATTCCGCTGCCAGTTCTTTCCATATATTCTTATTGTTAAGAGCATATGCACTTCCATACACACGCTTGGAATTAGTTACAATCATGAGAGGAGAGGACTCTCCAATAAATAAAGAAAGTACACTATCAAGGTCTTTATAAAAAATATCATTGTAATTGGTATTTGAAGCAGCATAATTAAATGCTTCATCAAAAGAAAGACCAACATTCTTCAAGAAATCATCGGTTACAATAGAGATAGCCCTACCAGAATCGTTCTCATCAAAAATCCACTTGAGTATGAACGCCAGGCCTGTTTCACCAATAAATCTCTTAGGTATATCTCTAAGATGATCTTTGTGGTCATTAAAAGAAACAACATCTAATGCCAGACGTGTCTCAGGATCAAATGACATACCAAGAGCCTCCCTGATGGAATGTTCAAGCATTTTCTTGACATCAAAAATTCCACCCTCAAATGCATCAATCTTAACTTGAGGGCAAATGCATGTATTTTTAAGCTTGATCTTTAATGCATCATATTCATCATTTAATTTCTTAACATGAGAAAATGCGATACCTGTCACATTCTCCCTTAACTCATCAGAAATAAGCTCATATACTATGGAAAAATTGTTCTCTGCTAATTTGTTTTTTAATTCATAAATATTCATAAATTATACCTCTGTAATGCTTTAAGCACATTTGATAATATGCAGACAGTTAAAACTGCCTGCATTTAATTAAATTGAAATTGTTGTGTGTTTTTCATCAGGAGGACGATGGCACACACATGCCGTTAGCACCTCCATCACGCTTTAAGCGCGTACTATGCCACTTCACTGTCTATGATACAAGTTCGGCTTATGCCGTCAAGCTCAAGCAGGAAAATAGCTTGTTCTTCGGAGTATGCTTTGTATAAGAAGTAGTCTACTTCGCCATCGTCAAACAAAATGGTAAACATATAACTTCGCATACAAACACCCCTTTCTATTAGGAAATATTAGTTGAAAGGCAGGCCTTCATCATCTACTCCATCAGGAATACTCATAAACCCGTCACCAGATGCCATACCGGTCTCCGGTCTTGAATTGCTGTTATTTGAAGCCCATTTGCTTTCAGCAAATTCCTGCTCCTCAACAACAACATCTGTTGTATAGACCTTCTGACCATCTTTATTAGTATAGCTTCCGGTCTGGATTCTTCCTGATACAACAATCTTCATTCCCTGATGAAGATATTTCTCAGCAAATTCTCCAGATCTTCCGAATGCTACACAACCAATGAAATCAGCAGACTGCTCATTGTCACTGTTTTTTCCACGTCTTCTGTCTACTGCCAGTGTATATCTGGCAATTGCCATAGAACTGTCTGTACTCTGTGAGTACCTTACATCTGGGTCTCTTGTTAATCTTCCCATTAAAATAACTTTATTCATACCTTATCCTCCTATTTTTACATGTATGAAATTATTGCTGGCAGCAGATATACCACATGCCGGTTTCGTAAGAAGAAATATCATGCTCTTTCATGCCTATTCCTTTTAATCTGTTGCCCTCAGCAACCATTTTTTCGTTTTTTGGAATGATGCCTATCTTATTAAGTGCTATAGGCAATCCAGTTGCAATTTTCTCTCGTTCACTTATGTATATCCCGTAAGATATCGGAAGAGAACGAAATACACTTACAACAACAGGATCATCCAAAAGAGCTTCACCATAACTGATGCGTTCAGCTAATCCCTCTGCAACGAGATAATCATTAAAGTATTGATTGCAGGCTTTTGTGAAGCTTTCAGGAAAAACAGAACCGGCAGGCTCTGTCCCTATAGGATTGTCAGGTGTAATACTTTGATTATTGGATAATTCAATTTGTTCAAACAGCTCATCAAATATCATAGTCTTACTCCTTTCTTCCATACAATAACTGATTCTCTTCGCCAACCTTCCTGCATAATCCCGCTACTGGCCATTTTTTACCAATCATTGTAGAGAACCATTCACTAAATTTGGCTGGGTCTCCACCCTTAGATAACTTATTAACCTCATCCTTATTAATAATTACAACAAGGCTGTCCTTTCCGCAGGTGCAAGGTACTTTAATAGTTCCATTCGCCAGCAAAATAGCAGCATTGCTTACTATCACGCTGCCATTATAAAATGCGGATTTTGTAACCTTTTCAGTGGGAATAAGTCCATCTGTGTAATTGGCAATCAACTGCTGCTCATTTCCATATGTCTTTTCAGAAGAATATGTGATTTCAACAGTTGTGCCGGGTTTAAATGCAACAGCAATAGCCTCAGGAGAAATCCCTGTTATTTTCGACATTTTCTGGACAGTTTCACTGTAAAATGTTATTACCTTGGGCTGCCCATTGTGCATACAAGGGACTTTTATCATCTTGTTGCGAAGATAAACGCCAGCCTGAGTAATCTGCACAGTCGCTTTCTTTAGGGAATCACCGCTGTTAGATGTTTTAACAGCTCCGTTTTTTGGTTTCTCTGGAGTATTAATAAACTCCATAAGAGCCATTTTTTTTGCCACTGTCTGAGCCGATTTGACTGCATCAACAATGGACTGGTATCCATCCCCGGTTTTCAGCTTTTCCAGCTGAAAAATACCAAAGGCGGATGTTTTGTTGCATATGCTTCCATCATCATATTTGATAATGGAAGTAATCATAACTGAGACAATAACCTGTCCGAACTCTTCTTTAATTCTGTACATATCACCATCAGAATTTAAAATATTCGGCTCAGTCTCCCAATTAAAACCTAACAGCTCCCTTACCTTACTTGTCATGGTTTCAGCTTTGAAGTAAGGTCTGTTAGTTTTGTCCATAATGGAATAATCTTCAGTTTTAAGAATGTTCATTAATTCCTTCTGGACTTCATTTTCAGGTATTCCCTGAATAGTTTTGGCCATGAGGCACCTCCTTTCGAGCAATAAGCTCACATTTCTATTTTCTATAAAACAACCATGTATCATTAAGCACATAAAAAAAGAGCCCGTAACAAAGTTACAAGCTCATTAAATACAGACACATGATTGTAAATAGCACCCTGCCATACATATACATAAGTATATGCGTGCAACAAATCCCATATAGGAATAAAAAAAAATAAATAAAATACTTTATTATAGTATCATAGATACATGTAATAAACAAGCATAAATTAAAAAAAACGGACACATAGCATATGCCATGTGTCCGAAAAAATCAGCGCTGATTCCAGCGGGAAACAGCAACTTTGCAAAGTGCATCATTGGTCATTCCGGACGAATCGACTGTCCGCATAGGACCAATAGTGCCACAAAAATAGCACTTGCACTGCACAGAAGTAAGAATATTTTCAAATGTATATTCCATGAAATTAATTTCCACTCCGATTCTGTTGTTTTTGCAGAATGGACAAGGATATGTGGAAATACCTTTAATATCTTTCGGTGTATAACTGACATGAGCAGGTACACCAATTTCATTATAATCCGTTTTCATAAACACCTCCATAATGCCTTTAGCATTTATATTAGCAAGGACCACCTTCCGCACCATGATATGCGCCACAAGGTAGCTGCCAGTCTTTTACATATATTTCATTTCTATCGAATGTTCCCTCAAGAGTCTGTCGAAGAGCTTCCTTATCATCCTTGTTTACGCAGCTTGAAGCATTTCCTACGAAGGTATCAAGGTCACACTTGTTATCAAGAGTAAACCCGAGAACTTCTTCATCATGCCTTAAAGCATCATATACATCAGGAAATAACTCTCTAATTCCGGCGAAAAACTTTGGTGTGGAGAAGATACAGCACATACAGCTACACCTATTCCAGCCAATGCGATAGCAGGGATGCGGATTAATATGGTTACGACTTATAATCTCCCACACATCTCTTTCAGACCAGTCTATAACAGGTCTCCATTGATGCACTTCCCTGTGCCGCTTTGCAACGGCATATGTACGATGAAGTTCAATCTCATTATAATGACTTCTTCCAGCACTTTCTCCCCTTCTTTCTCCGGACACAATAAGAATTTTCTTATTTGTATTGGTTGATTCAAGATTGGAAACAACACTGTCTGCAACAGAAGCTTTTAAAGCCCCAGAACACCATCTCCCTTGATGAGTGCTGCCTTTAGCCGGGAATTTACCCCGCTTTCCTCCGACAGCAATAAGTTCATCAATAGCATCAAGATTCGATATAACACTGTCTGCAACCATTATTTTTAAGTATGCGGAACACCATCTTGTATTAAGGGAACCTGTTTTGGCGGGAAACTTTCCCCGTTTGCCATATTGGGCAAGCTGTGTTTCCATATCCGGAAGACTCCGCCTGCGTATTTCCTCACACTTTAGATAAGTCTTAGATGGCTTGCATTTAATAACTTCTTCCGTATCAGGATCAATCCATACAGGAAGACCAGACGCACCTATGCGGTATAGTTCTCCAAAAAAACCACCCTCACGATAGCTTACTCTCAATGGCACCCCTTCGTATTCTGCAAATGCCTTGCAGTATTTTTGAGTAACGGGCCAGTCCATCTTACGACCATAAGGATTATCCTCAATACCGCCATCGATATTATGATGCCACAATTCTATTTTAGACAAGTCAACACCAAGCTCTTTTAGATACAGATAGCAGGCAAGGCTATCCTTTCCACCACTGAAAAGGACTATAATTTTGTCGTAGTCCTCAAGTGGATGAAGATTTTCAAGGTAAATATCACAAAAATGCTTTGTATCCGTTCTGCCTTTTACCCTTGGATATATTTGCATATGTTTGCCGTATATCCTGTCTGGTTTAAAACCAAACTTAACAGGAGTATCCCTTGTGCAGTCTGTATCTTTTATATATCTGACTTTGGGAAGAGCCCTTGGAGCATCCATATAAGGGTTTTCCAAAAGCTCATCTATCATCATAAGGATACCTCACAATGAAGAATATCAGCCGTATCTATTGATATAAGGCAGCCACAGGATTGTTTAATAATAATATATCCTGGTCGCACAATATAAATTGTGCCGTCATAAGTATCATCACATGTATTAAGTATAACATGTTGACCTACACAGTATTTTACATTCATTAGAACCTCCTTCGATGCTTTAAGCATCTTTAAATAAATTTACTCCGAATTTGTCTACATTTTTGCAAAACATATTCGGAGTATTATTAATCACTGCCTGACAACTACAAATGTATGATGCAGCTCATCCGAGCATTTACCATACATATCTGCAACGCCACCAGTTTCGTTTTTATAAGTTCTGAAAGAGAAGCAATATCCTTTTGAAATGGCTTCTGCAGAACTGTCAGCATAACCATCAATATACACAATTCCTCTTTCAGTAGAGAAAGATTTTCCCATATTAACCTCCTTCCTGCTTAAAGCAGATATACACATTAAGATAAGTACAACAGACAGTCTGATAATGCATTTTTAAATTCTACATCTGTCATATAGCCGCTTTTTAGATTAATGATAGCTCTACATAATCGGTCATAACATTTACTTAACTGTTCTGTTGAATAATTATAGTTATTAACACGCCGTGAACCTATTCCCATGGCTTTTACTGCTCTATCAGTTAAAACCTTATCTCCTTTGAAATAAGAGAGTTTGAGAAGGATTCTGACATCAATAAGAACTGCAGAAAGAGCACCTATAGCAGAGCCTTTGGCTTTTAATATAGAATCAGCAATTTCCATTACTGTCCCAGATTGTCTTTTCATAAGACAATCCTTCAAGAGAAATACATTGTCAGGAGTGTATTTGGGTACAATTTCATCTATATGCTCCCTGCATACACCCACTGTCATTAACCGTTCTCCCCAGGATATTATGTCTCTGGCCGATATAGTTACATCCTTGTCATGGAACCCACATCGCTTAGCAATATACTCAATATCCGAAAGACTAAGTTTGTCCTGCGTCCTACCTCTAAGAAGTGCCTGAAATGTCTTAAAGTCGACATCAAATTCCGCTATGCACTTCATGGCAGACAGCTTATTGTAAAGTTTCCTGCCTTTAACAAGCTGCTCAGCAACTATATACAGATTATTGTCAGTACCACTTTCAAGAAGAGCCAATAAATCATCATTAGCCTCAAGTCGCTGTGTCTTATAAACAAGTGTATTTGTACCAAAAAAACCAATAGAAGCTATAAATGCAAGTTCTTCAGTACCAAAACAGTCAGATTCCATATATGTAAGCGAGTTATTGCGTACATTTTCCGGAATTTCAGTTAATAATGCGTGATTGCAAAGATACATATCACCAACAAAGGCTTTAACCATGACTCCTCCTTCCCTGCAGTACTTCCCTGCACATATAATTAAATTCATTTACCATGCTGTCCTGCTTACGGAAAGACTCTATAATAACAAGTTTTTCCTTTGCTCTGGTAAGAGCAACATATAACAGCCGCCTTCCTTCTTCATCATTTTTGAAGTTCTCAACGCCATATACAATAACACAAGGAAACTCCTTTCCCTTGCTGTCATGTGCGGTAACAAGGTTTACTCTTTCACAGTTCTCTTTGTAGCCTACCCTGGCACTATCGTTATAAGTTACCATGGCCAGCATAAGCGACAAGAGCTGCGATGTTGTACTGATACATCTTTCATCGCATTTCTCTACAAGATAGTTAATTACCGGATGTTCTGTAATGCCAAACATATCTTTACATATGTTTGTAAGGATATCTTCAATCTTGCCTGCATAGGCAAATTCACGCATTGCAGACTTAACCTTTAAACCAGCTCTCCATAGCGGAGTATCCTTATGGTTTTCGATAGGTTTAAGAGTAAGGTCCGGTATTTCACTGCAGTTACATAATGGTATACTGGTATCTCTTTTCATATCCAAGAAGTCATTTCTTGTTGCACCAGCTAAGATTAGGACTCTGTACAGAGTCCTGTCATTGTCAAGACCATTCTCGTGAAGGTCAAGGATATCAAGAAGAGCAAGAAAAACAGAATCGTTAATAACATAATCTTTTGGCTTAAGTGAACCATCAGGAGCAATTCTTTCTCCGAAATATGTTAGGGATTTGTTTGTAGTTGCTATAACTGCTATGTCCCCTGGAGCATAACCTTCTGAAATAAGTGACGAATAGATGCCGTTTTCACCATCAAAGCAATCTCTATACAAAAGGACAGGAACACCATCTTTATGAGATATGATAGCTTTATCAAATCTCTCAACATTATTCTTAATAAGAGTATTTGCCGCTTCAACAATAGGCTTTGTGCATCGGAAATTGTCCACCATGTACACAATCTGTGCATCTGGGAAATACTCCTTAAACTCAAGGGCAAAGCGGTTAGAACCGCCTCTGAAAGAGTATATAGCCTGGTCACAGTCGCCAACACAAACAAGGTTTCTGTGTTGTTCTGAAAGAGAATAGATCATATTAAACTGGTCAAGGCTGACATCCTGGAACTCATCAACCATGATATATCTCCATTTTTGCTGATATGCTGACAGCACATCAGGATTTTGAAAGAGCTGGTTGACAAGAGATATCTGCTCATCATAACTGATATAGTTAAGTTCCTCAAAAAGCTGCTTATATTTAGAATAAACGGAATATATACCTGCCACATCCTTCTTCGATGAATAGATTTCTGTAAATCGTTCAAGGTCGAAAGATTCCAGTTTATCGAAATAATCATACATGGTATTAACAAGACCGAACTGACTTCTCATATCGGAATAGTTTACACCTTTAATAACAATGCCCTCCTTTACACAGTCAGATAATGCCCGTTCAATGAGAGATTTTTTATCAAAATCTTCTGCAAGCCTCAATTCACCAAGGATATTAGGATTATCTCTGAGGATATTATAGCCGCAACCGTTAAATGTCTGGATTTCAGGCATAACAGTCTCATTCCCTAAAAGATTTGATACTCGGTTTTCAATCTCCGCTCTTGCTTTTTTTGTAAAGGTAATCATAAGAATACTCTTAGGGTCAATACCTTTGTTAATCATATTAAGAAGCCTATTAACCAAGGATGCGGTTTTACCAGTTCCGGGAGCCGCTTCTACAAGCATTGGTCCATCAATATGATTAACGATTTCTTCCTGTGCAGGTGTTAAATTAAATTTCTTACCGTTACTGGTTGATTCAGTCTTTTCCTGTATTTCATTAACAAACGGAGAAATCTGGCAGCAGTCAATCTGATGGCAGAACTGACACTGTTTTTCTTTGCGGATACACATTACATGCTTAAGATGCTGCAGCGCGTCCACGCTTGTGTCAAAAGTAGCACTTGCAATATTCTTTCCCTCTCTGTACTCATAAAGAACATAATTAGTTCCCTTGTCGTCCTTTGAGGAAAGATAATACACAGATACTTTAATGATATCGTCAGGATAAAGCTGTCTCATGGCTGCATACATGACAGATATTGCCAGGTCATTTTCCGGAAGATTTTCCGGCTTTCTGGCAGCCTTGCTTACCGTGGAAATTCCACTGGATAATATAATAGCTTCAATGTAGCCATCCCTTTTGATTATCATGTCAGCATTAGTTTTTATGTTTCGTATTGGAACCTTGTAATAATTGATTCCGAAAGGATATGATAACTGAATATCATATGAAACAATGTCTTTTCCAATGCTGTCTACCAGATACTCTCCAAGTCGCGTATATAAAGCATGTACACGCTCCTTTGCGCTTTCATAAGAAAATTCGTAATCGTACCACTCCTTTTCCATGCATGTATCGGTAAATTTTTTCATTGATGAAGAGATATCCTCACCATTAATTATTGCAGTCTTAAGTGCTGCAAATGCATTAGAACTCAGCTCTTCTTTCTTACTTTTACTGTTCTTTAGGTTAAGAGAACTCAGCTCATATTTTGCCCTGCATTCCCGTAATGCAACGACATCTGATGTTGTAACATCAATCCTTTCATTTTCTGCCATAAATGGCACCTCCTTCTGGGTATATAACCCATTAATAATATCTATAGAACAGACACACAAAGCATAAAAAAAGAGCCTATGACAAGTCATAAGCTCATAATTACTGATATATGTCTGCTAATAGCACCCAGCTCATCCCCTGAAATAAAATTATGGGATAGCAACACTGTCATACGACAGAAAAAAAATAAAAATAACACATCAATATAGTATCATAGGGTCAACATTAAAGCAAGAGAATACAGATATTTCAATATTCAACTCATATAATAAAATACAGCCAGCCTAATTCGGCTGACTGTATCTAAGCATGTGAATTATTTTATTGAGATTTTTTCACTGATCAAGCTCATTTCCTGAAAAATGACATACTTTTGAATGGCGGAGCTTTTGTAATATCATCTTTATAAAAAAGATAAGAACAATCGCAACTCCTGAAAGCGCTGCAATAGCCCAGACCTCAAGCGAGCCGATTAAGACTATGTAGAAATTTTTAATGAATGATGAATTTACATTAGTGTTTCCAAACAGTCTTATTACAACTGCAAACAGGAATGATTTGCATGTTATTGATGCATAGCCAAGCATAGGCTTAAGCCAAAAATCATCAATACCAGAGATTTCTTTATCGTATTTATACAGTATGTAATAAATCATATAAATGATAACAGAAATAAGGTTTAAAATTACAAATTCTGCCTGTTCAATTTCTGTCCATGTAACAAGAGATACACTAGCATAGTAGTTGAAAAAAGCAATTAAAAGCAGTAAAAACTTGTCAAATTTCACCTTGGTTCCCAATTTGTTAAATAAACTTCTCATAATATTACCTCCACACTGCTTTAAGCATCTTCTTAAAATATATCGGGTCTGCATGTAGCAGACCCGAAGTTAAAAGTTACAGATTTATCAGATTTTGGACTGCCAGTTTAAAAGCAGTCCAAAACAGCATATCGCTGTTATCTGGTAAATCCTTGTTCTCCAGCAGATAGCTGGCAGAATTATTATGTGCATCCATAGGCACCTCCCATGACGCTTTGAGCGTCTTTGTAAATTAATGCGCCATAACCTTTGTTACAGCATACTTCGTTGTAAAATATGAGCCATCTGTTAGCTTAAACTGTGCAGGTTCACCAAAGAAAACCTTTCCTGTTCCACTAACATAATGTAACGGAGTTGTTATATCACCACCGCTAATGCAGTGATCCTTAACCTCGTATACTGCTCCATCTTCGGTAAAAAATACCATATTACTCATGATGATGTACCTTCCTTCCTGTTAATCCAACATAAGAGTTAAAATCTTCAAATCCGACCTTGGCCATATAACCAAATAAGAAACCTGAAGAAATGTTAATGACAAGCACAATTGCATGTAAGCACATGAGCAGTATGTTTATCATCGAGTACCCTGTGTTGGGAAGCAGATAATTTCTATAAGTAATATCTACCCAGCTCTGTATCAACGTAAAAGAAACGAGGATACAAATGCAGTAACAAATGATGGTTTCAATACGAAACACGATCCTTTTAACCATTCTACGATGGTTCTTAAAATTCTTTGCCATAGGCACCTCCAATTTTCTGCTTAAAGCAGATATGATAATAATTAACCGTTTAACTTGGTACAGTCTGGACCATCAGCGTAAGCTGAAAACATTCTCTATAAAGAGAAATAAAAAATAAAAATTAATACATATATATTATTGCTATGAAAATGCTTAATGTCAATAGGTAATCAATTATATGATGTATAAAAACTTTACCATGAATCACCTTTGACAGATAAAATAGAATATGACACAGCCTTGGCCATATCATCTCGTGATACCTTGTTGTATCGTGAGTACATGCCAGGCGTTGCAGCTCCGGTGCTGAAAGCAATCTCTTCATCTGTAGCGCCGCCCATCAGCATATATTTGATTGCGGCATGACGAAGCTCTGCAATGGTAAAATCTTTTTTACAAAGAAAGCCGTTGAGCTTTGTAGTATATGATTTAACTAAACGCTGCAGGTCTCTTGGCTTTATAGGCTTATGTGCCTTATTGACAAATAAAGCATCAGAAGGTGTCTTTGTGGCAAGATAGTTTCGTAGTGCCGGCATAACATCATCAGTAAGTAGTATTGTATGAGAGTAACTGCCATTTCTAAGCGTGAGCCCGGACAGCTCCCCGTCATCGTCATAAGCAAGGTCGGACATTTTAAGGCCGCAAATCTGTGAAGTTGAAAGCGCACATTTCCCGGCAAGAAGAAATATGAGAAAATCCCTCGGAGAAGATGCGGCTGCATCAAAAAGATGTTCCATATCCTCTATAGTAGGAATATCGTACTCATCAAGTTCAGAGTCCTCAGCTTTAATCACAATGTACAGGAATGGATTCTCATACCCATCAATAAAATTGCACTTAACAATAAAATCCGAAAGGCTTCTTAAGCAGCTTATACGGGAAACATGTGTAGAATGCTTAATGTGTGATGGAGAATCAGAATATTCAAGCTCTGAAAGATACTTGTCATACATAAGGGCATCATCTTTTGTACAATTTTCAAATGATTTGCCAGTAACACGGTAGAAATCATTTACTATGCCACGGTAGTTTCTGCAGGATTTATCTGACTTAAGTTTTTGGCTGAAAGCCGGCCAGATTGTGTTTTCAAAAAGATTAGTCATTTTGTACCTCCTTTACACACTGATATATTTTTTCGATAGTAATAAATACATTTGAGCCTTTAAGATAGTTAAATGATTTTCCAGCCTTCTCACATAACCTGTCAACCTTGTAAAAAATGTGGTGATTGACAAAAGAAGAATTAATGAAAATAAAATCATTGTTCCATATAAGTTTTTCATCAAATTTGTCTGATGATGTACATGTCAGATTAACAAGCATTTCTGATAACTTTCTGTTAGTGGCATCGTGTCCGCCAACAATAAGAAGTTTAACACCAAGGGAATTTATATACTCTGCCATCTGGTCAGCATTCAGGGACGGCTCCTTGAACGCTTCTGGTTTATCATCTTCCGGATCACTGGCTGGGACAGATGCTATCTTGTCAATAGCGGACCTTAGTTTTTCATTTGTTTTTTCAAGGGATGCTATTTCATGTGCCTGATAAGAAAGCATTTTATCCTTTCGAGCAAGTTCGGATTTGAGTTTTTCAATTATATCGAGATAATCTCTACTGCTGTCAGCGTTCCCAGTGTCTACAGATACAGGCTCGACAGGTTCAGATGATTCGTCCCGCTTATCTTCCACATATAGGGCATCCCACTCCTTATCCTTAAAACGCACGGAAGATCTTAAGTCGAAGTATTCCTTAAAAGCTATCCTGCTTAAAAGAGCGCACATGAAATCTTTGACAAAATCAGAGAAAAAGTTCCACAGCTCAACAGAATTAAGCTTAACTACCATGTCAAAGTCGTAAGTGCAGTTATTGACAGCAAGACAGAATGTTTCAATTATACTTGATTCGTATATTGTAATAGCCTGTTTGCCTGCATACTGTGATGGAATAAAATCAAGCCCCGGACATATTAACCATGATTCGCAATAACCAGTAATGACATCAAGTATCTTATCCTGTGATTCGTCAGTGAGAGGCGTATGATACACAAAAGGTGGGAGTTCAGCTGCCACATCAAAAAAGCATTCTGCTGCCATATCAATAAAAGAGCTTAAATCCCACTTTTCGGATGTAACCATGTCTATCAATTCTGATGATGTGCGTGACAATATAATTTTAAACCATGCAGGCATATCAGCTATAGGCAGACTTGCATCAAAAAGCCCATAAAGAATGTCACAATTATCCGTGTAATCAAGCCCTGAGTAGCTAAAGGCAATATCAGGAGCATTTTTAAATTCAGGGATATATTTCCGGTTAAAAGCAAAACTGTACCCTGTCATGTCGGTAATGAAGCTGGTTAAAGAATCACTGACGCTTGTATTTTCAGGGACGGCATTAAAATTGTCAGACATACCAAATACAAGATGATAAGCGACTGCACAAAAACGAAACGCAATGCACAGCTGGATAAAATCGTGATTAAAAGGGGACATATCATAATCGAGGGAATATTTGTCAATGAACTTATATATGTCAATACCGCGAGTATTCTTAACGAAGCGTCCGATAAAAGGATTAACCGAGTTTACAACAGCAAGGAGGTCTCTCTGAATGCGGTTAGACATATCAAAAACATGAGGAATAAGAATTTTAAATATAAAGCCGCCAAAGCGCTCGGAATTGTAATTAAAATTAAAAGCAACAATCCCAGCCCGCTTCTCAAAATCATTAAAAGGCTTGTAAGAGAGAAATTCTTTGTAGCAGTGGTCATAATATTCCTGGTTTCTTTTATATGCCTTGTATGCAGCGTCAGAAGCCTCATCCGAAGATGCCAGCTTAAGACAGAACATGTAATATTTAACAGCATTTTCCGATGCATAAGAAGTCAAAAAAGGAATCTGAGGTGAAAAAGCATCCGAAAGAATCTGAAAAAACCTGTCATATTCAGAGGGCGGAAACTTTCCATAAGAGGAAAGCGGGCGGCCAAGAACGATAGAATACAGGTCTGAAAACAGTTTATCAGGCTTATCGTAGTATTTCGCCAAAGCCTCATTGCCTTTTTGGGAGAAAAATTTGCGAAGTTTAATATAATTTTTTTCAAATGAAAGATACATAAAATCCATGCTGTCATTATTCATAATAGTAAATACCTCCTAATAAACGAACAGATTTTCGATAAAATAAGTATAGCACAGTCGGATAGTAATAGCAAGGAATTGACGGAATATTTATTATATTCCCGACAGTATACCCAAAGAACAGCATCACCCCTTCAACTGCATTAATTTTATTTCCTCCATTCCTCCCGGACGTACAGTTCGCCCCCTCTGCTGCCACTCTTCCAGAGGTTCTTCCAGCCATTTTTCCATATTCTACCAACATCTCACTACACCACAACATCTCCTTCAAGCGACGCTAACGCTCGCTTTCACGCTCTCTTCCTTTTCGGAGGCTTCGCCTGCTGCCACAACTCCTCCACCATCCGCGAGTATTACTCTTCCGGATACTTCCGTATACAACAAATCTTTTTCTTTCCCAGAGCCATTTTTCACTTCCGGTTTAGAATTGTAAATCCTTACCCACTCAATCCCCATACAGCATCCTGCTTCCAAGGAAGGAGGAGAGAAAAGGAGAAAAGAAGGAGGAAGGGAGACCTCTCTTAAAGTATAATATGCCACTCATATTAAAGGGCGGTCACTCAAACTACAGCTTTCATCTTAAAGCAAGAAAGGAAGCGGGAAGAGAGGCGGCATGAAAATAGTGGGTAAGGATTTACGCCTGGTTAAATTAAATGAGGAAATCTCTGGGAAAGAAAAAGTCATGGGTGCGTAGAATCCTGAAGGAGCAATGGAGGAATTTTTTGAAGCTGTCTGGCAGCAGATAAGCAGAGGATGAAAAAAGGTGGCAGCAGGCAGGGAGGAAGCTCAGGAAGATGTGTGGAGTCCGGAAGAGAACCCTTTAAGCAGAAATGACGGGAATATAGTAAATATTCCGTCAATCTTGTGTGCTAAAAAGCACGGGCTACCTTTTCAGATAAACCCGCGCCTCCCTTTTTAAAGAGTTGTTTCTTCAAGCAGTTTTTCCAGGTCATTTAACTGATACTTATGCGTCTCTTCCGGTACTCCAAGCAGCACTCCCTTTTCGTATCTCTCAAGGCATTTCTCAAGAAGCCCGATATACATTCCATCGCTAATATGCTCTATGAAACCATTACGGTCCATATTGACTATTCTCAGCGCCCTTGTATATACTTCCTTTTCATCACCCCTGTTCTCACAATAAGCAAGTACCTCTGGCTCAGCTACCTTGCCAGGTCGTTTTAGCCACTCATCATACGCTGTTCTTATGTGGCAGTCCGTTGGCAAAGAAAGCCCACACATGTCTGCTACTTCATCTGATGGGAAAATAACAGAATATTTTCCTTCATTCAGGCTGATTAACTCCGTTTCAGATACCACACCATTTCTTACTCTGGTGATTCTTGCAGTATCTTTATAGGTCTTATATCCTGTTACAGTAACCTGACACTGCTCTACAAGGTCATAACCCACATGTACGCCACATCCGCTTGTACCTGTCATTAAAATAGGATGCTCGCAACTCTCCATCGCTGCACTGACATCTTCTTTGATACTGGCTACAGCCTTTTTCAGCATTGTCTTCGCTGTATCATCCAGACTGAAATGCTGGCTCATTACATCTATTATTACAACGCCCATGCCAAACATTATAGCAGCCGTATCTATCGGATATCTGCCGTAATCAAGAAGTCCATATGTCTTGCCTGTCACTGGTTCATATAAAAGGTATATATTCAACAATTCCGTCGACTCTGATTCAGTAAACGCATCCCTGCTCTCTGCTATAACCCTCTCAAGATCATCATATACAACCTCAGGTTCCTTAGCTGCCTTATCAACCTCTTCAGCATCACACATCTTAATCATTTCTAACAACTCATTCATTTTTCCTCCTTTATTGAAATTATAGTTTTTCTGGATTTTTTTCATAATAATCTCCTTTCGCAAATGATAAAAAGCATCCCTGCTTTACACTATATATATGATAGTTTTATTTTGATATTTTTTCACATAAAAAAATTTCTTATAAAAAACATTTGTTATCGCATTACGGTAAAAAAACTCCATCCGACATTAGTCGGTTGTGAGCAGTCCATTTAACCCCCTATAAAAATATACTAATTTTTTTCGACAATTTCCGGCACAGAAAATTTCCTGTCAGAAAGCGCCTACCCCACCTTACAGATTCTTCATATAAACACACGAAAAAACAGCCTCAACAGGCCGCGCGCTCCTGTATCAGCTGTTTTCCCACCGTAAATATTATAGAGGATTTACCCCTTATCTTTAAATTTCGAGCATCACGCTCTTAACTGGTTACTGCGTCTTGCAGCACAGCATATTGCCTGTAATAAAATCTTATGCCAGCAAGCCATAAAAGCTTATTACAAGCAATATACCTTCCAGAACAACAATCAAAGTGTTGTCAAACAAATCCAAACGGATAAAAAAAAGATAAAAATAATATACTTATATTATCAGCCAGCTTATTTATTTTGTCAACACTTGAATATTATAAATTCAGAAGCTGCAACCTCCTTGATTATTTCGCTCATGATGTTATACTACCTGTATCATACAGTAAAGGAGCTGCATCATGCCTACAACATTCCTCAATCTGTTCTCAATAGAATGCCTGATACTGGCTATATATGTATTTTCCTTTAATTTCCCTATAGAGCGCATTATTCTCAATAAGAGACTTTATTCACTGCTTCTGCTTATAGCCAGCTTAACTGCTTTCATCATTAATCTATGCATCAATACCAGAAACATAATCTCCAAGAATCTGATAGCTGTTATTATTATGTCAATCCTGCTTACAGTACTGCTTATTACCCTGATTTTTAAATCACAGATCCTTACATTTGATAATGCTTCGATTCAGGAATTCGATTTTCCTGATTTTACGCCAGCTGACACAAAAACAAATGAACTGGTTATATACGACGATTCCACAGATTCAAAAATTCTGTTCCGGTTATTCCGGCCAGCTTCCAATATATCTTTCACTGCTTACTGCATAGAGATATCAGATGATAATATTGAAAAAACTTACAAATGTATCTCATATTCATATATCCCTGCAGTACATGTTTTAATTGAAAATATATTTTTATTTCTTATGACCATACTCGCCCCTTTCTTTCTCCTGCTTAAGAATGACAGTATATACTTTGGCAGTATTTCAGTACTTTTTATCATTACTGCCCTGTTGCACAAACTTATAAGCAAAAACAACTCGCACAGGTTCATAAGCACGCTTATATACATATCAGAATTTTTAATACTTTTTCTCTTTGCATTCTTAATTATAAAATAGCTGTCAATGGCGCAGTTTGTACCATTGACAGCTATTTTTAATCAATATTCTATTCAGCTGATACAGCAAGTCCCAGCTTAACAAGATGTTCTCCTTTAAGTCCTGACTCCGTATAATCATCTTTTCCAAAAAGATCGCTATGACTTACATCATATGCTGGCTTTACCACAATACTTCCATCTTCTTTCTGTGTAGCCTTAGCACTAAAGAAACATCTGCAGAGTTTTCCTTTATTCCCGGCGATTATTCTTTCCGTAGTAAAAAGACAATTATCAAGAGCAGTTGCAGAATATTCATACACTATTGCCGCAGTTCTTTTGATTGCATCAACATCATCTGCAACAAAAAGAAGTATCGCAGTATCGCACACATCGGCTGAATTCCTTGTTTCTGCTCCATTACCTCGCGCAATATCAATGCGAGACATAAGCGTTTTAATTCTCTTCTTTACATCACTCAACACTTCTTCATCTGTCTTTAGAAGCTTGTTTGTTACAAATGAAACAGGCTCTACTATAAGAAATGCCTTACAAAGTTTTCCTTCTGAATCTGTATACTCACACTGATGCCTAACATATACAGGGACTTTTGCCTTATAGTCTTTATCGTAAAGCTCAGTATAAAACTTAGGTGGCTCTTTCTTATTCAATGTAAGCAGCGCAGCGCCCAGTCTGTTCGCAGCCAGTCTTCTCCATACCCTCTGCTCACAATCCACAAGTGGCCATGTATCATATGAGAGAAAAGCTATGTCTAGTCTTCTCCTTACTGCCTTTGCTCCAAGCTCGGATATACCATAAAAATATCCCTTTTTCCCTTCCCCTTCGCGCACAATGCTAAAGCATCTTATTACACCTGCTCTTGCAAGCTTCTCTAGTCTTGTTCTCAGTGATGTTGTAGATATATTATAAGGTATTATTTTATCCGGGTATGCATTATGCATCCACTTCATATATGCCGTAAGCACTTCCAGATCCGTAGTACCTACCATTGCAATTGCATATGCAATAAAAAAATCACTTGGTACAATATCTCCCTGCAGAAGTCTCGACTCTATTACACCATATGAGTTTGTCAGGTCACTTGATGAAGATAACATATATCTGTCGCCCTCTTTAAAGGTATAAGAACTGTGTTCATGCAGCAAGTACTGGTTGTGCAAGACAATCTTTTCGAGTGGGCTTAATGTACTTATTACGTCTGATGCTTTCTCTGGTAATCCCATAATTATCTGCCCTCCTCTTTTGATGATGCAGATGCCACTATAGCACCCCCTGTAACCTTTTCCTTATACTCCATAAAGTTCTCTAGTCCTTTATCTGTTCTTGTCGGATGCTCCCTTACAATACGACCTCTGAATTTTCTCTTTTTCTCATCGCATACCGTTACTTCAACTGTATAAACATGCCCTACAATGACTTTATTAACCCCGCTCGTATTTTCATGCCCCTCATCCCTTAACCAAGGCTTGAAGCACAGAATATGTAACTTGTCAAATCCATCTATCTGCATAAAGCACATATTTCCTTCCATTTTGACAAGCTTAGCAATCACGGATGTGCCTACAGGGAAATTAGCAGACAAACCCTCGTATGGATCACTATATGAACGTCTTACACACTTGTATGCTCCCGTATTTACTTTATCCAGCTGTCCATCTTTCTTTACGATTCTGCTGGTTCTTCCAGTTACCTTAACCATTACTTCTAATCCTGGCTTAATTGTATCCATCATTACCTCTGTCATTGGGGAATCAGACCAGTCAATCATACGGCATACACCCTTAATTCCAAGACCTCCAATATCAAGAAGAACTGTCCTGCTTCCCTTATCCACACGGATAACAACCGCCCTGAGTGGAGTCAGGTCATGTCTTGACAGCATATCAGCCAAAGCAGCCTTTCCAGCTTCTTTTTTCATGTCCTTTATTTTAGTACAGCTTGCATACACAACTGGAACTGTTCCATGAAGGCTGCTTCCAGTAATCATGACATCAACACCCTTTACAAGCATCTTAAGGGCATCTACAGGGCCATTTGCAACCCTCTGCTTTAACTCATTTGACATCAGTGGATATCTTAATACAATCTTTACGCCGTCCTCCATAGCAAATGCATTGTTCTTCTTTGATATTGCCGTAAACTTTATGTTTACCTTTTCTTTCCTATCCTGCGCTCCCTTGTATTTCTCAAGAGTTGCAAGTGTAACCTCATTCAGTTCTCCCGGCTCATTTATACTTCCGGTACTTATTTCTTCCTCACCCTCTGCGGACTCAATATGTCCAAATATTCCCTCATAATCTACCATAATACTTTTCAGGAACCTTTGTTCCTACCTCCTTCTGCATTACTGCAATTTTAAATAAATACTCTGCCGATAACCTCAGCACCTACAGATACTAATACAAGCGCTGCCGGAGCACCTATACAGTAGCCATAAAGACCTACATCTCTCTTCTTGGAGTCATATTTACAGAAAAATACCCTTAATAGCCCAAGTGAAACAAAAATCAAAATAATAACAGGTGTCATTGCAAGTATTCCGCCATATGCAATATGGAACGCATTAAGTGCAGTAACAAACCACGAACCACCTGCCGGAGAATACCCGGCATATCTGTTTACCATAGCATCGTACCTTGGTGTTGTAGCATATGTTTCTCCTGCCATATCAAGATATATTCCGTTTAATATGCCAATACCATAAACAAGAGCGAATACAAACACAGGAATCGCTATAATAAAGAAATACAGTCCTGTTCTTCTTCTTCTCTTGTTCTTACGGCATATTACCATAAGCAGCACGCCAATGAAAATAGATACCGTTATGATATACTTAGCCGTTGCCTTGAGCATTATATAAATTTGATACACACTCCTCAGCATACTAGTCGCAACTCTTCTCCCCGTTCCGCTATTTATACTGGCCGTTCCACTTCTTATTTTATCTATTGAATTTTGAGAGAAATTTCCCACATCCCCTGCTGCATTGTCGGCCTGGCTGTTGGCTCTCTGCTCCAATTCTTCTTCATAGCTTTGACTACTTTCCTGCTCCTGCGCTACTATTATACATACTGGAAGAGCAACCCATGCGAAAGTAATCAAAATTGACAATATAATATATAAAATATATTTATTAAACTGTCTCATAAAACCTATACCTCTTTATTTGAATTGCATAAATATAGTTTGAAACAGGTATCTCTATAAGTCAACACATTTTTCCAACAATTACAATCCAAGCATGTATTTAACACCAAAAAAAATTATAAAGAATAATACAGCTGTAGCAAGTTCAATAATACCATATACTCTCAAATGCCGCTGGAAATGTCTAAAATCTTTAAATTCCGACTTTTCCTTATCCGTAAGCTTTTTCCATGCTGGATAAGCATTAAAATATAACATAAGGAATTCAGGATATGTATACTCATATGTCATTTTCTCATCAACCTCGAGTTCATCATATTTCTCAAGATATCTTCTACTCCTGGTATTCCTCACAAACATCGCTTAGCACCTCTCCTCTTGCATTTATTCTCTTACCCTTAAGCTCCTTTATCCTAAAAAGAGCATCCTCCATCAAATCATCACAAACGCTCCGTAATGCCCTACATCCGGTATCCTTTATATATGCCTTTTCTGCTATGTAGTGTATATCCTCATTATTCATCTGCATGGAAACACCCTCGTTCTCAAATATCCTCTCATACTGCCTTAAAACACTATTATCCATCTGAAGAACATTTGCAAGGAATTCTTTTGTTACATCCTCCATTACAGCAATCTTAGGAAACCTTCCAACAAATTCACGCATCATGCCATAATCATATAAATCCTGAGTAGTTACATCTGAAAGACGCCCGCCATCTTCACGCTCATCAAGACTTCCACCAAAACCTATCGAATATGATTTATTTACCCTTCTTTTTATGATATCACTAAGTCCGTCGAATGCACCGGCACATATGAAAAGAATCTGTGTCGTGTCTATCATATTCTTTCCGTTGCCGCTTTCAGAAAGATCAACCATATCTCCTTCTATTATTTTCAAAAGAGCCTGCTGCACTCCTTCCCGGCCAATAACAGTTGAACCGCTTGCTGTTTTGCTTGATGTACCGGAAAGCTTATCAATCTCATCAATAAACACAATTCCTTTTTCTGCTAATTTTCTGTTTCCTCCAGCAGCGACCTCCAGCTTTCTAATCACTGACTCCACATCAGCTCCTACATAACCGTTTTCTGTAAGCGCCGTTGCTGATACACAAGTATATGGTACATTCAATATACTGGCAAGAGTTTTAATAAGATACGTTTTACCTGTTCCGCTATTTCCTATGAGGAGAACATTAGATTTATCTACTCCCTCAAGTTCCCCTCTAACTCTTTTAAGGTGGAGATACCCAGCATTACTCAATATTTTCTTTGCTCTCTCCTGCCCGTACACATTCCTGCACAATGCATCATATATATCCTTTGGTGACAGTTCCACCTCAATTCCAGATGCTTCATCTTCTCCTGAAATTTTTCTATAGCAATCCTCACAGCAATACTTCTTATCATCAATTAATATCGCCTTATCTATATCCACTGGCTTTGCACAATACGAGCAGACTCCCTTCCCAAACATCGTTATGTCCATTTTTAATCACCCCTATCTTTTATTACTATATTTAGATTCTATCTGCAGAATAAATTGGAAGCAAGGACATAACAACCATAAATAAGCAAAAAGAATGCCAGCAAACCGCTTGTTTACTGGCATTCTTATAACAACAATATTATTTTCAAAAATTTTCAACTGCTAACTGTTCCCATGTAAGACCATCCTTACCAGACTTATAATAAATACGATCAACCAACTTCACTTTCGCAATACCCGCATAAAAATCGCTTCTCAGCAGCATTCTTCTTCCTGTCAGTCTTTCATTGCGGAACTCATCGCATATAATAAATCTAGGGTGGCTATCATCCACCACTCTGTAGCAACCCCTTATCTCTGTTACCTCACGATATAGTCCAGTTGGACCGCCTTCACATCTCAAATTCAAAATAAAGACATCTCCTTTAACTGGTACCCTCTTAACCTGTTCATATGTTAACTTATCAAGATGGCAGGCATCCGGCTCCTCATAATTTCTTTTTCTTCTGCTCCTAACTTCTTTCATAATCCCATATCCTCCAAAGCTAATTATCTCCCGCTGACGCTTGAGGTCTGAAACTCTTTTTTTGATAAAAAAATAAAGCTATTCCTGATTCTCCAATACCAGAAATAACTTTCACGCTCATTTATTCTCATTAAACATAAAGTGCAGACTGGTAACCATAAATCCAATAGCAATATTTAATTACCTGCACTCAGCAAGTTTAATGAAAAATAATATTAAATTGACAAATTTCCTTTGTCTTGATTATATTAGCATACTATTCTTATAAAATCAACACAAAAATTGACAAATAATGTATACCTCAAATTATATAAAAATAAAAGCTCTACCACAGGCATATCAATTGGCGAATGCTGAACTATAACCTTTGCAAATGTTTTGTATCTTCTCCTGTTGGTTTACTTCCTCTTTAATATATGTTAACTTCTCTTTTTTCTTATGGGAAATGCCATATCACGCAACAACCCTATACTATACTTATGATTATATATCACATCATTTATGAAATCAATGTCATAATCGTCTATATCTGAGACACTGCTACTTATCTGACGTATCTTTTCTACTAATAACGGAATTTCTCTATCATATGTTATTGTACACACGCAAACTGTTCTAAAACCTTTTATTAACCGCCTTTTCGCCAATAAAGCATTACGAAGTGCCACTTCTTTCGAAATATTACTCATCCATCCGCAAAGCTTCTTTCTTTCGGCCTGTGACATGTTCCACAAAACTGAAACATCTTTTACCGGATAATGATTTTTAAAAATCTCACTATACAGCATTTTCACACACTCCCTTTCATAATTATTTCTGAAGGAAAATCCAAACAGACAATTTCTGTCACCTATATCACCCTATATTTTACTAGTTACATTTATAAGTATCAAACAAAATTAAAAAAATCCTATTAAGATTAAGATAAAAATCCTTCTCATCAAAGCAGCCATTAAAACCATAAATTGCTAACCCATTCTGCTCAGTATCAGTTACTCTATGCCCTCTAAATTCAATAATAAACTTATTGTTAGGGAAATCCACACTCACATTAAATTCATCTTTATATGCCGGATATCTTTCATCAAATGCCCGCTTTACAAGTATTTCTATAGAACTCGGATTATTAAATTGTATAATATTTTTCATCTGAATGAATTGCTCACCTTTTGGAAGATATCTATTCATCATATTTTTGTAATCAGAAACGAAACAATATTCCCTTGCTTCATACAAATCTATAATGTACGTATCATTCCCCAAATATTGATATCTGGATTCAATCGGGAGATTTAACTTATTAAGAAACTGTTCATTATACCCACTTTTTACATCATTCGCATCATAAAACTTCTCAAGACAACTTAATAAGCACTGTTCATCCAACTCAATCGAAACATCAACAGTATCCTCCAATAAAAACTGGACAGAGCTGCATATTTCAATAACTTCATCTACATTTCTATCCATACTAACAACTAAGCAATTTTTTTATGGTCTATGTAATAATAATGATCCAAAATATATATCATAATAACTGTTCTTTCCTATCTTCTATTCGATAACCCTCATATTTGCATTAGCTGAATCTTGTAATGTATACACCACTATTTTTCTATTTTTTACAGTGTAATAATACACATTATCATTACTTATAAATTTACTTTCAGCTTTTTTTATAAAATATGCATCTGTATATTCGTTTCTAATAGCTTTCCTTACATTAATATTAGAAATTTCTGAACGTGTTATCATTATTACGCCGAAAACAGCAAAGCAAAAACAAATGATAATTAAACCTTGACTCACTATTTTAGAATATTTTTTATATTTTGCCATAATTCCCATTACTGATATAACTACTACTACTAACACCAAAGCAAATACAGCAAGTGGTATCACCCAGATAGAATCACCATACTCTAAAAAAATTTCTGATAAAATATGCACCATTTTATAATTTCTCCCTTTATTTTACTGTATATATTTTACAAGACACTCTTCACCAATCTTTGCTAATTATATCAACCCATATAACACATCTAACTTTGAAAAATCAATAACTCCGCTCTCTTCATCAACTATTTGTGCCAAATAAGGTCCAAAATAATATTTCTCTTGTTTCTTGCCTATTGGAATAGGGTGCTCAACAACCAATGTATCATTTGTTTCATTTAAACTATATGTGTACCCTGTATCATCAGCTATATGCCCATAAGAATCAATGAATTTCATAACATTATCATACACATCTAATATCTGTTTCTCTGAATCCTTAAATACATTTTCAACTATACTACCATTCCTGACACATTTTTCATAGATTCTGCGATTTTTATTAATAAAAGGTTGCCTTATAAGCATCATCACTACGAACCAGGCATATACATACCACATAAACCACAAAGCACCATACCTGTCAGACATCATAAAATCATATGAAATAGGGAATGTTACATGATAAAGTGCCAAGCTGCCTATAATTAAATATACCCCAAAAAATATTATATTTATTAAATATTTCCCCATCTTTATTTTTACATACTCAGCGTTCTGCCAGTTTGTAGTTGATTTTTCTTTAGATTCCGCAATAAGCTTCCTTACATCTTCAATTTGCAGTGCAGATGGCACACACATAACCTTTCTATTTCCATATTCGCTCATAAATTTTACCTTCCTTAGCCGCTTTGTAATCAATTTTTATCTACGCAAATATAGAATACACAACTATAATAGTCTATGCAAGCAACAAAGTTCACAAAAAATGTTACAAAAGAATTTCAGCAGGTACGATAACTGTCAATTTTCCATGCCAAACAATATCATCATATTTTCTTGCAAAATTTCTTGCCTTATATAACACACCTGACATATAATTACTATGCCAATATTAAATTCTTCTAATTTAGTAATGGTTGTTGTTTCCGCTGCATTACGGTGCAGCGGTTTTTTATTTGAGATAAAGTCAGATAGAGTTTTCTTTCCATCCTGCTATAACAGACTCAAGTTCTCTGACCTTTTTAAATTCAAAAGGAATCCTAAGTACACTCATAGTGTTCATGTGTGTATTAAGCTCTGCTGTATATGGTCTATCTGTAAGAACACCTTTTCTCAACACGATATACTTAGCCAGCACATTCCCTGTTATAACCACTCCATTTTTCTCTCTCTTTACACCTGTTATCTCAGTAACTTTGTACTCTACTTCCTTATGATAATATCCCATTCCGAATGTAGAGATTTTTCCCTGTCCGAAGCTGTCAGTTACAACATCCCTATACATAAGTTCCCTTGTCTCAGGTGAAACACTTACATACGAATAATTCTTCCTAAGGTTGTTAGCCACATACTTATCAAGCTTTCTTGATGTTAATGATTTTTTCTTTACTTTCTGTTTTGCGATAATCTTCTCATTCATTATTCTTATATAAATGCAAATATCAAAAACAATAACAATCACAGCAACTAAAACCACTGCTGCTGCCATATTAATCTCCGTCTTAAAACTATAAACCACGGCAATACCAACACCCTCTGTCATCAATACCGATGCAACCACAGCTATAATCAATTTTACAGCACTCTTACCCTTAAAAAAATTATGTCTTATCCACATCCCTCTATCAAATTCAAATACCATAAACTACCTCCCACTGATGACTCTATGTATAGTAAAAGCATCTATCCCACATTCCTTAGCCACATAATTTAACATTTCCTTAAATCCTTTTGTTATCAGATGATGGTCTGTAATACCAAAAAATTCAACTCTTATTGATGCGTCATTGTTAATCCCAACCTCAAATACATTATTAACATGTATTCCATTAACATTATCGATGAATGATATAACATTTACATCCGGTCCGGAAGCAGGTTTTTCTCCTTTAACTATAAGATCAAATGCAGGCAGATTACATGCAAACCGCTTTGCCTCCATCATTTTTCCTCCAGTATAACCAAGAACCATCATATTAAGGCTATCTTTAAATTCAAAAAAACCAGAAAAACCCACACACACAATCTTAATATCTGCACACTCATCTGTGTACCCTGCGCAATACTTTACCTTGCCAATCGTAACAGGCTTCATCTCGCCTTCACTACTTTTGACACATGAATATACTATCTTTTCATCTGTTACATCACACACTATGACCTTTTTATCACAATCACCCAGAGTAATAGCAATATACATGGTTATATCCAATAAATCATAGCCATACAGCACTACATACTTTGTCGCAGTTCCATTAACAACCTCAAACATAAATTTACTCCTGCTGCCTTTCCTCTAACCTCGCAATCCAAAAAGCATCTTCTTTTTCTTTCGCTGATTATTTGTCATAATATCATTAAATATGATTTCTATTTCCTTTGACGGCATATCCCAATCCGGGCATATAGGCACTTCGTATACATTTGCCCTTGCACCACCCACACTGCATATCTTTCTTATCTCACTCATTTTATTTCTTGACATGAATGTAATAAGATAATTAATAGAACTTTCCAGACTGTTCTTCAAAGCCACCTCTTTAACATATCGCTTAAGTTCAACAATCTTCCACTCTGACGCTGATGCGACGACAATTCTCTTGCTCATCCTGAAGAAATTCTCATCTGCCATCTCATTTCCATAGTCCACTATTACAAAGTCATAATCATCTCTGAACCTTGCAGCAAACTGAGCATAATTGCAATAAGGATAAAAGTCCATTCCCTTATACGAAAATCTTGGAATAACATTACTGTTAATATATGTATCAGGGTATAAATTCCTATATATATTAGCAAATGTATGAACATGTCCCCCTCTTGCATTGTCATACGGGCGATTCTGCTCAACAATAGCAACCTTATAACTTGATGAAAGAGAGTACGCAAGCATAAGAGCAGTATGTGTAGTTCCCACACCTCCGCATACGCCGCCAACACCAATCTCTACAGTTACCATGTTTACTCTATCGTGTACTTTAGAAGATGAAGCTTCTCTGCTCTTCCTGAGTTTCTTTTCCTGCTTCTTCTCTTCTTTTCTTTCAGCTTTACTCTTAACCTGTTCTTCTGCTGTAACAGGTTCGCCAGTCTGCTCCATGACACCAAAACCGCATAACTCCGTAAGCCTGCACAACTCTCCTTGATAGTAAGGATATATTATGTCACTTCCAGCCTTTTCAAACACTGCATTCTCAAGTACTGGCAGAGCCACAACCTTATAATCCCCACCTATATATCTTTTCAAGTCCTCTGGAACTCCATCTGTGCACCTGTTTACTACATAAGATATATCCACTCCGGGATAATTTCTCTTAAGGTCTCTTACATACAAGAAATCATCCTCATTCATTGCAATAGTGCTGTCAACCACTACAATCAGATGTTTAAGATAAGGTATAAGTTCCAGGCATCCGTCAGCAGCATAGTAAGAACCAAAATCTATAATCTTAGGAGACGACAGCGCCAATAATAATCTATATGTCTCCTCATTCCCCCAGCTGTCGCCAGTCCATAAATCCGTGTATGAATTAGGAACACAGAAATTAATATCAAAAAAAGTATTTGTCTTATCCGGACACTGATTTCCAGATGCAACCTCTGAAATATGTGACACATAATCTGTACCAAACACCTCAGCAAAGTCAAGCCTTTCGTACAAATCTGATTCTGTATTAGGAAGCTGCACAAGAGAAGGATGCAGGCCCTTAGTAGCAAGCTCCCTTGCAAGGTTCAATGCTACAAATGTGCTTCCTGATTCTGCAGTAAGTCCTATTATACCTATCGTCTCTGACACATCAACAAACTGCACATCATGCTTAATTACCTCTTTTATAACTTCCTTTTCAACTACCTTCTCTACTTCCTTGACAACAACCTTTGGCTCTTTTGTCTGCTTTTCTTTGTTGCCGGCAGTTACTTCTTCCACCTTACGCTTAATTATCTCCTCAGGAAAATACATGTCAAATTTCCCTGAACTTATAAGCGCTTCCCTAACCTCCGGAAGAGCCTTTGAAAGACACATGGCAAACTGTTCAGCCGTTAAACCGGACATAAGCTTTTCTGCACGCTCTGCAGCAGATAACTTCCCCGATATATCATTAAGAATAGCAACTGATTCAACAGGATCAAAAGAAGATACAGCCTCCTTTGCTTCTTTTATATTGCTCGTATCTATATTGTAGTAGATTTTGCATACCTTTCTTGACCTTCCCCTGTCTTTGATAACTGCAGCAATATTAGCCATCGTAGCATCCGCATCAAACAAAGCTCCAGTTATCCCTACAGCTTCAAGCCTTTTCATGTAATCAGTACCCTTATAATTGTTTCTTACTATAGGAATGATAAGCGTTTTCTCATTCTCTGTTCGTATATAATCAAAATCATCCGTTGTAAATGGCGCACTTCGTTGTAACGACTCTGACAATATGCATACTGTATACTCACACTCTTTGTCTATAAGAGCCCTAATGACTGCATCCTTTGTCCGCTTATAATCATCTTCTGCTCTCCCTGGTGCAAACTCGACACCAAAATTCGCAATCTCGCCCTTTACTCCATCTATCATGTCATTATTCAAATTAAGACCAAATAATATTTTTTCCATATCAACCTCCAAATGAACTGCTCACAACCAACTTATGTCAATCAGAGCCCTCTTACTTCATTACAGTAACTTAACACATACAAATATGATTAAACAGGTCGCCCTTTAAGTCAATACGTTTTATCTTATTTTGATTTTTTATATTTTTTGTTTTACGAGTTTAGTGCGATTCCCGGTTACCTGTTTCTGAACAGTTCTCTTTCCTGTAATATTTCTGTAATCTTTTTTGTTCATTCTATTAATAGAAATACCCTACACCATATGCTATACTACAGTCACACCACTATTATAAAATATATGGAGGATAATGCCATGCTCGATAATAATGTTGAGAACTATAACAAAATGATAACATCACCATTAACCAAGATATTCCTTTCTCATACACACGAAATACTGCAAAACTGCGTATGCACATTTTCACCAGCAAAAACCGCTGCTTCTTTGTATGGCGACTGGAGCGATATTCTGCATTCCCTTATAATGTTTCTTAGTGCTGCACCAAATGAATTCTCGGATGCGCTCTACTCCACCCCATTCATCCCTAATATTATGCCTACAATATCCAGAGCAGAGGGGCTTATCCATTATGACATTGTTAATAGGAAAAAAGATACCATCACACCGTACATGATTTCAAATACATGCATTCTTATAAAACCCCTGCTGCCAGAAACAATAAAATCATCAGAGGAATACATTATGTCTCACTTTCATTATATACAGAGTAAATCAGATGTAATGAGACATGTAGATGCTTACTGTCTTGCTATTGAAAAATTGCTGCACAGTCCAAACAAAGAATGCTTTAAGTCCCTGCTTCCTTTCAAGGATACCATTGCCTACATATCAGCGTATATGACTTATACATATGCCACGGAACTTCTTGAATGTATAAATGCCAGAGAATTTAATCTGAAGACAACCCTTGAGGACTTTATCAGGCAGGACTATGGCACAGAACATATTGACATGTTTAGCAGATACTTCAATAAAGGTGTATCAGTATTAAAGAATTTCCATAACTCTCAGAATAATATATATGACCTAACCAACAGCTTAGGTCGAAGTTACATAACTGGGGAACACTCATACATACTGACACCTTTCACTAATATAACACTTGTAAACTGGACTTCTCTTTCGAATATTGCAGAACTGGCGGAAACGGGCTATTCCAAAATGGATAAGCTGAACATGAAAGGAAATATGCCATACACTTACTACTCTGGCGAACATGAAGTAAAAAACTTTTGTGATAACTACAAGGACATAGCAAATGATTTTAATAATGATCTTTCTTATCCAATAAATGATGATGCAAGCCTAACTGCTAAATGTATGCAGATTCATGAAAATATCCGCGATTACAAGGATAATGCCCTGCATCTTATTGAAAACTTCACTGAGAATAGCAAAACTGACATATTCCGATATCTCGTTGAAAATGGAATCCAGCTACTATGCATATCTGACTGTTACAAAGATTCAGTTGATATCATGCTGGCTCACAATGGCAATACCCGTATCAATACAGGCATATTTTACAATAATAGCCTTGATAATGGTTCACTTGTATTATCTATAGTTGATAATAATGAAGCGCTCTTTTTAAGCAAAGCACAGAACCCATACGTTACAAGCATCATCGATGCGCTTTTGCTTCATCTGCCGCTATGGATAATCAGACCTGATGAGTTATCTGAATCTCTGGATGATTGTCTTAGCAGCTTAAATACAGTGTTTAAATCATTTGCATTAAAAAATGGCTTTCTATATCCTGCCTATAGCGAACAATCTGACAGCATTATAAACTCATATCTGAGCCATTTCTGCTCTAACGAGGAGATGTTGCTGGCATATGAATATGTAATGCTTTATACCTGGTACAATAACAGCCCATACACCCTGTATAACCAGCTTAAAAAACTTTTTATTATGAGTATTGATGATGACTATCCGGCTGAACTTATAGGATACGATTTTGAGGAGTACGACGACGATGCAATATGCCATTTCCGTAATTTCTTTAAAGAGTCAGTTTTTACCATAATCAATATAATATCCTCAGCTGACCACACAACGTCAGATAAAATAATCCGTCTTAAAGCCCTCACTGATTCATACAAGAATTTTGCGGATGAAAACTAACAGTTCTATTGACTTAAATATATACCTGTCCGATAATAAGTCGCATAAGAACAAGGCTAAAGGAGAATATAATATAGACATGACACGAAGCAGAAAAGAAAAATACAGACTGAATATGGATGCCCTATTTGGCACAGATATAAGTCAGGACAGACTCATAAATGAACATTTTCATAAAAAGAGAAAGCTTATATACTCTGCGATTTCACTCCTCCTAACCATCATTGCAGTATCAGGCATTATCTGTATGGTAATAATACACAACAATGGATACAGATTTGCCGTAGGCAGCAAAAAAGGCGGTGCTTCATATGTAGGAGTAGTTTCAACCTCACAAATTGAAGAAGAACTCTCTAAATCCTCAAAAGATGATTTGATATATGAAAATCTTACTGTATTTGAACCTCTTACCGAGGGAACTGTTGTAATCGTATTTATATATCTTATACTACTCATAATAGTACTTGATAAGAGAGCAGAATCTGCTAAAGCGCTGAAAGCCAAAGCAGAATTTGACAGAAAAGCAGCCATAATTGAACAGGAAAATTTGGAGAAGCGCGCTGACCTCATAAGCAGCATACACAAGCAGGCTCCTGACATAATCGAAGAATCAGATGAAGAACACAGGGAGGAAAATAAGTAATATGAGGAATAAATTAAGATACGGCTGTATAGCTACAGCCCTTCTATCAGTACTTACAACGACTGGTTGTGTACAGTATGATTTTGTCTCTAACATAGACAACTACGAAACCTACACATACACTGAAACTCATGCTGAAACTGTTGCTTCAAATATAAGTCTTTCAGATAACAACAATTCCAATAAAACAGATGAACCATCTGTTTCACACAATATAAGTTCTGACGACAGCACGGAGCTACATCTGCCTGCCACACCAGAAAGCAAACCTGCAGAAATTGCGGCAGCCCCAAAAGCTAATACAGCTAATGCTCTATCGTATCCTGATGGGAATTATGTAGTAATCACATCTGACTATCTCAGTGCTGTGTTTGATACAATAAACTCCGTAAGAGCTGGATATGGACTAACTCCACTATCCCAGTCTACCGCTTACACTACAGATGCGGATATATATGCCGCCAATGAAGCAGCATACAGTAAATTCATATCCGAAAACACAAACAATAGTGCAACCATTGCTTCCTGCATGTCTTCAAGAACTTCAGAGAAGTCAATATGTTCAAGCGTCAGTTCCATGTTATCAAGCAGACCAGGCGTACTTAATGCCAGTTCCATGTCCGTAGGCATTGCTACCAACAGTTCAACAGGATATGCATATGTGTGCATATTTTTCAATTGAAAACATGTAAAAATAAAGAGTGCAGTTCAATGAACCGCACTCTTTATTTTGTACTTTTAACAAATTACTTCTATCTACCATAGTAGAAATTATATTAACACCAACATCCGCCATTACGTGATCAGCTATACACCTTGTGTTATTGTTTATCAATTGAACACGTCAGAGAACATGTTTCAATACATCTTATGTTAGTGTTTATTGTACGACACAAATATACGATATTTATCCAATAATTGCAAGAATATTTGCCAAAGCTGATTACATATATTTACCGTTTTATGCCGACATTTTCCTACATTTAAAATATTTCATCAGTAAACTGACAACCAGACATAGTACCATTGGTATCATTGGTGTAAAAACAACTATAAATGATACACCCATAAGACTGGTTATAATCAACCATGTTAACGACGGTACAAACCATATTGTTGCAATTACAGCCACAATGATATTTTTAAAATTAATCTTTTTAAAAATGTATAACAAAAATAATTCAAGCACAAGGAAGATAAAGAACGGAATAACTATATATTTTACAAATATATCTATCACCTGTGCATTAGTTGGATTGTATTCATTAATCTCATTTATCAGTGTCCTTGCAACATCAGCTACGGAATATTTATTCAAACTTTCGTACATCTTAACCTCCTTTAATGATAATCACTTTTTGTAGATGATTGTGCCGCATCAGGCACATATATACCTGGTGAAACCTCAACTCCGGAATTGTTATCTTTTGCTTTCAGATTAACAAATCTTCCCTCCTGAGTACCGATATCCTGAATGTTAAAGTCAAGTATGCTGTAGTAGGTGTTATCCCCATATACATTTTTTGTTATTGTATATGTGTACTCATCTGTCACATTGACAACCTTCCCTGTATCATCGTAGTATGAATGAATCCATCTAAAAACAAAGAGATAGTACTGCCCATAATCAAAGTAAGTAGCGGCACTATAACCTGTGCTTATATGCTGAGGGTCGTCTTTCCCGGCATGAAGCTGGTCTCTGAATTTGCGGTATTCTTTTGAAAAGCTCTCTTCGTCATATGAGTACCCATAATATTTTAACAGGCTTTCATCCCATTTAAGCCACATTAAATCATAGTCACCATCTTCAAAGTAATTAAGGTATGTACTTACAACCCTATTCAACTCCTCAAATGTATCCATATCTGCACCATATCTTAACTTGGCTTCTGCCCTGGTATCCTGCTCAAGAATCTTTGAAGCGTCTGCCTCAAGATTATCTTCTTTTTCTTTATTACTTGATACGATAGTGGCTATAAGACAAATAGCCACTATCACAAGTATGGTAATTGTGCAAATAAGGATTCTCTTTATGATTTTAGTCTGCTTCTTTCTTATTTCCTCAGATTTACCCATAAATTATTCTCCTCTTGTAATATCCGGTCTGGTTCCTTCAAGGTCACCTGAAAGATTCCAGTTATCCAGTTCTGGGAAATACAGGTACGGGTCTATTGTCTCTTTTCGAGACTGAATATCCGGTCTTGCTCCCCAGTCAGGATGAGCATATAGTTCTGTACCCTCATGGATTTCTCCATCTCTTAATTCAAGATGAAGATGTACTCCGGTAGAATCTCCCGTTGTTCCCATATAACCACACACGGTATCACTGTTTACCTTATCTCCTGTATTAACCAGAACTCTGCTCAGATGGAAATATGATGATTTAATATTGTCGCCATAATCAATAATGATATAGTTTCCACATGAATTATTATATCCAGTATCTACTACCTCACCTTCACTGATACCATATACCTTTGTGGACTCACCCGTCGTAGTCCACAAATCCATTCCGTTATGGAAGGCTCTTTCATGTGCATCTGATGTAGGGTTAGACCTCCATCCATACCATGATGTAATATATCCTGTAAATCCATCTGAAGAATGAATCGGAAGCTGCATAACTCCAGTTGAGAGCTTCTTATAAGCTGTCATATATTTTGTATCCTCAAAATCAATGCCACAATAACCATCATCACCCGTTCCGTTCTCAAGAATACCATTCAATATATGTTCGTACACCTCAGGTGTTCTGTCACCATACAGCTGAGGTGATGCTTTATTCATATATTCAAGCAGTTCATCTTTTCTGTTTACGCTACATAATACATAATCTCCTGTACCAGTATTTACCTTATGACTTGAATCAAGGTATTCTGATGTCATTTTGCTTACGGATGAATAAATGTTAAACATCTGCTTAGTAAGAGTAGAACCATTAGTAGAAAACTCTTTAACTACCTTTACATACCCATAAGCATCTGCTTTTCCGTCTTCCTTTGTAAATCCATAATAATATCTGCAGAAGTACTTTAAATCCACCTTTGTGTATTTTGCGCTGTCTTCAAGAGAAATCTTCTGCACATACGAAACTGAACCACCATAATAATCACTATATGGATTATCTGGACTTAAGCAGGCGTAGAATATATGATTTCCACCCTCAATACCTGCATAGTATGCTATTACATTGTTCTTTTCATCTTCTAATGCATCACTGCCCTCAACAATTGATAAAAGTGCTATATCACCAACAACAAGTTCATCTGAATTCTGAAATCTGTAATCTGCTTCCTTGTATATATCCAGCATTCTTATGCCTTCTGCTGTTGGATAATGAGAATCGCTATTTGCATTTCTCGTTTCCTGAAAAACGGAATCTTTCAAAATAAAATTTACAAAACCTGCTGCACATAAACCTATGCGCTCCCCATCATCAAATCCGTTACTTAAGGAACTATTTCCATCTCGAAGCATAGTACCAAAGCCTTCCTTTGTAATATTTGATGTAGGCACTTTAGGTCTGTAATAATCTGCACCTTTTGTTGACGAACTCCATAGCCCTGCGTAATAACCATATTTTCTAATTTTATTCTCACCATCATAATAATGAGGTCTCTGATAGCACATCTTGCCATCATACATAACTGTAGCAACCTGCAGGCCTATTCTGGCACTAGGAACATACTTTGTTGTCTGCTGGTCATATATAGCCTGTAATTCTCCCTCAAGATTAACAGATGTTGTTGCATTGTTAAGGACCTTTGCATAAGCTGAGCTGTTCGTAAACTCCTTATCTTCCTCACTGATAGTTCCAGAATAATAAGAAGGGTTTTTATACTGATATGTAAGCTCTTCTCCTATCTGTGGATCATAAGCATCATAAGCCTTCTGAAATTCTGCACCAACCGTACCACCAACTACATCTTCTATCTGTGACATGATATCAAACATAAACTGATACAGTGATGAATCAATTCCCATATCTTCCCAACATTTGATAAGGTCTCCTATTCTGTAAGTCTTTTTAAAGCTTACCAGTTCATAATGAGTATTCTTATCATCATCCTTAACTTTTACATACTCAAAATCCGACCACTTGCAAAGCCAGTTGCTTGCCTCTCTTACAAGACACACAGGGTAAACCTTGCCATCATAGTACACATATGAGTAATCACCCTTAGAAGTACCTCTGTCATATTTATTATTTTTTAAATATGTATAATCACTTGAATATGTCATGTTGGTAGAAACATTCGTACCTGAGAGATATCTGTCCGTCCTGCCTCTGTCTACCCCATTATAAATAGTTGAACCATTGTTCCATGCCGGATAACAGTAAGCCGAATATGGAAAGCCGCTTTTAGCAAGGTAATCTGTATTGTTAAAAATCTTTTCACCTCTTGCATTAGTCTTATTACTATAATTATCACGAACAGATAGAGCGTAACTGTAAGTAGGATCACCAATCTGTCCGCCATCTGAATCAGTTGTAAAATTTACAGTACTTCCCAATCCATCGTTTTCTATCCACTTCTGCACATCGTCTGATACATATTGCGTAAAGAACTCTACATTAGTATTAAGCCCATGCTCATTAAGCTGTTTTACCATATTGGTTATATCATCTGCACTTACAAGGCTCAGTCCTAACTTATCCGGATTCTCAACAACACCATCATCATTCATATTTTCTGCAACAGCTTCAATCTGCTTCTCCATTGCAGCATCATCACCAAATTTAGATATACACGCAAGCGTAAGAAGATACTGCCAATGCATTCTATACTGATATGTAAAAGATGACTGGTCCCAGTTTACCTCCACTGTATTCTGTTCCCCACTAACATCCTTATTGCTGTCATTTGCGCCTCCAGCATATGATTCATAATCGCCTGTACTTATATCCGGTATCGTTATAGTACTTGCAGCGGAATCATATGAGCTTGCTTCATAGCTGAATGCTTGAAATATTGTTTTATAGTTTACGCCGCTTTTCTCCAACTCAAGCAGACCATCATCAAGAGCCTTATATGCTCCTCCATATGATGAAATCTGTGTATAGGCTGCATCTTTCTGATATTTATTAGTGAAAGGGGAGAATACAGCGCTTACAATACCAACGATAGCTCCAACCAAAGCAGTTACAGTACAAGCGCCCCCTATCAGCACTACTAATGTAGGAACTGAGCCTGTAAAAATCTTTTTCACTAACGACTTTGTTTTCTCTTTTGCAGCATTTTTTAGCGCTCCCGCCAGCTTATCTAGCAACTTTTCTCACCTCTTTCACTATATCTCTACCATACAAACCCATTATCCCTCATACGCTCATTGGTGCGTGTCGTATAATCATTAAGCTGTTCTGCCTTCCCATTCATACCTGCGTTCATTCTGCTATATGAACTCTTTGCACCATTAACAGCATTTCTACCAGTCTGAACCATAGTCTGTGCTGCCGGACCATAGCTTGACATTGAAACAGCTTCTTTTACTGTAGCCTTAGTAGCATTAAATCCTGCAGAGGCAAGTCTTCCCGTAGCCTGTCCTACCTGTGTATTTGCAGCAGAATCTATCACTCCGCCTGCCGCTGTACCAACATGGGAACCCATAAGCGAACCACCGGCTGCCATAGCTGTCATGGCAGTAGGACCAAAGAATAATCCCGCTGAAGCACCATATGCAGCACCAAATACTGCTCCTGCTGTTGACGTAAATGCTTTTGTATTTTCCCTCTTGGCATACTGTCTTAACAACTGTGCCCTTCTCTGATTTGACATGCCGCTAAACGCTGCACTGTTAAGGTTATTTACATTTGCAGAACTGTCGATGATACGCTGTCTTGCCTGTGCAAGCTGTGCCTGGCTTACCGCACCTCTCATATTGTTTGAATCCATAGCTGCAGTTCCCTGGCTTATTCTGCTTCTTGCCGCTGCGATATTAGCTTCTCCACTTGATACTGTATTTTCGAGCTGACTCCTTGTCTCATCGTCAAACACTTCTCCTGAATTAAGTCTTTGTCTTGCCGCATTAACAGCCGCGGTCTCCTGCTCTATGGCAGCTCTATCCTGATTCTGTTTTGCACTTATTGGCATATTCATCATGGAAGCCTGACCTCTGAAATCCGGACCCATTTTTGAATTAGTATTCTGCATAGCCGCCAGTCCTGCCGATACGCCACCAACTGTTCCCGGCAAATCTTCCATATCGCCCATTCCTGCGCCAGCTGTTCCCGGTAAATCTTCCATATCGCCCATTCCAGCGCCAGCCATAGCTCCATCATTACCTGCAGACTGACCGTTTTCAACATTATCAAGTGCGGGCATCCCGGAACCGCCAGAAAAACCTTCAGCATCTTCGCCAGATTCAAAACCGCCCTCTGCACCATTTTCGAGTGCCTCAAGCCCCTGTGAACCACTTACTCTTCCAAATCCATTCTGTGCAGCTTCATCAGCAGCACCCATCTTTTCGAGCATGTCTGCTTCTTCATTGGCTGCCTTTGCATTTGCTCTGTGTTCTCTTCCTTCTTTTATAGCCTTACCCATTGCACCTGCACTTCTCGCTAATGCCAAAGCTCCCATAGCGGCACCAGCCATAGCGCCAATACCGCCCATGTTAAGACCTAATATCTGTCCCACTGTTCTTCTTGTAGGTATAAGCATCATACATATCATAAGAGTTAATAAACCAGCAAGGATATGTACGCCCTGCCCGTATACTACATTATAGACAGTTACCGGAAGCAACAATAAAATGGAATCAATTACCGGTACAAGCAAGGCTGACAATACATTCTTAAACCAGTTATTAAGCAGATTTTTGTCTGTATAACTCATAACGCATACCATTGGAAACAGACAGAAATAAATTGTCATTCCGAGAGCAACACCCACATATACATAAGAGAAGTATAATGCAAGAACTGTTGAAGCCGAGAATACAACTGCCCATATCCATGAGTTATCAGCCATGCCACTGAATATATCTGCAATTCCTTTTTCAAGGCCCACTGCTGCTCCATCACTTCCCGTCATTGAAACAGTAGAAGCCATAGAATTTATAAGATACAAAAAAATATCCCTTACATATATCATAAGATCAACCACATATGGCATAAGGTAAAGAAAGAGGGATATCATAATAAACTTATCTAATGAAGATTTTGCTTCCTCCCTGTTCTTTACTGAATTTCCGAAAATCAAACCCTTTACAAGCTGTCCCATGAATAGGCACCATATCATAACCCAGCAGATTAGACGGAACATATTGTAGACATATGCCCCAACAATTCCATAAGGATTGCCTTTTGCAAGTTCAAATCCATAATAGTTTGTTCCACTGTGCGCTATTCTTCCATAAACAATAGAATCCATTGACATACCCCATGATTCCTCAAGTCCAAGAAGTATATCTCCGGGTGCTCTCAACAATCCAATAAACTGCTTTTCGAGCCACTTAGCTTCCTTTGCTGTTGCATTTTCTGTCCTCTGTGTATCATTTCCTGTTTTATATATGCCGGAATTTTTATCAATAAAGCCGCCAGCCTGTGCAACTATTGTGGAGGACTCAACTATGCCATAAGTTATATTCATCAGACAGAATGCAACAGCAAGTATGCAGACTGTCTTTTTCAGGAAGTTTTTTACTGTTCTGCTATGAAATTTTCTTATTCTCCCAGACATAAACAATCCTCCTATCCTGCTCTCCTGTTTGACATCATCCTAGCAATCTTCTCCGGATCAGTCTCGCAAATCTTTGCCTCTGAACGAAGATAATCAACCTTAATGAATACAACAGTGTCTTCATTATCAATAAGACAGCACTCTCCTTTTCGTGATTTATCAATATCGCCGTTAGCATCTACAGTACCACCAAGACGCATTACCTGATCTAACTGTGATTCTGTAAGAGGAGTAACCTCTCTGATAAATTTTGCGTCCATCTTTGCCTGCTTATACAGAATTTTCATGGCGGTATTTTTAACGATAGCCTTAGTTTCTTCATAAGCATTGTAATCGGCCAACGCCTGTGTAATAGTAATCATGCAGACAAAACGCTTACGTGCCTGTCTGTACATACTTTCAATGAATTTACGACTCTCATAAAACACGAATGTATTATGAAACTCATCAACAACAACTGCGCACTTCTGCAGTTTATGTGGATTATTAGAATTTTTCTTAACAAAGTATTCATTTACGAAATTACATGCGATCTGCTGAGCAATTCTTTTATCAGCAGGTGGAAGCTGTGAAAGGTCTATATCCATGCACTGGGTTTCCTCTGAAACCCTAAGAGTTGACTGACCATCATAATAAGGCTTAACACCTATAACGGAATATACTCGTTCCCTGTCGCCATTAATGACTGCATATTTAAGACCATTCTCATCCACAGGCAGGTTATTATATTCTTCTGCACTGTACTCTCCAACTGACTTCTCAGAATAATAACACTCTTTTATGAACGGTTGAATACCGGCTAAAGCAACTGAGAAAGCCTTATCCTGAAGCTCATCCGTGTTAAATCTTCTTCTATTAAGAAGAGATATAAAGAATTCGTGTAATGTAGGCATTGCCTTCCTTACTCTTCCGGACGAAATACGTCCTCCCTCATATACCTGTCCATCTTCATATATACTGTCAGGATGTCCCTCTTCTATGCCCTTAGCAGCATATAAGCCTACAACTGTATCAGATACAATCTTAGTCAGGTATACATCTGTATCAAATGAATCGACCTCTCTTCCATCTTTAATCATTGAAAGAATAATATTGGTACAATCTGCACATTTTTCCATCAGATTAAGCTTACGGACTTCTTTTCTTATTGACGGAAGATACTCAAGTTCCACATCGATATCAAAAATATTCAGGATGTTATCAGAACCATGCTTAAGCTGGAATACTACACCGCCCTCTGTACGAACAAGAGGAACATATTCCCCCTCTGCTCCATTAGGTGAATCGTAATCAATGAATGCCATTCTGTAGCCAAACACTTCCATCCATCGTGATGAATACATCTTTAATCCGGCAGATTTACCCGCACCTGTTATACCGGAAATACACATATTGTATCCGGAATGTGATTTATCATATGGATCAATAAGTACTGGCTGATGTGTAAACATATTTCTACCGCCAAGTATACCATTCTTATGAGAGAAAAATGATTCTGTATGATTAAATGTATCTCCAAGAGAAGTCTTATCCATGATATGATACTTTACAATCAAATCCTTAAATGGCCCTTTACCAACCTTCATCATCTTATTAAGTGGCGCTGCCGCAAGTATCCCTTCAGCATGAGCACCATAACATCCAACAATATCAATTCCTTTTTCCTTACCTATTGAATACAGGTCTGCACACGCATCATTCAAATGCTCAAGACTATCCGCTCTTAAAACAAAAAGAAAAGCCACCTTAAAGAATACATTAAGACCACTTTCTATTACCTTAGCCCACTCCTCACACTCTGTCAGCTTAGCTGAAAGTCTTCGAGCCCTGTTAGGGTCTTTTCTCTCTGCAGCAATAAGTTCCGATCCAAGTGCTATTACTCGTTTATCTAGAAGTTTCTGCGACTCAGCAGATGATATCGGATTCCAAAATACCGATGTGGTACAGTTAGGAAAATTCATAAGCTCCGCATATGTAACTGCAAAGGTACTTCTTTTTGGAAGCTTATCCGCATACAATGCGCATTCATATACATCACGTCCTCCATCATTAATTACAACATATCCGAGCTGAGATGCATCAATACCATCAGCACAGCATATGTCCTTTGCATTTTTTCTTCCAGTTGAGAGGTAATCAACCATGTCAACTTCTTTAGATGAAAGAGTATCTGCTTTTCCATCAGCTTTTTTTCCTGAATTATTTTTTTCTTTCTTACTCTGTTTACTGCTCTTTGCAGGCTTTGCAATCAATATAATCAGGGCAACAACAGCCGCAATTATAACTAACAAAACACCTATCAGCAGTACCAACGATAACTGCTTAGACATAATTACCCCTTTCTATTTCTCCTCAGGAATATCAAAATCAAGGCTAAGACCTGTAAAAATATGGTCTTTCTGTTCCTCTTGTTTTGGTTCCTTTGTGGATGCCATTTGCGAAACTCTCTTTTCTTTTTCTTCCCTTGCCTTTTCTTCCTTTATGCGCTTCTTTTCGCGCTCTTCAAATTTATTAGTCAGAATTTCTTTCTTTCTGTCCTCAATATCACCACTCGTAATAGTTCTATTGCTCTCATCCTCTTTACCATAAGCTCCAAGTGCTTCAATATCATATGATTGCGAAATCTTATCCGCAACCTCAGCCTCAACACCACGCTCTATCATTTCGTTGTAGACTTTATCCTGCTGGTCCTGAACCTGTTCAAGCACCCCCTCCTCCATAGCCAGCTCATAGTCCGATTCTTTTAAACCGGATGAGGAGGTTATCTCTTCATAATAATTACTTGCTTCAAAATCTTTCTCTGTGAAAACATTAGCTGTAAGAGGATGAAAATGTCTTCTCATCATCTGAACGAGTTCATTATTTCTTACCCTCGACGCACGTACACCTGCGTTACCAAGTGCATGAATGTAAGCATCACCTTTTCGTTTAAGCTCGGTTATTGCTTTCTTATGAATTTCCTCATCGGTTAAATCGGTAACCCCCATCAGCGGGTCGTATGTCCAATCGTATACATAAGTCTGAACTTTTTCCGGAGATGTAGACCTTGATACCTGGTCGATATAATTTAAGTTATCAGCGAGGTGAAGTCGCCTGTAATCATACACCTCTATCTGCGATGCAAGCTTTTCACACTGACTGAGTAATTCCCACTCAATTTCATCTGTGAGTTTATCCTCACTCTTCAAATCATAATACTGTGATGTAAGTCTGTTAAAATCCTCATTAAGATTAAAAAGCATCTGCTCCGCTCTATCATAAGCATTCTTATAATTCTCCCTGACATTATCAAGATCAACAGCCTTGGTATACTGTCTGAAAGTTATCGGCTCAATAGCACTGTTGATGAACATTCCATAACCACCCTCGGTCATATTGCGTTCTGATGCCCTTGACTGGAAGTAGTCAAAGCCTCTCGCTTTAATTATTCCTATGAACCTAGTACCACCATCAGTAATAATCATATCATCCCTTATATCATCAAATTTGCAAAAATCAATACTATCTTTATGGACCAGCTCATCATAATTAACTTCTTCTTCTTTTATTCTCTTCTTTTTTCTAACCTTAAAGTACCAGTATGCATACAACCCAGCCAACACAATTATAACAGCAAGGATTATTGCAATCAGCTGTGCAATCTTCACTATAGCCTGTAAAGACATTACTCATTCTCCTCTCCTAAAAGCATTTCTTCTCTTTCCTTTTCCTTATTTTCTATATACTCAATATCTGAATTATAGTGCTTTATATAAACGACTTTATTTTTTTTATGATGAATTTTTCTAAATATCCATTTATCCACTGTCAGTCCACCACCTCTCATATATTCGGTAGTCGATATTGGTATCATGGATAACACAACGCTCACAGCAGTAATAATTCCCCCGATTACCAAGCCCAGAATCATAAGATTAAATAATGAAAGAATTTTAGCAAATATTATTGTAAATGTTCCCATCACTGCTAGAATTAAAACGCTTCGTGTTGGGAAAAAATTCAGCCATCGCTCCTCATCTTTAAACTCGCCTGGCACCTCATGCATTGACATATTAATCTTCACTTCCTTTTCATATAAAATTCATAATAAAATAAAAGAGCCACCTAAAAACAGGTGACTCATAAAACTCATACAAATGCTTCAACAAGCGATACAGTTGCACCGATTATAGTTGTTATGCCAAACAACATTATTGATATTATTAATTTCCCTGTTAATACTTCTTTTGCTGCAGCACGCTTATTTGGTGTCTTTGATGCAGCGATCTTAAGGCCAAAAATAACGAAACTAATCAATAACCCAATAATTCCTATGCTAAAACATAATGTATACCAGTCCTGTGCAAGTCCCAATAACACCTGCCAGCCGGTGCTATTACCATCAAGCACATTAGTCACACCTAAATAATCCCACGGATCATCACTTGCACTAAATGCTCCGAATACAATCATTTTTCTCATAGAATGCACCCTAAATAGCCCTTACAATACCGGCAATAATTATTGTAAGTGTTGGTGCTCCGAATACCAACAGACCTCCGATAATAATTCCAACAATCCATCCCTTTGCATCATCTCTTTTAGTAGAATTCTTTGTTGCCGCAATAGTGATACCAATTATAACAAGACACAGCATAATGCCTATAATACCTATTGTTACGGCAAGTGTATACAAGTCCGAACCTACCGTTGTTAATTTTCCAATTAAATCCTTAAAGGTGCCACCATCCGCGCTTCCGTTTTTCAGCTTACCCACAGCCCCGTCAACATCAACATCTGCAAATGCTGTAATTGATGATGTCAATGCAACAAGTCCTGAAGATGCTGCAACACCTAAGGCTGTCCCCGCCTTCTTACATTTCTCCGTTATATTCATTTCTCCCTTAAACCTCCTGTTTAACTTGTTTTTTATATACTTATATTGTTAGTTAGGTAAGGCTTAAAGTCAACTTATTTTTACAAATTTTTACAAATTTTCTTCATAATAAGCAAAAAAATAAAAGGGCATCAGGCATAAGCCTGACACCCCTAAAAGATGGTTAATTAATAAGTTATTCTTCGTCTGCTCCTTCAGAAGATTCCAAGTCCTCCTCTTCCTGCTTCTTAGCCTTATCTGCCTTCTTAGCAGCAGCAACAGCCTCTTTCTGAGACTTCTCAACTACTGCAGTATCAATAGGCATAATAAGTGTCTGGCATTCTTTACCAGCCAGAACAACAATTCTAGGATTCTTCTTTCCCATTCCTGATGTGGAATTTGTTATGATGATTACATCATCGCCGCAAACTCCTATAGCTTTTTCAAGGAAATATGGTGCTAAAATTATTCTTTCCGTATTTCCCTGCATTCCGCAATCAAGAGATACATGGTTTTCACCATTGTAAGAATCAAGCCTTAATTTTCCATCGTCAACAGACAATCCTACTCCAAGTCTTGACTTAGAACTTTCTGTTTTCTGAATGTTCGCAACTCTGATAGCATTAAGAAGATCGCTTTTCTTTGCCTTTGCCTTGAATCCTGCACCTGTGCAGTATTCCTCAATCTTTCCTGCAATTTCTGCCGGATATGCCTGCTGTAACAATGAGATGATATAGCTTGCACCCTCTCCGTCCATAAGGCATATTGCAACAGGCTTTGAAGCTTCAGCAATATTATCTGTCTTTCTTCCCATTATGTTAAGAGCAACAAACTCTCCATCAAGAGAAGAAACAACCGTGTTTAAATTATCGCTAGGCACGCTCAAAGCTGGCATTTCACCCTGAATGTTACTCTTTGTAACATCCATTGATGAACTGGCTATTACAGCACTTGAACATCCAACAAATAAAAGCTGTGCAACATCATCAGATGTTACAGGGCAGATACCAACGCAGCTGTTCCAGCCATACTCCTTACCTTTAATATGAGCGCTTACAGCGTGCATTACACTGGCAATGCCCTTTTTTAAGTCAGCAATCTTAAGAGTTATATTACCAAGAGGTACCATATTAGGAATTTCTGGTGCTTTACCATCATCAGCAATATAATTCACATATGCCGTACCCTGACCGCATGATACCCTGACCTTAGCATCCTCAAATCCAAGCTCAATTTCGTCACCCAAAGGAGCAAGGGCATTTACAACCCTTAATATCTCCTTATCAAGATTTACAGATATTTCGCCCTGAGGTCCGACTGCCTCACAATCCATAAGGAAGTTCGCAAAGAATCCCCCGTTGGCACATATACCAAGCTTAAGAACCCCCTGCTTGTTCTCACGAACAGAAAAGTTAATCTTTTCTGCTCCCTTAGATGAAGCTCCGTTTACAGCTGTTACAGCTCTTCTGACAGCTTTTGTTAAATTTTCCTTATCAACCAAAATCTTTACCATAATCATATCCTCCAAATTTAATAATTTATTTGTTGTTTTTTAAATTAGTGATGGCCGCCTGAAGCCACCACATAATATTACGAAAATAACAAATCAAGCAGGCTTTCCTGTCCTACTGATTCATTCTTCTTATCTGCGCTGTTATCCAGAGTAAATAAGACATTATCGGCTGTAATTGTCTCAACAGCCTCTTTTTCCTTCGGAGCAAACCAACCGAAAAACTCACCCATTTCAAGGAAGTTCTCAAAGTTTTCTCCTGAGTATTCAGAAGTAAATCCAGCATCAGGCTTTGAAGCTACTTCCTCATTAATTGTTTCTTCTGCCACAAGAGCGCCAACCACTTCTTCAAATAAAGGCATAGGCTTATAATCAGCCATAATAGCCTCCTCATTATCAGTTGCAGCGTTAGTGTTCTGGTTAAGGACATCAAACATATTCCTAAGTGAATCCTCATCTACCTTGGTGTTGTTATTCAAAGCCTGTGCAAGCTTGACCCTCGGATCAACCTGCTTGCTCATCTTTGCAAGCCCTTCGGCAGAGAACTTTCCCTGTATGGCTGCTGTAGCAGTCTGCTTTTCTGCCATAATCTGCAAAACATCCATCTGAATTGTACCCGTGTATGCAAAATAATATGTCCTGCATTCCTCTGTCTGGCACAATCTGTAGCCTCTTCTCGATGCCTGCCACAACGTGAACAGATTATATCCGCACTGAAAGAAAATCAGTGTCGGATAATTGTATTTAGTTGTTATACCCCATTCGTCAGTCTCATTCCAGACAAAATCAAGCCCGGTTTCAACATTTTTAGGGTTAGTTATGAAGCACTTTACGCCTTCCCTTGCCCGGTCATGCATCCATGCCTCCCTCTTTTTTGCTACAGGTTTACCACTCTCTATAATAGCAACCTTTCCAGCAAGTTCAGGAATATTATCCTCTAAGATTTCTTTTAACCTGTATGTGATCATCTTCTCTGGTGATGAAGTAAACTCAACAAAAATAACAGAATTTCTTCCCTCGTCAAGTTCAGCCTTGACAGTTTTTATCAACTCCCGTTCTTTGTTAAGCAATCCTCCATTTGCCACAAGCTTAGAGCAATCTGGCACCCACGCAAGAGTAGAACCATCCACCGATGATATAATGTTGTTTCTAAGATATGGTTTATCCGGATAAGACAATGCAAACTGCAGCTTATCACTTCCACACTTTGCACCCTCAACAGTAAACATTTGAGCATTTAACGATTCTATTACCCTATGATATCCAAATATCATATCCGGATCAGGTGCAACAGGTACAACCATCTCTTTAAGAGGCGGAAGGAATTTACTCATATCTGATAAGTCAAGTGTAAGCTGATATGGGAGTAAGAAATCTACAATTACCATAGGTGAAATACCAGGTTTAACACGAGGCTGGTCAAGCTGCTTGCCTCTGCTTGACTTGTTATAAGCATGTTCATTAAACTCAAACTTGCTTAAAACAACACCATAAGCTTTAGCAAATTTCATCTCATCATACCATCCAAAACCACGCTTTAACATTAAGCCAGGAGCAACCCTGAACAACAGATAAAAGATAGCATTTGCATATCCATTAAGAAGTGTACCTGTAAGCAGAAGCTGCTTCTTTGATGCTTTTACTAAAGCTTCCATGGCATTACCCTGAGCGGTTCCACCGCCTTTGTACTGGTGGCATTCATCTAAGATAGCATAATCAAACCAGCCTTTTAAATGCTTCTTTATATAAGAAGCCGGACTGTATTTCCTGCTTTTCTTTTCGGCTACCTCACCTATCGGCATTCTACCTGTTCTTTCCTTAAACTCTCTTTCTCTTCCCCTGTATACCCAGGATGTAGAAGTTGAAGAATGCTTGGCATTTGAATAATGATTCATAGATAACCATTTACTCTCCTTGCTTCCACCAATATTGCTCACCCTTGGCTCCCACAGGTTATCTCCACAGACATAACACTTACTGTTAATCTGACGCATCTTGTCAAAATCCTCCGGCATAAGTGGATTCCAGTCCTCTTCGTTCCATTTCTGTTCGGACTGATATGGCCATACAAGATTGTCGCAATGCGGACATATAAGACCAGTTTTGACAACAGGGAATGCTGACAAAGGTTTCTTAATCCAGTTACCACCGCATTCGCATGGTCCTGTCTTATCACCCTTGACGCTCCCACATTTGGAACACACATACCTGTGTTCCAATACCCATCGTGTCGAACCGCAATTAGGGCAAACTTGCGCACCTCTCTGCGTCTTCTCTGTTCCGCAGCAGTCGCATACGAACTTTCCAACGGGTCGTACTCCTATCTTAGACACAGCAGGTCTCTGCATGAATGAAAGTTTTGCAAAATCCTTTCCCATGACATAAAACTCTTTCTGCGTAGCCTTTCTTGGACGCTTGCTTATGGCAATTACATCATCAAGAGAAGCCAGCTCATATACATGAGCATAAGGAATATTATTTCTAATCTCTGATGCCCACTTTTTAACAAGATGAGCCGGAGACATGATAATAGTACGGTATGCTACATTATCTTTACTCATGTAGCAGTCTGTAAGATTTGCTCCAGGATGCCTGTCAAGCCAATTCTGATTTTCAAATCCTTCAATTACGCTTAATGACTGAATTGTTTTTCCAGTACCCATACCTTCATTCATAAAAACAAAACTGTGCTTCTTTAACGCTGCCTGCGCACCATTAACTACTGCAAGCTGCTGTGGATACAGTCTCATTTTCTTAAGAGCAATATTATCTGTAGTTCCCTTAAGCTCCGTAAGAGGTTTTACAACCTTTTTCATATTCTCAACAACAGAATTTCCGTATGTCTTTAGATATTCATCCAAATTCTTAACATACATTGGCTTCTGCGGTGTCTTGGCTATACTGATATAACCATCATTGTGAAGCTTCTTTAAAGTTTCAGATAATACCTGCTCATCAAATGTAGAAGCAAACCTTACGACTTCAATATCTGAAAGCCTGCAGACACCGCCACATTCCTTAAGGTCAACCGATACTTTTTCCGCTTCTTCTTCAGAAACTCCTATAAGTTCTTTTCCAACAGCTACAAGAAATTTTTCCTTCATTCTTCTTAAAAGCGGCTGCATCCACTCTTTAAGCAACGGAAGTTTATATGTATTCATTAAGAATGAATACATGCACTCTTCTTCCTCGCCCTTTCTGCAGACAAACTCGCTTTTACCAAGTGTGCAGTTGTAAAGATAACCGTTCCATGCCGTCTCCTTTCCTGACACCACCTGAGCGAAAAATCCTTTATATGGTTCATCCGTTGGACCATATATAACATTATTTTTTAAATATATGCCTCTGTGTGCATTTGCCCAGAAACCACTAACTGTTTCTTTGCTTCTGTCATACACACTCATCAGCACACATCTTTTAGAACCACTGTAAGCAGTCCCCGGTTCGCCAATATCCGATACAGCGAAGTGAAGCCATGCATTTACACCACCTGCACTAACTCTTGAACTTTTCATGTTACCTCCTTTGTGCTTTAAGCACATTTAAAAATTACTCATCATCAGCCTCTGATTCACTATCTTCATTGTTTACTGGCGCATCGCCCTCAAGCTTAATGTAATTGAAATTTGAATCAAGTATATTCATGGTTGTTATGGAACTCTGTGTAACCTCCACATAACTTCTACCAGCACTGTCTTCAACTACCTTTTCAAATTCCTTTACTTCTACAACACCTCGCTGTAGATGCAATGTCCCGTCAGCCTCATTCCCAGCAAATCCACTTCCTACACCGCACACTGCAACAAGATGAGATGTCTCACTTGTTAATGGTATAGGTGGTGACCCTGCATCTGTAGCCGTATACGGCTTGGCTCCGGCAAGACTTATATCTTTTGCAAGCTGCGATGTAATAAGTGCATCCCTGAATCCATCTGCGTTGAAGTCTTTCGTAGTGAAGTATTCAACATTATCCGGACTTGCCGGAACATCGTACACCTCTCCGCTCTCAGACAGATAAGGTATCATCTCCAATGTTCTGTGATACCCCAGCCATTCAATAAGATTATCTCTTAGATAACCTGAACAGCTTCTGCGCTTGCAAAAAATAACAATCTGCTTGTACTTGGCATACTCTGCATCATCAAAACGATACACACCCAGCGGGTCAAATCGGGAATAAAAACTCTTTGCAAACTTCTCGTCTGCAAGCAGATAATACGGAATAACTAAAACGAGAAGACCCTTGTTCCTCAAATAACCAAAGATCTTCTCGACAAATTCCTGTTCCAGTCTGCATCCGTCACCATCCCCATACGGTGGATTTGCGAAACAGAACCCGAACTTATTATTACTGATTTTTACCCCGTGAAGAAAATCCGCATTGATCAGATAATCAACCATCATTTCTTCTTTCGCTTCATTAAGCTTCTTGTAAATATTAACATTTAACTCCACTCCAAATGTGTGAAGCTTTGATTTGTCAGCGTTGGAAATCACCGTCCTAAGCGCCGCTCCGTCTCCAATGGACGGTTCTAAAACATTTACCTCACCTGCAGGCCATCTAAGCATTTCAGCTATTTTCCTGCAGTGCTGCTGGTCTGTCGGGTAATACCCCAGCTTTCCAACATTAGTAATTGACTGAAAGAATGTATTTCCTGATGAGACATTCTTCTTTTCATATTCTGCCATATGGCACCTCCTTCTGAGCATATACGCCCTTGTTTAATATAATCTATTAAACAGACACACATATAAAAGCAAAAAAATAAGCCTGCGGCATAGCCACAAGCTTTATAATCATACATATATGTCTGTAAATAGCACCCTGCCACACATATACATAAGCATATGCGTGCAACCAAAATTCCAAACGGAATTATAAAAAATAATAAAATAAATACTATATTATAATATCATAGCTCAATTCATAAGGCAACAATTTTGCAAAATCCTTTTCAACTCCTTGCAAAAAAATAGGTTAATGCTAAAATACTAATCACTAAGGCTAATTAAGAATAAGGGGGATATCATGCAGCGTTGTATCGATAAGAAAATTGAAAAGATAATTAATGATGAGATGGAAAAAGCAAAGAAAAATATAATTGAAAGAACAAAATTCATATTCTTGGACAGCGGTATATCAGACGAGTTGCTAAGTTACGACAATATTCCGATAGAAGATATAGGCTTTCCAAGCAGAATAGAGAACTGCTTAAAAAAGTCCGGGATATGTACACTAAGAGAACTTGTACTGTGTTCAACAGATGATCTGAACCGCATCCATAATCTGGGCCATAAATCCCGGAATCAATTGGAAAGTATTCTGTTAGAAAAATACAATTTAACAATCAGGAAATAAAAAAAGACTGCCAGAGATTTCTCTCTGGCAGTAATTTTTAGATAAAGTCATGAATACTCATGCCTGGAGCGTCCCAAGGATGACTTGGCGAATAATCTCCGGCAGTTGCAGACGGAATATAATGATAGTCGCCTATCTCACCATATTCCTGTTCCTTATCTGCCTCATCCTCAAGCACAGTAATTTCCAGACTTTTAACATCTGAAGCATCAAGAATCACCTCTGATGAATCATACATCTCCGAAGCTATCTGCTCTGCTTCTTCATTAGTAAGAGAATTATCCGGGTCAGGTATTTCTATAACCCTTTCTAAAGTCTCTTTTATATTTACTTTTTTGTAATTCATACAACCTCCGTTTCTGCCTTTGGCAGATTTATTTTCTTACCTGCAGTCTTTAGCAATCTTTCACTTTGCACTCTGCAAGATACAATAGATTTTTTAACCATCTGTTATGTGACATATGCGAAGTATCCTTGTCGTTTATTGTATCACGCAAGTCTGTCATAGCTGCTGATGGAATGAAGAAGTACATAGATTCCAATACACAGCGTACCCTTTCTTTATCCGGTACATACTGCTCTTCTCCACTCTCTTCCGGGTTATCCGTAATCAACAACTTATTTCCCGCATATATTCTGATTGTTTTATTAACATCACTATCCTGTCTTGCCATCTTAGCTGCATATGATGCAATGTTTCTGTATACAATCATCTGGGCCATGGCTCTAACGATTACAACTTCATCTTCAGGCATGTAATCCTCAAGCTCTGTTTCATCGTCGATTTCAATCTCCGGATGATGGGCTTTCACATATTCATACTCAAGATCGTACACTATTCTGCATACATTGTAATCATCTCCGCTAAGTTCCTGAATATTAAGCTCATTACTTTTCTCCTGACCGAAACGGTCATCTGTCAGCATAAGCTCATAACTATTCGCATACAGCTCATCTCCCCAATCAGAATACTCCAATTCTTTAGGTACTATCTCCCAGTGCATATCCCTGTGAGACTTATTTATGAGTTTTAACAACTCCACTTCCTTAAGAAATGACTCTGTAATGTGTACCATAACATTTTCCTTTAAGCACTGACTGCTTCCTTTCCATTTAGTCTTATCCAACATGTCTATTATCATATTAGATACTTACATGCTGCTTTAAGCAGCTTCTAATGTTCAACCATTTAATTTCCCTTGGAACCTCCATGACTGCTTAGCAGTCTTTTTTATAGACTTATTATCACTTTTACCACAAATATATGCCACTATTTAAGCAAATGCAAGCCTGTTTGCACTCTTTGCCTGTGCAGACCTCATTTTCCTTAATGAGCATGAAAGAGTATTAACATACTCTCCATACATCACCATGAAATTTGAAGCAACATCATTACTTGAATCCTGATAGAGAATTTCTGAATATATTGAAATATTCCCATTCATGCCATCAATGGCTCTTATAAGAATATCCTCTGTACTCATATACATTCTCCCACCAATCAGACCTTCAGCAAACACACCTCCATCATAGTATAACTGTGTCCCACCAGTACCTTGATAAAACCTGAGTATCTGAGCTGTTTCATCATCAACCCCAAGTGCATCCATATAGTCCTGTGTCGTAATAAGTTTCTTTACCCCATTATCCATTAAATTGTACCTCCATTCGGCTCTCTATATGTAATCAGTCTTTTTAGATCAGTGACAAGCAGTGAAGCATACATAAGAGGCTCCCTTGCATTGTTGGCAAATATGCCATTTTTAGTATTATCTAAAAATTCTTTCAGCTCTGTATCAGATGAACATATCTTATACATTTCTGTATACCCATTATGTTCAGTGACATAATATTCATTTTTTAATGAATTTCCCGTTATTCCGAATACATCCTGTTGAGAGAATGTATCCCTTACCTCTGCCACTGACTTTAAAGAATATATCTGTTCATCACTTGTTAACTTCATACAAAGAACAATTTCATTAACCATGCACATAGAAAAAACCTCCCTTCATTTCTTCTGCCTGTCTAATCTAACATTTTCTCTTTCTTAAACGAAAACTGATTAAGCCCTCCAATTATGATATGATCCATCAATGGTATATTCATTAACGCACCCACCGCTGATATTCTTTTGGTGGTTTCAACATCTTCCTTGGATGGCTCTACACAGCCGCTCACATGATTATGCACCATGACGAAACTTGCGGCTCCAGTTAAAAGAAGCCTTATAAAGATTTCTCTTGGTGCAACTGGTGCAATATTAACAGTTCCATGCGATACTTCAAAAATGCCAAGAAGCTTCATTTTGCTGTCCAATGACAGCATCCAAACATGTTCCTCAGCTTTCTTGTCAGCGTCAAAAACCTTGCGCATCATGTTCGATATTTTAGCTGGTCCATCCAGATTTTTCTCTTCCGGATAATTGAAGCCGCTGTCCTTAACCAGACAAGGTATACCCTCATTCTGATTAAGCTCGTAACAATTAACTCTCATCAACTACCTCCTACTGCTTTAAGCAGTTTTTCATTTTTGTCTACTTTCATTTAGTACAGATAAAACTATATTCTGTATATCTGTCCTGACAGGCGAACCAATGATAATGCTATAGTTTCTTACATCCTTTACAACTCTAATAGTATTATCACTGATTTCAAGGTAACGTTCGTCACCATCAAAAACACCTGTCCTCAACAATGCAAAAGTATCTTTGACACGCAATATTGTCTTATCTTTTCCATACACAATATCAAACATTTTCTGCTCCAATCTTCACCCCATCAACGGGAAATACAGATACGTTCCTAACAGATGCATATTCCAGCAATACCTTAATAACCTGCGCTACAGGTCCGAAAGGTGTTGCAAGCGCAATACCATCTCCTGCTTTATCACATGTGCAGCATTCATTACATAACTGCGATAAAAGCGGGAACTCCTCACATGCCGCTTTAAGTGCCTTAGCAGTCTTTACAGAGGTATCCTTAGATTTTTCGTATGCCTTTGCAACACTGGCATCGTCAAATGTAATACCATTTACATAGCCGCCGAAATCCTGCGTTTTTTCTACGACTGCCTCTGCCACGCTACCATTCTCCTTTTCAGTTCCTTTCTCATCATCTTCCTCTGCGGGTTCTTCTGAGTTAAAAAAGCTGTCAAAGAATGATAACTCCGTTTCAGATTCACTATCTGACACAGGCATTTCCTCCGGTATATCTTTTCTAGGTACTGCATCATAATCTGATACAATGCTTTCTTCCATATCCGGCTCATTAAGGAATGGATTTTCCTCATCGTAAGAATCTTCTGCCCCAACAAAATCAAATGGTTGCTCCAAAGATTCTTCATTATCTGCCTGTCCGGTATTTGCGATACTCTGGATTTCTTCCCTGCTTTCTGCCTGCATGGATACTTTAGCAGAACCCTGACACTGTGATTCCTGTTCATGTGGCAGCGCTGCACAGTTTCTTTGCTCTAAGTCTGCAATTCTGGCTAACAGCTCATTAATCAACTCACTGTCACCACTTCCCGTACTCAGCATACATATCTCTGCAGATGTTATTCTCAATGAAGAGTAATTCCTGCATGTCAGCTTTGAGTACTGCTCATTCAGCTTTCCTGCAACTCCTGAGAGCCTTATCATGCCATACGATGATATCTCTTTCAGAGTTTTCATATACTCTTCTGAAACCTCCCTGTTAAGAGCTGCATTACAGCTTACCGTAAGAGCATCACTTATCGCATTCAGTATCATTTTAAGGAAGTTGTCGGGATTTACCGCCGACTCCTCTTCCTCATGTATGATACCTAACGCCCTGCCAAGGTCTTTCTTAACAAGAGCGCCAACATACTCTGCCATTGTTTCAGGTCCCACCAGTGCAAGAAACTTTTTTACGGAATCCTCGCCAATCTCCTCTCCTTCTTCAAAAGGCATGGAGATATGCGAGAAGTTATTGACCGCATTTCTCAAAGAGCCATCTGCTGATTCCGCAAGCAGACCAAGAGCTTCATCAGTATATGCAGCTTTATACTTTATTCTCAAATCACCAAGCAGCCCTAATATATCTGCTTTGGTAATTCGTGAGAATTCATACTTACCACACCTGTTCTTGATTGTCTGCGGTATCGACTGGAAATCTGTTGTACACAGAATGAAGTAAACATGTGACGGAGGTTCTTCGAGTGGTTTAAGGAGTGACCTCCACGCGCCATCTGTCAGGCAGTGTGCCTCGTCAATTACATAAACCTTACACTTACCATATTGTGGAGCAAATGATATATTCTCCAGCAATCGGTCTATGTCGTCCTTTCCTCCGTTTGTGGATGCGTTCAGCTCCACATAGTCTGCGAATGTTTCAGCCTTAATAGCCTTACATGTTTCGCACTGGCAGCAAGGCTCATTATCCACCTTACTGTCACACTGCAGCCATTTGGCTACAATTCTTGCAGTTGTGGTCTTTCCACCACCTGTCTGCCCGTAGAAAATAAGGGAATGCTCAAGCACTCCCTTTGTCAAAGCTGTTTTAATTGCTTTAATTGTGTTGGTCTGGCCAACAACCTCACTAAATTTCTGTGGTCTTACCACATTGTATAGTGCATCCTGGATTACCATCTGCAATCCCTCCTTTCTAAATTTTTCTTTGCCATAAGCACCTCCTTTGATGCATTTCCTGCATCTTCAACCTATTTAATCAGAACTACGAAAAAACATAAAAAAAGAGCCTATGGCAAAAACCACAAGCTCATTTAACACAATAATTCTGAAAAATAGCACCCTGCTCACCCTTATAATTTAAGGATGGCAACACTGTCAATTAATATTAAGACAGAAAAACAATAAAATAAATACATGATTATAGTATCACAGAGCCATTCCCCACGCAAGAGATATTTTTTCGTGTTTCGTTGTCATTATACTATTCTAATCGAACATATATTTGATATTTCCATAAATATAGTGTATAATAAAAAAAAAATTATAGGTGGTATAAAACTATGAAAATACAAATTAATAAAAATTTAGATGAATTTGAAAAAAAACGTAAAAAGAAAAGAAACCAATTAATCTGCCTTATATTAGTTTTTTTGTGTGGTGTATATTATATTGCTTTCGGAGAACATTTAACCTTAGAAATCATGGGATTGTTTATGATTGCATCAAGTGTAATGGTTATATTTTTCTGCCATACGTTACTTCCTCTAAATAATCTACTTATCCCTTTTAAAAAAATTCTCTATAAATATAGAAAAAGCTATTTACACTTTAAATATGAAACAGAAACATTTAAAAATCATGACGATTAAAGAATTAAGAACATTAACAGGAATGAGTCAGAGCAAATTTGCCATCTACTTTGACATTTCCGCAAGAAACATACAAGAATGGGAACAGGGGGCGTAAGCAATCACCGCCATATTTGATTGGATTGCTAAAACGAATTCTGGACAACGAATACTTCACTGAAAATCCTTGACTTTTCAAGAAAATACACCTATAATCGCAATAAATAGAAACATATTGGGATGTAAATAATTGATAATTAATATCATCTTTAATTAATAGTTACATTTTGGGATGTAAATAATTGATAATTAATATGTTTCAAAATTAATAGTTACATTTTGGGAATTTATCCTCGTTAAAACCTTAAACAGCAAGGTTTTAACGAAAAAAAAATGGTGTGTCTGGAACTAATCCTGACACACCATTTTTCATTTAATAATTAAGTTTTGCTTCGAGCATATCTTTGTACGCCGCCTGTAATTCCTCCAAGTCCCATTATCATCTCCTTTTTTAATTTTCTTCGGACTCACTCACAATACTGCTGCAACAACATTTCCCTTTCTTGCAACAACTCCATCTTCGTCACAGTAGTCGCTATCAGTGCACATATACACATCATCTCTCCCAAGCTCTGCCATAAGTGACATGGCATCACTATCGCACTGATGAGCATATTCCCTGGTTTCTACCTCACTCTGCGTAGTATAGTTGAATATAAGAGCTTCGCCAGCTTTTATCCTTCCACTGGCATATCCAAAGATTTTTTTCTGACACTTTCCGCAATATCCGGTTTTTATGAACTCTCGGACATCTGCCTCAGTCTGTGGAAAAGCTTCCTGCAGATATACTCTTTTGTCATTCGTATATCGTACAAGACCTTCCACCTCTCCGTCAAATAAAAGTACATGATTATAACTGCCACACATTGGACATATATCGTCCACATTAAATACTATTGCCATAAGCACCTCCATTAAATTATTTTTAAATTTTTTTAATACTCACTAGCAAGAAGAAACTGAACCCTGCGCTCCTCTTCCGGAAGCTCTTCAAGTTTGTCCTCCTCACATGGACTAATTGCATAAAACTTAACGCCATTATAACTGAAAACCTGTAAATAATCAGGTTCAGGATATCTTTTATTAATCATATCCATACATCTTCTTATAATCTCCACTGGCTCACCAAACAATAATGCAAAGCCCTGTGTACATGATACATTAATGTTTTTAAATACATAATGACCCTTACACTCCTGTTCCGTTAATTCCAGTCCATTATACTTGTCAACTTCACTCATATAAACCTCCATTATGCTGCAAGCAGCCTTATTGTATTAAAATAATCATTATGCGTAAAAGTCTTTCTCCTGCACATTTCCAGTGCATTCTCCAGTGATTTCAACGCTTTCATATTAAGCTGCTCATCCCCGTACATGCTTAGAACAGATTCAGGAACAACACAATGCTCCAAGCCTCTTATGCTAAGTGTCGCCTTAAGAATAATATCCTCCAATGCCATCATAAGTGCTATCACCATTGTCTCAGAAGTGTTCTTGATGAACGACTGCTCATTTTTCTCTTTAAGAGCATCCAAGCACAATAACACCTCGCACTTACTGCCAATATTTTCCAGTTCAGACAACATCCGGCAAACCTTTGGAAAGTCTGGCTCATTAAGCCACTCCTCTCTTCCGCACGCAAGCTCATGTACTGCCCATACAGGCAGCTTTAATTCAGCAGCCTTTTTCTGTTCCTTTTCAGCTGTCAGCTCATGTCCTGCAAACAGACAGCTGCACCTGTTCATTATCGTAGGAATCAGCCTTGTCTCGCAGCATAAGATTATGCAGTTATTACTACTGCCATCTTCCAATGCCTTTAACAATGCATTCTGCACCGTAATGCTCATGCGGTCTGCATGAGCAATTACAAATACATTAACCCTTGAAAACACCGGGATAACATTCTGGTGTCTTTTTATATCCTCTATCTGTTCCAGTGTTATCTCTCTTTTTCCAGGAATAAGATCGATAAAATAACAGTCGGGATGTTCATCAAAAGTCTTTTGACTTTCAGCACCATAATTAGCAACTTCTTCGGCTGCATGAATAGCATCTGACACTACACCAGTGCCATCCTTACCATAGAAGATAATTCCCCCATATGGATTTTTGACCAGATACTTTATCTCCATCACTTATTTACTCCTTTCTTAAGAATTTTCTCTGTTTAACTTTACTGTAAAAGAAATCACCAGGATCATCCGGGCACATCCTTTTATCCTCAGATAGCAAAACACCGTAATTGTCACACTGTGCAGAGAAATTGTCCGCAAATGAAACAATAAGAGCCTCAAATGTCTTAGGGGCTATACAGCTCTCATCGCCATGACTGCTTAGCACTATATGACACAATTCATCAATCATGTCCTCATCTGTCATGCCAGTCTTTTTAGCAGTGCTCCTTATAATGTCAGCACCGATATCAAGATGTCCTAAAAGCTCGCCTTTCTTCGTAATTCTTGCACTAGGAAAACCACGGTATTCATACACCTTACCTATGTCATGCAATAATGCCCCGGCAATTACAAGGTCTTTTGTCCTGCTGTCTATAACAGGTCCATACTCCTTAACCGCCTTCATTCTTTCTGACAGGTTAAGATAATCAACTGCAAGCTCACACACTTCACATGTATGAATAAGAAGACCACCATTAAAGTTATGATGCATCTTTAAACCCGCCGGAAGCTGTGATAATGCTGCATAATTTTCATTAAATATGGTTTTAACCAGCAAGGCCAGATTTTCATCACTAATCTGTAACATATAGTTTCCTATCTCCCTTGTAAAACCTTTTAAGTATTCCTTGCTTAAGCACCTTGCAATCTCTGACATTTCATACTCTGCCTCTGCCGCCTCATTCATTGCTCCAATAATAAGTGAACCCTTACCATCATAAGCATCAACACGGCCATATACATGAATAACTTTACCGATAAGAGCTGCCTCACGGCTTCCATCTTCTGATATAGTCTCCTGCCACATTCTTGCGGTATGACTGCCTGTACAATCTGTTATAAAGACATTTGCGTACCTGCCTTTCTTACCTGAACTTATCCTGAAATCTGACAGGAAATAATAACCCTCAATATCCTTACCGATATTATCATCAAACTGTGATATTTTTGTTTTCATAATAACCTCCTGTGCGCTTTGAGCGCTTTTTAATAATTAACAAAACTGTTTTTTCCAGGCATTAATGACAACTGTTATATTGTAATCATCAAGCGTTGTCTGAATTTTAAGGTAATTCATAAGATCTCCCTCGAAATCATAACCTGAAAATCCTCTTATAAATTTCCTGATAAGAGGATAAAATTCACTTACATGAACATGATTGAAAATGTAGGTATGCCCTTCCTTGCAATATGCTCTTGCAACCTTAGCGTTTTCAGTCAAATCACCCACATAATCCTGACTTATTGAAAGATACTCCAGAGCCATATCGTACTCTGTCTTTTCATCGAATACCTCTTTAATTGCAGACCTTTGAATAAACTCACATATCCTTTGGCTGGAACTTACCCTATTCATCGCAATCACCTTCTTTTCCAAAAGCAATTGCAAATAAGTTATCGTAGTATTCCCTGATATACCTGTTCAGGTACTCATCATCCGGATATGCAAAGCCCTGGCAGTCGCCGACCAAAGAATCATTAACTCCCAGCATTCTATGAACATAAATCTCTCCGCACCTGGCGAAAACTTCTGTAGGAGTCTCAAAATAAGACTTGTTATACTTTCCTGATAAATTCTCTCCAGACTTATCGATGAAATAACAATATCTATTAAGAATCTTACTGAAATCATCTTTAATACTAAGATAATCTTGCCTGATTCCTGTCAATGTACCATCGTCAATCATATGCATAAACTCATGTACCATAGATTTAGGATTACGCACATCCACACATATGCACCTGAACCATGTATAATACAGGCCTATAGCATGATGATTTCCAAGCTTTCTAAAGCGCAATGACACATCTTCATACCTTTTCCCTCCAAAGTAAGTCTCACTCAAAGCACTCCATTCCTTTGCAAGTTCAGCCACCTTATCTATGTCACACTCTTCGTCCATTTCGATGTATCCGAAATAATCATTAAACTGTGACTCCTTCATTGCTTTAAGTACTTTGTCCGGAATACCTTTCTTTGTCTGGAACGATTTGGCATAATCGCTTTCCCGTTTTCTGTTGTACTGCACCATTCTCTCAATCTGAACATTTCTCTTAAGAATACGACAGTATAACTTCACAAGTGCTTTGTCATACCATGTCTTCATGTGAAAATAAGAAATTGAAACCCTTATCCCAAGCAGGTGACAATACAGAGCCATATCAGAATATGCAACTTCATTCTGCAGAATATCAGACAATCCGCCTGTGTACTTCTTTCCTGACAGATTTGTGCTGGATGAAGGTGCAGCGGTTTTTACCGTTAATATCTGCGTTCCAAGAGCATGGCATATCCTCTCCATAAGATTATCATCTGCAGCTACAAGATCATCATCCAGCAACTTATCAACTTCTTTACTAAGAAGAGATTTAACGTAATCCTTAAAGGTTGAGTCTTCCTCCATAACCTTAACAACCTCATTAAACATAACGGCTCTGGTTATACAGAAAGCGGCATCAGATATATAAGCCATGGTATTCTTTTTATTTCCGGTACGATAATAGCATTTGCCACGCTGCCTCTTTTTCATTTTGTTAATTGAAAGATATACAGGCAAATCCTTATATGATTCATATCCGATAAGCTGATAATAAGGCTTAACTCCTCTCGTTCCTATAATCTGAAACCGTGAGCAGGCCATATTTCCCCTATTAATAAAATCAAAATGGCGGATGTAATCTGCCGCTGGTGAATACCACATTAAATCTTCAAGAGTATCACTTAGCCTGAAATCTTCTTCCTGCACGTTACCTGGCACACAATCCAGCAGAAGTTCTCTTAAATAATCTTCCAGCTTATCACTGATATACTCCATGTCTTCCTCCTCAATCTTTTTCTTTGAAAAAATTGAGTAAATTTCAGAATTTGTTGTAAGCTTCATCTCCTTTTTCTTTTTTAGCAGTGTAAGAATCTTTTCTTCCACTGACAGATAATCGTCAAGATTATCCGAATTTTCATTCTCTGTTTTCCCAGAGAAAGCAGATGGTATATCAGCGGAAATTGTCATATTGTTATATGGCTTTCCACCGATATCCCCAAGCATTGAGAATAAATCCATCTGCCCGCATAAATTAATTGCCATAGGCACCTCCTTCTAGGCTCACGCCATATTTTTTATTTATCTATATAACAGTCACACAAGGCATAAAAAAATGAGCCTGTGGCAAAGCCACACGCTCATTAAAATCCTTATATGTCTGATAATAGCAACCTGCTCATTCCTCGAATAATAAACACTAATCGCACAAGAATGGCAACACTGTCTTAGACAGAAAAACAATAAAACAATACATTAGTATAATATCATAGCCTGTCCTATTATGCAAATTAATTTGCAAACTTACTTTACGCGCTCATAGCGCTGAAACTTTCTATCACTCTTTCCATCATCCTCCTGAAAAGGATAATATTTTATATAATCATCAAATCGGTTGTAATTAATTCCTTCCGGTAAATTGGTCTTAGTGTACTTTACATCCCTTATATCAGTATATACTTTATCGCTTTCTATGCTGTTATAATACTTCGTAAAAGTTACCCCACCATATCCTACAGTCTTCCCTTTAGCAGCATAGGTAATCTGCCCATTATCTGCTATGACATATTTTATTGTCTTGCCATTTTTATCTATTGATATATATGCATTTTCGTCAACACTTTTCCACACGCCAACTAAGCTATCTATAGGTTTGACTGCATTATGTGTTATAACTGTCATAACAACTATGCATACCACAAGAAATATTCCCACTGCTGAACCTATTACTATATTTTTGATTTTCCTCTTTTCCATTTACTTCTCCCATCTACTTTAATTTACGCTTAATATGAAGCACTCAAACATGTTCAGTATATCATTAATACACAGCCTACATCAACCAGCTTTTCTTGTATTTTTGCTTTCCTTTGCTATATTCTGCAAAGAATAAGCAAAACACATACTCACCAATTTATCGCGCTTTAATAGCTGGTTAAAGGCATCTTCTTCCAGTCTTTCTTTTCCTCTAATATCCTTCATTTCATTACTTCCTTTCCATTATAACTTCTTCTGTGACATCTCCTATTTCTGGTTCTAAGACCTGTCCCTCATCTGCACTTACCTGGGCTTCTATGTGTCCCGAATGAGCATCATCTTTTCTTTCCTCATAACTTATCTCTGCATTCTTCTCATAAGCTGATGTTACACCATATAACCCAAACCCCATCAAGAAAGATAAACCGAATAATATTAAACCTAACACGACATTGACTGCTCTTTTCTTCATAATTTTTTCCTCCTTAAACTAAAAAATGCAACCCATAGGGCTGCATAAACTTTTTATTTAACTAAAAAAGGCATGTGCCTACACACATGCCTGATACCTGCTCAAATCACGCAGCCCATTCTTACCACACAATCATTTTCACATGATAATGCAATAGAAACCGTTTCTTTAAATGCGAAACAAAAAAAATAAGTACTAAATGTATGTTAACAGAGGTGTATATAAATTGCAAGTATTTTGAAAAATTATTGTAATTATTGTAATATAACCTTTGCCCGTTGCCGTAAAATCATGTTCTGCTTATCATATTAACAATTACAGGATACACAAATTCCAGAAACATACATATTACTACAATGACACTAAAAAGAAAAAATCCCCATGCCAAACAACGAAATGCCAGCATTTTACGCCTACTAATCTTCCCATCCCCTATATCAACAGCACAATCCTTAGCCATTGAAAGAAATGCGACAAATCCTATATTAAATACACATAAAAGTAAAATATTCCTCAAAATCATGCCTCCTTAAGTCACAAATAGATACTATTTTAGCAAAAATCTCATTAATGTTACTGGTAGCAGCGTCTAACTTTCTTTATTTCCCTTTTCTAACAATTTCAAAAACATACAGGGTTCACATACTTTAACTGGAGATTTTGTATAATCTTTTACATTTCTCGTCACTACACAATCCATTTCTGTGCGAATAGCCGTCTCAACCATAACAGCATCTTCATAATCCTTAATCTCAGAAGACAATGCCTTTCGACAATCCAATGAGCCTGTATCTAATATATGAAACAATGAGAAAAGCTTACTCAAAATTTTTCGTGTTTCCTTATCATCATGTGTTAATCGATGCGTCAGATAATATATATCCGTTACAGACTTTGCTGTAATAAACCCCTCGAACTGTTCATTTGCAGAGTAAATAAAAATCTTTTGTGCCGCCTCCGCAAATGGAATACGAGACTGTAATGCATCAATAATAACACAAGTATCAACCAAAACTCTCATATTCCATTTAGCCTTTCTTCCTTTGCCTCTTCCAAAGTCATATCATTTGGAAGAATTCCAAACAATGATTTAGCTATATCCACTCTATCCTGATATGGATTAGTCAACTTTGCAACAACCTTTCCATTTCGCGTTATATATATATCTTCAGTTTCTGCAAGCATAAGATACTTGCCAAGATTAATTTTTAGTTCCGTCGCAGTAATAGACATAACATCATCCCCTTTCTGAACCGAAAGCCACCATACCAATGCTTAATGCTTCGAATATAGTATATCAAAATCGTGCTAAATTATCAATGTAATTGTACGATTTTTATGTCATTGTGACAGACTCATCCCACACACTTATCCATTGGTCTTATTTCAGTCACAGCGTGCATTCAGCTTACTTAGGGCTTTTCCCTGCTATCTTCCAGCTCCCTATGTAAATCTACAGATGTTGCTACTCGCATAAGAGCCATGACGAACACTATGAGAATCACCACCATCAAAATTATAGCAAGAACCATAACCAGCCACCTCTTCCATATAATACTTTTGTACTTACAATTTTACGCTGAAAGATCTCTTGCGAGATCAAAGTTCACATTAATTTCTTTACCCTCATCTTTAAATACTCCGTCTGTATCATAGATACGATACATATAGTCTGTTTCCAGGGCAGTTGCACCATCCTTGATGAATGATGTTTTAATCCTTTTTATCGTGAGTACTTTTAACTGTTTTCTGTCATTGTTATCGTAGCAGTACAGTTTATACTCGTTAGGATTGTCAATATCACGATACAATGACACTGCATTAATTGCATGTGACTCACCATATATAAGCAATGGCACTCCCTCAGACAGATACTTTACCAGCTTTGTCATTACCTCAGCATTACCTGAGGTACCAAAATGGAACATATTATTACCACTGGCAGTCTGGCTGGAATAGAGATTATTAATTGCCATTATAGTTTCATACATTGACTTATCTTCATCATTCTGTGGTTCACCATTATCAAGTCTATATCTGTAAAACTCTACCTTGCTGTATTTCTTACCATTCAGAGTACCGCTTTCATCGAGCATATATATCTCCATAAGTTCACTGTGCTTTTCAATCTCCGCCCTTAATTCTGGAACAAATAAAGCAACCCCGTCCTTTACATTCCATTTCTCCTTAGCAGGCTTTGATAGTAGTTCATAAAGATGTTTAAAATCTGAATACTCACGCAGCGCAACAGAATTTGCTGTATACTCTCCTGATTTTTCAAAAAACTTTGAATCCTTGAAGTCATAAGCTTTCGCCATAAGACTTCCTGACCATGGTACATTATTATACTTGTGCTTCTTTACATCCCCATACTTGAATGGCAGCTTTCCAACATAATATAACTGAGTAAGAGATGCCATTCCATAACACTGACCGTCTCTGTGAACACCTTCCGTATCCTTTATTCGGATATTATTAAATGGAAGCGTATCTGTATCAATATTGAATCCTGAATCTGCAAGCAGTATACTGTCTGTCTTTCCATCACCATCTGTATCAACATAGTTATTATTAAGTACACCATTAATCTGCTCATATAAATCTGTTAAATCATCAGCAGAGCGGGCATATCTATAGAATCCTCCCGTTCCTGTTGCAAGTTCCGTCAGATGTTTTACATCAATTTCATTTCCAAGTCCAATACAAATTATAACAGTATTTTTCTCAGCAGCCTTAGCAATTATGGAATCTGTACTCTCATCCCAGTCAAATAGTCCACCCTTATCAAATCCATCAGACAAAAGAATTATATAGTGTCTTCTTGTCTTATCGTCCTCAAAGTCTGATAAAGCCTTCTTTATTGCATTATTAGAAGCTGTTCCATTAAATTTAGGAACAGTATCCTTAATTGAATTAATGCTCGTATATAATGTATTCTTATCTGATGTAAGCCCAGTTACCTTTGTTATATCCCTTGTAAATGTATAACACGAAAATCTTGTTGTCTGTGCAGCCTTTTCAACAAGAGACTTGGCCATATCAACTCTTTTAAATTCAATATCATTCTCAGCGCTGCCAGCACACTGCTCCTGTGAGTACATTGAGCCTGAATTATCAATTACAAGTGCTATATCAAGCGCAGGCTGAAAGTTCTCCTTATCCTCGATAATCTGACCTAAAAAATATCTTGAAAAATGCTCCAGCTTTGCCTGTGTACCCTCTGATACAAGCTTGTAACTGCCATCATCAAGATACTGATACACTCCTACTTTCTGATTGTTCTTTGATGTATAATCAAAGCTTATTTCTGCAGAATCAAACTTCTGATTCTCCATGTATATCTCATATACAGGTGTTACAGCGACAGGTATGTTAAACACACCATCGCTTTCCTGAAATGTAATATCCGCAACCTTATAATCCCCACTTACATTAAGCTTAACCTTCTCTGCTGTGTATTCCTGTTCGAACTTTCGCTTATTATCTTTAGTCTTACCATCTGTCTTTTTGCTGAGTGGATTCAGTCCTAACTGTAGCTCCAACCCATCAGGTATACCGTCCCTATCCGAATCCGCTTTCTCTGGATTCGTTCCAATTCTCTTCTCATCCTCGTCTGTAATACCATCTCCATCTGTGTCCGGATTTTCTGCATCCGGCTGACTTCCCCTTAAGTCCTCCATTTCAAGAACGTCCGGGGTTCTCTCCTGCTTCTTTTTGCATCCAGTAAGCACAAATACAAAGCACAATACCAGAAACATAACTCTTATAAGTTTTTTCATATGAACATTTTCTCCCTCGCTATTTATACAAAACCCCGTCCGGACTAAACCCGGGCGGGGTATATTCATTTCTGCAAATTATTCCTGAGGATACTTGTTACTCTTTCTTACCTTTAAGAAGAATAAGAAAACAATAACAAGTGCAGCAATAATCAGAACAGACACACCAGCAAAAGCAGCTGGATGATTTTTTACAAATGTAATAAATCCAGATGAGTTTGCCTTTTCCTCGTTGGCTTCAACCTGTCCAGCAATATACTCTGTATATGTTGCTGTTGCAGTGATATCATATTCTGTTCCACCAACAGGATCATTTACAGTAGCTTCATATTTTCCTACCCAATTATATGCATTTGCATCTGCAGGCAGATTGTAGTCGCCACCATATACAACTTCATAATCATTTATAACCCTGTTTCCAACAGCAGCAGCCTTGCGGCAGAGCACGCCATCTTCGTTTGTGTAAGCTTCCCCGTCCCATTCAATAGAATTTATTTTATAGAGTTCAGGGTCAAGGTTTAAATCTGAAAGAATCTCATCGGAAAACTGCATTACATCCGGTGTATTCTCATTATATGTTACTAATTTATCCTTATATCTGAAATAACGGCCATTAGTTACATAGAAAGTAATATCAAACTTAAACTCATCAGATACAGCTGACTTAACAACCTTCTTTGATACTAATGAAAGTGTAACTCCGTAATCCTTTCCCGTTACCGGGTCAGTTACAGTAGAGTTAATTGTATCTGAGATAGCCTTATCACCAGTCACTTCGTTATAATTTACATTCTCTTCATGATACTGAGTCCTGCCTGCTACACCTGTTACATCTTTTTCTACGCCTGCAAGTTTATATGTGATACCGTCTTTTTCAACAGTCTCGCCAAACTCAGCATCGGCATATGTTGTAAGTGCTGACTTCATCTCTAAAGTCTTTGTAACATCAGCAGGGACTTTTTTCTCAATCGCGTCGTATTTTACATCTGATAACTGATATGTAACGCCATCTTTTTCTACTGTCTTATCGAAGTTGTATTCCTTCTTAGCGTCCTTGTCTGTATACTTTTCTGTTACCTTATAGCTTTCTGCAGCATATGTGTTAGTTGTGACAGAAGCCAAACCAGCCACCATAACTACTGCAAATATTCCAAATAATTTTACGATACCTTTTCTGTTTTTTCTTATTGCAACAAGAATCATACCAAGTGCAGATACAAACATTATGACAGCGTATACACGCACCATATCTGTATTTGAATCACCTGTCTTGACTGTCTCCTCATTGCTTGCAACCTCTCCGGCTTTGTTCCAGTCGTTTGTTGAATTATAAGCAAAGTTAAGGTATCCAATAATTGCCTCGTCCGTCATGGATACATGCTGAATTCTTGCAGAATCCTTTAATGTAAACTTAACATCCTTAGCAAGCTCAAATCCTGCAGGGGCTTTTACCTCTCTTAAGATGTATTCAACATCCGGAAGAAGTCCAAGTATTTCTGTAGCTGTACCAGTTGTAACAAATGGTCCATATACTACATTACCCTTTAAATCTAAAATCTCAAGTGTAGCACCATCAAGCTGCTTGATTATTCCTGTGGAGTCAAGCTTTTCGATATTTACCACAGACTTGAATGTAACCGTCTGACCCTCATCATTTATATCTGAATGAGTTGCAACCAGTACATTAGATGCAGCGTCGTATATATCCTCAAATACAACTATATTGAGTGAGTTAAGCTCTGCTCTTGTAAAGTTAAATACTACATCAACTGTTCCATCTGCTTCTTCCGGAGTAAATGTTACTTCAGATGTAATCTTACCGTCTGCAAGAGGTTTACCCGTAACCTTATCCATAAGCTTACCTACAACCTTGTATGTTACGCCTGGAATAAGATTTGTATACTCTACTGTATCTGTTATCTGAAGAGGAGTTGTATCATCTGTTCTCTTTGTGGCATCAACTACGGTTGTTGTATCCTTAGCTGTTGTCTTTAATACAGGATAATGCACGCTCTGATCTTCATCATTAATATCTTCATGTGCTGCAACTTCGATTCCATTGTGTATAAGTTTTTCAAATACCACGATAGTCTCTCCACCGAGTAATGACGAATCAAACTCAAATGTCATATCAATAGTACCATCTTTCTTATCAGCAATGAATGTCTTAGTTGCTGTTATCTTGTTACCATTAGCATCAAGTAAAGGACTGTTAGTGTCCTTAACCATTAAATGTCCTGATACAGTATACTCTTTGCCAACAATCAGGTTCTTATAGCTTACTGTATCAATTATTGTGGCATTCTTCTGCACAGTTCCAACATTGTTTCCGGTATTCTTGTCAATAGCCTTAGTCTTTAAATCAATATAGTGTACCGACTGCTCTTCATCTGTAATGTCAGAATGAGTTGCTACAGTCACATTATTGTATTTAAGGTCCTCAAAGCATGTAAGAGTGTTATCACCAAGTAATGATGAGTCAAACTTAAATACCATATCAACTGCACCATTGGCTGTAGTTGCTGTAAATGTTGTCTCAGCTGTTATCTTATTGCCATTTTCATCAAGTAATGGTTCTCCGGTCTCCTGTACCATAAGATAACCGCTTACTGTGTATGTAGTTCCCACAATAAGGTTTGTGTAATCAACTGTATCAATAATTGTAGCTGTCTTAGATACTGTACCTACATGATCCTTTGTCGCACTGTCTATAGCTCTTGTCTTAAGCTTTGGATAGTGAACAGTCTGACCCTCATCATTTATATCAGAATGAGTACCGACTTTAACACCATTGTAATACATATCTTCAAATACAACCACTGACTGACCCTCAACAAGTCTTGAATCAAATGTAAACATCAAGTCGATGCTTCCATCCTCTTCTGTTGCAGTGAATGTCTTTTCAGCTGTTACTTTGTTTCCATCAGCATCAAGTAATGGCTTACCTGTTTCCTTAACCATCAGATAACCACTTACTGTATATGTCTTTCCAATAATAAGATTATTGTACTTAACTGTATCAATAACTGATGCTACTTTTGAGACAGTACCAACATGACTGTCTGTTATTGTATCCTTAGCTGTAGTTCTTAACTTAATGTAATGAATTGACTGCTCTTCATCCCCTATATCGGAATGGGTTGCAACCTTTACGCCGTTATAGAAAACATCCTCAAATACAACCAGTGTCGTATCTTCAAGAAGTGATGAATCAAATGTAAATGTCATATCAACACTTCCGTCTGATGTTTCAGCTGTAAATGTCTTTTCAGCTGTAATCTTGTTTCCATTGGCATCTAGGAATGGCTTACCGGTATCCTTATCCATTAAATATCCTGATACATTGTATGTATTTCCAACCTTAAGATTAGAATATATTACTGTATCTATAATGGATGATGTAGCAGCAATCGTTCCTACATGGTCCTTAGTCTTGCTATCCTGTGCCTTTGTTCTTATCTTAGGGTAATCTACAGTCTGATTCTCGTCTTTAATATCAGCATGGGTATATATTGTTACGCCCTCTTCTATTAAATCCTCAAATACAACAGTGGATTTTCCTTCTAGATTTCCCTTGAAGTTGAATTCCACCTTAACAATCTGTTCCTTGCTTTCAGCCTTAAATGTTGTTGTTCCTGTAACCTCATTTCCATTAGCATCAAGGAATGGCTGTTCGGTAGCCTTATTCATCAACTTACCATTAATTGTGTATGTCTTTCCCGGCATTAAGTTGTCGAGATATACGCTATCAGTGACTTTGTAAGACAAGTCTTCATCATATGAACCCTGGTTATCCCCGGTCTTATAATCTGCAGCTGTTGTCTTAACGATTATCGTCTTATCATCAACGAATACCATATCGAAGTCCTGTGATGGAACATCTCCATAGCCTAATACCTTTGAAGCATTTACTTTCTTTGTCTCAAATGTGTTTCCGTATCCGATTGGAGAATAATCTTCTCTGACCTCATATACATATCCAATAGGAAGATCATATGCTGATGATACAGCTCCGTTCTCCCCTGTTGTCATTGTTTCTATAAGGTCGCCTTTCTTTACAAGGACAGCTCCGTCGCGTGATTTAATATCTGATGTAGCGTAGATGCCAAACTTTGCTCCGGCGAGTGGCTTTGAATCTTCCTTGTCCTGCTTATGTGCTGTTACATTTACTTTCTGTCTTGAGTCTGTTCTCACTACATCTGTAAATCCGACCACATTGTCGCCATCAGTTGTAACTTCTATCTTATATACCGTGGTGTCAAGCATGTAGCCGTCTGCCGCCTTAGCCTCTCTTATATAATATGTTCCGGCTTTATACTCATACGCTGATTCTGCATATCCTCCATCTTTCGATGTGATCTGCTCTATAAAGCCTGCGTCTGAACAATCTTCATCTGCGTATACCTGGTAAGAGCATCCGCCGACGTATCTCTCTTCATAAACAAATCCTGTATCTTTATTATATCCGGTTACTACTTCACCTTTCTTATAAAGTCGGAGTTTGTTTAATTTCTGTATATCAGTTGCGCTTACCTCATAGGTCTTTGCGTTCTCACTGATTGATACTTCCATGTCCTCCATAAATGTGCAGTTTGGTGCGCCGCTTATCTGATGAATGACATAGTTGCCATATGGAAGGTCTTTTGATGTTGCTTTTCCATCTGCTCCTGTTCTTAAGATATCCCTCTGGGCTTCTGTTGCCGCTTCATAGCTTCCAGCTCCCTTATAGTATATCTGGAACTCTGCTCCTTCCTCCGGTACATTCTCTGTTAATGATGTTTTCTGTGCTGTCTTTACATAGCTTCCACCATCTTTGATTGCTGTCATCTTCTTGGTAAGTGATACCTTTCCTTTGACTTCCTGCTCAAGATGGATTACTGTACTGTCCGCCTCCTGGTAAGAGGTTGCTATGTTCTGCTTTACGCCATTAACATACACAGTCTTTGAAAAAAGATTATTTACAAAAACTGTTTTATCAAGCAAATATCCCTCTGGGGCTTCATACTCTTGGACAGTTAATGTACCAAGAGGAAATACTACAACTCCATTTCCATCTTTAAATAATGTATCCCCACCAGTGTATGCATTACTATCTGTCAAATCTATCCTGCCATCTGCTCCTGTCTGAGCATAGTAGGTATACTTAGGTGTCATTCCTGAAGCTGCAGGGTCAGTAGTCATATCCGCATCATAATACTTAATGACATACTTTGCTCCCTTAAGAGTTCCTGCTCCGTTAGATACGGAACCTGTCTCTTTGTTTACTTTCCTTAAGAGAATTGTTACAGGGTCAGTCTCCGGTGTATCCGATATATCACATGTTACTGTGTCAGAACCGGTAATTGTTACTGACTCAACAGAATCATTAATAAGGAATCCTTTAGGTGATCCGGTTTCCTTATAGTAATAAGTCCTGCTTTCGCCTTCAAGGATATCACCTGTCGTGTAGGTATCCGTATAACCATCACTGTTAGTTGTAAGCCTTGTTACAAGGTCTGTACATTCAGCGTCATTATATACTGAGATTTCTGCACCCTGCAGACTATAACAGCTGTTGTCATTACTGATACTGTCATTGGACGAGTATTTCCTGAAACGGAAATTTCCATTGTAATAAGTCGGTGCCGGTTCATCCCAGAAGATACACAGGCTCTGGTTTACTCCATCATCGTTTGACAGGAACTTGGCATAACAGTCATAATCACCACTGCTTAAGTTGTAAGCATATGAATACAGCTCCATGCATAAGTCATATCCTGCACTACCCGGACCGCCAAGAAATGTACCGCCAATAGCCGGCTCATTCCACATGTCATCATCCAGTGCATAAGCGACAGTATGATGTGCAATAATCCATCTTAAGTTATAATCATAACCACTTAACGGACCTCGTGATGCTCCGCTTCCGATTGAGAAGAAAAATACCCTTGCTATCGTATCATTGACATATGTATCGGCGTCTGTAAATGTCGAGCCTATACCCGGCTGCATCTTGTGTGGCTCTGCACACATAGCCTTAACAACATCTCCATTAGGTTTCTCAACACTGAATTCCCAGCTCTTCCAGTCACCCATCCCATCATCAATACCGCTGAATACATCAGCATATGATACACCGTTATCATAATCGACAAGCGTATATCCTTCTGCTTTCGCAACCAGAGGTTCCATGTTCGAGATGACTGTAACAACAGCCATTAAAGCTGCTGCGGCACCTGCACTAATCCTCTTAAGAAAATCTTTTCCTTTTCTTAATCGTGTTTTCATCTTTTCTCCTTTCCCACAATATTAGCCAGACTATAAAGCCCTCACGAGTGGTGTCCGTAAAGAAGCTGGTAACATTCTCAACAGTTCGTGTTTTAGCTTTCTAGTCATTATGGCATATGGTTATAGTAGCGCAGGTCAAACTAAATGTCTAGTATTTTTTACCCCCTCCCCCTGACAATTTTTTACATATTTCTACATCAGTATAAGAATAGTTTTTAACGTAAAAAAGAACTGCAAGAAAAATCCCTTTTTCAACAGTTCTTTATCACTTATTATTCAATTGTATTCAGCGGTTATTACTTGGTTTCTCCGCAGTCACATTCATAGTGGTCTATAACCTGTTCGTCCCAGGCTTTCTTGTCTGTTATGGTCACTGTTTCATAGTGACCTTCTTCATCGTGGTGGATGTAATTTATTCTTTCCTCGCTTGAAGAATTTACACATCCCCCTTCCTTATTATTATCTACACAATCATCCTGACAAGGATACTGATGTCTTCTAAGTTCATCAATTGATGAATATTCATACTGTGTAATTCCTAAGTCCTCACATCTTTTACACATATTATTCTTGCATTGTAAACAAATGTATACGTAATATCTCTGTTTCTCTTCCCAAGCAGGTTTATCCACAACCCACCTATCCTCGTCATGAGTTACAGCCTTGTGGTGTACTGTCGTGTATACCGGCTTCCAGTTGTGAGTATGAGAAGGAGTGTCTGGAGTTGATGTGTTTCCGTTGTTGCCATTGTTATTGCCACTGTTGTTATTGTTGTTATTATTGCCGCTGTTATTACCGCCATTGTTGTCACTGCCGTTGTTGCCCGAACCGCTGCCATTACTGCTGCCATTACTGCTGCTTCCACCGTTATTGCTGCCTGATGAAGAGCCGCTGCCGCCAGAATTTCCAGAGCTTCCACTTCCATTGTTGCCGTTATTGTTATTATTGTTATTTCCACTATCAGGAATTTCAATAATTTCATCAGCCTTTGGCACCTTATTCTCTGCCGCTGCAGATGATATAGTTTCAGAAGCCTTTTCATCTGTAATGGTTATTGTCTTGTTATCACCAGATGTGAATCCTCCGGCACTAATCTCTGTTCTGTTTCCATCGCTGTCGGTTACTACAACAACCTTTTCTCCATTATCTTTAGTTTCCACGATACCGGCAACCTCTACCGTGTTACCATCAGCATCCTTTACGGCTACTGTTACCTGCTCCTGATTAGAAGCAACCTTTTTCTTATCGTCCTTACTATCACCTGCCCTGCTCTCCTGCTGAATACTTGTATCAACAGTCACTTTCTTCCTGCCGCATCCGGCAAATACCATTGTACATAACACAATGAGTGTCATGGTTTTGAATAAATTCTTTTTGATCATAGTGTATACCCTCGCTTATTAGTAGTGAAGATATACTTATAATTTCTATACAGGATGATTAATTGTGGGATTCTATCCTGTAATTACAAAATATATGATATTTTGTAATTTTTCAAGGAGCAGACTGCACAAAAAATGTTACAGAAATATTTTTGAGGTTACATTTTCAAATCAGACATACTTTATTGGGGAAGATATAGCCGAACAGCCAAGAAAGGAAAGAAATCAATCCATTGACAATTTTATTCTAATGTTTTACTATTAACTTGAAAAAGATGCTGCCGTAAAGCAAGACGGTTGCTCTGAAATTAATATTACTTACAAAAAAGTAATCGTCATTCCGTTGCCAATGGGACGATTACTTTTTTGCTTTATGTATATCTCTGCCGAGCATATATCCGGCACCACCGCATAATGCGATTAGTGCGAACAATGCCTCATAGCTTAAAGTTATCATAAGCTTTCTCCTTATCTGTGTAACTACGGCACAATTTACCATTTATGTAAACTGGGCTTGTACTCCCAGATGGAGAGCAACCATCCTACCGTTTTTAGCAGCATCCTTGTATATTCTATCAGACGATATATATTGTGTCAAAGATACAGAGAAACAAAAAACTGCCAGAATACACATATGTGCATCCTGACAGTTTCCTCACTAAACCGCAATAACATACTCTTCTTCGGAAATCGGAGTACATCTTACTTTAAGCACACCCGGGATATCCCTCTCATGCTCTCTGCAGGCATCTTCTGCCTCTTTCAGACTTTCGTACTCTTCTGTGGATAAGCCGACACCAGCATTCTCCCACGCTTTCTTTTCCTTATGATAAGCAAATGTAGTCATTTTGATTTTAAACATAGTTTTCTCCAATCCCAGTATGTCCCTGTGCGGACATACTGATAAAATATGTCTGCACAGGACAACCTCTGGAAGAGGATTTTTAAATTGATTAAGTTCTTTGACCTGCCATATGATTTGATTTTTTAACAAAACCAATTATGCAGCACTGTTATAGTCAATAACAGCAACCTCTTGTAATATCCTTTTTGCGGCATTTACTAAATATTCAATGCGAGCAGATGTTTCATCTGAAAAGATAACCTCACCACAAACCTGACATTCATAACAAGGAACATTTTTTATTACAATAATGCATCCTTTATATTCAACAGTAAATGTAGTCGTAGTTTTAATTTTTTCTCTAGAGAAGCATGAATTACACATAATTATTCCTCCTGTCTTGTAAATGCATCTCGTATCTCTTCAATAACCATCTCAACACCTCTTTCATCTTATTTAGATTAGAGAAAGTTCTTTGATAATATTATTATACCACACAACTGAAAATAGTATCATACCAAATCAATCCTCCACGTTCAATATAAATTAATTGAAACAACTACCGGTATGTCCCTGTGCGGACATACCAAAAACATGTCTGCACAGGACAACCTCAAGAGAGGATTTTAAACGTATAGAAAACCTATCTGCCGTAATTGCTGTAATACTCTTCTATCTGTTCTACAGAATCAAACGTCTTGCAGCTGAAAGGTCCTTTGTGAATGATGCAATCATCCAGACCCTTTCCATATGATTTATCCCAGTTAAGGACAGCAGGCTTGACACCTTCACTTAAAAGCCTCTTAATGAAGCCTCTTTCAGATGCCAGAACCATCTCATTCTCTGCCTTATCCGCATCAAATGCAACGGCAAAGACTTCAACACCTTCTTTAATCAGATGTTCCAATATGTTTTTTCCAACTCTTGTGTCAAAGAGTTTGGCATAGGAATTAACACCTGGCACAATTACAAAAGGCGCTCTCAGTGTATAATTGCCCAGGTAAGCTTTTTTCTCCCCCTCGGTGAGTATACACATGAATTTGTTATCTTCCGGTCTTTCTACAAGACCCACGATGTTCGGACCCTCTGTACCCTTTTCAAACCTGTTTGTAAGGGTTCCAGCTTCATAGTCCCGTACTTCGTCGTAAGAAGACAATCCTCTGTACTTTCCGGAGCAGCGGTATTTCTTGTCCTTTTCCGTGACAAGTGAACCATCAAACTCCTCTCTTTTAACACCGCTCCATGATACGAAACGGCGTTTGTTGTCCTCTCCGGTAAAATAAAGTCCTTTCTCTTTGTCAAAGCTGTATTCCTTTGACACATCGAGAAAATCCATTCTTACACGGATACGGACAATCTGACCAGCCTGATTATACAAAGGAAAACCTATACCGCTCCTGGTGTACAGATCCCAGTAGCGCTCACCCTTTTTGTCAGTATGAATATAAAAACCGGGAATTCCCTCCGGCTCACCACACTGTCTGATAACCTCACAGACAGCAGCACTCCTTCTGACCGAATTATCAGCTGGAAGATACCTGCAGTTCTTATGCCAGCCCCTTTTCCAGTCTTCTACTGGAAAAGAACACAGCAAAGAGCTGTTAATAAGCTCTTCCGGCCACCCTTCTTTTCTCAGGTATTTCCTGCCCTCCTCATTAAGAGGGTACTGTGCAATCAAGGCTCTGTAAAATCTGTCAAGCGTTGCATCATCCGCGATGTTGCAGATTCCAACAGGAACAAGGTCTTTTCCGGAAGAGCCCGGACCTCTTAGAGCATCCTTGCTATCAGCGCCTTTCTGCCATACCTTAAATCCGGCATCCCTGGCAGCCTTAACATTAGATGCCTCGCGGTATATTCCGTTGCACCCGCCATTTGATGTGGACAATAAAAGATAGAATCCACCATCTATTTTTGACGGGGTATCCCCGCCGGGATTAATGACCCTGCCATCAAGATATCTCTTACAGATGTAAACATCCCCAAAACCATCTTCTGCAGGTATGTGGCAGCAATAGTCGCCTGTTCCACATATAGGACACGGTTCTCCATTTTTAACCTCAATGTAGCCATTTGCCATAACTAAATCCTCCTTTCTTTCATACTCGTTGTTGTTTTTTTGAATAAAAAAAAAGAGTTTCCTAATTGGAAACTCCCATGCAGAGACTATTTGTCTCGCCAATATCAAATATTATTTAATACCAGCTGTAGGTTTTACATGCTTAGCGAACACACAAAGCCTACCTCCCTATTGGGACAGAATGCCAAGGCACTCAAAAAACGATAAAAATAATATAGTATTATAATATAATCATTCACCCAAAAAGTCAACATGTATTGAACAATACGCCACTTTCATTCTATTACTTATTTCTCCGCATCATCCTTTATTCCAGTTTCTATGCTAAGACCGAAATCCATATAAACCTTGCTTATCCCAGGCTGCCTCCTTTTACAGACTAAATCCCTGAATAATGCAAAATCATCTGTTTCTATTTTCGACTTCGGTTCTGTTTCTTTAATATCAGTTTCATCTGCTGTAAAGATATCATCTGCTTTTACAGAATCATTTTTAATTTTAATCGCCATTTAGTACACACTCCCATTAAAAAACTATTTATAATTATACAAATTATAGAAGTTAGCTACTACAACAAAAATAAGAACACCAACTGTGAATATCCACACTGCTAATTTAACGATATCTGCATCAAGATTTCCAATTTTATCTTTCAAAACACACAATTTGCCAGTTTTTCTCATACATTATCTCCTTCTCCAAATATTATATCTTTATAATAAGTCGAATTGCATTCTACCACTTCTAATTTCATAGCAGTACATAGTTCTAACCATATAGGTTTATCATAAATCCTGGACCTGATTGATTCCATAGGTAAATTCTCGCACTGTCCAATCACAATTAAATCAGTATCATATTCCAATTTATTTACAATATTTTTTTTATTTATTGCCTTTTTAATCTCAGGCTGTTCCTCATACACATATATTTTTATTTGAGGACTTTTGTTTATCACCCTTTCCAATTCGTCAATGATTTCTGTGGTTTTACCCCCGCCCACTTTTCCAGTAAATATTTTGGAATTTATTTCTACTTCAGTTACTTTATCTACCTTTTTTTCACTTTTTTTGTCAGTGCAAACATTATAAATTATATACCTCTCATCCTCTAAATCAGTATCATTTATCACAGATTCAGCTAAACCATTATCAGTGCATAATATTACAAAGTAGTTATGCGGAAAACAAATATATTCTACAAGATTCCTAATATCATCGTTATACCCAAACGGAAGTATAACTAAATCCATATTTAAATATTTTTCATAACTAAGCACTATTGGTTTATTGTAAACCTTCTCAAACACAGTGCACAATTGAATCATGTCTTTCTTTGTAAAATAAATGGTCTTTTCAAACCCATACCTTAACTTCCTACATATATACTCTATATAATCATCCGAGTTTTCAAATACTCCGTCTTCAATTTTCCGCTTCAGTTCTTCCTCCGTGAATGGCAGATAACAATAACTTTTTATTGCCCCTATCTTCCCACGTTCATTTTCAATTGCATAGATGATAATACCAGCTAGGCATATAATAACCAAACCGCACACCATTCCTTTAATTACTCTTGTACCCATATTACCACTTTTTAATACAGCATTCCCTATAATCCCCGCAATAGTAAAATACAAAATACCTGCCAATACCATAATAAAATCAGCATAATTCCGTATCAATTCATCAAGAAACGATTTCTTCCTGTTACTTACACCATTCATACTACTCTCCTCCAACTCTGTATTTTCCAAATTCCTCACCATTTATCATATAATGTCCCTTATTTTCGATATGTTTGCCATCTTTATTTAGAATCCTTCTTAACTTACTTTCATTAATATTTAACTTTACGCTTGCTTCTTTTATGGAATTGTACACTTTACCGTTAATAAATACTACTTTTCCTTGCTTCGTTATTGTTTTATTGGCTTCAACAGCTTCCTCTATGCTCCATCCCTGTCTCAAACGATTATTTAATAAGGATTCGTCAATATTTAATGTATTGCACAATTCCCTTATTGAAGAAAACTCAACATTATTGTAAATAACCTTCCTACAATTTAATTTATCCTGATTCAATGCCTCTTCAATACTTAGCCCTTTTCTCAATCGAGTTCTTAATGTTACAGGCTTAATACCAAATTCATCTGCCAATTTTGCAATTGACTCATAACTCTTTCCTTCAAAAAATATATATTTTTTCATATTTCACAACCTATTTAATCATAATACTATCTCTGCTATTACAATAATGTTGCAATAAAACTACATCCGACATAAGTCGGTTGTGAGCCATTCAACAGAAAAGTCTTTCTTTACGCCGTTGCAAACTCTGTCAAATTCTGCTTTGCATTCATCAAATTATTTTTCCGCTTATTACTATTGAATTCTTTAATACTTTTATTCTTACCATGTTGTATCCTTATTATTTTTTAAAAATTTGATTATCATACTCATCCTGAGAAACCTGAAGCTCTATCTCCTCATCATACAATGCTCCCCAGATTCTCCTTGTTCTAACAATTGATGATTTCGTATTTGATTCCTGATCTTTTACTGTAACATTCATTGTCTGGCTGCCATACCATGCTGTCCGCTTTATATTTTTATTTTCGTAATCAATCGTCACAGTGTGGTATCGTCCGTCTTCAAAAAAAGAGCTTGATACTGAATCGTAAAATTCTGCTTCAGCCATCATTTTACCATTATTTACCTTTAAGCATACAAAAACACCTACCGCAATCATAATTACAATAAATGCCACAGGGGTTATCAGAACTCTGTTTCCATACTTATTTGTCAGCACAGCAGCTGCTACAAGTAAACCAATTGCAATGATAGTTGTTCCTGCAGTAAGCAGGAACATAAATTCGTCTAGTGGCATATAATACCTTCCTCGTTATTAATTTTCGCTGGTAAAACATTTTGAAAAATTATAATTATTAATAAAATTGAAACCGTCATCATTGTATATCTTAATCACCGAATCATATTCCTCTCTTCTAACCTTTTTCACATCAATATCATCGACATAGATATCCATATCGCAACTGCACTCTTCGCTGATTATGATATCTTTATTTATAGTAAGCTCAAAGACAGACTTTGCTATCTCTCCATTATCGTTCATCACAGGCTGATTAGTTGTTCTGTCATAAAGGATCATTTCGGCTGTATATTTGCCAGGCTTCATATTAGAAATTTTTTCTTTCATAGTTATTAAAGTTCTGCCTTCAGTGCTCTGTTCACTTATTCTGTTAATTTCTATAGGATTTAATATATTCCTTTCTAACATCACAGTTGAGCCTCCAAGTATTATTGCTCCAAGTATAATACCTGCACAAAACAGTCTTTCAAACTTAGGTTTTTTCGCTTTTAAAAGAAAAATAATTGACATTATCATCATTATTAATCCTATTACAAATCCTATTAAATACAATGTCTCATGATATATTCTCATAATTTCCTCCTAATAATTTTTTTACTATTTAAAATATAACCTATACTATATCAATAGTCAATTGACGCATATAACAAAAAATGTTACAAATATATTACAGCCAATGCAGCTAGTGAACTACCTGGAAACAAGCAACTTATTTCTCCCTAGACTATCAAACTGAGGATATCATATTTTTCTTTTCCAGCACCAGTTACATACACCAGATTATCCAAAACCGGGGAATTATTAACAACCCAATCACTAATATAAAATATGGTACTCTGATTAAGCTTTGCGTATGCTTTTCTTCCTTCCTCGGCCTCACAAGCCATAGCATTATCTTCCGTATTAACAATAAATACCGGATTTATCCCTTTGAAATCCTTATCCATACACACCTGTATATGACTTAGAATTGAAAAGAGTTCCTTTCTCCAGCCTGCATTTCGCCTTGCACATACCGGAATAACCATTAAACTGTCAGCATACTCTTCATTATCTTTCCTCTGCAGCTTATACATATACTGTTGCTTATATGATATCTTCCCTTCCTTAAATACATATCCATCATACTTTTTTTCAATTTTATCCTCGTAATCCATGCAGAACGACGCGTTAAAATTGTTTAACTCCAGCGTTTTAAGTATCTTAACAGGTGCCGATATCACATCATCACTATTATAGCTTTCAGACTTAATGATCCTATTCACACCCTCTGTTACTGCATTTCTAAAGCCTATTACTGATACCTTCCTGGCAGCTCCTGACAAGTGATAAAAGCAGACTGTCTTTGCACTTGTACCATTATTATCATAAACATAATGGTATTTGTTAATTACATTATTTCTCACAAGCTTATCAAGTGATTTTTTGCAGTCTTTATCTTCACGGATAGCAATATTCAAAGTTCTTCTCGTTGCATATCCCATATTGAGAAGATTCATTATCACAGTCCTGTCATAACTGTTTATTACTTCCTTTTTCTCAAGCTTAAGATACGCTCCCTGGCTTAACTCTTTTCCCCTGTTGTCACATCTTAGCTCCATGTTTTTTCGAAAAACAAAAGGTGACTGCATATTGTTTTCTTTTTTCCTAGTTTCCATCAGTTCCATAATAACTTAATAACCTGCCTTACAAATTTTTAAGCTTATTCATAAGCTCATCAACATCTACGCTTCCTGATGACTCCTCTTCCTTTATGACGTTCCCATCAGCATTTTCATTTTTACTATCACTATCCTTTGCTGTTGCATCTGCTGGTCTTTCCACGGCTTCCTGTGGCACATCACCCACAACATCAAAATCCAAAATAGAAGATATTCCCATGACACTGCTGCGAAGGTTATCTGAAGCACTGCTCTGCGTTTTTACCTGTATATCTGCCGCTTTTTCTACTATTGCCGCAGCACCGCCCACATCTTTTTCAATGCTTTCTCCGCTGTCTTTCTGCTCTATATCTTTCCTTATCCGGTCAATCTGATCCTGCATGGTAAGCTCTGAATGAATAACTGTAGCACCCTTCTTAACATCAAAACCAGTTAATGTATCATCAAGTATGTCCTCATTCTTCATCTGATAGCCGTTTGATACATTAACCATTGCTGCCATACTTGTCTGCACATTTTTCATAATATCTGAAGCATTGACATTCTTGCCGCTGTCATTAATAACCTCTGTGCCATCTGCGCTCTCCTGCTCAAAGTATTGGTGCCAGTTAACCCTGTAAGGCTGCAGACCTTTGACACCTTCATCATCGATGAAGTCAAAACGGATAGGAAATGCGTCCATTGCATTTCCTTTCTCATCAATAGTAATCATTGTAGCCTGCTGGAAGTCCTTATATCTTAACTGTCTTCCGGTAAATGTATTGTCTGTTGTTATTGAGCTTCTTGATGATTCGGACTGCTGTGTTTCTTCCAGAGATAACGCTGTTTCTGAGGTTGTATCCTGAACCATAACAGAGAAATCCTTTCCACCAAGCTTCTCATAGTACTCCATTTCCTCAGGTCCAAGTCCTCCATATACAATATGTGTACGGGCATTGTTAAGCACTACATTCTTCATAAACTTAGTGCTTGCCTGTCTGTCAAACTGTGATAATGTCTGCACCGCAACAGCAACGCATACGCCAAACTGTCTGTACAGAGAGAACATCTTTTCCATTGATGGATGCAAAAGTACTGGATACTCATCAACATAGAGCATATGCATAGGTCTGTTGTTTTTAGGTCTTCTGAATACCGATGTCTGGAAAGAAAGCAGGAAGAAATCACCAAAACCTTTTGAATCACTTTCACCCATGCTAAGCTCATAATTTACTATAGTTATATAGTTTTCAGAAAGACTCTTATCAAGGTCCATGCTGTTTTCAGCACACAATACATCCCTGATAAGAGGATTAGCCAGAATATCACTGATAATATTAACAAGACCTCTGGCCTGTTCCCTCATGTTCTTGGCACCGTCACCAAGCAAATCGTATTCAATTCTTTTAATCTTGTTTTCGTAATCAAGTCTTTCATCAGGATGATTTCTGATATACTCATTCATAACTTCCACATAGTCTTTTGCCAGTGAGAAGTCATTAATAACATCAAGGAACTGCTGTGGACAGGCCTGTTCCCTAGGATATTTATCCGGATACCTTTCATGAAGTATCGGATAAGCCTTCATAATAAGGGTACACATGCAGCTTGTTATCTGCTTATTAAGACCTGAGAAATATGTATCAACAGAACCACCAGCCTCATAAATCATCTGAAGAACATCTGCAAATATTCGGGCTTTATTAATAAGCTCAATACGCTTATCAAATTCTGAAATATCAGGATTTATGTAAAAAGGATTAAATCCAATGAACCCCTCCTTATGTTTTCCGGTAGCTTTATCAAGAACCGGATCAACCCTGTTAATTTTAGTTATACCTCGGTTTTTGCACAGTTCATATATTTCATCTCCAAAGCTAGCAGTTGGAGCAACAAGTGTCATGCCACACATAGGTGATTCTTTGATAACTTTTTTTATTTCTTTTTTTGCGGCTGCACTAATGGGACGAAAAAACTTTGTGTCAAATTCTTTATCGCTTATATCTCTGGTAAGAACCACTTTTTTCTCATTAAGCATTCTCTCCATATTCTTCTTCAGTCTGGTTTCATTCTCTGTCCTTTTATCAAGATCCTGCGCAATAGCCGTAGTGAAAGCCATGGAAGTTTTACCTGCACCGGTAGGACCAAGTACAAGCATATGCATCTTTCTCACACCCTCTGCTACATTGTATATCTTTCCTGTCTTCATGTTTCTGGCAACACTGTAATCATAAGCGTTTGCCTTATCCTTGCGTGTATCCACATTACGGTCAACCATAAATCTTTCAATAAGAGCTACAGTTTCTTTTCTTTTAATAATATCAATAGATGATTTAAGTACTGCAAAAAAGAATACCAGAGGAGGTACCATTACAAGTATCATGGCAAGACTGGTTATCATTGAAGCTGTAATATCCTGAGATATTGGTATTCGTAGGACAAGTGGAACAATAAAAATACAGCAGCACAGAAAAACTACATTCAAAATAACTGCGCACAATGATAGGATGGCAATAAACAATCCTGTCATTTTTGTGAAAGTATAACTGAATTTTTTAAATTTGTTGCGTGTTGAATAAATCCACGTTCCAAAAGGAACTGCTATGGCAAAAAAATAGTAAACAAAATTACGTGGAACAACATTGAAATTAACCGTTACTGCACCAATGAAGAACCTTACAATGTCTGATATAAGTCTTACAACTGTCATAATATATAAAATAATAATCAGTTTTTCTTCTATTTTCCCTTTTAATGCTGCTCCTACAGCCTTAAATATTTTCTTTATTCCCTTTTGCTTATTAATTTCCTGCTCAGTTTTGTCAGACTCATTATCTGATTCCTCTGCTTCTATTCCATCAACATATTTCTGGTAATCCAGCTCCATATTATCGTCATAATCTGTACGCTGATTACTGTCATATAAATAATCACTCATCATGGTATCCTTTCACCGCATTAACATATATTAGATTGTGAGACAGGTAATGATTAATGTCAATGATTTTGTATCATCAATGATATAAATATAATATATAAATACATTAATAACAGATATTGATAAATAAGATATTGATAAAGGTGCATAAATACTGCATTTGCAAAACATTTTGATAGATTTTTATGTAAAAATTTATAGCTCATTTTAATAGAATTGCGGGATTTTAAGGATAAAAATTTGAATTTTATATACAATTATTGGATGTTTTTAATACTTTTTTGGGCGATTTTATTGTAAATTAAAAATAACATAAAACTTTTATTAAAATTAAGCAAGCAAAATTATGATGGTTTAAATGAATAATTGTGATTTTATAATGATATGGTAAGAAAATGAAATAGAAAATAAGAAAGAAAAATCAGTAATATTAAAGAAAAATAAAAAGTAAACACGCAAATAAGACCGTTTTTAAGCGGTCTTTAAAGAATCTTTAATTGTAGCTTCCACAATTGTTCTCAGAAGTCCCCCAGGATTTTTTATTAGCCTGTTTGGTATAATATAATCATTATACATCTTAATAAAACTGCTGGTAACCAGATCGAAACCATACTGTACTGCCATTCCCGAAAAGTCCGTAACAAATGTGCCATGTAGAATATAGTCTGCAGTAATAATAGATGCATTACTGGTACTAATTTCATTAAATATATGTATCATTTTGGTTTCAACTGGAAGTCTGTTATTATAAAATGGAACATTACGGTTAAAGGAAGAAATAAAATCATATACTCTCTCTTCCATGCTGTTAATCATATTTTCTTTATTTAAACTTGCTTTGTATTTAGGGTTAAGCTCTATACGAAGTACCTTAGAGCCAGTCTCATGCTTAAAGGTCATAAAGCCGTCACCATTGTATAACTTGTTTTCATCCAGCTTTTTAATTATAACATTGCGCTTACAGTATGATGGAAGATACCTTCTTATATCAACGATCTTACGCTCTTCTGCTGTAGCCTGTCCTTTAGACTCTGCAGAATCTAAAGAGAGAAGTTCACTAAGATATATACGCAAACTCGTAATATTAGATATGTTCTTAAGCTGTTCAAATACATCTGAGGACATAACATAGTATCCTCTCCCGCCCTCTTTTGCTGGAAGATAAAGCTGCTCATAATCGTTTATAGTTATGTAGAACACAGTAGGAGAATTCTTAAAAACAGAAATATAGCCATATTTCGTAAGTCTATTAAGATTGTCAGTAATACATGCCCGGCAACAGCCAATCTTATCACACAAATCAAATATAGAAGCCTGTACTCTTCCTTTTTTGTCAGGATTTAGAAAGTGCAGATACAGCAATATTTTCAGACTGTTTGCATTAAGTCGGTGCCTGAAACCAAAACGATTCGCATCATTTATATAATTTACTTTCAATTTCCTGCAGCGGATGCAGCTGTCAAAGTTATTATCATCTCTATATGGACAGCCAGAGCATTCATCAGAATGTTTGTATTCCTTGTAGCGGTCTCGAAGGCCTATAGCCTGATAAATGTGTGCTCTGGAAACTGTAGCATATATCTTCATTTTTCTACCTCCTCTCATAATTTTCTACAAAATCTCTTTATTTATTTTTAAAATTTTCTACAAAATTTTCTGTTCAAAAGCCCTTGACATATTGGCTTGGTAAATTTACTATATAAATGTAGCGAGCGTGTCGTAGATATTCGGCGTGCTTCCGCTAACTACCGCATATTGCTCTTTGATTACCAGTCAAATAGCCGCGCTAGTTTTTTATTATTTAATTTATTTAATTTTTTACCAGAAATTATAAGCAGGTTACCAGCCTGCTTTTTTTCTGCCCTTAAATGCAAGTGAAAGACACCACTCTCTCACTGTTATGGAAATCACAAGAAAGCACCGCCATTCCAGTAATTTCCATATAAGCATCTAAAAGCAAAAACAGCTATAATATTAGCTATATCTAACAATATATTAGCTTTAATTTTTTGTCAATAGAGACAACATGCGAAGTGCTGCAAAGCCAGTAAATAAGCGGATTTACAGCACTTTGTCATTTTTAGCGTATACATTTACGGGGGAGTCCGTGTACATTTACGGGGGAGTCCGTGTACATTTACGGGGGAGTCCGTATACATTTACGGGGGAGTCCGTGTACATTTACGGGGGAGTCCCTAAATTGTATTTTTTTTAATACAATCCATTTTTAAACAAAAATCACAATATTATTTCGCTTTTCTTTAAGTGAATCGTGTTCTTTAAATCCTTGGATAAAACCGTTTGCCACCCATTTTTCAAGAAATTTAGTTATTACAGTGTCTTTATCTCGTTGAATTTTATTTCTTCTTGAAGAATCATTATCGTCGTAAGATATACGGCAATTTCTAAAAAGTGCCTTGTAGTAAATAGTACAACTTTTTACTCCCCTCTTTTTACAATCAGATATGACTGTATACAAATATCCTTGAATATTTATCAGCTTTAAATTGTATTTTGTACATACATGAATCTGATTAACATTACGGACATCAAGATTATTCGTTGCAAGAGAATAGTCCAAAAGTGCAGGAGGAGCTGCAAGCTGATATACTGTTTTGTGAATACCATTTATCTTAACAATTACTTTTCTTAAATGAATCAGACGATCCTGAATACTAATAATTCCATTTGTTTTTAGCTCTGTATAGTCAACGTATATAAAAGTATTTTCCAGACGTTCTATTGCATTTTCAATATTCTTAACAAGTTCCGGAGACAACTTAGAGTTACCATCCCTTCTTCTACTGCCCGACCTTTTTGTTAGGTATTTACAGATGTACTCAGCATCAAAAAACACATTTTTAGGGAATATATCCTTTGGTGATGCATAGCCCATTGCAATAGGCAAAGAGCTGATAATACGGTATACCTCACCTTCCAGAGGTGATACATTTGTGGAAGCGTAAAATTTTGGCATTTTAACTCCCATATTGCTAGACAGAGAGGAAACATTGTTATCATCCTGATATTCCTCCAGATTATGTATCTGTCCGTCTCCGAACATCCTTCTATCCTCTTCCGTAAATAAAACATTCACTAGTCTTCCACTGCCACTTACAATCTCCTCTGGGTAGCTATAGCAAAAGGTATCAGCCGCCACATCATATGATTCAACAAGTTCTGAAATCTCATCTGAATCATTGGCGGCCTTTTTCTCCGGTTCCATTTCGATGAACTCCTGCCTCATACGCATACATTTGTCATAAGAGCTCTCTTTTTCTTCTATACTACTTTCTTTATTATATTTTTTAAAGAACTCGATATCATTAAGCTCATTTTCGTCATCCTCAGCAAAGTACATATCACTACTCCTCCACTTCTAATATTAAAAAATAATATACATTATACTATATACTCCGTATTTTTGCTATATTGAGACTTTTATACTGTACATGGGTTTATATAACCTGCATTACAAAAACCCTCTAAATGAGGCTCTTATAAGCCTGTTTCTTTTGGATTTGAGATATAAAATGTAAATTGATTTTTTATGTGGCAATTATAGCATAATGGTTAAATTTTGAAAATATACAAAAAATCAAGAATTTAATTGAATATTTAATTTTGATATTTCTGCCATAAAATAATTGAATAAAAAATGAATAAAGACAATTGAAAGTTTGCTTTGTAGGAAATATGAATTTAGGCATGAAACGTTATTATGAATGGTAAATGCTGAATTTATAATAAAATTAGAAATGAAAATCCATTTGAAAGTCTCTAAATTATGCAATTTTAAATATCAAAAACAATTTGACATTTATTACAGTAATAAAATTTTTCTGTAAAATTATATAAATAATATAAAAATCAAGTATTCTATTCAAGACAAAATGAACAAAATAAAATGAAACTTTATATATAAATATATATTGGTTGATGTTTTTTAAGTGTTTATACCGCATAAATGCTGAAAGCTGACACATTTTTAATATTGAACATAAATTGAAACTTTCAAAATTCATTACAAAACACTTTCAAATAGAAATAGAATATAATATATAAAACAAAAAATATCAGAAACTTTATTAAATATGAATATTACATATAAATATATGAATGAATTTTGAATAAAGCAATTCGAAAATATTAAAATAAGCCAAAATGTATAATTGATGAGCAGCCTAATATACAGTAAAAACCTAGTTGTAATGAGAAACATACAATTGAAAAAGTAATTGAAACTTTGAATTTACTGACTTAATAATCTTCAAGCTGGAAGAAAATTTAAAAATAAATATCAGATAACACAGTGAAAATATAGAAAAAATAACTTTCAGATATAATATTCAACAAAATTTCAAATTTCATTTAAAAAAAAGAGCAGGTGTGATATAATTTATCAAAAATATATAAGGAGGAACGACAAATATGGAAATTAATGGAAATGAGGAATTTCAAAACCAGGATGATATTGTATTAGATGTTGATTACAAAGAACTGTCGCATCAGGAAACAATTGGAACACTTTCAGAAAAATTTGATATAGGTAGAACCAGCATGAACTCACTTGTGACAGGTCTGGAGAAAGGAAATGTGCTGTCAACATCTAACAAACCTAAAGGCTCATGGCGGAAATTAAATGATAATGACATCGAGATTATAAAAAAAGCCGTTGATTTAATTAAAACTGAGGACCTGAGCATTAGCGCAGCGGTAGACAAGATGGTTGCTGAATATAATAATGAAAAAATTCCTCCTAAGAACACAAGTGAATTGTACAAGCGGCTGAAAAGTGAAAATTCAGAGCAGCAGATGGAATTGATGCAGCAGATCACCAGAACAAACGAACAGATGAAAAATGTGCTCATCGAATACATGAACAATATTAAGGCAAAACTTGATGAAATAGATAACCTTAATAGGAAGCTTGAAGAATCTGAAAGGGCAAGACAGGAGGACAGGATCGCTTTTGACCAGAAAACAGATGAAATTACAAAGAAGTTGCAGGATATAGAACAGCTTCAGAAAGAACTGATAGAAACAAAGGAAGAACTTGAGAAAGAAAAGAGTAAAGGCTTTTTCAAAAAGCTTTTTGGATAACATATGTACGTCTTATGTATGGTATGCGTATTCTATATGTATTATATATGTATATTATAACCGTAATTAATACATATAACATACATATAGCATACATAATTATTAAAGATTGGTCGAATTTTTCAACTTAATTATGTATGTTGTATGTATCTTGTGTGTATATCACATGTACACTATATGTATGTCACATACATAAAATAATTGACTTAGAAATGAAGCTGTAGTATCATTAAAGCATAAAGAGCAGGCTCAGGTCTGAAATTTTAATTAAAATGAATTGGAGGAATGAAGATGGGAAAAACAAAGATAGTCATTAGCAGTGATGTGGGATTTAACGGGTTTAAAACGGTTGTAGGAGAGAAGAGTGGCGATGATATCATCGAGCTATTCAAGACCCATAACAGCTCTGACATAGCACGATACAAAGGAGAATCTATTATTAATGTTGTAGAGGATGCTTTATATGCTGAATATACAACAGCTACTGAGAGACGTAAGTATGTCATAGGCAATGCAGCTAAGGATAGATATGCAGATCAGGTTGCAGCTGATGATATAGTTTCTAACTTTTATACGAACTCTGAGGACGCATATACTGACTATAAGAGATTCACAACACAGGGAATGGCAATAACACATCTTTCAGTGCTGAATGAAGCCCTCGAAAAGCTTGCCGGAATATCAGAAAAGTATTCAGATATTATTATTGAGCCTGATAAGTATGAGCTTACAATAGTTATAGAGCTTCCAGAAGCAATTGCAAAGGAAAACAATTATCAGTCAATCATAAGAGACTACATAACAAACCCGGCAAGCAATTCACAGTACAAAGTTTCAATAGAAGGTTTTGACAAAGTAAAGGCAGTGCCAGAAATCTTACAGAAAGCAAATGTTGTATTTACTTCACAGGTATATGCTGCAGCTGTGTGTGAGATATCATCACTTGACTATGATGAGGATAAGGTAAGCTCAGAAATGCTTCCAATGTTCGTTTTTGACGGTGGAGGAAAGACTGTTGGAATCGCAACAATCACAAAGACTTTCGATTTGGCTGAAAAGAGAGAGTCAAACAGAAATTACTCAATAACTAAAGTCTGCATGAATACCTCTGATGTAATTTATAAAGAGTATAACTACAGAATTGAACCACAGCTCATAGAATCTAAAGCAACAAGCAAAGACATGTACATGATTGCCGATGCTAATGAAGCAGGGGACTATGTAGAGATTAATGTTAAGGATATTTACGAGAAAGAATTGAAGAAAACAATAGAAGGCCTTTACAAATATGTACTTGATAACTACAGGTCAGAACTTTTCTCTGCGAGATCTTATCTGTTTGCTGGTGGGGCAGGAGAGTTATATTTCAACGACCTCAGCAAGCTGATTAAGAGCAATTTCAAAAATGCAACAATAGAGAAAAAATATATACTTGCTAAAGGAAAATACGGAAGAGAGGAAAACGGCTCTATCTTCTCTGTAGCAATCGGAGGACTCGTTCTGGCTAACTCTGTTGTAGAATAAGTGTTCATCCAGAAAGGATTATAATGGGCAAATATAGCGATGTTAAAATAATTCTTGACAGCTCTGATGCAGATATATATGAGTGGATTAGAGAGACTGGCAAATCAAATGCTTGGAATATATTAAGAAGCATGATTGGGAAACTAAGAGATGCGGATACCATGTATCCATCATTCAGGCTGTCAGAAGATTTCAAGAATAAATATATGGATGAAATAAAGGAGTTCAAGCCTGCAAGAGTAGTGATCACATCAGAGTTTGATGATGTGATAAAAAATGTTAAAACTGCACTCGAAAATAAGGCAGCAAAGACATCCTTATCCAAGTCTGCCATATGTAAAGCAATAATAAGGGAGACTTTTATCTATCCTGATAGAGAGGACAGATATAAATACATGATGAATCCTGCTGTGGCTGAATATATCGAAGAAATATGCCATATTACCAATGGTCTGTATACTGCAGAAAAAGTAAACCGGGAAAATGTGAAGACATATATAAGTTCGGATATGCTAAATCAGCCAGCTAAAGAAAAATCAGATGAAAATAATGAGGTTCCTAAATATTTTCAGGATGATACGGATAAGCTGGCAGAGGAGAAGGAGCAGGATATTGATGATAAAATAAATGAAATAAGAGAGCGTAACAACGCTGGTGAAAACAGCAAAGTAACAAGGGTTGTTAAAGATACCAGAAACACGGCTCAGAAAAAATTGGCCAATCAGTTTAAACTTCTTTAAAATCGAAAGCAGCACAGGCAGTAAAAACCTGTGCTGCTTTTGTATATAATCAAGTTAAAAAAGTTCCTCAATCATGGCAGAACTCTCATTCTGCATATTTTCACATGTTATGAGAATTCCCACAGCCCTGTCATTGGAATCCTGAATAATAGTACCGAGAAAATCACCGCCGACAAATGTTCTAAACGAAATACCACCACTTATCTGAACAACACCGCCATTGCTGCATTTCTCCAGTATTGAATCGCTCCAGGAAGTATTAGGAACGGAATTGATAGAAGATATTATGACAGGATCATCGTAATCTGAAACATAAGGATATATTCCCTGTTTTGCCTGATTATTAAGTCTGTTTAGTGTATCTCTTCTTATATGCTTCTTCCTTCTTAATGCAGAATACATCTTGCCCGCATCAAAACGGGCTGATTCAACATATTCAGCAACCGTATGGCTGCATTCCTCAACAGAAGATATACAGATTACTCCGGAGAAGGATGATGAAAATTTTTCTGAGTATGCAAATCTTAAAGATTTGTTATGCTCATAATCCCGTAAAATCAGCAGAAAATTTCCCTGTCCATCTTCATGCAGAGAATATTCCCCTTCAACCGGCTGGAAAAGCATTTTTTTCTGCTGATAAAGTGGTATGCCATAAGAACTAATATTAATCTTATTAACCATCGGATCAAATATTAACAGCTCATCACCAGAGAGCTTATAACTGCCTATAAAATTTAACATAAATACCTCAAACAAAATAAATCATATATCTGTGTTCAATAGTGAAGCAGGTCTAAATTAAAGTCAACAGAAAGAAAAAGAAAATAGTTGACATTTAATAATATATAATATATATTAATAATATACAGAGAAAGGATGATAATTGACACTTAAGGTGACCTGGCTTAAAGTAGGATATGCGAATGCATAACCCTATGTTTTTAATAGAAACAGAGGTGATTATAATGCTTATGAATGATATCAAGGAAATATGTCATACTTCATCAGCGCTTAAAGCAGTTAAGGAAGCAGTAAACAGGGCGAATGAATCAGCCGATTACAAATTTCCTGTCAAGGATATAGCAGGTATGATAAAAGAAAAAGGCTTTGATTTTTCAATAAAAAGCCGTAAGGTAAATGCAAGGTCTGGTGCAGCAGGAAAGGCGGTATATATTGACTTTGACTACTGTGGTAACAGGATTCATGTACTAGCGGTTAAAGAAGGAACACGCAAGTATAAAACAACAACAGTATATTCCTGCAGAAGACCAGCAACCGTATCAAAGTATCTGATTGCAAGAAAACTTTCGACAGCCCTAAAAGATGGCAGATACGAAAATTTTGCCGGATACTGTTGCATGATTGATAATGGCAGATACAACTCGTCATATTGCATCAAGCATGGTGATGAGGAATACAAGTTCAACTGCAAACCAAAGGATATAGACATAATAGTATATTCCTATATATGCAGAAGTGAAGAATTTCAGTCTATGATGCTTTTGCAATAGAACAAATGAAAGAGGTTAGCTCATGGATAAACAGAAATTGATTGAGAAGCTTAAGAAATCAGGATATAAGGTAACAACGGACTCCAGTGTGGTAATCGTTCTGACAGACGATCATAAGCTGGGCATATACGGAAAAATTAAAAAGATAATAGACGAATCAGGATATGATGCATCATGGGGAGTGCGGTATGATGCATCTGCACATCCGGCAGTAGTTTCTGAGAACGCACAAGGCTCATATGAAGCAGATTTTGATACAAATGAGCAATCTGTCACTGAAAACGAAAAAACGGCAGAATGGCTGGATAATGACGATACAGATGCATATGGGCAGATGTCGTTAATGGATTTGCTATAAAGCAACATATAGAGTGAATGATGGAGAGGTGCCATGTATAAATACAAGGTGAGATTCAAATGTGGACACGAAAAAGAGTATGAGGTTGACTATAAGCCGGACAGTGCAGTTAAGGAAATAGATTCTGAATGTGAAAAATGCCGGGCTAAAATCAACAGCAGAATCCTTACGATTGCAGAACTTGATAAATTAAGTACTCCGCTTACCGGAACAGAAAAGCAGGTTGCAGCAGCAACTAAAAACAGGGAGCGTTTCATAAGCCAGTGGGTTAAAACAGCATCAGACAGTCAGAGTGATATTATAAGGGATATAATCAAAAACGAAACATATGCAGGCTGGTGGATGGATCACTACAAGGAAGTATTTTCTAATGAATTCGTAAATGATTACTACAGAAAGTACAAATCTGACAAGAAGAGAAAGAGAAAATCCGGAAGTAGCGTAAAGAAAGAAACACTTCCAGATACCAAGAAGCAGGAAATTATCAGACACATGATAAAGCCAGCGGGGGCAGGGAATGTTCTGATATTCATAGAGCTGGTAGACAATACAATGAGGGCGGTACACTCCTCACTGGATGACAATCTGATGAATATCATGGTTGAAAACGGAATGTCATACCTGCAGGATAAGGATATTTTCATTAAGGATATTAATGAGTATACCGGCAATTACTCAGACCGGGCTGCAGAACTTGGTATTTCGCTGCTTAACGCAGGTTATTCAGTAAGTGTTCTTAATAATACCATAATTAACATGATAAAAACAGGCAGATATATACCGCAAAATGACAAATGGGTAAAAAGATTTAATTCGCAGAGTGTATATCTTGACTGGAAAGGATATGAAAGGGTATTGTGTAACAGGGCGTTATCATTTATTGAAAATGCCCACTGGGACAACAATTTTAAAAAGGTTATTGTACCAGTCACATCCTACAGACAGTTAGAAGATTACGCGCACAGATATGGGTTTAATATTGATAATAAGGCTCTAAAGATGCTGGAACAGGCAAAAAGAAGAGCGCTGTAAAAGATACCTAACAGGGGGTTAATCCTGAATAATATATAGCTTTTAAGCTGGAAAGGAGAGATTGCTATGGAGATAATCTTTCGCGAACAGGCAGACTTTTATTCTGTGATGAGAATAAATGATTTGCCAGAAAATTTTTTGAAAAAATTGGTGGCGGTAAAGCCGCTGGGAGAGGAAAAGCCTCTCACTGTAACAGAAACAATAAAGAAGTGCCTCAAAGAAATGAAACGCTATGTCAACGAGAGTGCTATACAGAAAGCACTTGTTATTGATGTGGGACGGGAAGGCACGTCATTTTACAGTTTGAAACTGAATGATGAAGAGCTGGCGGATTGTTATGAGTTAGCAAAGGAATATGGATTAGGAAACCGAGATGAGATAATAAGTTTTGTCATTGGTACAAATCGCAAGAAAACAGAGAGAAAGGCAGCAAGGGGATAGTATGAAAGAAAAAAGAGAAGTTAAGGAAAAAGAAATAGTCAGATATACAAACAGGGAGCTCGATGCATTGGGATATGATTCATTTGCACGATTTGCAAGACACAACAATATATCGTTTGCTGCTGTTAAGCGCCTTTCTGTATATGATAAAATACCAGTTGTCATAAGCAGTGAGGGTAAGCCATATGTGTGCCCGGGAACGGTATTAAGACTCAGCCAGATAGAAAGAGAAACACTGGATAGAAATGCAAAAATGTACGAATTTTCAGTCAGGGAAAAATTAATCAGAATCCGCCTGAGAAAGAAGGATATAGAAGCAGCTTATGAGGAATACAGTGAAAGAAGATTCAGAAACGAAGATGTCGAATTATACTACAATGTCCTAACGAAAGAGCAGATAGTGGCCAATGAGGAAGCAATAACAGATAAGGTGCATGTAAAGTGTGTTACATCAGGCATTGTTGCAATTGGAAATCCTGTGAATACCTTTACAATCTCAAATGAAGAGCGTTGGATATGTATTGAATACCTTTATGGGCTGTACAGGGTTGCTTATGAGTATGAGCTGGAGGAAAAGAAGAAGAATTTTGAAACTCTGGAAGAGGCGAAAAAATGGATAACTGACAACGATAAGAATATCAGGAATGTTTCAATAAGACATAGAGGATATTGCCTGTATAAGTACAGCAATGGAGAATTTGAGCTTGTTGACGAAGAGAAGAAACTCGCCCAGAAGAAGCTTCACGATGGCAACTTTAAGAAGATGATGGCAGAAATTGGAGAATAGATCATATTTGGAATGAGATTGGCAAATAAGTAAAAGAAATGTAGGTGGAAAAAGATGGAATTATTCCAGAAAAAAATAGGACCTGTTTTCTTAAAAGAAAATAGCGACGCATCAGCATTTATTGAAAAAATGAATGAGCTGCAGAACAAAGCTACAACACCAGACTTAAAAAAGAAATAGAAAAGCAGATAAAACTTGCCTCATATGGTTCTGTAGGAGAACAGAATATAGCATACGAACTGAAAAACAGTGGAATGGATATGTATATACTGCATGATATTTATCTTGAGTACGAAGACCTGTCAGCGCAGATAGACTATATTATAATAACACGAAAGAAAGTGTTCATAATTGAGTGTAAGAACCTAATTGGTAATATTGAGATAGACAGCCAGGGAAACTTCATTCGGACATATGAAATGTTCGGGAAAAAGATAAAAGAGGGCATATATTCGCCTGTCACACAGAATCAGAGGCATCTTAATGTATTAAAAGCCTGCAGGAAAGCTGCCAAAGGTAATTTTATTACAAAGGCAGCCTACGAGCATTTCTTTGATGAAGGTCATAAGTCACTGATCGTTCTTGCCAACCCAAAGACATACTTCAACTATAAGTATGCTCCAAAGGAATTAAGAGATAAGGTCATAAGAGCGGACCAGCTTGTGGCAACGATTAAGAAAATTAATGATGCTTCAAAGGAATCAACATATACTGAAAAGGAAATGAGAGAGCTGGCAGAATTCTACCTCAATGCGAATAAGTCTGAAAGATCAGACTATTCTAAAAAGTATGAGGACATGCTCAAGCAGGTATCAGAGGAAAGCCAGAAGATAACTGCTGCCGGAGAGAATTTTATTAAGAAAGAGCAACAAGCATATTCAGCCAGGAAGCAGCAAATGTCCGAAAAAGAGTGCAATGGTGCTGATGAAATAGAAAAGTACTGTCCTAAATGCGGCTCAAAGCTTGTATTAAGAAAAGCAACCAAAGGCAGCAATGCAGGAAGAAATTTTTATGGATGTTCAGCATTTCCTAAGTGTCGGTATATTGAGAATATTTGATTTTTACGCAAAGAAAACACTGCCATTAGTAGTGGTTTTCTAGATTAATTATAAGGAGACCAGCTATGAAACAAAATTTGATTACTGATATTATTAACAAAATGAGACCAGTTGCGATAAAAAACAAATTCACAACAGTGGAAGAATACAAAAGAAATAACCCCATAGAACAGGGTAAGGACATAACAGAAGAATATAATGGGGTTCCTGTTGTAATTGAGAACAAGAATTTTAACAACGGATTCATATTAAGCAGTATGGATACGGATATACAGCATTTCATAGAGGAAAAATTGACATGTAGATGCAATCGTAAGGATAATGCACCAAGCTATATCGTAATGACACATAACTCAAAGAATTTTGAGAAAGTGTACCAGACTTTAGAAGAAAATGGATATAAAATCTATAATTACAGATATTGGGAGAATGATAAGAATATAAAGAATAATCAGGATTACAGTCCATTTGAATGGTTTGATGATAAATATTACAAGTATGATATAGATGGATTCATAAAATCCCTGCTTCCTTACATGTGCGAGGAAGTATCTAAAAGGTATGAAGAATCATTGGGAAATTATATCGTGACAAATGCAAGTCATCTCCTTAAATCTATCATGCTGTATGTGAATTATTCAAATAACAGATCGTTATCAGAAGTTATGAGATTTTTAAATAACATGAAAGAGTATGAAGAGATTGTAAAAGAAGTAGAGATGCCCGGAAAAACAAAAGAAGAAAATAATATGCCATATCACTATCTGCAACCTTACCTTAGTGCAGGTCTTGCTCAACCGGAGATAGTAGATTTGCTCAAAGATGTACTGACACCAGTTATATCTGCAGCAGACGAAAATCTAAAGGAAAATAGCTTTGATTTTTCAAAGCTGGAAGAAAAATGTGTAATATTCATAGATAAAAGCGCTGATATGAATGAGTGGTTAAGCACAGAGATACTTATGTCATTCGTTGGAAGATTATCAAAATATGGAGAAGTAAGCAAGAGACATATTAAGTTCTTGTATGATATTTCAGATTGCGAGTACGCTGAGGATTTAGACCGCATACTATCACTATCAAGAACTCATAATATCTCTTTTGATATCATCAGACGAAACATGAAGCTCATCACCTCAGTTCCAGACGATGAAAAACGCATGTATGATAAAATCTTTCCTTTTATTAGAACTTTTGTATATATGGGAGCTGAAGAACAAGACCGGAAGCAAGCAGAATCAATAATGCAAGAATTCAATCAGGAATCAAAAGAAAATATACAGCTGGATGATATACCAGCTGAACATTGTCTTGTATTGATAAGGGGAAAGAACCCCATATTAGCTGACAAAATGCAAAAATAATAGGGGTATACACCCCTATTATACCTATAGCAAATGTCGGAATATTCACTTTATTAGGTGAAATTAATATATAGGCAAATTCTATTATATCAGAATTTCAAAAAAGTAGAATATTTTCAATAAAAATTCATAAGGATGTTCTTCTAAGAGACAGAAAGGCAGCACAAAATTAAATGTACAAAAAAGAAACATATGGAGTAACCCAGGGCTATGCAGTAACATGGCAAGAATTAAAAAAAGCAATAAGCGAGGTGTTTCCAGATGGCCTAAATCCTGACGGTACATATCAGAAAATAAGAGAAAATCTGTGGAATAAGGACAACATGAGTCGAACATATCTAAATGTGGTGTATTACAGAAATCATAAACAGGAATCTCAAATGTCGCTGGGTTACTACGACAATGTGAATTCGAGATATATAGTTACTGATGTATCAGGAATAAACGTCTTTGATGTAATAGCTTCAATTCAAAAATAGAGTATTTTAATAAAAAACAGGCAGCGCATACCAGCACGATATGCGCTGCCTGTTTTTACTCGAGAGGATATGTACATATATCAACGATGAAGCGTGTCGGCACATCCCTGACAATTCCGTTGAGATTGCTCTCGATGTCAATGCATCGAATAAGTGTATGAGCCCTATCATAGTCCTCGACAACAAAAAGAACACCCCCAATAATAACAACCCTTCCCTGATGCAGACTGGCATCGCGCATGTCTTTTGGTTTGGAAGGAATGAAGTTGTCACGAGGGAATGTCCGGCTCATAACACGCTTTGCCCCAATGCTTAGAGCATCCCTGATATCATCCTCACTGTAATACATATTTGAATATCTTTTCATACGATATTCCTCCTTAAAATATATTTGGGCAATATATCTGCCCAATATATTAATGTGATAAAACCATTAAATTTCTTTAAAAAATTTTTATTTTTTTCAATATGAGATATATGTGCTATAATCATAGCAATGTAACAGATAAATGCTCATTGATGGTATTTACTCTAGGAAAAGGCAGATAACTTTAAAATTCTTAATTTTCAAAGAGTAAGGAGGTGAGCATATATGATACAGAGAATTCAGTACGATGAATACACTACAGTCGAAATAGATTGCAATGAAATAGTGGAGCATGACGATCTGTATGCCATTCTTAATGAGAATGAATGGGACAGGATTCATGAGAACTTTCTGCTAAAGAGAAAAGAAACACTGGTAACTGAAGGAATCGTTTTCGCAATTGAAATATAAGACAAAAAAGCAGGTGTCACAATGATATAATCCCCCTTAAGTAGATTTGGGTTTTTGCCTTGTCTACCTAAGGGGGATTATATCATTAAGCCTTACTTTCTTTATATTTCAGTTTTTCATAGAAGAATAAGGAAATATGCAATATCTATATAAAAACCGCTAAATGACCAAAATACGCAGACATATTACATATCTATAAAAATTAATAATATTATAAAAATTTTATACAATTGTATTGACAAACTATTTAATTAGAGTTATAGTAATATTATAATAAATAAAGAAATAAAATACACACAAGAGGTGATAACATTGAAAATTTTTAAAAATGCAAATGAAATATCCAATGCATTCCAATTAAACGGATGGGATAAAGATACAACCTTTGAAGAGGTTACAATGGAAGAAGCAGAAATTAGAGGTCTTCTCTTTGCTGTAAGCGAAATAAAAGCCGGCAGAAAGATTTTTAAGATGAATGTTACTGGAAATATATACAATCAGTCGGGCGACCTGTTAATGTACAACATTTCAATAGTCCGAGACCCTGATTCACCTATTAAGTTTCCAGTTGTAAAAAATGTTATTAAAGGATGTATGAGCAAATATGACATCGATGAGATTACATTTTTTGTAGGAGGAGACATCAAGTTTAGTGGTTCATACGAAAGATTCATGCAAACGAGTCAGTATGATCAGAGCCCCGAACTTTTTGAAATGAGAAATCAGATGCTAAATAGTGAATGCTTAAAAAGTCAGGTTTTTAACGGACATAAGCTGTACCTATTGTTACCAGAGAATAAGAAAATAAATGCCCTGGAAGAACTCCTGAAAGGAGATGATTAAATGATTGAGATTTCATTAAAAGATGGCAGAACATTCATGAGCAGTATTGAGATTGCAGAAGCCGTAAGAAACTGGAACGACGCTCAGGGTTTCGGAATACCTTTCAAGGTATCTGATTTCCTGTGGGTATCAGGAGACCAGGTAATCAGAATAGAGCAGAAAGAAAATTAATGTAGAATCAAATACGAAATCATCAATTGTTAAAACAAGGAGAAGATGGGGAACATTGTATGATGAGGAGATAGAGCTTCAGGCGAGAGCGATATGATTAACAGGCGTAGAAAAAATGGGTTGAATTGTGAGTCTTTTATTAAATAAAAATATAAGGTGGGAAATGAATGTGTGATATGCCCCTGTCTACTTGACAGGGGGACATATCACACATTCATTATGTCAACCTGATTTTTTGCTAAAAATAAGCTAAGTCTGCCTGGACATCATCAGAAGAGATGTTCTTCTCAAAATAAGATGAAAAACTGCTGCCAGTAATCTTATTATTGTCATTATAAGCCTGTCTAAGCTTCATATAGGCGTTAAGGCTCTTAAATGTAAAAATACCCGCTTTTGAATCAAAACCCTGCATATGGGCAAGTAACAGCTCTCTAGGAACGAATAAAGGCAGGTTACATGGCACATCCCCGCATTTACTCATATTATCAGCAGAAGCAAGACTCCTGTTATCAAGTGACCTTAAGCAATGCTTAACGAGGAAATTGTAAGCGCTAATCTCATTGTCACAGATAACACACAAAGTAAATCTGTGGATATCAGCAGAAGCAAGGCTCCAGCTGTATGAGGAAATAAAGGAAGAACACCTTACCCTGCTGCCATAATCAGCATCAATGTCCTCAATGCATATAACACTGCCGTCCTTAAGCGCGAGAGCGTTCTTAATCACAAGAGAATGTCTGTCGTCTGTAAGCTCGATAAAAGGAGCAAAACGGGAGTTTGTAATGTTCAGTCTGTCAAGATACTTATTTTTCGCAAGAACCTCAAGCAGACATGAGGTGCATCCGGTAAACTGCGGATGCAGCGTAAAGTATGTACGGTACATATCCCCGCCAAAGCAGGAAGCGACTGAAAATCCTTTAAAACACAGCTGGTTAAGTATCCTGTACGAATCAGGATGAGTGTTTTTAAGATACTTAACAGCCTCAGAGAGTATGAAACCCTTTCTCTTTTCGTATATGTTAGAATATCTCAAATACTTCATGTGATAAGCAGAAACAGCCGAATCGGATTTGCTGAGAGCCATGAGAGACCATAGCGCATCAATCGTGCAGGTTCCAAAACCCATCAGGATAAGTCTGTTAAGTGTGGACAATGCCTGTGTCCTTATGGATGCGGCACTGTTATACAGTAGGGCATTATCCGGAGTTGTAACCCATGCCATGCGATTATCATTAAATATTGCATAGTAGAGAGACGATATGCTGTTCTCATCAGGATAGTATGCCTTTTGCAGCATCTGCACAATCATAACATCATCTGAAAGTGAGTGGTTTATTGCCCGTGCGAATGCATCATCATTTATCACCAATCGTCCCACACTGCTGCATAGACCATGCGGATGTGAAAGAAAGATAAGTTCTATCAAAGGAATATCTTCATCGTTTACCCTGCTGCCGACCATTTGCGAATACCTGTGGAGCTTGTCAGCAATAACATCAATGTTCTGCGAGCCCGTATCCACCTCAATATAATCCTGCTGACAGCAGCGGAATAGTCCGTCTTTTGCATTATAGAATGTTTTAACTGCTGCATCAGCTACGAAATATGAATCCGTTATACTGTCAGAAGAGCTGTCGCCGTAATTAACAACAACTTCTGTGTCAAAACCAAAGTATGACGGATAAAATGAGTTGCCCAGTATATAAGCATAAAAGTCATTATAACCGGAGCCATGTTCCAGATTAGCCTGATGCGTGCTTATAACATCCCTTAACAGCAGCCTGTCGGCATTGGGGAATCTTCCGTTAAGAGTAAGGGCATCAAGACTCAGTTCCCTTCCTAGTTCGGTAAGATAATAGTAAGTCTGTGAAAGGTCCTCGAATTTTGATTCATATCTGTTGATAATCGAGGAGCCTACATTAAATGTCCTTTTATTAGCGTCGTAAATTCGTCCGCTGCATTTTGAAGACCTGCCTTTTTTCTCCTGAATATCATACAGCCCGAGGTAATTAAGCTGCTCCCTGTATGCACCGCCCATGATTGCAAGGGAGAGAGTGAGCTTTAGAGAGAGGGACTTCCCGAGATTTTCAGAAAGAGCCTCCAGTAGTTCATTTCTCTGTGCTGATGATAATATTTCATCCGAAAAATGGATCAGCTTAAACAGAAACATCTCACCTTTGTCACACCCAGGTTTGTCAGACATGCCTTCTGGAATATCATAGAGAACAGCCGCCTCATCATATTCCACTGTCTTAGCTAATTTTGCATATATTGATATTGAGTTATCCATAAAATCCTCCTAACTTGTCTACGGAAAAAAAGATATGTGGTTCAGACCAGCAGATACAGCTTTGGAGGGAGGATTACCTGCTGCCGCATATCTTTTAACCCCGGAATCAGGATATTCCGGTACATATCTATTGTGAGTCAGGTACGGATAAGAGTCAAGGAGTAGATACTATATTTATTAAAAATTTAAAAAATATGTTGACAATATTAGAAAAGCAGTATATACTGATAATAGAAAAAGTAATTTAAAAAACAACAAATCATACACGAAAGGAAGAATAAGACTATGGTTACAAGAAAATGGAAGGTATATGGAAGAGAAGGACACAGGCAGAGAGAATCATTCAATAAGTCATATGAATATGATTTCTCAGGAGGCAGTGATGGAACAAGAATCATTAAGGTTGAGAATGCAGATGTTACAGGAACAAATGAGTACACAGTAGTAACCATCACAAGAGATACGGCTGAGCTGTGTGCGAAAGAACTTGACGGACAGATAACGGATGGAATATTTGAGAACAGCGCCACAGGAAATGTAGTTGAAATTAAAGAAGGATGAAGGTATGAGAGAATTTAAAGTAAATGGTATAAAGGTGTCTATAGTAGACAGATTCAATGTAGGTAAAGAAATAAGCAGGTCTAACCCGAAGTACGAAGTAAAAATATTTGATCCAAAGTATGATGCATGGCGTACACTGTGTACATGCATGACACTAAGAGAAGGCAGAGAACTTGCAGAGGAAATGCTGGGATAGATTTTCGAAAAGTTGAAAACTCTCTGCACCCATGTGAAATAATGCAGAATGGTGCCTATAAATTCAAAATGTCGGTAGCAAAGAGAGTCCTTAATTTTAACAATGTAAAGTTGTTCATCTTCATATAAATGAGCAACAAATGGATTAATATATAATGGGTGGCTGTAGCTCAGCCTGGTAGAGCACTCCTGCATGGCATCGTAAATGCGTGTAAGGAACCATGCAGGTGTTGTCGGAGGTTCAAATCCTTCCAGCCACATAAAAGTAATTAGGAGGTACTGATGAAAATTGAGATTATTTTTGCTGATCCGCATAAAACAGTAACAAGGTATGCAAATAACAAATGGGATATTAACGAAAGAGTATATAATACACTTACCCAAAATGGAATAAGTGAGGAATTAGCAATAGACTGCGCAAGCTGGGCTGAATTAGCGACATATGGAGAATCATATAATGAAGCAGCTTTTGATGTATATATTTCAGAAGAGTAGAAGTGTGAACCGGTAATGAAAGGAAATGGTTTTTATGGGCATCACAAATGTATACAGTGTACAAAAGGAAAATAAGGGAATAAAGAAAAGATGCTGTCTTAACTGTAAGCACCTGGTACAGTTTCCCAGAGGAAACAGCTACGGTGACATAGATTATCTCTGCATTAAAACAGGATACTTTGTTGTAAATGTTGGGGCTGATGTAAAGAAAATAAAGAGATATACCCCGGGTGGAAAAGAACTCGTCTGCTGCCACGAAAGCAGCAGATAAAAAGATAAGGAGGATAAATCAATGTTTGAATATAATGGATATAAGTTTGAACCGTTTAGGAAGCTTAAAAAAGAGGAAAGTAAGGATATAATGACATTCAGCAGGCATATCGCCAGCGACAGAGAACTTGGCATGTGCGATTATGATGTGGACTGGAAAAAGTCAGAATACAGCTGGAAAGGATTCTACGATGCGTCAGGTGATAGTCAGATGGATATATTCAGATGTCTTGAAAATGGTAAGCTGTATGTACCGTGTGAGCATGAGCTGTTTGCATTTGCATAAGCTCGCTAGTCAAAATCAATATAAGCATAATGCGGAAAGAGGTCAATTATGAGAACATTTTTAATTATCAAAAAAGAAATTGTAAACGGAAAGAAAGAGCCTTATATTGCTGGAGTGGTTAATTCCAGAACATTCCCAAGCACGGAGGCAGCAGAACCTGGTGTTAGAATCATTGAAGTTCCAACGCCTGAAAAGGTCAATGAAGTAGCAGGATGTCATATTAGATTATAGCAGGCAGGTAAGAAAACACCATCCGGCATTAGTCGGCTGAGAGTAGTTCATAGGAAATTAAGCGTGAATCCTCGGCATTTACTTGCCGAGCGGTTCACCAAATAAGTTAAATTTATGTTAAAATAATTCAGAAAGGGAAAAATATGTTGGTATTTTGGATTCTGTACTGGGTAACAACGGCATTGTGGGCTATATGGATGGTTGGATATCCGGTATTACATGTAAAGATAAGGAAAGAAAAGATGCAGACCTTTCGTTATATGTTGGTAGGTTCTGTGGCAACTATAATAATTAATATCCTTAACCTGTTAATAAATCTTACAGCACATTAACCAGAGAAGGATTGTTATAATTGGGGAAGAAAAAAATTAGAAATTAATCAGTAAAGGAGAACATGATCATGGCATGGTATTACAGAACATATGCCTGCGGACACGAAGGAAGGGAAAATGTCACAGGCAAAACAGAGGAGAGAATGCAAAGGCTGGATGAGATTTTTGCCGGATTATGTCCGGAATGCAGGATAAAACAGAAAGACGAGGAACATGCGAAAGCTAATGCAGAAGCAGAGAAAAAAGCAGCAGAAAACAATCTCCCCAAGTTAAGCGGAAGCGAGAAGCAGATTGCATGGGCGAATACTATAAGAATGAAGTTCTATGAAGAGTACAGCAATGGCCAGAATGACATAGAGACAATCATCAAAAGTGAAACAGAATCGAAGTTCTGGATCGACAACAGAAACCACCTCGATTCATATTTCATTGAAGAGTATGCAGAGAAAATCAAGAAAAGGCAGCAGCACAAAGAAATGGTAGAAAGCAATGCTGTATATCCGAAAGAGATTAAACATGATGGTATAGTAGAGATTATCGAGCATTATAATAACATGTATGATCACAGAATATCAGTAAAGTATAAGAAAGATGCAGAATTCACAGTACTTGTAAAGTCCTGTGGATTCTCATGGGATGGTAATGAGTGGTATCGGAAAATCTCACGTTCAACAGGGAAATTTAAGGATATGGCAGAAGAATTAGGAAATAAATTACTTGAAAACGGCTTCGTAATATACATTCAGAAAGATAAGAATGCATACATAAAGCTGAATGAAAAAGCATTCAACCTATAAGCCGTGAAAGTGTAATAGTGAGAAAGGGGGACTATTAATGGTTGCAGCCGGTTCAGTAGTTGAGTATATACAAAGGAAAGGTATCGTGCTAAGCGTCAAGGGCGGTGAATGCCTGATATGGACGAAAGACAGCTATGGCAGGGAAACAGTAGAGACTGCTGCCATTGACAAAGTGACGGAGACAGGCTATCAGGCAGGGCTTGATAAGTGCATGGCAGAGGCATCCAGGCAGCACGATTACACACAGATAGAAAAAACCTTAAATAAAGTGTCCTATATATCCCCAAACAGGCTCACTAAGCTTACATACCTTGCTATAGCACATACTCTTCCCGATGGTACAAAAGATGCCAGCTGTCCCGAATATATGCGTATAGTGGATATATTGGAGTTCATTAATAGAAAATATGGTGAAAGCTACAAGACGGGAACGAGGGAGACAATAAGGAAGACAGCCATTAAAGAGCTGCTTCACATGGGTATGATATGCGACAACAAGCTAAAGAAGCAGAGTCCAAAGTTTGGCTACAAGCTGCAAGAGCCAGCGGAATCTAACAAGGAACAGGATACAGCGTACAAATGGAATTAACATAAAAAGGTCTTCCAACAGGAAGACCTTTTTATTCACACCATGTGAAACTTACGTATTGTCGGGTTATACCCTTATTTGAACTTGTGTGTAAAATATGACACTATTATGGTACACTAATTATAAGATTAAATCAAGTTTTTAGAATAAAAACAGAAAAAATGTGGAGGAAATCATGAAAAGAGAACCGTATTATATAGGATTAGAGGTTGGGCCTACATATGCAGCCTATGCCGTTACCAATGAATCTTATAATCTTGAAAGATTCAGGGGAAAAGATATGTGGGGAATATATAAGTTTGATGAAGCAGAAAGCTCGCAGGATAGGAAAAATGCAAGATCAGCAAGGAAGAATATTAAGAAAGAGAAAGAAAGAATAGGTCTTATAAGGAGCTATTTTCACGATGAGATTGAAAAGGCTGATGTAAATTTCTTTGCAAGACTTGATAACAGCACCTTTCATGCAGAAGATAAGGATAAAATCCTCTCCGGTGACAGGAACGTGCTTTTTAACGATGAAAATTATAAGGATGCAGATTATAATGAGCAGTTCCCAACCATATATCATCTCCGTTCATTTTTAGCAAAACACAATGAATTGGTGGACATAAGATTAGTTTATCTTGCTGTGTCCAATATAATGAAGCATCGGGGAAACTTTTACTCCAAGAATCTGGAAGATACAGACAGTGCAATTAAAGATATATATGCTGGTATCTGTGAAAAGGCATCGCAGGCAGATATGCAATTATATCCGGAAGCAGACACGGATAAGATCATGGATTATATGCTTAATACAGCACTGACAAATAAGGTGAAAGCAACACTTGTATCGCAGGAAGTAAAGGCGCTGACGAAATCTGAAACGGCGCTTATTAAGCTGATGTGCGGTCTTAAGGTAAAGATTACGGATATATTCCCGGGGCTTCTTGAGACACTTCCTGAGGAGGATAAGAAAACAAGCATGTCTTTTTCTGATAATGACTATCTTGACAGAACAGAGGAGATTGAAAATCTCACAGGGGAAGATAATTATGAGCTTATATCTGCAGTTAAAGAGCTGTATGATGCTGTAATAATACAGAATATCATGCAGGGGCATAGATTCATCTCTGACGCAAAAATAGCATCATATGAAAAGCATATGGCGGATTTAAAATTACTTAAATCTACCATGAAAAGATACCTTTCCAAACAGGAATACAGCAGGTTTTTCAACATTGAGGAACCAGGCACATATGCAGCCTATGTAAAATCAGGTATGTCAAATGGAGTAAAGACGAGACGAAATTCCGAAAAAGGAAGAACGCTTGATGACTTATATGGTTCGATAAAGAAACTTCTGTTAAAGGCAGATGAAGATGATGAAGATGCAGAGTATATTCTTGATGAAATAGGAAAGAGAACATTTCTTCCAAAGCAGCGTACCAGTGATAACAGGTTAATACCTAATCAGCTTTATGCAACTGAATTAAAAGCCATCCTTGATAATGCAGCAGAGCATTACGAATTTCTGAATGAAAAGGATGATTCCGGTCTTACAGTATCAGAAAGAATAATGAAGATCTTTACATTTACCATGCCATACTTTATCGGTCCAACATCAGAATACAATACCAGAGGATGGGTAGTAAGAAAAGAAGCAGGAAAGGTAATGCCCTGGAATCTGGAAGAGAAGATTGATGTTAAGGAAAGTGCAAAGAGCTTTATTGAAAGCATGATAGGAAAGTGTACATACCTGTCAGGTGAGCGGGTTTTGCCAAAATCATCGCTTCTCTATGAAAGATTCATGGTATTAAACGAGGTGAACAATATCCGTGTGGACGGAGAAAAAATACCTGTTGAAATTAAGCAGGAGATTGTAAACGTAAAACTGGTACTTGGAAAAAAACTGACAAGAAAACAGATTCTTTCTTTTCTCGTAAAGAAAGGACTGGCTACCAGTGATTCACTCATTACAGGAATGGATGAGAAGCTTAACAATACAATGACAAGCCATAAGATATTTGCCGATATATTTGGTACGCTGGACAGTGAAACACAAGCTGCTGCAGAGGATATAATATTATGGAGTGCTATATACGGTGATTCAAAAGAATATGTGAAACAGCAGATTGAAAATAAATATCCGGGACTTCTGGATGAAGACAGGATGAAGAAAGCACTCTCCATTAAATCAAATGACTGGGGCAAGCTGTCGAAAGAGTTTCTTACAATGACAGGAACAAATAAGGAAACAGGGGAAAGAATAAGTATCATCGATGCTATGTGGCAGATGAACTTAAGTCTTAATGAGCTGATAAATGATAATAGATATGATTTTATGTCATTGATAAAAGAAAAGACAATAAAAGCAGAAAAGAACATCTTTACATTTGAGTATGACGATCTTAATGAACTGTATGCGACAGCTTCACAGAAGCGTTCAATATGGGCAGCAGTTAAGATAGTAAGGGAAGTAGAAAAGATAAAGGGATATGCCCCGGAATCTGTATTCTTAAATACCATCAAGAACCGTCCTAAGGATGTAAAGAAAGATGCAAGAAAGACCAGACTTATTGAATTGTATAAGAATCTGAAAGGTGTATCAAAAGAATGGAAAGATTCCATGATAAGCCATATAAGTGAATGTGATTCAGATGGCTCATTAAAGAGTAAGAAAGTATACCTGTACTTTCTCCAGCTTGGAAAAGATATGTATACCTGGAAGGATATAGACTTTAAGGAAGTAATAGCAACAGGAAGTGATGTTTACAACATAGACCACATATATCCTAAGCACTATGTTAAAGATGACAGTATGGATAATATAGTGCTTACCAATGCAGGGGTCAACAAAGAAGAAAAGAAAGATATATATCCTGTTCCGGACAGCATATACCAGACAATGCATGAAAACTGGCTCTATCTTCGTCAGAATGGGTTCATGAGTGCAGAAAAGCTGGCAAGACTTTCAGACAGAAATCCGATGTCTGATGAAAAAAGAGCTGCATTTATCGGAAAACTGTATACTCAGGTGTCAAGTTCGACAAAGATGCTGGCTGACATTTTTAAGAATATTCTTTCAAAAGATACAAAGGTAATATATACAAAATCTTCTGAAGTATCAGACTTCAGAAGACAATACGGATTCCCTAAAATGACAATGCTTAACGAGCATTATCTGGCAAAGGATGCTTATCTTAATATTGTGGTAGGTAATGTGTGGTATACAAAATTCACGGCTTCACCTATGTGGTATATCGAAAAAGAATACAGGACAGGAAAGTCCGAGTATAACCTTAACAGGATGTATGATTTTAACATCATAAGAGATGAAAGAATAGCATGGATAGCAGAAAGTAAAAAGAAGAATATCCCAGGAACAATTGATGTGATAAAAAAGGTTATGAGCAGGAATACACCAGTAACCGTTACAAGAATAACAGAAGGCCACGGGGCGCTCACCAATGCAACAATCTCAAAAGCTGCTAAATCAAAGCCGGGAGTATATCTCCCATTAAAGTCGGATGAGCGTTATAAGGATGTAACAAAGTATGGTGGAAAGACAAGCATTAAGACAGCGTATAATTTCCTTGTAGAACATACAGACAAGCATGGCAGCAGAATAAGAACACTATACAGCCTGCCATTATATCTTGCCAATAATGTTAAGAACAAAGAAGATATAGAAAAATACTGCAGGGAAACATTAGGTCTTAAAGAGCCGGATGTTCGTATAAATAAGATCATGCTTAACTCCGAGCTGGAAATAGACGGCTATAGATATTTACTTGGCGGAAAAACTGGCTTGCAGTATGGTCTAAAGAATAATACCCCTATGGTATTTAACGTGGAATGGCAGGGATATATAAGTAAAATTGAGAAATATATTGATTTCAAATCCGTTGATAAAGATATAACATCTGAAAGGAATATAGAATTATACGATGAGATTCTTGGAAAACATAAAAACAGTATTTTTTCGAGAAAAAGAAATCCTTTATATAATCTAATAGAAAGCTGCCGTGATAATTTTGTTGGTTTATCATTAGAAGAACAGATGCAGGCATTGTACCAAATATTGTTTCTAACAAGAATGGGCACGAATGTGTCTAACCTGTCTGTTATAGGAGCGGGTGCAAACGTGGGGCTTATGCATCTTAATGCAACAATTAGCAAAGCTTCATCAGTTAAACTTATTGAAATTTCAATAACCGGAATGTATACTATAGAAACCGATATGCTTAATTGTTAAAGCATAAAATTTATTCATATTATTACACACCTTGTAGACAACCCGTTTGAGGTTTGAGAGGTGTGTAGAATATGATGGGTACAAAACCAACTTCCAACATTTCAAACATACAATTCCGTTTGAGAGGTGTGTAGAATATGATGGGTACAAAACGATTCGGAATGTTGTGAGGTATGACGTATGGTTTGAGAGGTGTGTAGAATATGATGGGTACAAAAC
>OGHY01000025.1_pt1 | contig 83427 bp, 136 predicted proteins | sample 1571541 | NCBI WGS metagenome assembly OGHY01 (sample SAMEA2581943, study PRJEB24529) | metagenome | biome: Human gut stool | place: China | collected 2011
TGATTTGTGTTATATTGAATTATATAAAGCCTAATTGTTTAAATAATCACGCATGAGTACGCACGCACGCGCATACAAGGTGAAAGCTGCATGCAATATTTGTCGTAAACGGATGTTTGGTTTAAATATTCAACCCGTATAAGCTTTCGTAATTGTTCCGGGTATACAATGCTTTCTCCGTGCTTCGTTCGTTTCTCAGTGTCCCTGCAAACAAGCAAGACGGGCAAAGAATTCTTCATAGGGGTGTGGGGGGGGTAAACCGTAGCCGGAAACGGTGGGGTACACATAGCCTAACTCCGAAAAAATAAAAAAAATAAATTTAGTCCGTGGCTAAACATCTGATTATCAACTGCTATGTAAATTGCCGTATTGGGGATAAATGTTGTAAGTGTCTGATATTCAGCCGTTGTCGTGATTCCGACTTCGGGAAGTATTGTCCGTGGGTGTAGTGTATTTGCCTACTGATGATTTTAATTCCCCCGAAATCGGGGGTTTTAGAAACCTTGTATGTTGGTTTGGCTGGTAGTATGCTTGATTTGTATTTATGCAACGTTTATTTGCGTATTTTACCCACGAACCTAAGTATTTTATCATCTTACCCAAATAAAATTAAAATTTTCGCTTCTATAATTTGGATTTCAGAATTTAGTTAGTACATTTGCGTTGTTGTTTAACTAAAAACTTGAATGATATGAAAGGAGATTTTATTTATGAAGCGTAGTGAGCATTTCAACGTTGTTGCTGGCAAGTGGTTGAATGGTTATTCCTTGTCGGTTAACGGTCGCAAGTATGCTATATCTGGTGTTAGTCCGGATAATAAGCTTGTTTTGCATTGTTTAGATGCTAATGATATTGTTTGTGAATATTCGGATTTGTCGTTAGGTTCTTCCCACATCTTTGTGAACGATTGCGACCATGTGATTTGTGATGCGAGGCGGGTATTTGTTGACGGGAAATCCCACCATGAGCTTTATGTTGTGGACAAAGGTGACGAATGGCGTTCTTATTGGGTTGAGGGTTCTTATGTCATAGGTGCTAATTGCTGTACTATTCGTTCTATTTCAGACTTTCTCCGCGAGAAGAATAAGTTTTTCTGTGGTGACATTGTGGCTAAGTACGATGGTGGTGTTCCCACTTACTACTTTGTGGATGCTTTTACAGATGTTTCGGGTATTTTCACGGTTGTGTTCAGCTACTTGGATAGTGATGGTAAAATTGCTCATTGCTATTCCGACAAGGGGATGTATCGTGTTCGTGAAGAGGTTGCGTTTGAGCATTGGCTTTCCCGTGGATTCAAGTACGACAATGAGAACAATACGTTGTGTCCCATCTTTTATGAGTTAACTGACAATTCCTATGTTTTTTATTGTAGCGACGAGCCAGTTTCGGTTCTTGCTAACTGGAAGATAGGTACTTATGGCTTTGCTAAGGATAAATTTCCCCTCATTGTGCCTTTTCACAAGTTCAATCCCGACAATATTGGTGGAAGTTTGCAGCACAATGTTGTAAAACAGCAATAAAAGTTTACATTTTAGAGATTTTTTTTCTATATTTGCATTGAGATAATATTAAAATCGTTAACAAATGACATATTTATATCTGTTATCTTTATTAACACTTGTAGCATACATTGGTTATGCTTTGAAGGTATGCGGACTGCCTGCATCGCTTTCAGATACCTACTATATTTTGAAGGATAAACACCGTCCTTCTTGGCTGTTTCAGCTTGCTATGGTTCTCTGTCCTATGCTTCTTGTTCCCGTATGGCTTGAATTGTCCTCTGAGAGTGTTCAGTTTCTCTCTTTCTTGGCTTGTGGCGGTCTGATGTTTGTCGGTACAGCCCCTCTGTTCAAGGAGGAGTTTCAGAGAAAGGTTCACTTCGGTGGAACTATAGTAGCCGGATTGGGCACTACCTTGTGGCTGTTGTTCTCTGGTATGTGGTATATCCCTTCCGCTTTCTTCTTTGCGTTTGGCATTGTCATGCTGTTCAAGAAGAAGTGGCTGTTCTGGCTGGAAATGGCGTTGTTTGCGAGTGCTTATACTGGATTGTTGGTTAAAATGATGTTTGGATGATGGAAAGAAAGCTGTTTAATGGATGTGGTCTGTTTATAACCAAAGACTTGTCCCGTGTAGGCTTTTTCACGGATGATAGAGTTTGCTTGATAGATATAGAGGCTGATGGAATACAAATCATTGAGAAATCCGATTTCAAGGAGGACTATTTACTTTCCCCTACCGAGGAGGATATGGTTAAGTTCCGTGCTACTTTAGAAAAAGCTGGAAGTGGGTTTAGAGATAAGATTTTGGAAATAATGAAAAAAAATAGTTATGAATTTGAGTTTTAAACAAGCTATAGACCTTCACCAGTGCCTTCGCTACATTGAAGCTTGCCAAGAGGCTATATACGGTAACGACAATACGAGTGACAACATAGAGGTCGGGGACGTATCTGTGACGTTTCACTTTGACGATGGCGAAACCTTTTTGGATAGCTTGATTGTTTCCGGTTCGGAGTGCAAGAAGGGTCGTATTGATGTTGAAGACTATTTAAGAGAATGATATGGAGTTATATTTAGAACCTATTTACCGTGACCGGAATTGCAAGGGGCAGTTCAACAAGGGTCACAGATTGAGATTTGGAGGGCGACCTTGTTCCGAGGAAACTAAGAAGAAGCTGTCGGAGATTATGAAAAAGAGGATAGCTGACGGTTCTACCAAGATGCCTCATTTTCAGAAGGCTGTAATAGTCATTAAGGACGGTCGGATTGTGGGTCACTATCCTTCCGCTACGGAGATGGCTCGCAGGCTGGGAATTACCAAGTCGATTATTATTCGTGTCTGCTTGGGTATTCGCAAAAGCTATCGTGGATGCAATCTTTTTTACGAGTGTGATTCAGATAAATGGATGAAACTAATTAAAGAATGAGATTATGAACATGTTTAATACGAACTCAACGACCGTCATGCAGTCCAAGTTGTTGCTTGGCTTGGGTATTGACCCTCGGACGGCAGATTTGACCTTGCACGACGAGGAACGCGACATACCTCTTTGGAGTATGATGCGTCTGATAGACATGATTCCCGGCTTTATTGTGGATGATGATGGTTATACATACTCATTTACCATAAGTAAGGGGACATACGTGTATAATTTGTCCTATACCCGTAAGACCAAGCATGGGGAGAAGACTTTAATCTCCTTTCACAATCCGGTAGACAGCTTTGGCGAAACGGTCATTCTGATTATCAAATGGCTGTTTGATATGAAGCTGTTTCCGACCAAATATATGGCGAAATACGTTAAAAAGAAATGAGGTTGACTATTTACTGGACTAAGGAGGCTATGCACAAGCCTTCTGATGGTTCACCAAGAATGTATGACCGTATTGTCAAACGCTTCGGATTCTCTGATTATATCAGCATCAATGGTGAAACACCCGTTGATGTTAAGGAGATTGACCTTCCGGATTTGAAGGTTGCCGAGGAGCGTGGCTACATACAGATAAGAAACAAGTGATATGAATGAATATGAAGATACACATGTAGTTGTTTCCGAACGGGAAGCACTAATATCCACTGTCAGCTATAATATTATGGCTACTAACGACCTTGCTTGTGCTACAGTGATATTTGCACTGTTTAGGTTAAGGAAAAGTCCCTTTTACCGCTTTCGTGTAAAGCAGTTGGCGAATAAGGTTGAGCTTGAAAGAAGTAGATATGAGAAGGTAATAAATGCTATGATGGCTGATTCTTCCGCTAAGTTTGCCGATTCCAATGATATTTTCATGGACGCTATTCAAGATGAAATCGATGCTCTGTTTAATTCTATTAAAAGTGAGTATAACAAGGCTTGTGTCGAGGATTCGGAGCTTTTCAGTTGGCTGGAAATGGCAAGGACTATGTGTGATTACAGTTGTTGCCAGTTGAAGTACCGCAGGCAGGAGATGATTGCCAAAGACCCTTCGTTCAAGAGACTTAAATTTGCCCATTTAGACTTGAATAAGATGTCACAGCTAATGAATGAGCTTATGAAGGCTTTAGTTCCCGATGTGGATTTGAATACTGATGTGTGCAACAAGGCTATTCGGGAATTAGGAAAAAAGCTGATTGACCCGGATATTATTGCTAAGGCATTGTTAAGACAAGAATAACTAACCATTATAACTAAAAGTTATAGTATAAAAAATGTAAAAATGAAAGAAGTAACTAAATTGGTTCTACACCATGATTTGGAGGATTTGGTAAAATATCAGACCTCAGAGATAAAGTCTATGTTTGAGATGTACTCACAAGCAGTTAAGGATGGATGTGAAGAAGAGTTTGACTGTGCCATATCTATAAAGAAGGATATTCTGATATGTTTGAGTATGCTTAATGAAATATCTATGAGTGAAGATGATTTAGAAAAGAAGTTTGAAACTGACATAAATTTGAATTAAAATGGACGTAAATAGAATTGAAGTAGAGGGAAATCTTACAAAAGACCCGGAATTGAAGACAAGTAAGAACGGTCAAAGTTTTGCATTTATTACAGTATGCGCAAGCTATCCTAAAGGCAAATCTCCTAATGTGGAATGGATTCCGGAGTTCTTCGATGTTACATTGTTTGGTGCGGATGCTGAGGAGATATGCCAATATGCTAAGAAAGGTAGTCGTATTTGGGTATCGGGTATGATGCGTTCTACTATAAACCAAGATACAAAGGTGAAATATTGGAGTATCATTGCCAACAATGCTCATGTTTTGATAAAACGTGGAAAGAAGGAAGCTTCTACTACTGGGCAGCAGCCAGCCCCAGCCGTACAGCAGCAGATTAAGCAAGCTCAACAAGTAGCAGCACAAGCCTTTAATCAGCCTTCCCCAAATGACCCAGATGGATTACCCTTTTAATTATGGAAGAAAAAGAAAAGAAATGCTTTAAATGCAATAAAATAAAGCCACTATCCGATTTTTATAAGCATTCTCAAATGGCTGACGGTCATTTAAATAAATGTAAGGAGTGTACAAAAAAAGATTCTATTAGACGATACAATGTAAAATCTATAGATGATGAATGGGTAGAAAAGGAAAGGCTTAGAGGAAGAGAGAAATATAAAAGACTTAATTATAAAGGTAAATATATTAAGTTTTATCATAAAAATGTAACTTATCGAAATATTAATCGTAGATTAAAGAATTTAGGATATGATATGAAAGATAAGGAAGCCCATCATTGGAATTATAATTTAATGAAGTCTGTTTTTATTTTATCAAGAAAAGCTCATAAGTTATTACATAAATATATATATGTAAATTCTAATGATTTATTTTGCTATACTAATGAAGGAGTTAAAATTGAAACATTAGAACAAGCCACTGATATATTTACTAAAATATTATTAGAACATAACTGTAATGATAAAATTGAACATATATTATTATGAGGGAGTTGGAGTTAAAATTTAACGGTAAAGGTAGTATGAAGCCTTTTCGTTTCCAGCAGATTAACAAAGGTAACAATGCGTACATCTACATGGTTGAGATTATTGAGAATCCGAGTGTACGCTGGTATGAAGTATTCAGACGTAGGGAATGTAGCGACACTGATGTAGTTCTTAACGGTCAGACAGTTCATTACGAGGCAAGAGTTCTATATCCCACAGCTAACGATTTTGGTGTCAGTGCTTTTTGTTGTCAGACACTTAGCAGGGCATTGGAGCATTTTAACCGATGGGAGAATGGAAGAGAAGATTGATAGAATTTTAGCTTTGCTGGAAGAGAACAATGAAATTCTTAAAGAAATCAAGTCTAAGATTGAGATGTCTGAATCGGAGGAGTGCGTGACTAAGCGTACACTTCACGATTTCATCAACAATGTTGTTGCAGACCTCTTTGCGGATATGCTGTTGCAGCCTAAAGGCAGAGGTCACGTAAGTAGGGAAGATATTATGCAATTTATTAACAAAATGAAGTGATATGGAGAACAATTATGGTTACAAGGACGAAATTATATCGTCCAGAGTTGGGAATCTCGGTGGGTCAGATGCCCGTATTCTTGCCGCTATAGCCAAGAACGGTTGTGTTCAAAGAGCACAAGTAGAGCGTCTTGCCATTGCCAAAGGTCTGTATGAAAGACCAAACATTACTAATATTGCCATGCAGTACGGTGATTTCATAGAAAATATGATTTATGACAGCTTGGTGCAAGTAGATGAGCGTTGGGAGAGCAATAAATGCTTTAGAAGTCAGAAATACGGGCGTGAAGGACTTGGTTTGCTCGTGCATATTGATTTCTCTCTTTTTGACGAGAGTAGGGATAAGCCATTGCTCTTATGGGTCGAATGTAAGGCTACTACTACTGACATCGAGCAGACTTATAAAGATTATAAGGAACAACTTTATGTTGAGTATGTGCTTGGTAAGGAATTGGCAGAGCAGTTAGGTGCTGATTTCAAGCTTGAACTTTGCCACTATGATGCTTCTGTTATGTTTGAGGACGAATTTCAGCTACAGTTTGCCTTTGACCCCGATAAGATAAGCAGAAAGAAAGTGATATTCAAGAAGCCAGTATTTGATATTTCCTCTGGCATGGATATTGCCGCCCAGTACGTGTCCGAAATGACTGAATACAAACGTGAGGAAATAGATTGGGATTATTTGCCTGCCGAGGTTCAAGAACAGATGAAGCAAGTAAACAATATCCTTGTTTCAATAAAGGAGAAGCAGGACAGCATAGAGGAATTTAAATCCCGTTTCTATGATTTCTTGTGCAAGAATGAAATCAAGAGTGTAAAGACCCCCTATTTCACTATTAGCAGAGTGGACGAAAGCGTATCTATTCAATTCGACAAGGTACGTTTTACGGCTGAGCATCCAGAACTGGCGGCTAAATATCAGAGGGCGGTCAAGAAGAAAGGATATGTACTGATTAAGACTAAGGAGGTGAAGGATGAAAAGTAAGATTATAAAGGCTGTGGGAAAAGAGATACTTTCTCTTGTCTGCATTATATTGTCTATAATTGGTTTACTTTTTGTAGGTCATTGGCTTTACTCCATCAGTAATATATTAGTATGGATAGTTTTAGGTATTCTCTTTTTAGGCTATATTGGCAGTGTAGTATATTCATGCATTGATGCTCCTGCCACTTCTTATTGGTACATTGTATATTATCACAGTAGAGGTCAAGCTTCTTTGTTTCTGCCTAAAGAAGATGATTTTTTCAATGTGGAGTATTACCGTAATCTTATCGAGAAGGAAGCTGGGTGTAGGGTTATGATTTTAGACTGGAAGGAATTTACAGAAGAACAATATCAATTAATTTTAAAAGAATATGAGCGAGAACAAAGTAACGGGATTGCAAAGGCTGAATAGCTACATATCCCACAATGCAACCCAAGAGTATTTGAAAAAGGTATTGAGTGATAAAAAGGATGCTTTTGTAAGCAATTTGGTATCTTTAGTAGCTAACAATGCAAATTTGCAGGAATGTGAGCCGGCAACGCTTATGTATGGTGCTATTCGTGCTACTGCATCCGATTTGCCGCTTGACCCATCTTTCGGTTGTGCTTATCTGATACCTTACAAGAACAATAAGTTAGGTATTACGGAAGCGCAATTTCAGATTGGGTATAAGGCTTATGTGCAGTTGGCATTGCGAAGCGGTCAGTTCAAGTGCATTAATTGTACAGATGTACGAGAAGGAGAGCTTATAAACCGCAACCGATTGACGGGTCAGATAGACTTCAAGTTTGAACAAGACGATAAGAAGCGAAATGAACTTTCTATTATCGGATTCGTTTCTTACTTCCAGCTTTTGAACGGATATGAAAGCACATTATATATGTCAGTAGAGGAACTGAAAGCTCACGGGCTTCGCTATTCACAGACGTACAAAAGCCAGTATGCCAATGTACGTGACAGTTCCAAATGGGTAACAGATTTTTACGAAATGAGTAGGAAGACGGTTATTAAGCTGAACTTATCTCGCAATGCTCCTCTTTCCGTTGAGATGCAGAAAGCTATCCGTGACGACCAAGCTGTATTCCGCAGTGAAGATACACCGGATTATGTAGATAATGTTGGTGACGAGCCTTTGATTGACAAGGATAAAGCATCAAAGGTAGCAGCAATGTTTGATGATGCTAAAATAGTTGATGAAAACGTTGGTAGCAAGAAGTAATATGCTTATATTTGCACAGTAATACGTGACGTGCGTGTTGCGACCAACTTCATATCATTTGGGGAAGCCTCGGTTAATCCGGGGCTTTTTCTTTTGAAGTTTTAAAAAAGTTTGTATCTTTGTGGAAATTTAAAGCGAAATGATATGGGCAGAATTTACGTTGGTTTAGATAATGGTGTTTCCGGCAGCATCGGTATTGTCGGAGATGATATTGAATCTTTTTTTTGCAAGACACCCGTCAAGAAGGTGCAAGATTATACAAAGGCAAAGAAAGAAGTGTCCCGGTTGGATTACAGCAAATTCATGGAACTTTTTTCCAAATACAACAAGAATGACATTACGCTTCTGATGGAGCGTCCTCTTGTAAATCCAAGCCGCTTTGCATCTACTGCATCAGCGTTACGTTGCCATGAGGCAGAGCTTATTATGATTGAAGTAATGGGTATTCGCCACATGTTTGTAGATTCTAAGGAATGGCAAAAAGCACTTCTTCCCAAAGGCTGTAGTGGGGAAGAGCTTAAAAAAGCTTCTTTAGATATAGGAAACCGCTTGTTTCCACAGTTTGATAATATTAAACACCCAGATAGAGATGGCATTCTAATTGCAGAATATGCCCGACGCAACCACTTTTAGTTTTTTTACTTCATAAATTAGTTATTCGTGTAAGCCGTAGTGTTCCAATACATTACGGCTTTTTATTTGGACTTCGTAAAGTTCATTCGGTTCTCCGCGTGAATAGGGCTTACTTTGCACAAACCAAAACAATACTTGTATGGGAAAACCGAAGAAAGAAACAGTTAGGAAATTGAGGGGTCTTATGATATTAGACCAAATGGAAGATTATACTCCTTTACATAAGCTACACAATCTTTCCAACGAATTGATAGAAACAGTTTCAAAACCTAAAAAGAAGAAGTCCTTATGAGAATTATCAATCTTTATCAAGAAACACTCGGCATTGTAAGTGATTGTTGCAAGGTCAGCAAAGAAAAAATCATATCCTCAAAGAAGGAGGAATGTGTGAATGCTCGTTATATTCTTGTCAGCATCTTGGGAGAATGGTACACAGACAATGAGATAGCCGAGCTTACTGGCTTATCTCGTCCTTGTACAAATAAGATTAGGAATAAGTTCAAATCCCGTCTTAAACGTTACAATGTCAACTGCCAGTATCAGGAAGCTAAAGAAAAAGCGTTTGCGGTGTTCCGAAATGGCGATTAGTTCCGAACTTGATACAAACTATTCTTTTAGTAACAAACTTCACCGTTAATTTGTCAAGCCCTAATATTGGGGCAATTAACAATTAAAAGTAAAGATATATGGAATCAAAAACAGTTGTGTACACCCCCGAAGCTGGTGGTGGTAACAGTGGAATGATGGCTATGCTTGCCCCTCTGTTGCAGCAGAAAGGTATTGACCCTAACTTGTTGGTTGCTATGAACGGTAAGAATGGCAATAACGGTTTTGGTGGAGATGGTTCATGGTTTATGTGGATAATCTTCTTGTTCTTCTTGTTCCCGTTGTTCGGACGTAACGGATGGGGTGGCAATGATGGCGGCTGTGGCGGTGGTGCTGGTGCTCCCGGATTGGCTGGTCTTATCAACAACGATAACGGTCGTGAGTTACTTATGAGCGCAATTCAAGGCAACGGTCAAGCTATTAACAATCTGGCTACTAACTTGAACTGCTCAGTAGGTCAGATTCAGCAGGCTATCAATGGTGTAAGCGCTAAAGTTGCAGAAGTTGGCTGTCAAGTAGGTATGTCCTCACAACAGATTATCAACTCAATCCAAGCTGGTAACTGTCAGATAGCTAACCAAATGGCACAGTGCTGCTGCGATGTGAAGGGAGCAATCCAACAGCAGGGTTACGAAAACCGCATTGCTACAATCAACCAGACAGATGATTTGAAGTCTAATGCTAATACTCAGTTCAATATTCTGGGTGCTAAGATTGACGCTCAAACTCAGATTATCAATGATAAGTTCTGTCAGCTTGAAATGCGCGAAATGCAGAATAAGATTGATACGTTACGTGCTGAGAAATCGGCATTGGAGCTTAGTGCATCACAGCAAGCACAAACAGCTAATATCGTAAATCAGCTTCGCACTCCCGCGCCCATTCCAGCTTATTATGTGCCAAACCCTAACTGTTGCTATGGCTATCCGTTTGTGAACGCCTATGCTACTGGTTATGCGGCAGGCGAAGGTTGTGGCTGCGGTTGCTAATAATCCATAGGGGGCTTTGTGTCCCCTATAATATTAACTCTTAAAATAAAGGAATATGACTACCTATTTTAACAATGGTGTTTCCGTAGCAAGAAGGGTAATTGTACCCAAAATAGACGTTGCAGGCATTCCCGTAATTGAAACTTCGGGATATGTAGAAACTACAGATGAAGCTACTCCTACAGTAAATTATGGAATAAACCCATGTATCTGGCGTGCCCTTCCAAACCGTACAGTAGTTCTTTGGAAAGTTCGTCACCCGGTTAGTACAGCAGGAGCTACATTACCCGTTAATGTAGTTGTTCCGATGGCAAACCGAAACAGTACAGTAGTTTCAGAGAATAGCAATGTGGGAACGACTAAAATTCCAGTTATAGACAATAAGTCTACGCAAGTTCTTGGGCATGATGTAACTGTTCCGCAAGGTACAGCCGCACCAGCACCACAAATTCAAGCAGGATATACTACCGAACATTGGGTCTATATTGACAAATGTTGTGGAATATTCAGACTTATGGGAGTAACCGCAATCAACAGCCCGGCAGAAGCGGCAGTACCTAATCAGTCTGCATCTGCTTCATCGGCAAAGAGTAAGTAACAATTAAAAGTTTAGACTATGTTTGGTTCATTAAAGCAAGGGAATATTTGCTATATTCTTATCAAAGGTGAGAAACCAATATTGAAGATAGGAACGGTTGAATCCGTATCTAATCCTATGCCTAAATATCCTACCTATAATCCTTCTGTACCTTTTGGAGCACAGCAGGAAACAGTTATAGATGCGAAGATTAAGGCTGGTGAAGAGGTTATGGAATTTCAGAAGCTTCCTACAAATGTAGAGGTATTTACCTATCCTAATGCTATTGTATCGGACAAGAAGGAAGCAATTCTTTCAGAGGTTGAGAATATGATTCAGACCAGCCGTCAGATAGTGGAAAGCAGAGATTATCACCAATCTGTAATAGAAAGCTGCGATGATATATTGAAACAACTCAATCCTCAGTTTGCCAAAGAGAAACAGCAGGAAGAGAAAATCGGTTCTTTAGAATCAGAAGTTAAATCTTTAAAGGGTGATTTGAATGACATCAAGTCCCTGCTTCAAGAACTGAATAGTTCTAACAGAAACAGTAAAACAACATCTAAAACGTAAATAGTATGGGAATGATAGAAATTTCTCAAAGAGGTCGTGGTGGTGTCAAAGATGCCTACGATAACTTCAAGGAAAGCATGAAGTGCTTGAAGGAAGACTTTGAAACCCTTTTGGACGAAATGGAAGAAATGGGTGAACGTCGTGAAGATTACGGACGCGAGTACGATAGAGACTACGACCGTGATTATGACCGGGAAGACCGTATGAGCGAGCGTAGAGGTCGCCGTCGTCGTCGTTGATAATGTAGTAGAGGGGAGGAGATTATTCTCCCCTTTTGTTTAACAAATAAATATTCAGTAAAATGGGAAATACTTCATTTGATGTATATGACAATATACCAGAAGAAATGCGGACGTATCTTCAAAACTATGGCTTTAATTTCAGTGAGAAAATGTGCGATTGGGCAATTTCTATGATGAAGACTAAAGAAGGTAAGATAACGCCTATTACTAAAGACCAAGTTACAGCCATGCTTAAAAAGTATAACATTACTCTTGAAAAGGATAATGGTTATAATTGTGTGTATGTTGCAAATATGGCAAAGGCTGATTACTTTGGGAAAAGTATTCCAAATGAGCAATACCTTGCAGCCTTTATCCGCGATTATATTGATGACCCAGATTATCCTACAACGGAGAAAGCTTTCCGTCATTTCTTCGCAGACATGATGGGTATGGGAAAAGTAATTAATTGGAAGGATATGCTTTAAATACTCCTTTTATGGAACGACAAGAGCTTTATATCGAAAAATATGATTGGCATATATTGCTGTTCTTGGACTACAGTTGTGATTATTTGGATGAAGTCTTGGATGCAATGGATAAGTTGAAATGTGGCAGTAAAAGTTATGATATTGCTTATGACAACTTGTCCTCTTGCAGCATAAATACCGGGCTTACATTCAGTGACTACATCAGTAGGACATCTGTTATTGTAATTAGTATAACCAACTCTGAAAAAGAGTTTCTTAAATCATATCACCATGAATTAGGACATTGTGCCGTTCATATCTGCCAATTCTACGGTATTCCATTAGAAGGGGAAGAAGTACAGTATTTAGGTCAAGATTTGGTAGATAGGACATGGGACATAGCTAAGATTTTCTTATGTGACTGTGATTGTTGTAAAAATAAAAGAAATGAAAAGAAAAGAGATTTTGAAGGCAATGAAAGCCATGAAAAGTGAGAAACCGATTAATTCCATGTATAGAATGATACCTAAGTCACGCATGGACGAGTTTAAACGCTTCGCAGCTATCTTTGGATTTACTGAGGAGAATATAGAAAATATCTTGTCAAAGGAAAAAGAAATGGTGGGCAAATAACCCACCACAACTTTGCATTTGAAAATTCAAGTAGGCTTCTTCAAGCTTACCATACTTTTAACTATCATCCATTTATCTCGGTAAAAGCTGTTGGATGATATAAGTTCCTGCATGTTTGATATTCCTTGGTATATACTACTTGTAACAAATATAGCATCATCAATAGATACTTCTTGTGCTATTGTTTCATAGTCTTTTTTACAGACTTCTCTTAATACATACCAATAGAACCATCTTGCATAAACTATATCTTTACTTCTGTCTTTAGAAAGCATATCAGCCCTATCTACACCGAATAGGCTGGCGACAAAATATGACAATGAAATTTCCCAATTCATATCATATTTCCTAAGAATGTCACACACTTCTTTGAGTGTCTTGTCTTTCATATTGATAAAATCGTTTTTAAGTTTTTGGCAATTCATGGTTTTTCTCTTTCATTATCTGGTTAATTCTCTTTATCAAGGGTTGTTCAGTAGTTCTGCTTACAATCATACATAAGGATTTCATCTCTTTTGTTTCCCAGCTTGCAAGTAGTTCAAACCGAAAGGATGCAAGGTAAAAATATCCCTTATATGAAACGTTTGGGAAAGGTTTTCCCGTATAAAAAGCATTGCATTCTATAAATGGTCGAGGTTTAATGTCATTGAATGTACAAGTCTTTTCATCAAACACCTTCTCTATGGCTCTTTGCACACATATAAATGGTTTTCCCTTATCATCTTTCCAAAAAGTAGCATTTACATCAAAGTGAATACCTTCTACATTCAGCCAGCCAGCTAATCCTTTCGTAGTGTTCTTGACATAACCTTTATTTCTCTGATTTCTCCACTCCATAGCCATACAAACTAAAATCCAACCTTGCAGGGTCAGAAGGAAATACTTTTTTTGCAAATTCAGTCACTTTTATACAAGTTTTTTTTGATTCATCTACTTTGGGGATAATCCCAAATTCGACTGCCGACTGCAAAGAATGCGTATCACAAGGAACAAGAAGCCGGGAAGGAGAAAGAGTTTTCCATAATCCAATGTCAACTACACTATCTTTCCTTATCATCCATCTAAGCAGCATATTTACTCTTTTATTTGCACAATTACTGTTTGGGCTGGGTATCATTGTTTCACCATGTAATAAATGGCATAATCCTTGGCAATAGTAGGTACATTTCTGCGAATAAGTAACACGTCCAAGAGCATCTTCAAGATTAGGGTACTTCATGTATATGGAATGAAGTTTATCACAAAGGGAAGCAAAGCAATGCCAAGAAGTCATACGATATAAGCTCGTATAATTATCCTTGTATTTATTCCATTCCACGCCATATATATATTGAAAAGGCTTATTCCCCATTATCTCTGTAAGAATATAATCTATTTTGGGAATGAATACTGAACGCCTGCCATAAGCAAGCCAAGCTGCTATGACTGCCGCTACTTCGATGTCTTTTCTATCCTTAAATCTTCGGGGGAATTGTATAGGGTCAGACTTGATAAAACTCTCTACCTCATACTTTTCTGCAAGGTCAATGTAATCTCTAAACTTCATATTCATATCAATTTGTTATGTGCAAAAATAAGGTGTTTTTTTGAAAGCACCAAATATCTGGCTACCAATTTGATACAAACCTTAGTTCTTTCAGAACTTGGTATCAAATATGGCACGCAGGAAATTTAAATCCATCTAAAATAACATATTTAGGTAATAAATCGGATTTCCAATGGGTTGTTATTTTATTATGGAGAGATGCGCAAATAAATATGTTACATAGAATCAATGGTAAATTATATACCGAAAATACTGGTCTTGCCCGTTATCAATATGCAGAAATTGACTTGTTTTTTTCAAGATGGTCTACTTCTAATTATGAGTTTTATGGCAATTTTGATACAGCAGGAATAGGAAGTGATTGGTCTTTAGTAACTTGTACATATAATGGTGAAAAATGGTGGGCTTTAAGACATACAAATACACAAGCTGTTAGTATGTACTTTATGGGTTCAGCATTAAACATTAATTTCAGTAAAGTGCATTACTATACTTCCAATACTGGTACAGTTGTAAATTCAGAAGTAAACAGTTCAATTGCAAGCAAAGGGGATAGTATTAGTGTACGAAGTGTAAATGGAAGCCCATATGCCCTTCAAAAAGACATAAACGCTTTATCCAGCGTATATGTGAAGAAGGCAGGCGATGAAATGACTGGCAGATTACAGTTGAAAAATCCGGCTGAATTTTCTATTAGAATGGCAACAGATACTTCTAATTATAGAAGAGGTATCATTTGGAATAATGCCGCATCAAATACAAAAATTGCCGAAATTGGGTATCAAAATACTGTACAACGTATATTCTTAAATCCATTGGGAAGCACAGAAGTTTGGAATGATGCTGCTGGGAAATATAGTTTTATTATAGGGAATAACTTCTTAACCTATAATACTTGGACTATCCTACATTCAAATAATAGCACTAATTATGCTTCTGGAAGTGTCAAAGTCGCAAATACGAGTGCAGATAATATAAATAATGCGAATAGAGCAGGAAGTAGTAGGGTCAACTTCTTTGATATTTATAGCTTAGGGAGTACGATGCCTGCGACTTATGGTAATATCATGGAAATATGTAGTACTCGTTCAAGTCATTGGCAACCACAGCTATTTTTTGGAGGATGGGCAAATGGACATATTTTTTATCGTAATAAAGATTATCCAGAAACGGGATATGGACCGTGGAAGCAACTCATTGATTCAGAGAACTACAGTAGCATCCTAAATTCTACCTACGTCAAAAAGGCTGGTGATACTATGACGGGAAACTTAGTCGTAGGTACTGGGCAAATAACTGCAAGTATATCTTCTCAATGGGGAGAATTTTATATAGATATTAGTAGCTCTATAACCGGAGGATGGGAGAGAGGATTTGGTGTTAATATAAATAATTCTTCTACTCCAGTAAAATTTGGTTTTTATGGTGCTGGGCAATCTGTTTCTTATGCTTATGCTGGACTTTATTCAAATCCGTGGCAAAAATGGGACAACAATACATCTACTATATCAACCGAATTAGTAGTAAATAAAAATATAATTGGATTAAATAGAGAGTTTTCGCTTCTAAGTGGAGATGAACATTTTCAACATAGATATTGGAGTGGTGTAGGAAGTTATAGCTATGAAGTATTGCTGTTGTTACCTATTCCTGCTACAACTAATTTAGGCGGTCTTAATACTATAGATGGTACTATATCTGGATATACAAATGGAGCTAATCAATGCTTTTGGGTTGATGTGAAGATTTCGACTATTTATAATATTACTTTTTGGAATATAAAATCAATAAGCTCTTTTTTATCTAATCAATATGTATTAAAAAAATGTAAGTATAATGACATTTGGTATTATTGTATTGAAATCCCATATCGGGATAATAGAATGGATAGTTATTATTTTAGAGGGGTTATTCGTTCAACTATTGCAGGAGGATTATCAACTATCACTTTGCCATACCGTATAAAATATAAAACTAAGGCAAATGGAAATAATGCAGAAGTTATTAATAACTCTGAGATTAATAGTAGTCTTAGTACAACACTGACACAAGGAGGGATTACATATGTATCTTCTATTGAAGATACATATTATCAAAATATTAAACCCCATCTTAGTAATTCAATATTTTTGGGAACTACTGATTTAAGATGGAAGTGTGTTTATAGTTATAATCTCGACATAAGTTCTACAAGTACTTTTGGAGGGGAAGCAACTTTTAATGGTGGAATGTATTCTGGTAATATCTTTCCGTTAAGCAATAATAATTACAGAATAGGTTCAAGTAGCAATAGATTTATAGATGCGTATATTCAAGCTTGGGTCTATGCTAATTCTGGTCTTTATATGAATCCATCTGGTATAACCCAAAATGGTTCTTATTTGGAACTTTCAAGCGGTGGAAATGAGATTATTATAGCTGGAGGCACTGATTTTTATGTTAATTATAGAGGTGCAAGTTATGGCGGTAGGTCTGTTCCTAAAAAATGGTATTGGCATGCAGGAAGCAGTTCATCTTGGACAAATATGGAATTTGGAGATTGCACCCTGCATGGTTGGATAAATAGCACGGGAATATCTGCAAGTGGCGCTAATTCTTTTAATGTAGGAGCAAGGTTCTCAAATACGAGCAATGATAGTATTGAAATCGTTGGAGGTAATTATACAATGGGACTTGGCTGTCATTCAAACGGGTCTTGGTTTTGGTGGAGAGGTACTGCTAATCCGACAATCTCTACAAATAAATCGTATGTTATGGCATATGATGGTAGCACATGGGCTTTTATTGGAAGTATTACTGCTACGGCTGCAATCACTGCTAAAGCTACTTCTGACTTTAGATTAAAAGAGAATTACGATGGGCTTATAGATTACCGAGAAAGACTACTAAAACTTGGCAGAGTTTATGACTATAATTATAACAAAAAAGCATTGGATTTATACCAAGATAGGATAGACAATAAACGTCATACCGGACTTGTATATCAAAATGCGGTGAAAGCTGGTATCACAAATTTCTGTCACGAAAAGGATGAATATGGATATGGTAGCTTGAATTATTTATCTCCCGACCTTATCGCAACAATCATTGGTTCTGTGCAAGCCAATATCCTTTCTATCCGTCTTGTTGAATCAGAGCAAGAACGAATGAGAAAGGAATTGGAACATGCTAAATCAGAGATTAATAGGCTTAAAGGCTTAGTTGCCTCTTTACAGAACTAAGTTCTTTTTCTAAGGTAGCTATCTTCTTTTTGAGGGTAGCTACCTCATTATCTACTTGCTGAATACCTCGCCATAATACGGGTATTAAACGTTCGTATTGTATTACATAATAATCTTTAAAACAGTTACTTACCCATTGACTATATCCATTTATTAGCAAGTCTTGTGCAATAAGTCCGTAATGCTCCTCATTGTCATTAAAGATTGGAGAATTTGCTTTTGCGGTATCATTCCAGTAATACTTCACCGACTTTAACTTGTTAATAATATCCAAAGCATTGTATTCTTTGATATTTTTCTTCAATCTTATATCAGAAGAGGAAGACTTGGCTGTAACTGCGCCAGTTGCCTCTATATTGCCATTAATTAGTAATCTTGAACTATTTAATTGTAACCATCTTGCATTAAATTGTTTTGAAGTATTTGCGCTACTTAAAACTATTTCATTATTATAATATCCCAGTCCAAATGCGTAAGTACCACTTCTAACAAAAGCATAGCATACATATCCGGTATTAGCTGTATTGGGACGAGTACAGTTATAATAACCATACGCATTATCGCTTCCTCCATCGCCAGCAGAGAACAGATTTGAAGTTCTTATAAGACCAGTTGCAGTAATGCTTGTAACTCCAGTCATAGCTCCACTGACATTTGCCGACCCGTTTACTGACTGTCCCCAAATCGTTCTTGTAGTTCCCCAATAAGAAGTTGTAATATTAGCTGAACCGTTGAACGATGTACCATTTATTGTACGTGAAGTCTGCAAGGTTGTAGCGGTTGTAGCATTACCACTTAGAGAGCCAGTCAATGTTCCAGATAGCCCTCCATTGAATGTAGCCTTACCCGAAAAAGTACTTGTAGAACTAAGGTTTAAAGTCCCTCCCTGAATCAAACCATCTTGTGAAATTATATTAGCGTTACTACCTAAGCCAGTAGCAAAAGGGAAATTCCATATTTCACCATAATTAGAAGGAATAGTTGACCCATCTACAAAACTTTTATTGGGAACAAAATGATACGAACCATTATAATTAAGATTTATAGCAGTTAAATAAATAATATTGGATGCTCCACTTATAGTTGAAGTAGAATAGGATATGTCTACATATCTATCACCATATGTATAACTTCCATTACTGTCTTTGGGAGCTAAAATTCTTACTGCTGTAAATGGAGCAGGATAACCATTCAATTGTGTTATTATAGGTTTACTTGCATGATGTGTCAATGATATTATAAAAGTTACAGACCTATTCATTGAATATGAATAAGAATTCGATATAGTTATCATTACAGTGTTAGAATCACCTGCACTCGGATATTTTAAAACACCAATTCTTATCCATTTAGAACCTGCACCTCCGGGTATTCCATTGATAAACACCCTTTTAGTTAAATCATTAGAATGATATCCGTCTACCATATCCGCATTCAAATTCGTACACGTAGTAGTAGATACACACTGAAACGGCTGTGTGCCAGTAGGTATATGTGACTGGAAATATTTCCCATGTAAACTTGCATCATTTTGCCCAAAATGATATTCAGTAGGTCTTGGTCTATTATCTTTTGAATTATATCCAAAGTAGATATTACTACTATCTGTATATGTGCCTCCAAAGTTAATCTCATCGGATGTAGTAGAATATACTATAAGACCAGATGTACCAAATCTATCGTGCATATAGTCTTTGTAATTGGAGCTATTAAGTATCTTTGCCCACGAAGTCCAAGAAGTAGTTTCTCCGTGACGAGTATATAAATCGTTATTAGTTGAAGCTATTTCCCAAGCATGCCCTCCGCTTTTATCCTGCCATCCTCTCCATCCCCATACAGTTGCATAAACTCCACCACCGGAAAGCCCAATAGTAGTTAAATTCTTAATGCCTCTCATAATAAATAAACTACCATAGTCATTAGGCACATGATTTACGCTTCTTGTATCAGCCCAATTAGTGAATTGGTATGGTTTAAGACTTCCAGAATGCCATACATTATAATTAACCCCTGCATATTTGTATATTATAGCTTCTCTTAAATTATCAGCTAATCCTAAACATAATGTAGGATGGCTATCAAGTTTATCATTGTATAGGTAAGCTCCATAAGTCGCATAATATCCTACTTCAACTGTAGGTGTTGTACCATTTACAAATTGAATATAAGTTCCAGATGCATTACTTGATTTAATGGTAGCTACCATTGCAGAAGTTAAAGTATCTCCAACAGTTAGTGTTCCCGTCAATGTTCCACCAGAAAGTTTCAGATATTTACTATCTAAGGCAGAGGCGTAGTTTCCTTCGTGCAGAACTTTATACCAAGTTCTGAAAGAACTTGCACCAACACCTCTAAAGTAAAAATCATCAGAATTATAGGCTGCTCTTAATTGGAATAACCTATTTGCCGCAGAACCAATGTTTAATACAGTATCATTAGCACCAGTAGTTCCATATGCAGTACCATTTGCCTCCCATACAGATGTCTTAGATGCTGTAAATGTAGATACAGTATCTATCGCAGTAGAGGTTATTTGAGCATATCTCTCTAAATGGTTGGCGGTAGTAGCAATATTGCCTTTAGTTAATGTCAGTACTCGCGTACTATTGTCATAAGTAGCGTTGGTAAGGACATTTCCCGTTCCAGTAATAGTAGTGGAAGGGTAGTTTGGGAGCGTAATATACTTGCTTGTGTCTGGCGCATAAGTTTGGCTGTTAACTTTGATACCAGCAATGCCAGTACCTCCACCACCATTCTTTTCAAGTTCAGTAATTCTACTTGCCAACTTGTTGATAGTGTATGCATTGAAAGTATCTGATAATGTTGAATCAGCGAATGTGCCACCTAAACTTGAATATCCATAAACGGTTTGGATAAGCCCACCGCCTCCTCCACCTCCACTACCAGAACTGATACCTTTTGCAGATACAGCACCGCTTGCGTAGAAGTTAACTGCCGAGCCATCTTCTTTATAGACTTTAATAGCATTATTGGCACTATCTACTCCAATGCGATACCCAGTTGTTCCTATTTCGATGTAGTCGGAAACTGTCAATTTCTGCATTGGATATTGCGGTATCATATAGCTAATAGTCTTCGGAGTTCCAGAACGATATACAATCTGGAATAGAGAAACATAGTCGCCAAGCTGATTTTCTTTGATGATGAATGATTGTGGGTCAGCATGGAAAACACCATCAGTCCCCCACCATACAGCACCACTTGCAAGGTAGCCAGAACCATCCATACGAATGATAGCCTTTGCTACATCTGATGGCATGTTTGCTTCTGTATAATCTGCTCTATCTTTCATAGAACCGCCATACCACGAAGCAATACCTCCACCGACCTTAGTAGCATCATAGATACCATTCATACCGGACATTACTTTAAATCCAGCTACTGGGTCAGTATATCCCAGCATGTTTAACGCATTCTGAATAACGCCACCTTCGATTGTGGTACTCTCTTTCCACGCTTTCTTTAGATATTCATAACCAGCCAAATCTTTTTTAACGGTATCTACTGCTGCCTTAGCTGCGTCACTGATGGCATTCAAAGCTGCCGTTCTTTGATTGTAGTATGCAGATTGCTTTGAAGCGAAGTCAGAAGGTATAGTTATATTTTCGGGAGTAGAAGCAGATAATGTAACCAACACTGCACGATAATTGCTATGAGCATTCAGATAACCCGTAGGGCTACCCAATGAATACAAAGTATATCCTGCTGTAATATTTGTCTTGTCAGCGTCTATACGAACTATTTCATCTTTGATTGATTGCTTTTCAGTAGGAGATATAACCCCATCTTCTGCCCACTTATCCAATCTTTGTTTAGCTGCTTCCGCTTCTGCTTTAGCTGCATCTGCCGCCTTTTGAGCCTCTTCCGCAGCTTTCTTCGCATCTTCTGCGGAAGTGTTTATTTTGTCTTGGATAAAGTTGTTGGCTGCATTCAAATAAGCTATAAAATCTCCATATTTGGTATTGAAGGTGTCGTACCTACCATCTACCAAAGCGACTTCCGTTGAGGTAGCTACTCCGTCAGCTATGGCATCATCAATAGCAGTAATAAGCTCGGTAGTTGCCACATTAAATCCATCATAAGCGGTTTTTAGTTCTACCTTAGCAGTACCGGACAATAAAGGATTAGCATAAACCTTAGAATAAGATTCCGCTACGCTCTTCTGTATTGATTTAATTGAGTTCAAATATTTCTCAATCGCAGCAGCTTCTTGTCTGTCAACAATACCGTCTTTAAAGGCTTCGTCTGTGAAGTCTTTCATATTGGTTACAGTCTGCTTTGCGTCATTGGCTTCTTTCTTAGCTTCTTCTGCTGCCTTTTGCGCTTTAGCTGCTTCAAGATAAGCCTTTGAAGTGTCATTATCTGCAATCTGCTTCCATCCCCATGTATCTCCCGTCTTTACCCATCTCCATGATTTGCCTGCATCGGGAGTAGTTTCATCATCGACATATTCTTGGATATTGGTAAATACATCACCTTCATGCCGTTTTTTCAAAGCTTCTGTGTTCCAATCAACTGCTGGCTGATTAGTAAGAGTTGGTGTATATTCTCCGTACCAAGTTTCCTTTACTCCATCTATCTGGTCTTGAAAGCTGTTGAATGTTTCCTCAACGTCTTTGCCGGATTTAGTTACAAGTTTACCTTTTATCTCAACACCAGTTACCGTATCAAACTTCATATAGCTGCTCTTATCTCTTGCTCCGATATAAGAGTTGCCATAGACGTTCATATAAGCGAGATTTGTGGTCTTATCAACACCATAGGACACATACTCTTTGTTGAGGTATGAATAGCTGTTTATGCCAGCATATAAAGTCATACTTGGTGAGAAAGTGTCAACTGCACTAAAGATAATTGCATTCTGTCTTGTCTTGTCCTCTACATGAGTAACACCATTTGCATCAACAAAGGTCTTATTACCTAATTGGCAAATGGTATCTCCTACTCGTGGTGCATCACTGGCTGCATCAGCATCAGTTTTTGAGATGTCAATGTAATTAGTTCCTACGTTTACGACTAAACGCCAAAAGTAATGATTTGACACATTCTCATAAACTCCCTCCTTAATATTGAAGTCTTGTGCTAAAGCCATATCCCCAGCGCGGAAACGATTATCTAACGCTTCTGTGCCATCATCTTGATAGAAATAGCATCGCCAGTAGTCCCAAATGTTTTCGCCAGTCTTGTTACCTTCTTCGTCAAGTATATCATTTCTATCTTCTATCTTGATACATTCGATTGCACCACCGGGAGTAATCATTTGACGACCTCCGATAACTCCGGTCTTGATAATCTCCAAAGCATAGAACATGGCTTTCATTCGTACAGTTAGATAGTCAAGTTCAGCATGGGACTTTCCGTCTGTATCTGCATAGAATATACCGCCCGTACTTCCGGTCACAAAGCTACCGACTTTCAATCCACGCAAGAAAGTTATCATTCCTTGTGCGGTATCATCTTTAACTCTACTGAGTTTTTTGTTCAGTTCGCCTACAATGTCAAGTCCATAAATAGCTTGTAACTGTGCTACTTGACTTCCTAACTTACTAAGACCGTCAGCTATCTGTCCTATCTGATTTAGTACAATAGACACTTCGTCCGTTAAGGTAATATTATAAGTAGGAAGGGGATTTGTACCATATTGGATTGACATTTCCTTTACGGATAATTCCATAGCGTCCTCATTGTCTTTATACAAGAATCTGACAATAGTATTAGGCTTAATCTGCGCAAGAATTGCTTGGTTTGTTTCCAAGAAGTGTTCGTCGAAGCTCAAAGGATAGTCATACAAAGGCATATTATTTTCAAGCATATATCTTTTCATGGCGACGTCCAAACGTTCTTGTGCCTTGTCTATATATGCTTGTGGCATTTCAATGTGCAATATGACAAACTTGTCGCCAGTTTTAACTTGCTGGAACTTGCTTGGCATTATCGTACCAAATGTATCTAAGTCCTTTGTCAGTTTAATAGTAATAGCTTGGTCTGTACTGTCTGGATATTTAGCATAGTCCCTCTGTTCTCCATTTGGTTTGAATACAATGTTTCCAGCTTCATCAGTTACATAGAAGTTCTTTTTTACATCTTCCCAATCTACGGCTACCTCGTAGTTAGCTCCTAATGTGTCACCAGACTTCATGGAGAAGGTCATTCCGCTTGTAACTGCTGCTTGTGCATATAAGTCAAAGCCAAGAGGATAAAGCGTCACATCAAAATACGACTGTCTAACCTCTCCCGTTTCGGGGTCAATATAATCATCCCAGCCACCTTCTGGTACTATTACTTCTTTGAACAAGTCAATAGCTTGTCCCTTGTATGTCATACCTTTAATAGTAGGTTGTATGCTGGAAAATTCTTGGATATGGAATACTGGTGCAAGAGGATTGATAGGAGTAGGATAGCTGCTATCTGCGTCATAGTAGTCAATGAGAGGTTCTTTAGAACCAAACAAGACTTTATTTCTAACTGCCTCTACATATACTGATGGCATTAACGTGTCACGAGTATATGGGTGCTCAATGCGATTTCCGTCTGCATCTGTAATTATAGGATAGCCATACGGAATATTAATGTTGCTACCATATCCAGCAATACGAGTAATGACCTTATTATTCTTTGGTGTGCAATCGTTGTTTTTCAGTCCTACACCTTGTCCGAATTTGAATATGTATGGCTTGTTTTCATCGTCGAGTATTTCCTTAGATGGCTTGCCAAACCAAATAGTATATCCATCAACTACAAATGGAACTTTCCATGTTTCGTATGCAGTCTTGCAAACGTCTGAAATAAATTGATTACTGAATGATAACACATCACTCATTGTCCCATCATCTACAAATGTTGGCTGTAACTTGCAAGTCCATTTAGTTCCGACAAGACATGAGTTGATTTTTTGAACGAACATGCTTAATGTACCAATCCACGAGAAAGTCCGTTTTTCGCTACGATAACTTTCCTCACTGCTACTAATAGCAATGTCAGTAAAGGGAATGTTGTACAATTCAATCATTTCATGGTAGAAAGTACAACTATATTTAGTCATTCCCTTTGCCTCGCTGTTTTCCGAAGTCATTCCTTTTCTAACAACTACGGGAGGATTTTTAAGAATGTACTTTATTCCTTTATACTCTACATATTCTTGCAGAGTAAACGAAAGTGAATTGTCTTTATAATAAAACTCTCCTTCTATCTTGTCATTTAACGACATAACAATAGTTGAGAAAGTGTGTTTTCTCAAACTGATGTCGTGGAAGGGAGTGCCATCTTCATTGTATATATTCAGTATAGGGTTTACTTCGTTCGCCATTTTACGTAGTATTTAATTCCGATTATTCCTATGATTGCTGCATTAATTAGTAAAAGCCACCAGCACCATGATGGAACATGTTTCTTAATGACTTCTTTCTCCTTAATGACTTCTTTCTCTTGATATATAGTATCATTCTGTATGACTGTTCTGTCTATGTACTTGATTTTTTCAATATACTTAGTATTAAAAACAGTATCGCCTTTTTGAATAACAGAAAAATAGATACTATCTCTTGTGTGTACCATTAAAGTGTCATGCCGTTCTTTGATAATCTCTTTTATTTCTGTATTTTTCTCCAAGTCTTTTGCAGTTCGGCATGAAAACAAAAGAGGCAAAAGGATTATTAGGAGAAGAACCTTTTTCATCCTTTGAAATAGGTTACTTTGCCATTACTTCCATCAGTACGTACATCTAAGTGTACCCAAGTGACATCTTGTTCCAAGCGTACCGGATAAGGAAGAAGTATCTGATTTGCCTTAATCCAATTACGAACTTCCAAGGCGGTCATTCCCTTCACATCAAAGTCCAGTGCAGTTCCTTGCAGATGTGCAGATACATATACCTTCTCCAATCGGGTCTTTTCAGCTACTAATTGGCATACATTACAACGAAGTCCTCTTTGCGTTAGACCTCCTCCCGAATGCCAAGTATTGACAGTTATAGGCTTACCAAGCTTTTCTCGTATGACGCATATTGTTTCAAGCAATCGTGGGTCAAAAAACGTCCAAGCCATTTCTCCAAACTTGTTATATACATGCTTGCATACAAGCTCTTTGATATTAAAATAGTTCTTTATATTCATTTTCAGTCCTCCTTCTTTTCATTTTTTTCACAACCTCTACATTCATCGCATTCATGTGCCATATCAAACTTTGCTTGCTTTAACAGCACGGGACATTCTTCGCTTGGCACTTTGCAAATGTACGCCTGCCGTATAGAGATAACTTTTTCTTCATACTTCTTTTTCAGTTCTGAAAGGTCATTTTCAATACGGGTTACTTCCTTGTTCACATACGTTTGTATGTTACTGTAGCTTTTTTCCATTATTGATATTGACTTTTCAAGGTTGGTAATCTCAACTGTCCGAGCCTCTGCCATCGCTTTCTTGCGAGAGGGTTTCATGTTTACAAGTGAAACTATTCCACCTAAGAACCCCCCCCCTCCAAGTATTGATACTAAAATCTGCGTCCAATCCATGATATTATTATTTTAAACGTTGCTACTGTAAGTAGTTTTATTAGGAGTTTCGATAATCTCTGTATTATTGTTCTTGCTTATCCGTTCAGCTTTTTCAGCTTGCTTGATAGCATCTTCTTCCTCTTGCTTCTTCTCTTTTTCTACTCGGTCAAGTTCATCCGGTGCAGAAGACGGAGATTCTTCAATCAAGGTTTGTCGGGAAATCCATTTAGATTCCATAGCTAAGTTGGTAATCTTAGTATTGTTGGTTTCCATGCTCCAAATATTCAGTTTGGCTTTAATTTTCAAATCTGTATAAGCATTTGTCTGGTCTTCTTCCAATCCTAACATCTCTTGGAAAAGATAGGTTATTTCATTGATAGAATCAGACCAATCAGCAACACTTTGAGTAGCCAGTGCAATATCATTACGCATAGACAATGCAATACCGTTGCCACCGCTTCCAGTATTGGTAATATCTTTTGGAGTAATGAAGCTTACAGATGAAGCGATTGAAACTTGTTCCAACAAATATTCCAGATAAGCAATCATACTTTCCGGCTCTGGAAACTCCAACGTCTTTGCTTCTGTCTTGTAGCTTGAACCTTCGTCTGCCGGGAGATTGATAACCAATGTTCCATTATCTCTCTTGAAACTGTCTTCATTCATTTCCCCTTTTAAAACTAATCCCCAAGTACCAAACCGCTTTAATGTCACAGCATGTATATTTGTAAGCAATTCAATTATCTCAATTATACTTTGAGAATATTCCCAAGCTACTTTGCCTCTATGGTAGACAAGAGGATTACGGCTAAACCCATGAAGAATCCTTTCAGTAACCCATCCATTATTGGTAGGTTCTCCTTCTTTGCTTCGTATTGAACGATAAAGGTACTTATCATCGAATGTATCAATGACTTCTGTCAAATCATCTATCTTATAAAATAAGGAGCGTGAAATTTCTTCTCCATATTCATTGTAGTTGGGTATGACAGAATATCCATCATCATAGGAATAGACTTTAACTGTTCCCTTTTTCTTTATAGGGTCAAATTTGAATAGTACGCCAGCATCGCCAACCTTCTTCTGCTTGGATATTAGTTCGTACTTGATTTGCTCCATATTCCTCATGTTCCATTCCAGCTTGAAGTTCTGAAACTTCTTACTGATGGTATCGTTCTTCTCTATATTACAGAGAGTAAAAGAAATAGGATTAGCAGTGAGATGAAGAACATGTGCCGCATGAATATTCTTTTGCAAAGAAACTGTCAGCACAAGTTCATCTATGACTATATCAGTATCTCCAACTCTGACTGCAATCTTAGGAATTGAATTATTATACTTTATATTGTGTAGAGAAGGGTCGTACTCTCTCAGATAGAGGTCTTGTGAAACCTCTTGCAATGTCAAGTCGCTCAACTGGGCAGTTGATTTTTGGTTAAGTGTAACATCACCAATATAAGTTTTACACGACTGAAATTTTCCACCTCTTGTAAAAGGCTTCTTCAATAACAGCCGCGTTGGTTCTGACAAATACCAATCAATGTTTTTTCTCGTTATCATTTTTATATGCTGCTTAAAATTTTCAATATCTTATCTGAATTAGTAATCTTTCCTCTCTCCCTTGTTGGTTGTGCAGTACCATTTACTTGGTTCATTATATCTTCAAGAGATAATTTCCTTCTCAATTCTCCACCAGTAGCACCAGCCAATTCCCTATAACAGTCATAACACAATCCCCCACAAAGCATAATGATATTGTCTGTAAGGTCGGGAGAAAAGCCTTTTATCAGAGCATGTTGTTCCTTCTTTCCTTCAAACTGTATTCGTCCCGAAGGCAAACGTTTAAATTTGAATATTCTGCTCTCAAACTGCATTTGTTTTAAGACAGTAGTAGAACCTTCACGCTTTAGCTTCTGATGTGTATATCTCATTTTAGCAAGCTGTCTGTCATAGGTTATCAATCCAGCCTTTATCATTTGGGTAGCAAGGTGTGCAGCTTCATCTTTAAACCTTTCATACAGTTTCTTTCCCTTAGCAGTTGCGGCAATCGCTCCGGAGAATGCGACACCTCCACCATTTGCTGATACAAGATTGAAAATCTCTTTTAAGAAACCGTTACCTTGCACATCAATGATTAGCTCTTTATCAGTCAATCCATGCTTAACCATAAACTGCTTAATCATCTTTACAGCTTCAAGATTAGAGTTTTTCATGCAATATTGTATATCGTCACAATGGAAACCTACCCAATGCTTCATTACAAAGTTATCCTCCCCAGTAGTTGCCATATCCACGGTAATACGTTCCTTCTTACACTTACATGGAGAAACATGAGTAAACATGTTGAGAATATCATCCTCTGTCACTTCGGAAAGATTATCCTCCTCTTCTTCTTTTTCGTCTTGTATAGAGAAATTCCAATTAGGTTCATACATTGAATCTGCAAGCACAGATGTTGCAGCCATAGCACGATACCCCTTGTTTGCTTTAAGCATGGCTTGGTTATCTCTTACATCAAAAGTAAAGAATACCATGCTCATAATAAAGTCCTCATAAGACATATCCGGGTCAATCTGCAAAAGGTTATCTATAATGTCTTTGCATTTAGAATAAACCTCTTCCTTAGTATTTCCCCAATAGACTTCATCCAAGTTACCCTTTACAATGTGGAAGAACCGAACAACTCCATTCATTTCTTTAATGGGTTTTCCATCATCTCCAATCCATCCACCACCATTCTTGCCACAGCCACATAGCTTACGTATGAAGCATTCACGTTCCGGATTTTGAGCAAGATATATTTGAGCTTTACCCTTAGTGTTTGCACGCAGACGGGTTTGACAAGTAGAAATAGTCCTCCATTCAAATTTATTGCATTCCTCAAAGATAGCCTTCTTGAATTGTAATCCTTTGAATATCTTATCTATTACAGTGGGACTTTCATTATTCAACTGCTGGAATTTGATTTCAGAACTATTGAAAAACTTCACACCCATATCGTCTTGAACCTTAATGACTTCTCCAATAGGTTCTCTTGGTTGTATTCTGAAACGTCTGTCAATAAGCGGATATATTTCTTTAAGACCGTCCACTACTTTACCAGCGTCAAAAAAGTCGCCAACGTTACGCATAAACCATACAGCTTTTGCTCCTTGGTTTTCATATAGATATGAAATTGGTGCATATCCTAATGTAAAACTTTTTCCACCTCCACCACTACCAGTAAGCACAACATAGTCAGCATTGCTTCGGATGGCTTCATATTGGCAACCCGGCAATGGACTAACAATTTTGTCTTTCTGTATTTTCTCGCTCATAATGGTTCTTTATTTTTCTACAAAAATACGCAATCTAAGCTTCGATATATGCCACTTATCGAAAAACAAGCTACATACCTTAAAATAAATATGCTACTTTTTCGATAACCACAGTATGAGTAACGAAAAAGCTATTTATTTTTGTTCAAAATAATAAAATCATTGACGAACAATGGCACAAAAAGAAGAAGTTTTATCTAAAGTTAATCAGATTTGCGAAGAACGTAATTTTGATTTGAGTGAAACATTCAGAGATAAGTTCTCTGAGAAATTTGCAGAAGCTTACAAGGATGCTCCGATTGAAGATGCTGGCTTAGTAGCCGCATTGAATATTTCAGTTGAAAGTAGCGGACATGCAAGAAAGAACGCATTCTCAGAAGCGACTAAGGGATTTGAAGCTAAGGAAGCTGAATATAAATCTCAGATTGAAGAATGGAAGAAAAAGGCTGAAAAAGGTAATGATGGTGGAGAAGGCAATCAAGAGCCTCCGAAATTTGAGTTGCCTGCCGAGTACAAAGAGAAACTTGATAGGCTGGAAAAGTTTGAATTGCAAGAGAAAACGAAGTCTGTTCGCAATCAGATATACGATACAGCCAAGTCTAAGGTGAGGGAAGATTTACATGAATCTTTTCGTAACTATCTTGGTAAGCAGAATATCGCAATTGATGCTGATGTTAATGCCGAGGCAGAAAGACTGCTGAAAGATTATCAAGATATATTCAGAAGCTCTATTGGTGATATTACACCATTATCTCCGGACGGAAAGAAAACAACAATGGAAGACTACCTTGCTGCCATAAAACCCGTCAAACTTTAAATATTAAAAAAATGGCACAATTTAATTTAGAAACCTTTTTTGCTTCCGCTAAACAATTTAGAGGTGGCAAGTTCGTATGGTGGAAGGACGCCAATCACGAGGAACGTTCCAATGTTCTCTATGGCTCTACCATTGCAAACCCGTATAAGGGTTTTGGCTATGCTTTTGCGGCTGACTTGTACGAATACAGATTGTGGAAACCGGGTTTCCTTCTGAAAACGTTTAAGGTGGCAAAGGCTACTACTGCTGGCACAGACACTACTCTGTATGTAGATGGTTCTGGCTATTCTCACATTCCCGAAGTAGGCAATGTACTTATGAAAGCTCCCGATACAGTTGAAACTGCGGGACAGTCTGGTAAGGTTACATCTGTTGAGTTCGATGAAGAGAACAAGCAGTTTATTCTTACTGTTGACACTGCAATCGGTGCTCTGACTACTGATGATATTTTGGTTGAAGCTGCTGATAGCAATGGTGACGTTGCAACTGCTGCTGCTGCCGACGCTACTGTGTTGGTTAAAAACCCGAATACCTTCATCGAAGTAGATACACAGTTCGCTCCGACTGATGGTCGCTGGGGAGTTACAGATGTTCAGCACAACATCAACACTGTTTATGGCAAGCGTGCATTTGTTGAACGTATGCAACCGCTTCCGAAGTATGTATTGGCTAAGAACCGCAACTACATCGAAGGTGTATTTGAAATCTAAAGGAAAGGAGTAGAATTATGGCAAACGCATATAAATATCAATTTAATCCCGACGAGTTAGTAAGCCAACTCTATCAAAGAGGCTTGGTAAACTCTGACGGTACGAGCGCATTTATTCAGACGCTCATTGACGAGAAAATCGTCATGGATGCAAACCAGTTCTTCTGGCAGGAACACTTTACTGTTGATGGTGGCAAGTACCCTATTGACATGAGCCGCCCGAAGCTTGACCCTGCTTATACTATCTATAATGTTACTCGCCGCCCCGTTCCGATGGCTGATGCAATGACACCGTTGAGTGAAGTTGCTCAGATGGATAACGAAGGCTGGGAACAGAGAACTGGTACTATCCCTCAGTTCGGTAAAGGCTTGTTTGAAACTTCTCTTTCAAAAGAGGAATTGAAAGCACGCTTGAATGAACTTGGTGAAGCTAATGCTACTTTGTTGGAAGGTTATGTACGTGGTGTTGCTGACTTGATTAAGACACACAACTACCGTCTTTCTAACATTGCCGCACAAGCTTTGTCTAAGGGAGGTCAGTACAGCAATGCTGATTCTCGTGGTATGTCCGGTGTCGTACATGAGTTCCCGAAGTATGTGCCTACTGAAAACTTTGTTAAGGCTGGTAAGGAAGTATGGACGAACGCAGAAGCTAACATTCCGGAACAAATGGCAAAGATTGAGAAAGATTTCCGTGACCGTACTGGATTTACTGGTACAATGGAATGGGATTTGCCGTATGACATGGTTATCACTCACTTGTTGAACAACAAATACTTCAAGGAAGAAGTTAACCGTTGGATTCGCTTGTATGCGCCCGATAAAGTTATTGTTGTTACTAATGGTGCTTCCGGCATTGATACTAACATCATTTCTTGGGAGCAGCTTATTCAGTATTCTCGTTCTTCTGTATCTAAGATTTCTCCTATCCGCATTGTGAAAGAGGAACAAGTGGTACAAGACATCAAAACGATTAAGACTGTACAAGGATGGAAGGCTGGCGTAGCAGTTCTGCGTCCTATTGGCTTTGCTGGTCGTGTTGTTCACTCTGATGTTGCCGATGTTATCTTGTTGCAGCGTGAAGCAAACAAGACGATTGACTATTCAATCGCTTCTGCACAGAATGACTTGGTTTATATTATTAACAAGGTAGTTCCTAACGGTATCTACAAGGCATATCATACTGATGCTATCGGTCGTTATATGCCAGTGTTGACCGAGTTTATGGAACACATTGTTGTTGATACTTTGACTGCTGATTCTTAAACTTGGAGGGTTATATATGACTATACTTGAATGGCTTTCTTCATCTTGTCGGTATTCGTTTGAGGAGAATACATTTATGAGAATTGCTCTTGACCGCGGCATCACAGATGTAAACGAGGATGCTATGACGTTGACCCAAGAACAAAAGGATTTAATGACTGCCGATATAATATTTACCGCAGTGTTGTTAAGCCCTTCAAGTACAGCATCTCAATCTGCCTCTCATAATAACTTCCAGCGTACAGTTGGGTCAGAGACGGACATCTATCAGAGTAATAAAATAAGTTATGCTTTGGGCATATATAAGAGATACAATGACCCTAATTACGAGGTTCTTATCTCTGCTCGTCCAAAGATTAAACTCTTGAAAATTATAGATGTGATATGATTTCATTCAGTGACATAGAAGAATTTCCTTTTTCGGGACGTATATACAGAATCATCGAAAGTTCTATGGGCGACGATGAAGAAGATACCGTCTACGAAGGAGTAATGGACGTGAATCTTTCTGTTGCTGAATCCGGTTCGACCGCTCAAACAAGCGACTACGTTGTTTCTATTCCTTTGATAAAAGGAGAGGACGGGAAGTATATTAATCCAGTACGTAATGAAGACTGGATAGAATGTGATGTTATGGGAGAGCAAATTAAGATGCAAGTTGATAACAGCATACCTTCGATGTTAGGTGCTATAACTATATATGCAAATAGAAAAGGTGGATGGCGATAAAAGTAAAAGTTGATTTGAGTGGTTTGAAAAGGGTTCGGCAAGAACTGTTTGACAGACTTGCTGGCGAGCAAACCCAGCGACTAATAGCCTATGCACCCGAATTGTTGAAGAAAGCATATTCTGAAAGCGGATTTACCGACCAGACTTACAACTTGGCTGATAGTTATATTTGGGCTGTGTTCTATCAAGGCAATTTGAAGGGGAGCGGCTACTTGTATCCGTATCAGATGGCAACTAAAAACTCAAAGTATCATGGCAAGCTGACAGATGGAAGAAAGCTTGCTGACGAGTTCTTGGCAAACTATACTCCTGCCACTTATATAGGATGGGATTTGGTGCTGGCAGCAACAGTGCCTTATGCTCCTATATTGGAAGGAGGAAATACTGGAAATCCAAGACGAAGGTTTGAGGTGTTATCAACCATATATGACGATATTAAGGAAGATTTTGCAGGGAAGGCAACTGTTAAAACAATAGGGATATGAGCGTTCCGTTTCAAGAAAAAGTAATTGGTGAAAGATTATATCAAGTAATCAATAGAGGTGTAGTGGGGACACCATCAAGAATATATGAATATCCTTGTAAACAAATCCCATGAGCGTGATTGATGCAAGGCGAATGCCGATATACCAATATGTTTATTCTCTCTTCATAGATAAGGTTACAAAGTACATCTATCCGATGGAAATGCCTACCAAGTTGGAGGAGGAGATAAATGCTGGCGGTTTCATGGTTATCCGTCTGGGAGAAATTAAGGATAAGAGCCAGTTCAACTTGAATGCTCTTGCGAGCGTTCGCGTGACAGTTGAGATGTATATTCCTCCCAAGACAAGAGGTCGGCTTGATACCACCTTGCTGGAAAAGTATGAAACAAGTATATCCGACATTGTAAATGCAGAAGTTGAGAAAGCCGGAGAAAAATACGACATCTCAACTGACGGTATATTGTCAACTGATGATATATATAATGAGAGCGACAATCTGTTCTTCATGTATATTAAATCATTTATAATCAATATAAAATAACTATTTAATAATTAGACGAGATGGCTACACAAGATTTGTTGACTTACAAATGTAAGTCTTTAGGCTATGCGGAAGTCGGGGCTGGTGCAGAAGCTTCTTATACTCCTCTTATGGGTGTGTTGGAAGGTTTGTCTATCAGTCAAGAAACCGCAAGTGAAAGTGCTATTAACGGTGAGTTCTATGATACTCCGCTTGATAGCGTGGGTACACTTGGTTCTTACAAGATTGAATTTGACTTGGTTAAGTACAAACCGGAAGAGATTGCCGCTATGGAAGGCGGTGAGTTTACCGCTGCTACTGGCTTGTACACAATGCCTTCTTCATTCACCAACGTTTACAAGCAGTTCAAGTTGGAGTTCTACAATGGTATTGACTACATTGTTATTTACAAAGGTAAGGTCGCTACCAATTGGGATGGTACTGATTTGAAGACTGCCCCGTTGAAACTGCACATCGCTATCACTGCTTTAGTTGACAATGATGGCAAAACGGTTGAGATGAAGATGGCTGAACCTTCTGTTGGAGGCTAAGACCCATTATAAATCAAGAGAAAGGGCAGTGGCTTGTTTGCTGCTGTCCTTTTTTCTTTAATACACAAATGATAATGGAAGAAAAGGATTTAATTATACCGGACGAGCTAAAGAGGGAAATATCAGAGATTATGACTGACAATCCTACGCTTGTCAAGTTAGGAGATAAGCAGTATAAGGTGCATCGGTTGAGGGCATACTCATACCAGCGTATTTTCCAATTAGCGTTGAAATTACAAAAGGAAGAGGATATTAAGGATGATAAGAGCATGATGTACGCTCTATGTACAGACTTGGACGTAAGTTCCGAGATTGTAGCAATCATTCTTGTTAATCACCTCTTCTCACCAGATGATATAACCGATTATGCGAGTGCGATAGAAGTTATGAGCAGAAATGACAAACTGATAGCTTTTATGAAGGCTCGTATTCTCAACTCTGTATTTGAGCCTGCTCAATGGGCGGCAATCATTATTGAAGCAATAAACAGCATCGACTTATCACCGGTTTTTACGGTGCTCATATCGGGGAAGGCTCTTATGGTTTCGCAGACGAATATGAGGAAGACGGTGGCGGAACAATTAACATTATGGCGGCAAGCCAAATCGGAGATTTAGGTGATTTCATACGTAGCTTTCCGCAGTTTACGTATGACGATTATCTTTATAGATTGTCTATGGCGCAAGTTCTTTTCTTGACAGTAGACAGCACCCATATTAAGTATTTGCGTGGTAAAGACAAGGAAATATGGGAAAAGTTTTGGAAACGACGTAAAAGTGATAGAAGTGAGTTGCAAGCGCCTAAGCGTAGTGTGTTAGATACTATACCAAGAATCAATTGACATACTCCCATTGCTAAAGCAGATGGGTTTTCTTCTAAAATCAAGTAAAAAGTAGCAGAGATGGCAGACAATAAAGATGTAGTTATTAGTGCTTCAATGTCTGATAAGGACTTGTTATCAAGCATTGATGAAACTCTAAAGAAGACGGAAAAGCGTCTGGAAGATTTCACCAACAAGTTGGAAGGTAAGTTGGCGAGTGTGGAGGGCTTTGCCGACCAATTGGGTAAGAATATTGGTAAGGGCTTAGTTGATGGCTTTAACCAACAAATCCGTCCTTTGGAAACAAAGATTTCCGAGTTGGAAGCCAAGCTTAAAAGTTTGGGGGCAACTAATATTGCACAAGGTAATACTGCTGCCACGCAAGCTACTACTACGAATGTATCTGTAGACGTTAATTCCATGAACCAAGCCTTGCAAGTTGCCAATAATTTGCGAGAAGTATTTTCTAAAATACAAGGAAACACTACTCGTATTAAGAATAATATGGAGCAATTGGCTACTGTTAAAACTGATGTGCAAGAGGCAAGAATTAATGTTCACGTTGCTCAAAGGGAGAAGCTACTTCAAAGAGAAATATTGCTCCGGCAGCAGACTGCCAACTTAGCAGCAAGAATAGCAAGAGAAGAGGAGAAGAGTAGAATATCACAAGGAGGTCAAAGCTACGAAAAGGCTATGGCTATGGGCAATAAGTCAATTCAAGAAAGGACTGAAAAGCTAAAAGCCTTGCAGATTGTACAACGTAATCTCTCCACGGATGATGCAGAATATGCAATGAAGCTTCGTAATGTCAATAAAGCTATGGAGGACTTGAAAAAGCAAAATGCGGAAGCTTTATCCAGTGGTATTCAACTTCAAAAGGCAAATAACAGTTTAGCTGAATCATTTAAGAACTTAGGTAAAAGAGTTCTGTTCTATACTGGATTAGGAGCGTTAACTGGCTTTGTAAAAAGTCTTATGGACGTTAGAGGTCAGTATGAATTACTTGAACGTTCGATTGGTGCTGTACTTGGTGACTTTGAAAAAGGTTCTCAGATATTTCGGGAACAACAAGAATTAGCATTAAAATCTCCATTTACCGTATTGGATTTGGCTGGTGCTACGAAACAGCTTGCTGCCTATAATTTTGAAGCGGAAGAGCTTGTAGACGTTTCAAGACGTATGGCAGATATTAGTGCTGCTCTTGGTGTCCCTATGGAACGTCTGACCTACAACTTAGGACAGATTAGAGCACAGACTGTTCTTACAGCAAGGGATGCTCGTGACTTTGCTAATGCTGGTCTTTCTATAACTACAGAGCTTGCTAAGATGTACACTGAACAAGAAGAAAGAATTGTTTCAGTAGGTGATGTCATGGATAGAATGTCTAATAAGATGGTTTCCTTTACTGATGTAATGAAAGTTTTAAATCGTTATACAGATGAAGGCGGTATGTTCTATGACTTCCAAGCAAAGCAAGCTGAAACTTTAGCAGGACAGTTATCTAACTTAACCGATGCTTATGACTTCATGCTAAATGAGATTGGTAAGGAGAATCAAGGCATGTTAACCGGAAGCATATCTCTTGTAAGAAGTCTGTTTGAGAATTGGCGAAGTGTAGCTAATATATTGACAGTTGTTGCTACTGCTTTGGGTGTATATAAGACAGCTCAAATAGCAGTTGCTACTGTACAACTTGCTGCTAATATGAATTTACGCAAGTATTCAGAATATTTGGTAATAGCAAGAAAGGCATTGAGAGATAAGGCTGCTGCGACAAAGCTTGCAGAAGCTTCAACTCAAAACTTGAATAAAACTCTTCTTGCCGTTGCAAAGAATCCTTATGCGGTAATAATTGCTGGATTAGCTGCTTTGGGAGTTGCTATTTATCAAGCATACACAAATGCCACTAAGTTTAGGAAAGAACTGGAAAGCATTACTGCTGGCGGTCTTATAAATGCACAGCAAATGACTTCTGACTTTGACGCTTTAGTAAAGAAGTTAAATGAATCGGAAAAAGGAAGTAGAAATTTCAGCGATGCTTTGAAGGAGATAAACAATACTTATGGCTCATATCTCCCCAATATGTTGACTGAAATCAACTATGCTTCTGAACTTGCTAAAAATTACAATAAAGTTGTAGATGCTATTTATAATAAAGCAAAGTCACAAGCTCTTGAAAAGAGTTATCAAGTAATAACAGAAAAGTACTCTGAACAACAACAAGATGCTATTGCCAATATTATAGAGAAAATGACAGAAGGAGGTATCTCTAAAGTAAATGCACAAGAGATTACCCGAAACTTTGTTGCAAGTTTGGATAAAGGACTTTCCAAAGGTGAAACTTATATGGCAAGATTCTACTCTATCTCTAAGAAGTATCTTGGCGGTTCTACTGCTGAAATGGAAAAGCTTAATCCAGTTGTTCAGTCTTTATTTGGTTCATCCGGAAGCATTGACAAGTTAGGTAAGGCGATTACAGAGCAAAAGAAGGCTATTCAAGAAGTTCGTGAAGCCAGTGATATTATCAGCAATAGACCAACTTATTCCAGTGTAATAGAAGGTCAAGCAATAGATAATATCAATGAGAAATATAAGAAGCTGGAACAAAATCAGAAGAACGAGAAGCTAAGACTTATCGAACTTCAAGCTGCATATAAGAAACTTGGCAATACTTATATGTACGACCAGATAACCGAACAACTTCAAAAGTACAATGTAGAGTTAAAGGATTGGCAGAAGAATGTTAATTCTATTGTTCAGAAAGCTGGAGGTGGTGCTGGTGCAGGCTTTGCCATTAAGCAGGATGAAGATATTTGGAGTTATATTGACCGATTGAAAAAGGAATATAGGTCGCTTACTGCACAACAAGAAGAAATATCTAAAGGTCTTACTGCAAGTCCCGAAGAAAAAGAATATGTTGCCAATCGTTTGAAAGTTGCAAGACAAATTGCCTCTGCATTAAATCTTGACCTTAGCACTCAAAAAGAGATGAATAAGGCAAAGAAGGAGGAAATGGATTTATTGAAGCAACAGATTAAGTTGGTAGATGATATTCAAAAGAAGTTCTTGCAGCTTGTAAAAGACACTGGTAATATAACTTATGCTACCGAAAAGGTAAAGGATGCTTACCAAGACTTATTCGATAATGCGTTTAAGGGTATCAGTGTTGATATTAACGACTTGATTACCTTTGATAAAGGTAGTGCTCCAAAGTTTTATAATAAGATAGCTGAAACCCTCAAATCGCCAGAAGCTAAACAGTTGGTTGCCGGGAAGAAAGCACAGAGTGAGATTGAATATTCTATCTCTATAAATTCTGCAAGTGTTGCTTTGGCAAAACGCAAGATTGAGGGAATGTTCCAAGGCTACGAACTGGAATTGGATATTGAAGGCGCTGGGCAGTTCGGTTCACTGTTCGCTGGCTTGTTTGAATATGACCCAGTTTCACTTGAACAGTTGGAGGCTGATGTTAATGCTACATTGAATAGTTTGAGGGAAAAAGTTTCATCCTTCCAAAAGGAACAGCAGAAATTACAAGACTTAATCAATCAAAACCCTAACGACACAAGAGTTGACAGTTGGAAAAGTTCTCTTAATACTTTGGTTCAGAATGAGAGTGACGCTTCAAAAGCTATTGAAGATATTCAGAAAAGATTAAGCGACACTATCAAACAAGCCGCATTGGATGATTTCAAGAACTTCCAGTCTATTGCAGATAAGTACGCTGAAATGGAGGATAAGATAGCAGAGGTCGAAAGAAAACGTTTGGAAGACCAAGCTTCTATCTCCAATAGAGTTACTGATGCAACTTCTGATTTGGCAAAGCTGGAATTGCAGTTGTCTGTGACTGAAAGCCCCGATGTAAGAGCGGAGATAGAAAGTGAGATTGAAGAGATACAGAACTTTATAAACGAGAAAGCTCCAAAACTCTCTCTTGCTGTTGATACTGGTGCGGAACAAGAAAAGACTAAGATAGCTTTTGAGGAATGGAAGAATACCTCTAATGCTTGGGAGAAATCATTCCAAGACTTGAATGCAATTAGCACTGTGTCGTTAAACAATATGATTGACGAGATAGAGAGGTTTGCGGTAGCTAATAGAGCCAACATGCCAATTAATGAATACAAAGAGTTAATGGCACGTATTAAGGCTTTAAAGACGGAAGTAAATTCTCGTAATCCTTTTGCTTTACTTGCAGACCAAGTTGAGAATTTGAAGGATAACTTTAAAGGACTTGACGGTTCATTTGAAAGTACTGTTGAATATGTAAGTCAGTTGGGTATGTCTGTTAGTTCCATAGGAAACATCTTTGAGCAGATGGGATTTTCCGAGGGAGTTTCTGATACTATATCTACTATTGGTGAAGCTATACAAGGTGCTTCACAAGCTGCACAAGGAATTGCTCAAATAGCAGGAGGAGATATATTAGGTGGAACAATCAACACATTAGGAGGTATCTGGCAAGGAGTATCAGCCATATTCAATGCCGGAAACAAGAAAATCACAAGAGAAGTTGAAAAGAGCGAGAGAAGAGTTAAGCAATTAGAGAACGCTTATAAGAATCTTGAACGTGCTGTTGATAAGTCGATGGGTAAAGCTGAAATTTCAGCGCAGAAGGCAGCTATTGCAAATCAGAAGGCACAGCTTGCAGAAGTTCAACGTCAGCTTCAACTTGAAAAGAGCCGGAAGAAGAAAAACCGCGACCAAGACAAAATCATAGAATTAGAGGGTCAAGTTACCGACTTACAGAATGCCATTGATGATGCTACTACTAATATAGTAAACACTTTGCTCGGTACAGATGTAAAATCTGCCGCAGAAAGCTTTGCCGATTCTTGGATTTCAGCTTGGAAAGAAGGTGCTGATACAATGGAAAATTTAGAGGAGAGCTTCGATGATTTAATAACAAATATGATTGTCAAGTCGCTTGCTTCTACGATTGTCGGAGAACGGTTAAAGAGCATGTTTGCTATGGTTAAGAGATTTACCGAAGAAAACTCTGCTGGCGGTGTAGGTATCACTACCGAAGAAGCCAAACAGATAGCTGACTTAGGTAAAGAGTTAATTCCTTTGATAAACGAGGACTTAAAGAACTTGATGGGTCAGCTTGGTATAGAGTTCGGTAGTGGAGTGAAAGACGCAGCCCTTTCTTCCTTACAGAAAGGAATCTCTTCGGTGACCGAAGAAACTGCTGGGGCTATTGAAGCTTATTTAAATATGGTTAGTGGGCAAGTGTTCCAACAAACTACTATTCTGCAAGGTATATGGGATATGACTAATGTCAATGCAGGAACGATGTCGCAGATGTTACTTCAAATGAGAAGTAGTTATCAGATACTTCAAGCCATTCAAGTTTGGACGGTAAATATTTCTACTGCCGCAGGAAATGGTGTAAATGTTAGGATATTACCCGATTAATTAATATATTTGTAGTGAGGGAGATAGATAAAGGTCGCTCCTTTGTTGAAAGTGGTTACGGTGCACTTCTCCCTCACTATTATTAATACCGTATAAACATCGTAAATATGAAAGAAAATAATGATTTAGGAATATTGATTCCTATTAAAGAGAACAACGGACAAAAAGCGGTTAACGCACGTGATTTACATGCTTTTCTTGAAAGCAAGCAACAATTTGCTGATTGGATAAAAGGGAGAATCAGTAGATATGATTTTGAGGAAGGAAAAGATTTTGAAGTACTTTGCTTTGACTATCAAGGTAACTTATTGAATATCAGACATCATAATTTTATGAAGACTGATAATCAGCAAGTTAGTAAAATAGAATATGCACTGTCAATTGGAATGGCTAAGGAGTTGTCAATGCTTGAAAACAATGAACGAGGAAAGCAGGCAAGAAAGTATTTCATTACATGTGAGGAGAAGGCTGTTTCCGGTATCACATTGCCTAACTTCAATAATCCGGCAGAAGCCGCAAGAGCATGGGCTTTGGAGTATGAAGCAAAACAGCAGGCGTTACTTGAAGCTAAGGAGGCACAAGACAATGTTAAACGCTTGGTGCATGATTCTAAAACTTATACTGCTGGCGAGATTGCAAAGGAAGTTGGTTTGAGGTCTGCAATAGAACTTAACAATCGGTTAGCTAAGATGGAAGTTCAGTTTAAGCAAAACGGTACATGGCTATTATATGCCAAGTATGCCGACTTAGGTTACACTTCTGTTAAGCAAACTGTATTAGATAACGGACGCATTATTTATGATAGAAGGTGGACGGGTGCTGGACGTGATTTTATTGTTTCTTTATTTAAAGAGGATGAATAAGGTAGATATAAATTTGATAGCGGACTATACAGTATTAGAATTGCATAAGAAGGATATAGATATTATTCCTTTGCAATTACAAAAGTTATTGTATTATATTCAAGCATGGCACATGGTTTATTTTGGACGAGAGAACACATTGTTTGATGAAGTGCCTAAAGCTTTTATGTGTGGAGCTATCTACCCTACTATTTATAAAAGGTATGAACAAATAAATACTTATAGCTTTATCCCATTGCCTAATATAAGTAGTTTAAAAGATTTGAATCTTGAAGAAGAACAATATCAATTCTTGGATTCTATATATGAGCATTATGGAGAAATGTCACATGATAGATTGGTTCAGCTAAACTTTAATAGTCAACCGTGGTATGAACAAAGAGAAGGCTTAAAACCTTTTGAAGCATCTGACAGAGAGATATCACTTGATAGTATGTATTCATTTTATAAAAAGAGGCTAAAACATGGAGCATAACTTACTATACTTTTACAAAAACTCTTTGTTACGGGACTTGTGTAGCGAGTACAATAAGGAGTGGAAAGCCTGCAAGGAGGATAGAGAGAAGCTAATGCAGCTTGCCTTGCAGCAACAGAGTATTCCATATATGGCAACTTCAATGTATGAAGGCTGGGGAATGTCCGTTGACTTTTTGAAAAGGGAGTTTGCTGATTATATAAACGGGAAGCACACTTTTAATGATGTTGACGGAGTGGACGGTTATACTTACTCTATGTGGGTAGATAATCACGATTATATAAGCTTAAAAGAGGACGTTTCTCACTTTGTTCAATGTGATAGCCGCATATCGGTACAAGAAACTAAATGCCCAACTATATATATATCCAATAAGTCTAATGTTCACTTGGAATTGGACGGATTTAATACCATACGTATTTATCTGTTTGATGAAAGTGTTTTGACTATTGACTATGTAGACGTACACAGTAATGTTGTAGTCTATATGTATTCTCCCAAATGTGAAGTGAAGGTTTTAGAGAATGATGGTAAAGTAAAAATGTTCACTAAAGACTTACGATTATGAAACAACCAAGAAACATATTATGCGATAAGAGCGCAGCTACAGTGTTCTATAAAGCAGAAGGTGGAAAGAATGTTCAAGAGCCATTGCCCGAAAAGATAATGAATTTATTCTTGTCTTCTTCTCCCTTAGTTCCAACTTTAGCACCATTTACAAAAGAAGACCCGGAATTTGTTGCATTGTTGGATAATGCTTATGAACATATAGCAAATCAAAAAGATTTTTTGACTTTTTCTTTGATGCATCCGAATAAATATTATAATGTTTACGTGTCTAAATCAATAGAGAAGGCAGAAGATGCACCAGAGGGAATACCGGATATGGAAAATGATTATTTAGTATTGAATATCTCATTAGGTAATAATTATATAGATTTCTATATAACCAACGCAGGAGATGTGTATTATTTATCTTATACGCCATTCTGATTATGTTAGGAGCAAATATATATTTCGTAAAAGCTGGTATCGAAGACTATACCGACTTTACAGTTAAATGGAAAGGTCTTCGTATATTGAAGATGGATGGCTTTCTTGCACAAGGAAAACCTAAGAATATCTATACGGCTTCTTGGATTAACAGCAACAAGGAAGATGTCTATGTCCCGGACAAAGTATGTTATGAAAATCCCGATGTAGAGATTTCGTTTATCATAGATGATTTTCACGATAGTACGATTGATGTCCGTGCGGTTCACAAGAACTTCATTAGTTATATGACGAGCCACCAAGTGACTATCAAATCTGAATATGCTGGTGCAGAGAGTAAGTTTGTATGTTTGGAATCTTACGAACCTACAACTATAATAGTCAATCGTCCTACTGGTAGGAACTATATTATGGGTACTTTGACTATGCACCGTATAGACGAGAACACCTATCTTTAACTAATATAAAAGCACCTACTTCGCAGCAGATGCTTTTTAAATATAAAGTCAAGATAAACAGAGTTGCGGCAACAACTCTGTTTTAAAGCGGACGAACGCATCTCAGAACTAAGCATCTCGGAACTTAAAATCTTTTTCAATATGGGGGAATATACCATTGAAATTGAAATGCGCTCAATCCACTGCAAATATACGAAAACTTATTGATATAAACATTATGTTGAACCAACTAATGTAATCTCCAAGAGCTTTCCAGCCCCACTTCCCGTTTTAGTATTATAAATATAGCAATTTGTATAGGCTATTTTACCCACATTGTTTTTTCCTCCCGATGTCATACATGGAATAGACACTACATAGTTATTGTTACTATCTGGTCCAGAAACAATGCTTGCCATTCCTTTCCCAAATTCATATTGGTCTATTCTAAAATTGCCACTATAGTTAATAGTTTCAAGTGATACACTAAAGTTCTTTAATGCTGCTAATCCTGCTGCCGCTTTGTCATGTATAGTAAAACGATATTGATAATAACTGGTTGAGTTATCATTTACTCTTGGGGTTGTACTCCCAACTACAGAATACTGCAAATAACCTTGTATTGGAAATTGGGATAAGGTATATCGAGCTAAAATTGGTGCAGAATTTCTTCTTGTACTCGATATGCCTCGATATGCTTTCATATTAGTATCTAACGATTCTTTCCATTTAAGTCTATCGCTTGCAAATACACCATCAGTAATAAATAATACTATTGCAATATCTTTACTCATTTTACCTTCCCAATCAATGCTATTATCAACTAAGAATAACGGTATTTTGCCGCCAGTAAAACTTCTACCAAATATCTTATAGTATGCTTTTTTCTTACTTATACTACATATTGCAATAGCTAACTGATTCTGCTTACTATTGTTTAGCATCTTATCAATGCTTAGTTGTCCCGATGTACTTGTTTCAAATAATAGTGCATTTACATTTATGATGATAGCTGCGTCCGGTGAAGCACTACTTGGCAATGTAAATGAGAATATAGGATTAGCTCCATGATAGTACCCATTAAAATCAGTAGCCCTATAAACACCTTTACTTCCACTTGGTTGCTTATAATATATTGAAGCAGCCATCAGATTATCTACTGTTGGTGATATTGCTGTTGCATTTTCAAATCCATAATGTATAGCTTTAATTTGAGCTTCACTTAACTCAGTTACACTATCATGCACCATTGGATGTCTTTCTGCCCATATATTAACCTTATCTGATATACATTGAATTCCTAAGTCTGTACTACTTATACCAATAACTGTTGGTATATCAGTAGCTATATTGACTGGCGCAGTTATTCTTCCTCCACTATTTGACATATCGCAAGTATTTAGTTCTTGGAGAACTTGGTAACTTGCATTTGTGGATAATTATGTTTACCTTTGTGTAAAAGTTTAAGATACAATGTATTATAAAGAATGATATGAAAAAGAAAATGAGAGTTGTTAACGGCTTCAATGCTGCTATGGGTAGCACAAAGCCATGTTTCTTACCAAGTTCTCCAAGAACTAAATAGTTTATTTATGCCAATATCAAGTGGGAAAATCGTAGCACCCGTCAGTATTGATGATGTCCGCACAGCATTGGGTGTATCAAGTTATGATTTAGGTTATTTGTGCAAGAATACTCATGGTAAAACAAATATGTGGGCAAAGTATAAGCCCGTAATATACCCATCAGAAAATATTAATCTTACAAACTCAAATTGGTGGAAAAGTAGTAATGGGAATTGTGGCATTGATACAAGCGGTGCGCAGGCTGGTACTTATAAGGATATAGTAAGTAAAATGACCTCTGACGGTTCAAATGGATATAAGTATTCACCGCCACAAGGAGGAAGCAATGCACCTTTCCGGCTTCTTGACTTTGAAGGGTATATGCCGGAAGCAATGGCACCAATTCACTCGTTTACAGTTCCAAAGCAAGTAGATAATCTAAGCGGAAGTACATTCAACGCTACAGTAGCTTATAATCCATCGTCTTCAATGGGAGGAAGTCTATCGTTAAGTGATATAGGTGGATTGGTATGGCAGGGCGTGGCTTATACATTAGGGGATATGTACTTTGGTGTATATATGGTTCAGAAAGGAGGAACAAGGTCGCAACGACTGACTGCTAACAGTCCGGGAACAATGCAAGTACAAGTGCCTACGAATGGATTACCAGTAAACACATATAATGTCTATCCGTTCTTGTCTACTGTAAAACTTGGCATACTGGACGCGGATAAGGCTGCTGGCTATTTCACTTTGCCAAATACCAAGGTTGCCGAGATACAAGTAGTAAGTACCACATATAATATCATCATCAATGCTGGTATTGGAATGATTGCAACTGCATTGACTGTGACTGTTCAAGTCAAGAACCCGACAAGTTCAAGCAAGACATTTACTAATAATTGGCTGTGGGTTCGCTTTGCTAAATATGACTTGTTTGACCCACTGATGCTTGGCGAAACAAAATTAGGGTTAGGAACATTCACTGTGGCTGCTGGTGAAACATACACAGTTATCAGAAAGACATTTGATATAGAAGCAGACGAATCCTATAAAGTCTGGGTTACTCTTGATTCATCGAGATATACAGATTCCGTAGTACCTCTACGACCAATAACGTAACAATAGAAAAGGGGAACTTTCACAAGCTCCCCCTAACCTCTAAATAAACTATGTAATATGGAACAAATACTATTCTCCGACAAGAACTTCCTGCAAGTCCATGATGGTACTTACATTGAAGTCGTTGGAAGCGATGTACTTTCCGAAAGCGTCCTCACTCAACTTGTCATAGGTGAGTTCGTTCTCCTTGTCGCCCTCTTCTTTCATCAGCTTCTCAATGGTATTGTTGAAGTTTTGGAAATATTCATTGAGTTCCTTGCGCTCCTCAAAAGAATATTCGACTTCCTTCCCTTGTGATTGCATTTCCTGCCAGTGTTGGGCTTTCTTCTGCATCTCTTCCATTTTATCGTCTTTCAGCTTCTCGTGTGTCAGCTTGACAAATTCCTCATAGCCTTCACTGATTGGCTTAATAGCACGTAATGCTTTAATAACTTTAAACTTGTCAGCATCCTCCATCTTAGTGAGTTTGCTATCGTTCATTGTCTTATAAACGCTTACAATTTTAGATGTTTTCATTATTATATTGTTTTTAAAATGTTTCTATAAAAAGCATCTATTTTCACAAACCGATGCTCAAAATGAATAACTTACAAAGTTTTAATAAATAAAGGCATGTTAATAGTATCTTTCCTTTTCCTCACTCCATACAAACTGATGGTCGCAATGCTTGCATTTAGAATTGACGCCACGAGGGAGGTCAATTTCTTTTCCGCAGTTGGGACATACAGCATTATAAGGAGGATAAACTTGGATAAAGTGTCGGTTAAACTTGGCAACTCCATCTTCTCCGGAATCTCCGAACTTATCCACATATATTTTGATAGCGTTGAGCAGGTCCTTTGCGTCGGCTGCGTCAATGTCCTTGTATTTCTCTTTCAAGAACTTCGCCAATATCTTTCTTAGGTCTTCTGCATTGAAGTCAATGTCTTCAAGCTGCAAGGCAGTATCTTTGATATTCCTATCATGCTCTGCCCTAAGAAACCTTATAGTTTCTTTAATATCTGTCCGTTCAAGATAGTCTGTAACTTCCAAGCTGCATCTTTCACGAAACTTAGGTATTTGTTCTTCGGTTTTCTTTTCATACTCTTTTCCTCTGATAGTAACCATATAGGATTGTATCTCATTGATACCAATGGCTACCATCATAGAAAAAGAGAAGTCAAGAGGAGAGAGGTTATCTACCCCTCTTGATTTCATTAAACTCTTTGTCTGCTCGTAATTAACCATTATTTCAACGCTTCTGCTTTGAGGTCTTCAATTACAGAATCAATAAGGTCACAAGCCTCTACTTCAATGTCCTTTGAGCCGTTGTAGCTTCTGTTGACTTGTCCCCCATCGGATTCAGAATAAGAGAAGTTGCCGTACTGTCCGGTAGTAGAGTTTACACTACCGTTGAATGAATCAATCAATGATTGTGAATTGATTGTAGCGTCACCTTCCAATGTGATAGTGCCATTTGTGTTAGACACATGATAGGAAAGTCGCTTGTTGGTAAAAGTTGTTCCAGCCATTTCGTTAAATATTTAAGTTTAGACTTCGCTACAAATGTAGCTTAAATCTGTGAAAGTTCCAAAAAACCTTCCTACTTTCACAAGCAAGAAGGGTATAAGAATATTAAAATCACTCTTAATGAAAAATTGAAAATCAATCTAAACTATCTTCACAGACGGTATTTTTAAGTAGCCAAATTCGACCACTTTAGAATTTTATTGTACAAAATATATCATCGGCAATTTCTTTGAACCTATTAGCTAAAGACTTTAATATCTTTTCTTTGATTATATCTGAATCTTCAAAAGGTTCTTTAAAGATTCTCTCTGTTTCTTCTAAATCTGCCAATATCTGGCGCAAAGCTTTATTTATTTCCTCTGCTCCGTCCTCTGACAGACTTTTGTGTGGGCAAGTCATGATTTTACCGACAAGAGATGATAGGTCTGCATCTACCTTACATTCAAATTGAGTAGCCTTTTGAGTAGTACCTTCTTTACCTTCAAGTTCGATACGCATCATAATGGCGTAGTTTGCAAGGTCAGTCAGCGTATCAGACACCGATTCATAATTAGGCTTCTCATTACTATTAAGCAATGACTTCAATCGGTTAAACTTATCTTCCATGCGAACAATGCCAGCTATATTGCCATGTTCTTTGATAGACTTGCCGAATGAATCGCCATAATCTTTGTTCTTATTTTCGTAGAGCGTTGCCATTTCAGCAACTATCTCTTTAAATCTTTCTATCTTATTCATCTTTAAACTTATTTCGTTTAACTTGTTCTAAGCAATCATAAATATATCCGAGTAAATAGCAAAAGGGTTCTTGGTCGTTCGGATTAGCATATGAATCAATTTCGTCAAATAAGGATAAAGCTATGTGCCCCGATTCATGGGCTAATATCTTATTCTTTACATTAGGCTTTAATAATACAACTATACCTAAATATTCTGATTCTTTAAATTGAACTTTTGATATAACCTTTGCTTCAATTAGGTTTTCATTATCATCCAAGTCCCAATCTACTTCGCCACCATCGTATCTACAGAAAGCTTCTTTTAGTTCCTTCTCCGTCCATTTCTTAATTACCCATAATTTTCTTGGATAAGGAGTTAGATTAAATTCATGTATTTTCATGCTACCACCAAAATATTCCTCCCCAAATCGCGTAGAATATGATTAGAGAGAAAAACCATAATATGCTCATAAAGGCAGCTATAAATGGATTTCCATAATCGCTTATCTTACGTAGCCAGTATATGAATGCAATGCCTATTACGACCGCGACAAAATTACTCCAACTTATCATTCTTCATTTCGGTTAAGGCTTCTCCTTCATCAACTTCTCTTTTAGGAATGGCAATGGATTGCTTAAACTCACCACCGTTATCCTTAATCAGCATCTCAATCTTGTTCATTGCCTCACGTTCGATGTTGCAGATTTGTTCCTTCAAATCTTTTACCTTTTCTTCATCAAGCGTTGTTTCAAGAGAAAGATAGCGGATAACCTCAATATACCTTTGATAAAATTCGTTGCGAGAAATATCGGAAGGTGCAGGCATGAGCATGGTGTTGCTTTTTGCCAAGTACGAGAAGTACATACACATCACATTGGTAACTTGCAATGTATCTCCTCCAACGGCAAAGGCTGGCTCGGAAAGCGTATAAATCCATCGCTCTGTATGCTGCAATACCTTAACAATCTCTTCCGGCATTTCGTCAGCATGTTCCATCAGTTGAGAGAAGCTGAAACCTTGTACATTCCCATTCTTGTCCTTAACTTCTCCAAATTCTTTGTTTGCTTCGATGCACTCACAGAATGTTCTAAGCCACAGATAAGGATTAGAATAACCGCCACTTACTACATTGGTAAATACGTTTCTATGGAAGTTGGTAGACACAACTGAGTAATCGTCAGTAACCGCAATAGAAATTCCTCTATCGTCCAGTCTGCAATACATGTGTCCTTTGGTCTTTGGCACAAATACATAGGAAGTACCTATAAGTTTTACAAGCTGTGCCTTGCTCATTTTTGAAATATCCATATATCACTTTGGGTTAGGCGTTTATATCCAAGCTTATACTTGAACAACTTGACGTTTCATCGAACCGCTACTTCTTAGGGAGCTTGCGCTCCGGTCGTCCATAGTTGGGCTCTCACCGTCCAATCCCCGCTGCGCCATCGGTTGGGTTAATACTATTTTAAATCACTCTGCGTAGCTTGGTTTTCGCTACATTAGCATTTATTTATAAAAGCTAAGTAATACTTTATATATAAATGCTGTTATTTATTTTTCTTTTTTTCGTCCTCGTAAACTAAATACAATTTAGCTTTGACAGCCTCGTCAGATTTCAGAGAATGAGCGTTTCTTATTCTCTTACTTTTAAGGAATGCAAGAGCTTCTTCTCGGTTACTGATGAATGGGTATATCCACTCCGGCAATTTCTCCTCCTCAACTTTGACATCTTCCATGATAGCTTCTTGGCGTTCTTCCAGCAACTCTTCCATTGCCATCTTATTAGCTTCGTCCAAGTCCATGCTTTCAATGTCAGCTTCCACAAAGTCGGGAATTGGATAACATTCAAGAATTTCTGTAAATGTCGCCAAGCAGAAATCTTTAACGACTTTGACAGCTTCGTCCTTCTCTTTATTGTACCGACAAATTGCATAGTTTTCTGTTCCGTCAATCCGTCTTACAAGGCAAATTCCTTTGTTAAATTCGGAAACCTTGTCCCAAGTTTTTTTAGGGAGTGACGGAATTTGAAGCGTTGCGAGGCAATCGTCTAAGTAGTTCTTTTTCTCCATTGATTTTCTTTTTTTAAGATAAGGCAAAGGTATGCTAAATTTTGGAAAGTTCCAAAAAATAAGGGAGAGAAATTAATCCCTCCCTACAAGAAAATTAGAAATGTCACTTTCGCAAGCTAAAGAATAGGGTTTAAAATGCTGTTATATTATGAACCAAAAGTTTGTAGCACAAATGTAGCAATAAACTTTGGTTATTCCAAACTTATGGATAAAAATAAAGAGGAATTGGTTCCAACAATTCCTCTTCTTAAAAACCTTGTACGCGCACAAGGCTCTGAATCTTAATTGTATGATGCAAAGATAGCAATAATTCCAATTACTCAAAGAAAGAATCGGGATTTTCTACAGATTTTGTATCACCATTGCTTTTTGAAACCGGAGATATGTTGTTCAGAGAATACAGATTGATTGTCTGTATGTGGATATTGGTTAACTGAACCTTATCGCCATGTTTGGTTTCTTCCAGCTTGTTGTATATCTTCCCAGTAAGTTCAACTAAGTTGCCTACATTGAAGTTGTCGAGAATGTATCGTGTCATTGTTCCTTTTGCAAGGCATACATGATAATCTATCCTATCAGCTACCTTATAGCCTTTTTGGGTAGTAAAACCCTTTTCGCAAGTTTTGAGTTTCACCATTACCCCATAACTACCGACTTCTCTAATGTCAGTAATCCATCCTACAAGTATAGCCTTATTCATCTATATTAGACCATTCAGAAGTTTCCAACAGAGCTTCAATCATTTGATTGTCAAGAAGTGGATAGGGATAGACTATCGGTTCTCCTTCTTCTGATAATGGTTCAACTTGTGGTACAAGTTCATTATATATTTTCTCATGCAAAAGAGCTTTTGTTTCGTCTACATTCTTTCTTCTGACTTCCCAATCCTTGTCGAATTGTTTCAAGTCTTCTACGGGTATTTCAAGCCAATTCATTTTTACCTCCTTCCCAATAATTTTCAAGCTTTACTTTCTCCTCTTCAACCTCTTCGGGTGTCAAAGATTTATTATAAAGGGCGAAATAGTAGATGGCTCCTTTCAAAAGTCTACTGTCTCGCTCTCTTAGAATACCTAAAGTCAATGTATCTGTATCGTCTGCATTGCCTACCGTAATCGTACTCCCATTATAGGAATTTTTAGTTTGATATGAAACGGAATCTTTTAAATTTACAGCCAGACCAGACGTATATTCACTGAAAGAATATGTAGCGTTATTACCATATTCAAAAATGAATGCCCCATTACCAGCAACGACTGATTTTGAAGCGACGACGTTATTAGCATTATTTTCAAGCGCTCTTCTGCATATTACAGTATAATCGTCCAAAATAGGAAGCCCGGTACAGATTCCGTAATCATCCACTCCATCAAATACCAGTGCGCCTTCATAGGCAGATGGTATTTGGGTAATGGTGATATTACAAGTACCAACTACAGATGCAGCAAACCCAGTATATTTCTTGTAGGATATTGGCAGGTTATTGATACCATTCTTAAGATAGGTGTATGTTCCGGTACCATCTTCGGCATAAGACACGTATCTTAACTTAATATCATCCGTTACGCCTTCCACTTTTACTTTATACGAAGATATTGTTGTGTCTGTAGATGTCTGTAAAAACTTACTGTCTGCCACCAATATTTCCGTTATGTGAATAGAAGAATCGGTGTTGGTGAAATTAGCGTTTGCTGTAGTTTTTGCAAAACCATTCCAGTTTACAGCATACTTTCCAAACCCGCTATTCAGAGCATAGGCGAAGTTCTTTAGTTGGAGTTTATTCTTCTTTACTCCAACTATTTGAGTAGGCTTGTCGCTATTGGAAAGCCCACTCATAAACCACGCATCAACTAAAGAAGGATTGAATGGGTGCTTAACTCCTCCCCCTCCCTTAGTTGATGTATGGCTCATTAGTTTACCAACATTTACTAACATAGGCTATGAATTTGTTTGAATGTCAGAACCCATGATATTGAGTTTTCCTTCTACAACAGAAAGAGTGCCATCATAGACATAAAAGTATTCGACACTGCCAGCAGGCATATAGATAGCTGCTAAGACTGGTCTTTCGTGATTAGGGTCTTCAAACGGCATATTGAAGGTAGTATCTTCATAAGCTGCAAATCGGTAAAGTCCCTCTCCTAATTTGAGAGTTTGTCCTTGCTCCACATTATATGCAGTGTCTATAACTACTGCTTGCATGTGGTTATTGTTCTTATCTCTTGCTATTTCCATTTGATTGTAAATTAATTGATTAAACTTGATATAAAGATACAAATTTAGAAATTACCCCCCCCCATAATTAACTTTCATTAACTACATAGGGTTTTATAAGTTTTAAGTATTCCTTTTCCATATACCAACATAAGATTTCATAAGCTGCTTGAATAAGGCTTTTGTTCATTACAAAATGAAGTGAAATGTTATCTTTAGGATGCTTATATCTGATTATCCATTTGCCATTAAAGCTTATGCTCATTTCATATACATCTATTTTGTATGGCATTTTATTGAGTACATCTTGCAAAGTGAACACTCCACAGTCTTCCCGATATGAATGGTCGTAATCTCCCGTTTCAGCATCCAATAGATTAAAGTAAACATCTTGCTCTTTACTATTCACATATTCTAATGCTTCTCCCCAATCTAAAATACAGCCATCATTATCTGTAGCAATTAATACCATACTTGCGTTGCTTGTATCTACTCCTATCTTCTGCAAATGCTGCATCTGTTCAATCAACAATGTTTGATTTTTCATGTAAATTATTCTCTTTTAGTAAGTATTTAAAAAGGGCTTCTTGGGTTTGAAACAATGGTCTGTTCCACTTGGGATAATCATTCCTCAAAGAAGTAGAACCATCTGCAAGTTTATAAACCATTACAAATCTATCATCTGCATACGACCATTCAACACTTATACTACTAATAGTAGTTATACATATTGTATATCCTTGTAGGTAGAACACTGTATCTCCTACATTAAATTCTGTATCTATTATCATGTTATTATTCTTTAGCTACTACTAATTTAATCCCATAATTAGACCCTTCCTTTACCCAAGTAAATGTACCTTTGATTCTACCTTTGACTGCGTTCTGAATCATATCAATAGCATCGCTCATAAATACTTGATAATTGACCTTTAAGTGCCAAAAGTCTTTATTCCTTTCTTGCCACGGACAAAGGTAAATTACTGCTGATGAATAGCCTCCGCCATAATTCTTTATGTATAAGTCCGCTTCAAAGGTATAGTTTTCTCTTTCTTCGTCATAGGGTTCATGTTCCCATGTACATGGCACTCCTTTATAGAAGTGCATCTTCCAAGTTTGTTTCTTCATAATTAGTCTATTAGTTCAAATTCATAAGCAAATGTATAAAGATTATTGTTCCATGTGCCACGACCAGATATTTTATCTATGAGGGCAGCAAAGGCTTCACGTGGAGTATCAAATCCATCGTCTTTGTTTCCCTCAAATTCATAAAATATAGATGGTGGAAACTCATCATCACCCGAATCTTCATATATTCCTTCTTTCAAGCAATCTTCATCGGAAATGTCTTGCAACCGTTCTATCTTGATGTCGGTAATTCGGATATGATGGGGCATAAGGTCAGCGCGGACAAACATCTTATTTCCCCAACCGGGTGCGAATTTGGTTTTAGTATAAAATCCTATTCCGTCCTTATCATTAAGTGCGATTTCGGGATTCATCCCTAAACTTTCATAACTTTGCGCAATGGCAACAACTTCACCGACTTTGTATTTTGGAATATTCCAACCCGTAAAGTCTCCTTTATCGTTTTTCCAACCAAAAGCATAATTTAATGGAGATACTATGTTCCCGTCATTATCGTAATCATTTGGTTCAAAAACGGGGAATACAATATCATAGGTTTCATTTGGTCTGTCATACTTGCAGACCCTTCTCGTCATAGTCTTCCGACCATCCAATACAGCTTGGGTTAAGCCATAGTCATCATTGAACATTATCTTCTTCATTATTCAGCAAATTAGGATTATCAAAAATATTACCTACAACTTCTTCTATTACATCACAGTGGCAAAATGGAATTAATTCGCCATTCACCTCTCCGATATACCCAAAACATCCATCCTTTATTCCGACCTTGTTGTATATCATACAACCATCGTCTTCGCTCATAAGTAATATGTCGCCTTCATAGATTTCTTTTCCATTCTTGTCAAATAGTCCAGTGAACTGCCCAACGGTTTCAGCCAATACGTCGTAGCAGCGTCCGTCTTCTTGGGAATATATTTGTGCTTTATCCGTAAGGATAAATCCGTTTTTATCCCTTCCGGCAGTATAGAAGAAAGAGAGATATCCATATCTCCATTCTCCCGTATCAATGTCCTTTCCTCTAAATTTTATTTTTCTTACCATAACATTATACTTTAACAATTTCAAATTCATCGGCATGTTCTTTACCAATCCATTTTCGTTTTTGCTTTTCAGTAGCGGTTTCGTAAATCGCTCCACGCTTAGATAAATGCCTTTTTCTAAAGATACTTTCTTCCCCTAATTTATAATATTCATTTATTGACGGAGAACGACCTTTTGCCCTACACCAAAACAAGCCAGTTTCTTTATGTCTAAACTTCACTGCCATCTTTTATTTTTTAAGTCTTGCTACAAAGTCCTCCAAGTACATAGTCTGATTGATACCGTGTACTTCGTTAAATACATCTACTATCATTTCCTTTGCCGCTTCAATAGCCTTTTTTTCGGTTACTTCAACTGCCAGTTTGCAGTCTTGAACAGTACTAATATGTTCCTTTTCAACCACTCTAAAAGATACACTCTCTTCATCTTTCCTCTGATGCGGTAAACAGTATATATTATCACATTCTTTCTGATAAAAGAAACATTTTCCACAAGGGAAATCAAGCACATTTACCACTTCCAAGATTACTCCTTCATATTCAAATCTCTCACCTATTTTTTTATCTTCAAACATATTAGTTCCTCCTTAATCATTGTAATAAAAATATCGCATACATCATAGCATAACTCTTTTAGTCGTTTACTTTTGACTTCATCATCCAATGAATCTTGTGAACCGTGATAGGTCTGGTTCACCCTACAATATGAGAAAGATTCACTTTCTATGTTCACCATAGTATCGTCCCCATCAAGGAAGCAATCGGGAATATCAATCAGTATTTTCATATCATTTGGTTTTTAGTTCTTCACTTAATAACAAAGTATCTATTTTGGAATAAAGTCCTTTGTCTTTAAATTTACGTATTCTCTTAAAAAGATTACCAGTCAGACAGAATCGGTATGACTTACCTACAATATTTGGTATTTCTTCACGTTTAACCCGATTATCTTCACACATTGAGGCAAGCATATCGACCTGCTGTCTGGTGGCTACACAAGTACCCGACTTGTTTTTATCTATGGTAGTAACTACAAACTCTTCCAACCCTACTTCCTTTGCAGCCGGGAGAAGTCTTTTTAGATACTTTCTGCACATTTTCTGTAGCATAGGCTATTCATCTGACGGTTTATAATCCCAGCCATTCAATTCATAGCATCGCTTGCGGACAACTTCTCTATCCCAATGCTCAAATATCTTAGTTCCTCCCATGCCGTCCTTTTCTCGCTCATATAAAGCCCACTCTCTTCCTCTTGGCTCATAGTAATACTTTGGTTGACTATTTGCCAAGTCCTTGTATTCTTGCTCCGTCATATCAATATTCAAGTTTAGGCATTAGAAGAGCTTCGGATAGAGATAACTCTTTGTCGGGAAATGTAATCTTAATTCCCTTGCCGTCATCTTTAGGAAAATGAAATCTTATGCCTTTCCTTGCATTCAAAGCATCGGCTATGAATTCAATGTTAAGTGGGTCAATAAGTACCTTTTCCGCAAATCCCGGTTTGAATTGACTTATAACTTCGTTATAATTGGGATATTTACTATCTATATTTGCGAACCTATACTTTATATCCCAATCGTCATATATAGCGTGGAAACCATCTTCTTCAATCTCAATGATATTATGCTTGATAATTTCCTTAAAATTCTTTGCACTAATTAGTTTACCGTCCAGTAATTCCTTCTCTTCTTCTCTAAAGTTACAAATCTCATTTAGGCAAGCTTTAATTAATATCATTCCGTTGGAGGCAATTGCATATCCATCTTTGAAATATATGCAATTCATTACTGGTCTAAGAAGGTTATTTTCACAAGCTAAATGCAGCTTTATCCCCTTGTTGAAATTGTGTCTAATCTTCTTCATATCATTTGGTCTTTTAGTATTATAGCATCTACTTTGGAGTAGACACCTTTGTCTTTAAATTTACGTATTCTTTTAAAAATCTTTTGTTCGTTGCACTTCCGGTATGATAGACCGAGTAAGTCGGGAATTTCCTCCCTTTTTATTCTATCATCCCCACATAGAGAAGCCAGCATATTGACTTGTTCTACTGTGGCTGTGCATCGTCCATTTTCGTTTTCGGCAATAGTCTTTTCGACAAATTCATCAAGACCGATATCTCTCGCTTTCCGGTACAACTTTTTCAGATACTTTCTGCAAAGCTGCTGTAGTTTGTTATGGCAACTCATAATAGTTTCTTTATAATATCTCCATTATATGATTCTTTAGTTAATTCTATAAATTCATATATTGTAAATGAATCTTTTTCAATATCTATACCTTTATTGATACAGAATGACAACCTTCCTTGCTCGCACGAACCGGTTAGCACATGATGCCAATAAAATAATTCTTTAGCCGATACCTTTTTAGTAAAGTCTGGAAAATGCTTTTTAAAAGCTTCTATCCTTTCCTCCTCGGTTGAATCGTCATACAATTTTTCTTGAAGCGAAGCAAACGCATCGTGCAATGTTTCTCCATGAGCGAATTTCCCATTCTCTTTTGCAACAAATGTTTTAGTCAATGTAAAGTCATCGTTCAGTATATATCCTTTAGCTACATTGTCATGAATATGCTTGATAATTGTAGGAATATCATCAATGATATATACTTTGTCGCCATTGAATGTTTTAATTCCATCGCCATAGCCATAGCCATAGCCAGAGCCAGAGCCAGAGCCAGAGCCATAGCCATCGCCAGAGCCATCGCCAGAGCCATCGCCATAGCCATCGCCATAGCCAGAGCCATAGCCATCGCCATAGCCAGAGCCAGAGCCAGAGCCATAGCCATCGCCAGAGCCAGAGCCAGAGCCATAGCCAGAGCCAGAGCCAGAGCCAGAGCCAGAGCCAGAGCCAGAGCCAGAGCTAAGAAATAGCTTTATCTGTTCTTCCATACGTCTACCTCCTCAATGGATTTGACTGCCTCTTCCGTACAAGGAATAATCTCGATTACTCCAAGTATTGTGATAGTGGGTACGACTAAGGTAAACCTACATTCGCTTGGTCTTTTTGTCCCTTCGACCGCAAGCTGTGAAATGGATGCAGCTCCGTACCAGCACCACAATCTGCGGCAGTCTGTCAATACAACTTCACTGCCATTCTTTTCTTTCAGTGTTCCGAAGAATACTCCTGCTCTGTCTGCTCTAATAATTACTTTTTTACCAATAAAATTGCTCATATCATTATAATTGGGTTTTATAAAGCCCGCCCAAGGCTATAGTACATATTATTTGTGGGGCAGCAACCTAATGCTGTCCCGATTTAATGTTTCTAAAGAATTGCTGAATACCTAAGAATAGGATAACGAGAATGACTGCTATGTTAGTGTAGCAGATAGTCAGAAACGCAGAGTTCGATGTGAATATTGTATCTAAATACTCACGTTGTATTAATACTGCAAATATGTAAAGTACGCCTAATAAGTATTTCCAACAGAAATGTAATGAAATAGCTAATAATAAAAGTAGTATCGCAGCTATTAAAGTAATCTTAACGTATAAAGTTATAGAGAACGATATTGGAGTAAATAAATAAGCATATCCGTCCATCCCCTCAAAGAAGTCATTATTGTAATATGCTATTAACTTTTCTGAATAGTCAATCAAAAGCAATAGACATAATACATAAACAACATATTTAGTAAGCACAATAAGTAGCTTTCTAAATAATGGAGATAATGACCATATGTATTTATTTAGAGTATTCATTTCTTAACTTCAACTTTGATTGTATCGGCTTTAACCGTATCTTTCTTAGTAGTCTTAATCCTAAACCTAATATCACCTACATTAGTATCATGGTATCTTGGATGAGGATGAAGTTTTGGGTCTACTACTATCGGCATCTTTCTCTTCGTAGTGTCAGACGGAATACTATCGTTCTTCGTCTTCACATTCACTTTTATCTTCACCATCTTCTACTTTTATTAAGTGACCTTTTTTATTTCCATAGGCAAAGTGACGGGCTTCGACCTTATTATTAGCTATCATATAATAGACAGCCGAAGTAGTCTTGCCAATTCTCCTTGCGTATTCTTTTACACTTATCCACCTCTCCATAATGGTTCTTACTTTTGTCCCGTACTACCATATCCGTTAGCACCTCTGTCGGTATCAGAAAGCTCTTCCACTTCTTCCCATTCGATTGGCAAGGTAATACCTATCTTAGCTTGGATTATTCTATCTCCTACCTCGTACTTTGGCATATCTGTTAACAAATGATAGAACACGGCTGATAAGCCCCCCCTAAATAGTTCATCCACAGTACCTTCGCAGTTACTAAGAACCATTCCCGTTTCCCAAACGCTGCTTCTTGGTCTAAGGTCAAGTGACAAATGAAAAGGACACTTGGATAAATCTATATCTGTGTTCAATCCCATGTCTATAGTAGAACCTTTCAATATAGTTTCCCAATCTCTTTCCATTTCTATCGCAATGCCTAATCCATACTTATAAACGTTAGGTGCAATTTCCTCGCATGAAGTAGCGTATAAGTCCCAGCAAAAGTCAGATGGGTATTTCTTGAATGGTGAAGGAACTGATTTATCCAGCTTCTTAAATTTTATCTTCATTGTAAAATTGGTTTTGATTACAGTGACAAAAGTAGCTGAAATTTTGGAAAGTTCCAAAAAATAGGACTCAGAATTGTGTTAAAAGAAAGAGAGAAAGCACGATTGTTACTCCCTCCCTTTCGACTTAAAATAAACGAGATTATAAACTACAAGTTCACAATATCCACATAGTTAGATTCAACAACTTGTCCAATTCTCCAATCAGCCATTGAAGCGGACATAGCTTCTTTGACAGTGTTTGTTGCCTCTTCTGTTGTATCAGCTTCAACAATCAACATGCAAGGTGTCTTCTTCTCGTCGCCCTCGTCGTTTAGAGTAATGTAGTTGAGCTTCACTTTAAAGAGCTTTTTGTCCTCCTTGTCCTTATCTCCCAAAAATTCTTGGAAGTTTGTTCGTCCAACCGCAAGAACTGAGAACTCTTCTGCTTGGTAGATAGACAGTTCTTCATTCATCAGCTTTTCGCATTCTGTGCAACTCATAGCGTTTACAAGATACTTTTCTGTTACTCTCTTTTGCTTGCCTCTTTCGTTGATTTTCACGTAAGAAACTTTTGCTTCCATTAATTGTACTAACATGATTAATTCTTTTAATTGATTAAAAACTAAAGTTATTTATTCCTACCCACCCGACTACTCTGAATCGGCAGATAGTGCTTATTATTTTGCTACTATATTCCGGTGAATACATGAACCAATTACCTAATAGATATTCCCCGTGAAAAATCATATTATTTTCGCAGAGGAATAGAACTTCTTCGCCTTCTTTCGGTAAATACTGCTCTATTTTCGTAAATTCGATTTTATTTTCCACAACTAACTTGGATAAAAGGTATAACAATTCTGAAAGTTCAGTTTTACCAAATCTATGCTTCTCTCCTTGTGCCAATTAGGAACATAATTGCAGATGGCGAACTCTTTTTCTTTCTTTTCATATATATCTTCTAAGAATTGCTTAGTAGTCATTCTGTAGAAATCACAGTTAGGTGCTTTAAATACTTCTTTGCCATCTATTTCTTCTGGATTGACAGCAATAAATTTTGCATGGTCTTGAAATAAATAGCATTGTGGATTATAGGCACAACCAAAATCATAGACAGTATATTCTTTAGGTATGATTTTTGATAGATAGTAATATGTTTCCATAAAGCCTATAAAATCTGTTCCTATAGCACAATACTCCTGCTTGAAAACCCTATCTTTTTCTTCCTTTGGAATAAGAGATAGTACATAGTTTGTAATTTCTTGTTCGTTCATATCAAAAAGGTAATTCCGGCAATTCGCTACCAAACGGTAATTGATTGCTCATATTATCATATATGTCTTGTAAATCAGAAACATCAGATTCGGGTGTCGGTTCAAATGTCAATTGTGCTGGTTGCTCCTGCCAGCCATAGACGATGTTCTCCGATATTTCGTTTTTTAGTCTACGGGATTCGACCTCATAGTACATGCCTACCAATAAGTCTATCACTCCCATGCTTCGGTTCTTGCAGACCTCAATTACAGAGTTATACTTTAGATATGGCAGAACTTTGTCCTTGCCGAAGAACTCCCCTGCCCTCTGTTCAAAGTCTTTTCCTATTCGATGTATAATGATAACTGAATCCGCAAGGTTCGTCAAGTCTGCTGTACCGGATATACTTTCTTTCCGTAAGAAACCACCTTCTTTTCTTGGGTGACAGACAAGGATAACATGTATGTTCTTTGCTTTGGCGTATTCCTTCAAATCATTTATAAACCTTGTCTGCTGTGTGTACTTATCTCCATCATAGCTATCAATCTGCAATGCCATCAAGTTATCAAGTACAATAAGTTGTGTCCCTTCATTCTCCACAAGTGTTTTAATATCTGCAAACAGTTGTTGCCATTTGCTTCCATAGTTGTTATTATAGAGAAATAGCTTACCTTCCAGCCATTTGTTGATTTGGTTAGCTATATTCTTTGGAGCATAGTAGTAGTTTTCATACCCCTCTTTTTTGCATACATAATTTTTACCAGCAGATATTTGGTCTATCCAGCTTTGAAAGCGAAAGTCCTGCAATTCTCCCGACCAAATCCCGACCTTGTAACCACGTTGTACAGCATTCAGAACAACACAATCTATCCAAGAGGTCTTGCCCGACCCACTGAGACCAGACAATACAGTTACATCTCCCATCAATAGTCCGATGATTTTTTTGTCAAGTTCTTTATATCCCGTAGGAATAGCTACCAACTTACTCATATCCACATACTGTACATCAGTCATGGCCAGCCACTTCTTTCCCTTAGTAGAATCCTCCTTCTTTGGTACAAAAGGTTCTTTCTTTTGTTGAGAATAGTATTGCATCTTATGTTCATGCCTTTGGTATTCCTTGTGGTCGTAAGCATCTGGTTCAAATTTTAACCGAAAGTCTTTCCATGTATATTGAGAACAACTTGAATGCAGACATTTAAAGCCAAGCCCTCCATTAGACATCTCAAAGATTGCTGAATCCGGAGCGCGGTGTGAACTATTGAATGGGCATTCGTCAAGTATGTACTTTGTAAATGATGATGTCCTTACAATGTTTCTCACTGCAATGTGGTGTTTGTTCAGAAATGCTTCTAAGTCAAACTTCTCATTGCTGTAGTAATTGCTTTTGCTCGGTTGTTCCGGTTTCGGGAGCATGGCAGCAACTTTGGCAAAGTATTCGTTTGGAGTTATTTTAATTTCATCTGGTATTCTTAGTATCTTACTTTCCCTTTGAGGACGCTTCTTGGTATTACTTCCCTTTCGACTAAATGTACCATAAAGTTTGCATACCCGGCTTGCATTATGTGTAGTACAATCTATTTCTACATTCGGATTAGAGAATAGCATATCAAGAACTTGCAGGAACTCTTTACAGATTGTAGTATTCTCATTGCTATTCTTCATGGCTATTTTGTACAGTAGATGGAAACCATTGCCGCTATCGCATACTACTGGTTTTTCAAAACCTTCATCCCGTAGGAACTTGAATACATTGTTGACTACTTCTTTCGCCATCTCCTTCTCTTCATCAGTTGAGTTTGTGTCTGATGGCTTCTTAGTATCTATGTCTATCAATATCCAATCTCTTCCAACAATGTCATTGTCAGAAGTAGTTGACTTTGGTTTGGTAACAATCCTATCATGCTGCTCTCTGTCATAACATGCTGGATTGATGGCATTCAATGTGAAGTAGATGTTACAGTTGTCATACTTCCTAATTTCGTTGAGCAGGGTGTTTACATCAGTAAAGTAGCCGGAATAAGTTCGTTTATAAGCATTGTCTACTATACGAACTTCGACCAATTCTTCACCCGATTTAAAGGTGTCATACCATTGTCTAATAGTTATTTCATTCATGGTAGTTCCTCCCTTAGTTTATCCAATAGTTCTTGTGCGCAGGCTTTTGCATAATCAATACTATCAGTACAAATATCGCTTGCTACGAATGTTTTTATCGTAATCCATCCGCACCACCAAGTATTCATTTGTACATCAAAGATATTCTTATAAATGCCATAGTTTTCAATTCTATATTTTCTCATGCTGTTATTGTTTAAAGTGTTCAATCAGTTCGTCCACGGAGGCTTTATGCCACTTATCAAATAGTATTTCCGGTTTGTCTTGGTAGTGCATTCCTACTTTCAGATATTGGCATAAGAACCAATCTTCCCCATCCGTGAACCATTGGCTATCGTCTGTATCATATCTCAATGCAGCAATGGCAAGAAACAAGAACTCATTAGCTCCACAATCGACCCTTCCTTTCTTGGTGACAGTATCTACATTATATATCACCCCATATAAATTCCCATAGAATGTAATGATTGCTCTTCCTTCTTCAATACTTTTATGACTTCCCTTGCCATCATAATTATGTGCATCTAAAGTTGTATCACCAGAATTAAGTAGTTTATATCTCAACTCTTCCAGCTTCTTTCTAAGCTCTGGCGTATTCTTTCGTATAAAGCACGGTGTTGTAAATCCCATAGTTATTCTCCTTTCAGTTTCTTTATTAGTGCGTCAGCAAGTTCTACAGACCATGATACTACATCTGGATATAGTATGCCGCACTCAGTTATACCCTTTTTATGCTGTAGTTTAACAAACTCTGTAGAATAATCTTTCGCCAGTTCGTAGCGTCGCTTTTCCCAATCAATGGCTGAATTTCCAAGATTTAAAAAATCAAGTTCACACTCTCTGAAAACCTTATTATCACATACATATAGGTTATCTCCGTTATATAGCGCATTGATATTTATTCTCGGAATTACATCTATTAAAACTCCGGTTTCTTTTATTCTTGCTTTCATACCTTATTGTATTTTTCGTCACATTCTTCACAATGTAGTTTATAGGCGTATGCCAATGCTTTTAGGGTAATGGGTTCAATGGTGAAATCGTACTGATTATCTCCATATACGATAGATACAGCTAAATCCCTATCTACAAAATTAATGTATGCTATTGCATCATTATCTCCTCTTATTTGAATCGTTTGGGTTTCCATATCAATATTCCTTTTTAAGTTTTAGATATAACATTACTCTATCCCATAAAACTAAATAGCTATCCCAATAATCCCCAAAGTTGAAATAGTACCAACTCATTTGTATATACCATATTGGCAGATAGACTATGAATATAGCGAGCCATAAAGGAATTAACAGAAATCGAAGTATTAGTCTTATTTTACTCATATATCAATAATTTTTAGAAGTTACACCTAAACATAACACTTTGTCTGACACTCCGATATCATCAAATTCTAAAGTAAGATATTCAGTGTCGTAAGGATAAGGGTATCTACATCCCTTCAATTCTTCGTCAGACAGTTTGCGCCTAACTCGCATTTCGATTTCATAATCATCGGAAAGATTATCAATGATTTTTCTAAGTTGTCCTACTTTCTTTAATTCCATATCAATCCCCTTTCTCTTTTATTCGTTGTTTTCTATAACAAGCCAATCATCTACTGCCATGAGTTCTGGGTCTTCTCCAAACCTAATAATATCATTTTTATCTGCCAAATAACCCAAAGGGCATGTTGAAGCAAGGCATTTTCCTTGGAATTTAATTCCAAAAGCTTCACAATGCTTATCCAAAATAAATCTTGCCTTTTTCAAAAACTTCTTGGCAAGCCTACGGTTGCATTTTATGTTTCTTTTAGTAAGTCTTATTGCCACAATTCTATAAGCTTTATACCAGTCAATTATATCTCCGTTATAAATATATTCTCCATCGTCACAATCCTTATGATTGCATCCATAACCACCATTTACTGATGTATCAGATGTAAAAAAGCCGCAACGTGAACATAGATTATCAATGTGAATTAGTTCTTCCATAAAATTTCTATTTTAATCGTTGTAACACATCTTTGTTCGCTTCGAGGATTTGGTCGAAGGATGGGATAAACATCCAGAAAAGAACGCTCCCATCATATGCTATTAAACTTTTATTCGTATAAAACTTACCTCCACAGTAAAACAAAATTCGATATTTATAGTACTTACCTGCCACAAGCACCCAACACGAATATTCCGGTAAACGTTCTTCCACGCTTATCCACGGCGACTGCTTTGACAGCCATTCGACACCGGACTTAAAATCAACAACGCAGTACGGTTCACAATGATGTTGCCTATTTCTTTGGTCATTGGAATATTCCCTTGCTGCTTCTTCTACTGTCTGTTTCATAACTTATTCGGATTTGTTTTACAATAATGTTGATTCTCATTCATTTTTAAAATATCGTTCAAATGTTCGTCTAAAAGCAGATGCTTATTACTAAAATTACCCGACATTATACGAGGCTCAATATTTTCATCTCTCATAAATTTCTGTATTTCGTATATATGAAAAAGCAAACCTTCACAATCTACTGCGTAGTATTCAATACCATCGTCATTGTTGGCAGATACTTCATAACCAATCCATCCACCGTTACCCATATAAGTATTTATCTCAATATTACGGCAAAAGCCATAACTGATAAGTAATAGCCTTAGTACATCTTTCCCACTCATACACATTTCGATTTATCAATTTGTCCTATACGCTGTCTTTCAAATCCCTCTATCTGAGCGTCAGTAAGGTTATTCAGCCATTCATCAGCATACTTTCTGTACTTGGCATGATTGCATTTATAAAATTCCAATCTAAGCCATTCAATAGTTATGTTCTTTTGTTCCATAATCATCTGGTTATAGTGGTTCTTTTATTAAATAAAGCCATAAGTATCAATGCAAAGGCGACTTTCAATAACCGCTTTTTACCAACAATTACAATATTGTCTTTAGTTATTCCGCTATCAGTCGTTATGCTGTACCATTTCCTATATGGTGGTAAGCACCTATAAATATGAATTTTAGAAAATATATATTTCATAATCATTAAATAAATGGTTCATCACTAAGATTAATTACTCCCTTGTCTGTAAACTCGTAGCCAATATATGTAGCAAAACTTCCATTTAAAACATACCAGTCTGTTTGGTTATCATCATCACTGTGTGCGAAAAGTAGGTCATTTGTTACATTTTTATCTCTCTTTAAGCCCACGAAATAGTTGTTATTGTAGAAACTAATTTCGGGGATATGCTTGAATGTGCTTGTATCTATACCATCGTAGATACCGTATTTCTTTTTAAATTTCTCGTCCATAATTATTCAATTCTATAAGTTTCTAACATACATTGTTCACATTGATGAAAAAAATCATTTTCTTTCAACTTTAAAGCAATTTCATAAGCTATATCATATGCCAGTTCGTCTAAATCCTCGTCCAAGTAATATGTCTCGTCTTGCAGGCAGGCAAAATCTTCATCTTGTTCAATTTGTTTTTTGAAGTAATCAAATCCCACTTTTTCATCTTCAAAGAAATCAGTCCATATCCAACTATCTTTGCTAATGTTGTCAAATTGACGTTTGAGGGATTGATATGCTAATTTTAAAAGTTCTTCATTCATAGTTATTCCCTCTTATTTAAATAAATCAAGTTGTGTATGTTTTTGAACTTTCCCAAGTATGAAGTCGCAAATGAAATTCCTTGCGTAGTCCGGTGATATAAGAGAACGTTCTTCCGAACATATACCGGCACTCTTACCTTTCTTGCAATTCTGAACTATTTTAGTCTCTTTTGGTTTCTGATAGCTTCGCCCGTTTGTAGGTTCGCAATTAAAGAACCAATATGCGGTCGGCTTTTTGAAGTAGTCACCTCGTAGCAGCCTGTTGTTATCAATAATGGTAGGTTTTACATAGAAATTTTGAGTGAATAAGATGAAGTTAGGTTGTGTTGCTGGATTCTCCAATACGATTCTTAATCCAATTCTTTCACACACAAAGAACATCTTATACAATACCGTATAAAAGTAGTTCCTAATATCTATCATTTGAAGTATGATTTGATGTTTCTCTGATAATGTCTTGTTTTTGATGTTTAAACTATCATTAGAGAAATACATCATCTTTGAGTTCTCAAAGTAAATGCAAGGAAAGAATGCAATAATCAAATCATCTTTTGTTATATTGTCGAACACGCTATCCATTCCATCATACGCATTCTCAATCTCTTTAAACAAATCAATCTGAAAGTCTGTCTTTCCGAATGAATTTTGTATATCATAATCGAAAGATTCATATCCAAGTTTTCTAAACTCGTCACGGAATGTTGCGCTTTGTTCAAAGAAGCAATGTACTTTCCCTTTTATTTCCATATCATTTATCTTTTATATTTACCTCTATTGATATTTTATCAACTATTTCTTTCTTAAGAATATCTCTACATATAGGTGCTATAAAACCATAACCTCCATGTGTTTTACGGTTCTTGTTTCTCTTCCTGCGTTTCGCAATCTGCTTGTTTGTGCACCTATCATCTTTTGGGCGATATTTTCTCATTTTGGGTGCATCACACGGTTCTAAAGGAGAAATATCACTATATGGATTATAAATTTCATAATAGGTATTATCGTTCCAAGAAATTTCGTCCTGCATATTTTACCCCTCTTTCTTTTTAAGACTTATATCAATTGACAACCTATCGGCAATTTCTTCCTTAATTATCTCCCTGCACAAATTCCTTATCATAGAGTAATCACCATGTCTTTGTATCTCGTTGGAAACCATACAACGAACCCACCTCTCTATATCAACGTCGTTTCCATATGTGTTTTGAAAGATACGTTTAACCTCCTCTTTCACAATTGGAACCATAATTTCCTTTATATCCTCTTTAGTCAACTTTAGTTCGTTGTGGATATAATTCTTCACTTCTCTGTATCTATATTTACCCATAATCAACCTCCATTATTCATAAATCTATTCATCCAGTCTATAGCCTCTTCTATTGATTCAACGTATCTGTATTCTCTTGTTACACAACGTTGCATATATTCAAAACATATTCTTCCGTAATCGTCAAAATAGATGTTATACGCTCCGTAGTCATTTGCTCCAGTACATGGAATCCCAATCTCCAAAGCTTTTTGAACGTCTTCTGCATTGCAAGACATATAAGCATGAACTACATCACTACAATATACTCCTTCTAATCCTCTTAATTCTACTATTCGTTCCATATCATTACTTGTTTGTTTCTAAATGTCCGTTTTCAATCACCCAACACAACATCTGATAGGCTGCATTCATAATATCCGGACTATACTTCGTGCTTAGAATAGTACGGGTGTAAGAATCCATGTACACGAAATACCACAAGTCAGCAGGAGGATATATATGCAGCATACATATATTGATAGAAGGCGGTAACTTCTGTATGATATCTTGCAAAGTATAAGTAGGAAAGCAGCCAATTAAATTCCCAAGTTTTAGATAGCATCGTCCATAATTATACTTCATATCTTCTGATATATTTGGGTAGCATTCATCATGCCAACACATACTTGCATCGCTTGCATCTAATCCAAGCTCCTGCAAGTGCTTCATCTGCTCAATTGATAATACTTGTTTTGATTTCATAATTCGTAAGATAAAATTACAACCGTTAATGCAATGAAAATGATTACTACTATCAAGGCGATAGATAGACATCCCTTTTCGTATTCTTCATCTTCCGATGGTGTGTTTTCGTTATACCAATCTAATGGATGTTTTAATTTCATTTCTCACTCCTTTCTTTCTCCTTTTTAGCTTTATCACAAGACAACTTCTTCATTACATACGGACAATCGCAATTCCCGTATCTTTCGTTATACCAACAACAATAGTCACACTGGTGCATTATTTACCCTCCTCCACTTTTTCAAAGTAAACATAGTTTTTATCTTTTCTTTCATAAGCAGCGCATTTAGGACCGCCACATGTTACATTACCCTCTTTAAAAAAGAAACACTTTCTACATTCTCCCCAAGGCGACATTTTTCTAACCTTCAATTTGATACCATTATACTCAAAAACTTCTCCAATTTTTATTTCTTGTATCATAATCATATAAGTTTTAAACTTTCTCTAATTCCTGTTTCCAGTGCTTCCTCGTAGGTATTAAATTGATTGGTGAAGCAATTTTGGATGATATGTTTATGTTTATTGCTGCCAACGATATATATATCCCAATAATAAAATTCTACTTCGGTTTTAACGACTTCTCCTATCTTATTATAACTCTCTACTACTTTAGGAGTAGAGAGTACATGTAGGTTCTTGGTTTCACGCAGCCACTTTTGGGCAATGGATTGAGTTGGAGCAGAGATAGAGTAAACGTCTGTATTATAATTCTGGGCATCGTAGCTTTCATCTATCTCATACTCAGGACCACTACCTCCTTTATACACCAATTCATAAAAGCTACTAACATCTTCTTTAAATCCTGCCGCCTTTAGTAGCTTCGCTGTCTCTAATGTTACAAATTCTTCTGTCATAGCTGTATAAATAGTCTAATTGTTAGAACAATGGTCGTAATGATAAAGATTAATGCGAAATATTTCCATATTTTTACAGTAGCCTCTAAACCGTGCTTCCGTTTGTCAAACTCACTTAAGGCATAATTCAAAGCCTCGTCTTTCAATCCCTTAAGCTTATCATTCAAAGCCTCGGTTATATCGTCTGCGATAGTATGCTTCACCCTTTCTGACACGGATTCCGGATAACCCCTCTCTTCATAATTCAATTCATTCAACAAATCATAATGAAATATATAAGGTATTCCATTCACTTCGTAGGAAAGTTTGATACCGCTATCTTTCACGTATTCCAAAAACGCTTTTCCACCATTGCTTCTATTTCGCTGTCTATCATTTCAGCCTTTTTCTTTATCCGGTAAAACTCCTTTTCGTCTACAATGAGTATCTGGTTTTCCGGCTTCATTACATGTATATCCATTACTTGTTAACCCTCCATTCGTATTCTTCCAGCCATTGGCGATAGTATTTTGCCTTCTTTGCATCTGCCATATTCTTTATCTCGGAATAGCAATCGTAAAAGAATAATTTACTTATAAAATCACGGTTGTAATGTAATGCACTACTACCATCTTCACCACTCAAAAAGGCATACCTGTTTTCCCATCCCGGGTCACGACCTATGTATTTATAGGTGTAAAGTTCTCCATTCTCAGTTATTTGTGCAAGCTTGTCCCCAAACTGCAACTTATCAAATTCTGCTTTCTGTATCATAACTTTGCTGGTTTATTGGTGAATACTATGTCTTTATCAAATTTGGCACATTGCACATAATCTCTTCCGCTTATTGCCATATATGGAACTTCTTTCTTTGGTTCGTAATGGGCAAAATGTTCTGGAAACCATTTTGAATCAATCCTATCTCGCATCATAACCAATTCTCCGATTTCAAACTGCGGTTCGGGCTTTGGTTCGTTGTAAATTCCCCAATCGGTAGCAAGGATATTAGATACATATTCAGCTATTATATTTTCACCATTACTATTTTCAATTATTGTAAAAGAATTGAAAGCCATAACTCTATATAATCCATCTTCCCAATCTTCCCTTCTCACTTTATACCCTTGCTTCATCGCTTCAAGAGCTTCACTGAATGTCATATTTTCTGTTTTCATAACTTTATGTTTTAGTAATTATATCAATCCAATTCTTTTTAGTCTTTTCCTAAAATTTTTCTCATTTAAGGCTTGTTCATAATAGCAATCCGGTTCAATGACTGTTTTAGAAGTGGTTACTGGTTTCATATTCAACCCTACAGATACTTCCTTAACAATTTCAGCCCTCTTTATTTCTTTCGTTTTTTGATTGAAAGAAAATAATGTATGACCCGGAACACATCTAACTTTATTCTTTAGTTTATATTCCGCTTTCTGTTTCTGTAGATATTCTATCTGTTCCTTAGATAGATTATCCTTCAATATAATAGGAGCTATATCCATATCTCTACTTTTATGTTAAATGCAATTTTCCATATAGGTGTTCTTCTCAATCATACCGTTTTCCAATTCTTCTACCAAATCAAAAAATATTTTGGCAGGACAAACATGCGCTTCTATCATTACACATATTCCATCACCGGGATAATATTCACACGAAACATCATTGTTCCAATCTATATGCTTTTGTGCTTCTTTGGCTACATTATCACAAGCAATCATATACTCTATATATTTATTAGATGCTTTTCTGATTTTATCAAATATATTACCCTTCATTTTCTGCTTCCTCTATTTATCGTTAAAATATTTTTGGTTCTTCATCGTATGGAGATTTTACTTCAATTTCAGTTGTTACTGTAACCTTATCCATGTTGTACCCGTTTGAACCAATTAGAAACTCACCGTTTTCTATAAATTCCACCCTTGTAATATGAGATTTATAGCCTCCGGTGGATATCTTTACATCTCTATCTAAATCTGGTGCAGTAAGCAATAAATGCGCTAAATCTCGTATTGTCATTTCTCACCTCCTTTCAAATATCCATTTTCTACACACCAACATAGCATTTGGTAGGCAGCTTTGATAAAGCTATCATCTGATGTTGTAGTAAACCAACTTCCGTCACCTTCATTATTCAGGTAATCTACTACCCACAACTCGTCATAATAATATAGGTTAAGATAATATGTTCCTTCATTCAGATTAGGTTGGATGCTGCGTGGAAGCATTTCGATAATATCCTGCAATGTAAAAGTATATAACATTTCTTCCTCTGGTAGTATAGGTCTTAGCGAATAAGCAAATTCCAGATGATAATACTTATCACATAATTCTATTGGTATTTCGGGAGAACCTTTCATTTCTCTATATGGCAACCAAACCATGCTTCCTTTGCTTATATCAACACCTAATTCTTTTAGGTGCTGCATTTGCTTGATATTTAGAACTTGATTTTTCATTTTGTTTCCTCTATTTCTATGTTAGTCACTTTGCCACGGCTGATGAAACGTATTCTATTATTTGTACTTAATCCAAAAATATTACACAAACAGTCCTCCTTTAAGCATTTGCGGCAAGTGTAAAACAAAGAGCATTTATCGCAATAGCAAATAATTGTTCTAAGATTTATTGCCTCATGTAGCACTCCGTCAATTATTATTCCGTTCTTTACTTCCATATCTAACAATTTTATTTTTCTTGCAAAACCTTATTGAATATCTCACCGCCTTCCGTATGTCTTCGTACTCATTTATGCTATATACGTTATATGTACGGAGCTTTTGCATAATCATTTCTTCCATAAAAGGAAGTATCTCTTTCTCAAACATTCTTCCACTCTTTACTTCCATATCATTCTACTAATTCAAAATGAACATTTACATTGTCTAATCTCTCATTTTCAGAACAAAATCCAAAGTTTTCTTGTTTCCATCCTAATGCTTCATAATCTTTAGCACTAATCGGTCTAAAATAGCAAGCATCACATGAAACTTTTTCATCACGTACAACTTTGACTTGATTATACCCGACTTGAATAATATCTCCAATATTTAACTCCCTACGCTTCATAATATTCTTCATTTAATGTTATATCACTTGTATTTTTCGATTTTCTCGTCCAACTCCTGCAATCTCTTGGCTATGTAGGAAGAATTGGAATTTTCGCTCCTATAAGGGCTTTTATCCGATAAGAAAAAGTCTTTCTGTTTGTCAGATAAAGAATAGAATCCGTCCCAGCTATGGCATATGGCTTCGTTGACAATGGCATTGGCAAGAATCGGATTGCCATCGGAATACTTTTCCAACTTGGAATACATCATCTTTGCGCCTCGTTCCGTCTTGTACTGCTTCTTTATTTCGTCCTTGTAGTCAAGCCAGATGTTCCAAGCATCTTTCAGTTCCTCACTGACATAGGACAAGTCGGCACGGACATCAAATAATTTACTTGTTGTCGAAGCACGTTTCTTACCTTTCAATATAGCGATGGCTTTCTTTGTATCTTCTTCGGAGATACCCAACAAGGCATTGGTCTGAATAAACTTGTCCTTATGTTTAAGAAGCATGTCCGAATCATCATCAAGAATAACATAACTTTCAATTTCTTCGTGCTCAAAACAGTAACGTTGTATTTCGCAACCGCGAGGAAGTGTAAAATGAGTATCTCTATTTCCATGTTTGAAGCAATACATTCTGTCAGTACATCCGACAATAAGTTCGGGATATAAAAAAGGCTGGTGTCCTGCTTCTCTCTCCAAGTCAACCAAATTCTCTATGGTCTGTTTCAAGTTATGTCCCCTCCAAGAAGAAGTAATCACTATCTTAGCATCCGTAGCATCACATATCCTCTTTATCAATTCCATTTTTTCTGGGTCAAGTTGCCATTGGCAACGATGGGTAGAAACAACTCCATCAATGTCTAAGAAAATAATCTTCATGGTACTTATATTTTAAAGTTTAATAATGCCTTCCGCTTTCATCCGAATATCTAATATTTTTTCGTCTTTAGCTTCATCATTACTTATTCTAATAGTTTTAATTCCAATCGTTTTAAAGTCCTTATCCCTAAACGAATCTTTTTCATTCTGTTTTGATGATGAATGATATATACCATCAATCTCTAAAGCAATTCTTAATGTAGGAATAAAGAAATCCAAGAAGTAAATCTTTCGATTGATAACAAAAGGTGCTTGGTGGATAAAATTAATACCTTTTTTAATCAGATAATTTCCCACAAAGTGTTCATACTTATTTGCTTTGTTTTGTAAATCATATCTATGGACTTCAATCCAATCCTTCGTACTATCCGACATACTGGAAAACTTAGCAATGATTGCATAGTCTTTGATATAACTTTTTGCATTATAAAGTCCTAATGGAGTTTGAACAATAAGTTTCTTCTTAGTCGTTCCTTTGTTCCATTTCTTGTTTTTAGGCTTCTTTTTCATAATATTTCAATTACTAATATAGTTTACCTTTTATATCCTTCATACCATTTATCTAAAGATTTAAAAGATAAATAATAAAAAGAATATTTTCGGCTTACTTTAACGCCTACATGCACTAACAACACTCCCGTACCCTCCACCTACTTATGTAGGATTTATATTTTCGTTCTATGTAATCTACTTCGTTATTTTAAAGGCATGAAGTCGATAGTTGTCTGGCAAGGCATTGCTATCATTATCCAGTAGTTACATAGTTTGTTAGTACAATATCCCATTTTCAATGTTAAAGCATCGTATGCGAGGTGTGGAGATAAGAAACCTTCTGCCGTTTAGCATAATAAAGCAAAAAGCACCGAGAAAACTCCCAGTGCTTTTAGATTTGCTATACACTGGCAGGCTGCACGATTGCAGGTAAGATGTGCCAATGTAAGCTATATGTTGAAATTCTATTGAATCCTAATATCGTTTATCACCGAGCATCTTACCTCCCGATTGCAATGCAAAGAACGCTGTTATTTTTGAAAGTTCCAAAAAACAAGTCAAACTATTAACAATTATTAATCATCTATCTCAAATAGGTTCTTCTTTATCTGCCAATACTCTTTGACTTCCGGCACGCTGATAACTCCCTTGTTGCTATTAATGTCGTACACTTGAAAGTACAGAATTGTCTTCTTGCTTTTGTTGGCATATACTTGCACGAAAAGTCCAGTAAACAACTCAAACTCACCTTGCATGAATTGTTCCGCTTTGAATGTGCCTTGTATCTTATGTCCGTCTTGGATTATAGTACAAGTCATATCCCGGTTGAACTTCATTCTAACCAAGTTTGGCGGTGTACTTACATTGTCGTTGTGGTCTTGTACATACTGTACAGTCCATGTACCATACAAATAGTTAAGCTGGCTCTTCCAATCTGTTTGCGCCTGCATACTTGCCATCAGTGAAAGCAAGCCAATCAATGTCATTACTAACTTCTTCATTGTTTTATCAGTTTTTCGATTATTGTTCTTAGTTCCTTCTCCCAATCCTTGTTCCCGTGCATAGGATAACTTAGCTGATGCCAATTATGGTAGTCAAATAGCTTCATCCGGCATGGGTAGTAATCAAACAGCTTCTTCTCATTGTGGAATACTCTGATATGCTTTCCCTCATACTCTCCGATATTACTCGATTTAAGTTTATAGGCTGCCAAAATTTCGTTGAACTTCTCCATTGGAGTAAATATACTCTTCGCCATAATTCAGTCCTCCTTTTCGGGAGTATAACCTCCCATGAGTCTATAGTTAGGTATCAGCTTGTCGATGCTCTTAATCTCAAATCGTGTATAAGTCACACAATTCGGATATATCTTACAAAGTCCGTTGATTATATACTTGTCATTGAAGTACATTTCAAGCTTCATGTGTACCTCGGATGCGGAATATTGCCTTTTGTCAATAAAGAATATCCCGTCTATTTCACTTGAAAATCCTCTGTTTGTAACTCTGAACAAGTCGCGAAGTTCTTGTATCACGTCTTGTATGCTAATCGGTTGTTTTTCCATTTTCAAATCAAATATTTATTATTGCTACTGTTAATGCTATGAAGATTATTGCTATTATTGCAGCACTTGTCAAGCATCCTTTTTCGTATTCATCCTCATTTTGAGGAGTATTTTCATTATACCAATCCAATATATGTTTCATACCTCAACTTTTACATAGTTATTCTCCTTTCAGCTTTTTAACCAATACATCAGCCATACTTACGCTCATGTCAGCTATGGCTATTATTGATTTGTTCTCATATTGTGGATTATTTAAAAGTGTTTGCATTGTTGCTATTGCAGCATTTATCCTAACCTCTTCCCAATCCCGTTCTTTTGCTTCTTCCTTCACTTCATCAAGAAGAATAAGTTCACCACCTAAGAAGGACTGACTGCCATCCTCTGTTACGTAAATGTTGGTATATTCCTCAGCCTTTATTACGTCAATTGTTTCTTTGGTTGCTATTAATATTGCTTTCATAACTGTATGTATTGTGGTAGCCCAATGGCTACCGAATTAAACTTTAAATATGCCTATTGCTTTCGCCACGGCAATAACCTCCTTTTTCGTTTTAACTGTTGTTGGCACAACTGAACCGTTTGCAGACTTAGAATAAATTTTGGTACGAACTAACTCATAATCATAGCCCATTACTTGTTTTTTACGGGCAAATCCTATGCAGCCATACCGTATATTCCATTCAGAGCCACCGCCAAAGGGTAAATAATTTCCCTTATTGTCCTGCCATGAGCTTCGTTTTCTTCTTGCATGGAAAAAGCGTGTACCCGACTGATTATACAGCAAAACTTCATACGCATTATTAATTACTCTGTTACTCAATTTTAAGCGTTCATCATTTAATCTTTGCTGAATGCTTTCTGGCAATTCATTAAACTTCATATTTTTTGCTTTTATTCGTTTGTCTTAAATTCACTGCCTGCTATTACTGTTTCATTTGACAAGTCAGCCCGTTCTATTACTGATACGATTTTAGAATCTCTATAGGAACGAAAATGACTTTTTACTACACGATACCTTAATTTGACCCTATCCCCAACTTTTGGTGCAGTTGTCATATTGAAAGCACCGCTTATCATTTCAAAACCATGCCATTTATTCAGATACGAAAAATTTTCATTTGCCGCCAGTTCTTCGGAATCTATTTTAAATTTCCAATTGGCAAACCTATTATATCGCTTCAGAATATCAACTATAGTACCTTCCCAATAATAATACTTGGGCTTTTCTCTAATAGCTTTCATACGCGCGATATTTGACCTTCTTTTTAGTTCTGCTTTAAGTTGCTCATTGGAGTAGTCGGAAAGCTCTAATTCGTCTTGTATGGAATGAATTACAACGTCTACTACAGCATCCTGCCTATTGGCAAATACAGAAAGAAGCTTTTCCTTTACTTCTTCCTTGCTCTCATTCACAACTTCATCAATCTGCATCTTTACTTTAAAGACGTTGCCCTTTTGTGTTATTAGGGCGATTTGAACTATTTTCATAGGTTGTTATATTCTTTATATTTAGAAATTGAATTGAACGTAGCTTGTACGCGGCTACTAATATACTGATAAAAATTAGCATTCGTAAAGTCAATGCCGATAAACAATTTGTTGTTGTTCCTATTGGCTTCCTGCATGAGTTCCTTTATTTCCGCTTTGTAATCTTTAGTAAGGACAAAACTTGTACGGTATTTAGTCCAGTTCAAAAAGAATAGTTCTTCATCCGTAGAGCTTTCATTCAGTATAGGTATTACTTTTCGTAGTATTCTACAAAAACAAGCAAATTCTTCACTTTCAATCGTAGCTTTATTTTTTGTAATAGCTCCTTTGAGAATAGCTTTTTCTTTTGTTTCATCTTTAATTTGATAATTACTATTAGCACGTCCAGATAGTATGCCTTTTGCCTTATTCACTGCTAAAGCTGCCTTTGTTCTTATAGATACTAATAAAGCTTCCCTTTCTGCCAAAGCGAAAAATAAGGTAAGGGTAAATTTGTCTGTATGTGGAATATCACAAAAATAAATATTTCCTTCTCCCATTTCGTCATATATCTGTAATGCTTCAACTGTATTTCTGAATCGGTCAGTCTTAGCTATTATCAATATTGCATTATTTTCTTTTGCAAAAGATATTGCCTTCCTTAATTCAGTGCATCCATTTAGGTCTTTACCCGTATATACTTCGCAAAAGTCAGCTATTAAAGTTCCGTTTTCTATTTGAACAAAATGATTTATTATATTTTTTTGTGATTCGAGTCCCAACCCGGTTTTCTTTTGATATATGGTAGAAACCCTTCTCCATGATACAAATTTTTTCATAATCAATCTTTTTTAAATTTCCGTATAAAGTTATTAGCTTGTTTATACTTCCCTTCACAACATTTTGAGATATTGCTTCTGCAAAAGCCAAGTTCATTTTGTATATCTGTTAAAGAATCCCATTCTTTAATATACTTACCATCAAGTGTATATTGTATAACTTTCTTTTTAATAGCATTATTTTTAGCAATAGCACTCCTATCATAACGTGAAGCATAGGTTTCTTTCGCCCTTTGCATGGCTGTACCATAGTTCATATTATATTCAGCTGTACACCATTCTAAATTATCTGCCCTATTATCTTTTTTATTTTCATTGATATGGTTAACTTGCTTATAGTTGTGAGGATTTGGTATAAAATTCTGAGCAACCAATCTATGAATATAGATAAGTTTAACTTTATTGTTAACATGTAGACCTACAAATAAATAATTTCCTTTGCTATCTAAAGAAGGAATTAATATTCTTCCTTTTTTAAAATAAGAAGTTTTAGGAGTTATGACAATTCTATCTTTGCTTCTAACACGCCCTAAATTACTTACTTGATAATATTGCTCAAACCCAATAATATCTTTCCATATCTCATTATTGCTATTATCCATCTTATTACTAACTGATTATTATTATTACAGACAAAGCTATTCCGGCTATAAGCCAACTGATAACATCACTACTATATTTAAAGTTAGGGCGTAGTATGATGGCAAATAAAGCCACAATATCCCACACCAATAGTAGAAGCATGAACTTTCCCATTATCTGCCTAATTTAATGAGTTCACCAGACAACAGACAGCCAATAAATCCGATAATTATTATTAATGCCATAGTTTTTAATATTTAGAAGTTATACAAATTGTTTTTCTATGTAAACACACCCTATTCCCTTGCTCTTGTTAAATTGGCTGTTTTTAAGGTCAATATTAGGCTTTATAAAGTCTTTTATGTTATCCACTAAAGAAATATATTTAGATGCGTTCGCCTCTATTGCAAGGGCTTTATACATTTCTTCGCACATAGCCATATACTTTTTAAATTCTCCTTTGTTGAAGCGGACAACTATTTTTCCGTGTGTTTCAATAAATTTGTCGTGCCCTACATAAAACTTTCTTTCATCATTGCAATGCACCAATTTATCACCTACGTATAAATACGTTCTTTGTCCCATGCTGTACTTACTATCTACTGATATGCTATTAAAGTAAACCGCTTGTTTCTTTGGAATGCCTACAGACACAATGTTTTCCAGAAGTTCCATGTTTGCTTTTGCCTTCTCAAAGTCTTCTTCAAAATTTTTATAAGTTTTCATACACTACTTTATTGTTATATTATATATATTATATATATTACCAAAACAGTTATAACTTTTTGTTATAATGGAAGCTTATGCTCTGATAATATATACGGGTGCTTTAAATTAGTAATACCATGATACAATATTTCGCGCTTTGTTTCTGCCTTATAAATAAACAGATTTCCGTTTCTCACTGCCTTCATTGTATCATTGATATTCAACCCTTGCAGGCTTATAAACTCTTTTAGTTCGGGCTTAAATTTCGTTATTAACTTCATGCTATTACCTAAAAACGTAGTTACACAAATTAGATAACCAACACATTAACTGAATAGCCATCATAAAAATGAACATTCCACACAAAGCGGCTGTAGCTATTACAATTCGTTGCCATATAATGCGATAATCACGCTTTAATATTTTACCGCTAACAAAGCGTCCGTTATAAAAATCTGTTATACTCATAGTTTTATTATTATTATTTGAATTCAAATTTAATTCCTTCCGGCAATAGAGAATAGTCTATATTTTTAAGCATGTTATTATATTCTTCTTCTGTTACTTTGTCGTGATAGCTATAATAATTGAAAACTACATTATTATCTTCAACATAGTAGATATAATTATCTGATAATAATCCAGCCCCTAATATAGCTAATTTTACATCTTTTTCTTTTGTTGCTTTGTTTATTCTTTTTTCAAAGGTTTTAATCACTTCGTTTTTTCTTTTCTCTATTTCGGCAATTCTTTTAGCTTCTTGGCGTTCTTGTATCGCGCTTTCCGTATAATATCCAGATAATATTTTCCCCTCTATTTCTTCGCGTTCTTCGTCACTTAAAACAAGTCTGTGGCGTTCTTCGCTTTCCTTATATGGATTAACCCAAACATCACCCGTTAATTCTTCCAGTGTTTGTATTGCTTTCCTGCTTTCTTCTTGCCATCTTTCCACAATACCAAGCGCAAACAATTGGTATTTAAAATAGTCTTTGTCTTCACACTTTGCCAAAAATTCCAGTTCTTCATCAGTTACGCGCAAATATTCCTTTGCTTGCTTTTTATCTTTTTGTAAAAAGTAATATCCAGTTTCAACTGGATATAATGGTGTACCACGCCAATCGCATAGATGAAGGTCTACAAACATTTTCAACTTTGGAGAAGCTTTTAATATTTCCTCATGGATGCAACCGTGCCCAATATCGTAAAAACGTCCGTTTCCTTTCTTTTGCTGGAGTATGCCCGTTATACTCCATGAACACGTACCGTTCTTACATTCATCATGCAATTTAATGGTTGTTATTACTTTATAGGTGATACCTTTTTCACGGAAAGATTTTACTACTGTATATTTTAATGTATTCGTTTTCATATTATTGTATTTTAATGTTTAAAATTGTGTTACGGTCTGTTTTTACTCTTTTGTTATTTTCCCAAAAGTTGAATGATAATTTATGAATCATATTGTAAGTTAAATAATTAGTTCCTACTGTAATAGGTTTAGCACAACACGAATATGTGTGCCCACTATTGATATATTGCTTTACAACTTCCTTCATGCTTATAAATTCCTTTTCTGAACAAATAACATTTATAGTTTGACTATATGTATTTGTATCATTATATTTTCTTAAATAGTTTACTTTCGTTTTCATATCATTTTGCCCTTTTAGTTATACACTAAAAAAATATACTTTGCTTTGATATGCCCTACAAATAAGTAGAGCATACCTATTAATCCGTTTTCGTGCCATATTATCCAATTATTTGAATGCCTTCACTATTTACATAATACTCCATACCACACAAAGAATATATAGGTGTATAATAATCATGCCATCTATTTCCATCATTATAAAAGCCTACAAATTGAAAGCGTTCACCCTTGTAGTTATCAAGTATGTTCATTTCCCTATATCCGAAAGGGTTGTTTTTACGTTCCTTACCCGTAGGTGTCTTATACAAGTTCATGAGCCACTTATACCCTTTCGCGCTTTGCTCAGGTGTTACGTCTATTTCGGTATCACAACCAGGATAAAAATTTGCCGCCTCATTATCACCATTATTCGCACGCTTTTTCAAAAGTAATACTTCGCGTTCTGTTATTGCTCCATTTGCCAATACGTTCTCTATTATCTGACTTGTTTCTAACTTTTTCATATCATTTTAATTTTTAATTATTTACTTTTAAGTTCTACTATTTCGGTTACACCGCTATAGTTTTTACGTATGCTTGTTTTATTGATAGAATAACATTCCTGCCATCTATCATGAGACTTAAAAACATATCGCTTTAAAATTTTCCTATAATTTATTATACATCCACCAATTTTTTCACAACCATTATTTGAAACATCGTGAAAATGTGAATGGCAGCCATTATCGAAAATGTTATTAATTCTTTCGGTTAACTTTTCATTTGTATTTAGGCAGCATCTAATTTCTTCAACAAATTTCTTTCCGTTTTCGTTAAAAGGATATATGCTAATATCTGATATTTTATAAGTTTTCATATTATATTATTTATTTGTTATGCTTACTATAAATATAGTAATTAAAAAAGTGATTAAAATTATCATAGCTTTACTTTATTTCTGATGGATATAAGAAGGTCAAACACTCATACATATTTCCTTTTCTATTTCTATTTCGTCCAATACTTCCGAAATTGCCTGTCCAAGAAGGTAACAACGTATTATAACGTCGCAAGACTCTGCACCTTTTTTAAGGTAGGATAAATCATACCCTAATTCCTCTAAAGCATCCGTTAACAACTCAAAGTTATGGCATAGATTTTCTTCTGCCTGCCACGTTGAAAAAGTATAAGAGCCGGAAGAATTTCCAGTTACGCTATCATTTACAAACAACGTATCGTTCAATTCTTGTTCCACTTCTTCGCGGTTGCTGCTTGTTACTACGATTTTATTTTCTTCAATGTAGTTTCTAACGTCTTCTTTCACGTTCTCCAGATAATCGTAAGTTTTCATATCATTGCATTTTTTAATAAAGTTCATCTTTCCGAATAAAGAACACTGGATATTTGCCCAGTTCATTACAGCACAAATAATAAGTAAAATCATTTACTATATTCTTAAAACTATTATCATAACAATGTTCTATATTTATAGGGCATAGAGAAACCCCATAGCTATCGGGGCTACATAAGCAAGGAAGTAAATAAACTGTTTTTCCTGCATTAAATAATCTTTCAGCTTTCAACTTGTTGATTTGCACCATTACATTATCAAGCCCTTTGTGATAAAAAGTTCCGAATCTCATAATTTTATCCTTTCTTTGTAATAAGGTTTATACTAATTGTAAATCTTTCCTACTGAATATTTTAAGTGATTGATTTTCATTCTGTACTCTGCATTTCCACGGGCTTGTAACCGTCTTTGGCTGCATTACAGCGAAGTACGGGAAAATCAGATGGCTATCAGATAACAGCTATGTATTATAGCCCTATATCTATAGGCTTATATCCTATTTCCCGTTCCTTCTTCATATCATTCTTTATCTAATATAGCTAAGTAGTGTATAGGTAACGACTTCCTACATACTTGCTGCAATTACGTTTATTGCACTTGCTTAACACTATATATTTTACAGCGTCTACCATCGCATGTAATGTTGTCCAGTGCAACTATTCATACGTCAACGCTTTTCCAGTATGTAAACATGCCAATGAACGCTAACCTAAGCGGGTAAACTGTTTACTCCAGTTTTTCCTGTTAAGCCTCCTATTTCTGCTTAACTACTGTTATTCCCTTTCGACACTACAAATATACAGCTTTATTCTGATATATATGTTAATTGAATGTTAAAAATATATCCAAGTATCGTATTTTAACTCTCATTTACAAATAAAGTGCGTAATTACATAAATATTTGCACAAAACAAGCGATAATGAAGGAAAACAACACCAAAAAAACAAGTAGCCACTAAAAACAGAAAGCCCTACTTTTTCAGTTCCTAACTTTCCGTCTTTCCATCCATAATGCAAACACACACATACACACACGGATAATATATTATATATATTAATTATATATATAGTGCTTCGCACATTGGCAGCGTTAATAACCATTCGTTTAAAAACAAGTTTTTAAACATTATTCTAAAGTATATTAATTAATAATATCTATATTAATATTATATATATAATATAATTATAATAATATATTATTTAGTATATATATATATAATTATATCTATGTAATATTGTATTGTATATTATTGTTTTTATGTGTTATATTGATTTATATAAAGCCTAATTGTTTAAATAATCACGCATGAGTACGCACGCACGCGCATACAAGGTGAAAGCTGCATGCAATATTTGTCGTAAACGGATGTTTGGTTTAAATATTCAACCCGTATAAGCTTTCGTAATTGTTCCGGGTATACAATGCTTTCTCCGTGCTTCGTTCGTTTCTCAGTGTCCCTGCAAACAAGCAAGACGGGCAAAGAATTCTTCATAGGGGTGTGGGGGGGG
>OGHY01000066.1_pt1 | contig 58963 bp, 95 predicted proteins | sample 1571541 | NCBI WGS metagenome assembly OGHY01 (sample SAMEA2581943, study PRJEB24529) | metagenome | biome: Human gut stool | place: China | collected 2011
AAGTAGCGGAAGGGAGATTCGAACTCGGTATCAATTCTCTCAAACCCGCATAAATACTGAATTTCTTTATCTCCAAAGGTGTTACCTCGTGTTACCTTTTACATTGATAATGCTTTTGCAATATATTCCTGCATTTCACTCTCTGTCTTGTTATTAAAATAGTAATGATCGAGAGTTGTTCTGATATCTGTATGCCCCATTTGTGTTTTTATTACCGATTCTGGAACATTTCCATCTATCAACTTTGTTGCATATGTCTTTCTTGCCTTGTGAATTGAACGTTCACCAATTCCTATTCTATCACATATCACATATAGCCGCCTTGTAAATGCCTGACCTTTTATTCGTTTACCGTTTTTCATAAAAATATATTGCCCAAATGGATTGAGCATTTTTATTTTTCTCATAAGTTCTTTGGTATCTGCGGTAATTATAACATCTCTAAACCCGGCATCACTTTTAGGAAAATTTTGAACATCAAATACATATTTGCCATTATCATCTCTATATCTTATTTCTGTCTTTGATATATGTATCTTATTTTCTCCGACATCAGACCATGAGAGGGTAGATATTTCCCCAACTCTCAATCCTGTTTTAAATGCCAAAATAATGCCAAGTTCTATCAATGTAGGCTCATCTTCCATTACAAATCGTTCAATTAAAAGTTCCTCATCCTTAGAAAATACCAATTCGCAGTCTGACTTATGGTTCTTTTTAAATGACTTTTCCGAAATTTCCAAATCACCCATAAAACTGGTTATGCTCAGGCTGGTATAATGTTTTTTCTTTGCATATTTGAAAATTCCGTTAATCAATATCCGCATATCAGAATAAGCTTTTTGCGTAAGTTCCAGTTTTGAAATAGCTGTTTTTATGAATGATTCCAATATTTCTTCATCAATGTACCGGATTTTTCTATTTGCAATCGGCAAATACTTATTTTCAAAAAATCTTTTAAAATTTGTCTCGTACTTGTCCTTTGTCTGTCTTGTTATTTCACCATATTCAAGTTTTTCAGAAATCCAATTAGAATATACCTGAATAACTGTAGGTTCATCCTCCTTAGCTTTATAGAACTTTACTATTTCATCTTCAATTGCTTTTTCAGATGTTCTCTTTACAAGTCTCTTTCCTCTCTTATTATCTTCATCTGGCAAATATGTGTAAAACTTTCCATCTTTTCCTTGCCAAATGCTGTAAGTGTGTTTTTCAATAAATTTTTTCCTTTCGTTCATTTCAATTTTTTTCTGAATGGTGTCTATGTTTATAATACCATTTTCGATGGCAATATTCAACAACTCACTATTTGAAAGATTTCCCGTTTAACTCACCTTCTAACTTTTTTACTTTCTGTTTAATATCAAAAATTCTTCTTTCCACTGTTCTTGTTGATACGCATAGTCTCATGGCTATTTCTTTTGAAATAAGTCCACGGGCAAGAAGATAAAATATTTCTTCTTCCTGTTCCGTGAAATTGGCGTTTTCAATAATTGTTTCAAGCTCTGGCTTAGTCAGTTTTGAAAACTTCATAAGCCACTATCCTCCAATATTTTATTCTTCTCCCCGCCAGATCTTCGGTGTACCGTCAGCGTTGAGCATGACGACATATTCTCCTTAATCTGAACAATCCCTGATATCATCTACGTCTCCTGCCAAAAAGCTGTCAAATACTTCTGCTACTCTCTCTATAAGGTCTCCATCATGTCCATTCTCTCTCATCTGCTCCGAGAAATCTTTCTGTGAGCACTCAAGTAAACCATTTTCCAACCTTGTCCATTCTTTTCTGTAAGTTATTCCATTCAATTCCAATGTTTCATTAATTCCGTTTTCCGTCAGTTCTACCGTATATTTCATGTAATTCTTCCTCTCTTTCTGCATTATATTTCTTCCACGCAACAATTTTGCTTCTATAAAAATACTCTGGATCTCCACTAAAGCACTTACCTCTTCTAATAGAATGTCCCTTGCGCATAAGAGTGCCAACAAATTCACGCTGTGGCAAAAGTAGGTTGTCGTTTGCTGACAATAAGAAAACCTTTGTATCTAACGGGCAACTGTCCATGTCATAATTCCAATCCATCTATGATCCTCTCCTTCTGTGTTCATCAATCATACGGTTCGCCGCAAAACGGACACTGTGACAACAATAACGGCATTTTTTCCTCTTTTTTCTTACCTTTTTTCTTTACTGTAAACTCTAAATATGCTTTGCCTGTCAAAAGTTCCACAGGTGCTTCCACGCTTTCAGCGTCAAGCAACTCTTTCATCTTCTCTTCCATTTCATTCATACAATTACACATTATTTTCCCTCTCTTTCCGTATCATCTCCGCGCCGCATATACTACTGCGGAAAGTGGTATGATGATCGTTTGGTTTTGTTATCTGGTTCTAAAATAAACTCATCTGGTTCTCGTCGTACTGATAAATGCGTCCAGTCATGATCCTCCCTAACTGACGCAATCTCTCCACCCGTGGTTTCTGCTTAAGATTTGCCATATAATTATTATCCACTTCCGGCGGTATGGATAAATAACATTCCTCCGGTAATGGCAACTGATTTTCTGTGCAGGCCTCGCGGATCTTTGACTGATAATAAATAATGTGATTTCGCACCAGATTCATATTGCAGCCATCCGACCAGAACGGATCATTACACCCGTTCTGATTGATAACTTTCCAGTGTTCTATTTCTCTGCGGATGCACTGGCAGTACTCTTTCGCTTTATCTTCTGCTGTCTGTATCATGGCAACACCTCCAAATCTTCCAATGGAACATAATGTTTTAAATTGTTCGCATAATAAACAACTGCACATTTTACTGTTTCTTTTGCTCTTTTCGATACATAAAACGTTTCCGGAATAACTCCGACACCTACATCGCATTCGTCTTGATAGACTGCATCAAGATAACCTTTGATAACAATATTCTTATATCCGACAATTACGCCGATGAAATTCTTATCAACGTGTTTGAAATAAGTTTTCTCGATATATTCAACATTCTTTTCGACAGTGCCATCATTGTTTCCATCTGCCAGATTATTGTCCATTGCATCAGCAGTTAATGTTTCCCTGTCGAGATACAGCCATCTTCCGTCTTTAAATGGTTTATAGAAGCCTTTGCATTTTACTTTATCAAATAATTTCATGGTAGCACCTCCGAAAAATTAAGTTTCATCTGTGGATCCGGCTCATAGTTCATCCACACCGTTTCCATCCGTAGCTTTCCGTGCTCCGCACAGCTTGAAAACTGTTTTTTCTCCCATCCGTTCAGATAGTCGTTATACATTTCTGACTCGTAACCCGAAATCATAATCTTTGCTTTACTCTGCAGTAACGCTTTCAATAATTCCTCGTGATCCGCATCTGTCATCTCATGTTTATATTGTTTTCCTGCTCTGGTACTCAAAACATACGGTGGGTCAATGTACATAAAAACATTTCTGTAATTAAATCTCTCAATCACTTCCACCGCCGGGCGGTTCTCGATCTGTACCATGCGCAACCGTTCCGCTATGTCAATGATCCATTCCGGCAGACGGTACCAGTTCCATAATGCATAAGCTCTTTCTCTGCCCTGTACATCATTTTTCCATCCTACCTTGCTGCCATTGGTACGGAACCCGTGCCCCTGCCAACACTGGATTAAAAACCGCAATGCTTTATGATACGGCTCGTCCGGCATCATCAACTCCCATGCATCCAGCTTATATGTATCCTCATATTTTTCACGACTGAACGGTGTAGTCATTACCATTCTGGCCAGACGTTCCGAATCCTCCTGTATACACCGGAAGATATTCACAACGTCATGATCCAGATCATTAATCGTTTCGATATCAGATACCGGCTTATTAAATAACACGGCCCCGCTGCCGAAGAACGGCTCTACATAGCTGTGATGTTCCGGTATCAGTTCCACCAATCGGGGAGCAATGTTCCATTTACTTCCCGGATATTTCAATACTGTTCTCATTTTCTTCAAAAGGAACCCGATATATCGTTGCCCCGGCCGGAGGTTCGGCTCCTTTCTGATATTCCATGCACATATCTACAATAGCGCATTTTGAATTTGTTTATGTTGCGTTTTATACAACAAATTCATCGTTTTATTGCTTTTAAATCATCCAATCTAATGGCAAACCTCTCACTCCTTTTTTATTTCAAAATTTCATCTAAGCAGGCATTCCAACCAACTTTATATGATGGTGCAATCCTGTCCGGCTGTGGATATTTTCCGCACACTTTCATTTTCTCTGGCAGTTCCCGGAGCGGGCACCAATCCGGCTTTGCTTCTTCACTATTTAATGAAAGCTCTTCAACGCCAGTTGCATAACACTCGTCATCTTTTGAGTTCCAAAACTTACACATGGTGCAATCTTCCGGATTATCCATAACCAATACTGCTTTAGCCATATAATTCTTCCTTTCTTCACTGCACTATCTCTTTTACCTTTTTCTCGTAAAATTCTTCCGAAATATACTGATCTCTATGAGGGAACTTACTGTCTGTCAGAACAGCATAGGCTTCCGCCCAAGACAGACCTCCTCTGGCTGCTAATCTGTCTAATGTCTGTCCACAATGGTTTTTTAATGCCTGTTCTTCATGCGGTTTAATGATATCGTAGGGAATATATTCCTTCCCTTTGTTTGTCATAATCGGAAATTCTTTCATATACTACCTCTATTTCAGTTTACAACATTACCAGTTCCCACTTGTTAATAAGCGTACTTGCAATGCTTCTTGTTACATGCGTCATAATTTCAGCTTGTGAATGATTTTCTGCAGCATACTTTCTAACAGAATCCAAATCATAAGAAAACCCTGCATCGTCAAGGTACTGTCTGATAAACCGCTCATTGTCTTCCGCTGAAAGCCTATGTAACTCATGCTTTTCTGTAAATCTACGCTTCACTGCGGTATCAACATCATCCATAAGGTTTGTTGCGGCAATAATTACGTGGTCATTCGTAACGGAATCTAATAGCTGTAATAAACATGTAGTGCTTCTGGAAATTTCTGCGCTTGCACCGCCACCACCATATTCCCTCTTTACTGCCAAGCTGTCGATTTCATCCAACATTACAACGCATTGATGCTGGTTTATGAAATTAAACAGATTCGTGAGATTTTTTGCAGTTCCACCAAGATAACTATCAAGCATTCTTGAAAAATTCACATATAAATACGGCATTCCAAGTTTATATGCTACATATCTGGAAAAAGCCGTCTTTCCGACTCCACTCTCGCCATAGAGCAATGTTGCATTCAGATACGGGATCTGTTTCTCCATAAGCTGTAAACTCACATCATTCATGTTCTTGATCAGTTCGAATAATTCCTTTTCTTCATTGGTCAGATAATATCTGCTTTCTAAGTATGTATTTGTCAGATCTTCCATCGTTGCAAAACTGGAAACATTTGCTGGTAGCTCCATAAGATTCATTCCACCAGATCGTAACAAACTTTGATATTTTGTGACTGCATAATGATTTTTCTGAGTTGTATCCTCAGTGCAACAGCAAAGAGCTGCATCTTTTGCTTTTTGTATATTGTTTTCAGCCACATATCGCACTAAGGCAAGTTGATTTCTTGTCATTCCCATTTCATATTTCCTCCTGCTTCTCGCACCGCTCAAATTCAATTACCCACACCCACGGATTCGCATCCCAGCCGTAGCGGTCAATGTCGGATTTCTTGACGGTGGAGTTCCATAATGCTTGCATAGCTCCTATTGGAGTTGTGCAGCAATTATGCATATCTGTTTCTTGCTTCCAGGTAAATCCTGTTGGACATTCATCATACTGTATGCCTTCACGTTTTGCTTGCTCATCGGTTATCTCCTGCAACCGCTCCACTCTCACATTCATAACCTTAAGCCAGATGCGTGCGGCTTCTTTCGGCATGCGAATGGATGGTTTCCATCCAAAACCAGCGAAATTAAGGCTGTCTAATCTGTATATGTCACAATCAGCCTTGTACATTGTCAGTCCTGCATAATCCATCCATGTCTCTCGGACATACAGGATATCGCCCGGACAAATAGGACAAGTTCTTTCTGCTATGCTTAACTGTTCCGTATGCTCCTTATCAACAAAGTTATGTACTGCATAAGTTCTCTTGTCGGTATTGTAAAAATCCATATCCGGCACAGTACACTCATTGGCATCTTTGCAAATCCGTCTGGTGCAAGTCTTTCTTCCGTCCAGAATCGCCCGAACCATTTCTGTGTTGAATAAAATCGGTTTAATTGCCATCTACCCCACCGCCTTTCACAATCTCGATTGCTCTTCTGTATGCATCTACATACGCATCCTTTTCATTACTTGTCAGCAATTCATCAAATTCTGCGTTGTCAATTTTCATTTCCAACTGTTCCACAACCTTGTTCTGGTCGTAGGCGGTAGGCTGTGCATTAATCATTTCAAACGCACTTTCTGCCGTAATTAAACTGTCTTTTCCTCCAACTTGCTTGTAAAATAACTCTGCATTCATTGCATCTGCATCAATCAGTCTCATCGTTCGCCCTCCTGTTCCATGCTTCTACAAATTCACCCCAGTCATAAGTACCGGTGCAAAACTCCAAGCCACATTTGCAATGAATGTTAATAGGGTCGCCACCACTATCTGGGTCAATAAATGTCGGGTGCCAATCCCTACACGGTTCATACACATCTTTTTCAATATCTATACTGTGTCCGCAGAACGGGCATGGTTTAAGTTCTTCGCTCATTCTTCATCATCTCCACTTCTTGATAACTTCAACTCTATTCCATCAATATTCCCCGCAAGTTTGTTCTGGCACCTCCGTCAACCCATCCAAGGCATAGCATCCGGCAAATCCTTCTAATTTAACAACCATCGTTCCGCACATGTTGTACGGCTCGCTGACAGCCTTAAATACCTTGCCTTTATTCTTCTCCGATACATAATACTTATCATTCATGGTTACTTTTTTACCTTTAATCATTTCTACACCTCCAACAGTTCCGGATTATCAAAAACGTTGCCGATAACTTCTACACACTTTCGTTCGAGTACGTAAAATCCTAAATTACAGTAGCAATATCCGCTTTCTCTATCTTTTGAGTAACTATAATCAAGCGTCCAATCGCCCTTATTATATTTTACAATTTCCGGATATTCTTCTTTTCTATCACAAACGTCATTCTCCCAGATCAGCTTGCCGTTCTTATCCTTAAGTCCGGTACACTGGCAGATGGTGTTATCCAAAATATGTACATCATGCGGAATACCTGTAAGCATATTCCACTCCACCCATTCGCCGTTATCAATCCGCTTTCCACGGCATAAATATCTATTCTCCATCGCGTTCCACCTTTCTTCCTTTGATCTGTTCTAACATGATCCTCGATACCTCTGGAAGTCTTAAACTTTCCATGCATCTATTATGCAGATTGCTTTCCTCATTCCACTTTGCCACCGGACATTTCTTACAGAGGGTGTTCGTGCAGAACTCTCCGATCTGTCGGATAGTCAGTTCTTTATTTGTCATGTGCATTGTTCTCATCTCCTTTGCAAAATCCTCTGTGTTCATGCACGGAGAAAGAAATACTTCCAGTCTGCTTCATGTAAGTCAATTTTTCTCCGGTCAACTCACATTTGTGTTTACGTTCATTCAAATACTGACATCTTCCATCACAATACATCGCTTTCCCCCTCCATTTCTTTCAACTTGGCTTCGGCTTCCTCTCTGGTAAGGAATACTGTTATTCCAAGTTCTGTTTTCGAGAAGCCTGCAACATTTTTACAAATCCCTTCAAGCAGCGTCCAATTAAATTGAATAACGTTGCACGGGTAGATGGTGATTGATTCAATCACAAATTTTGATATTCTTTTTCTTTCTGCATTAATTTCCCAAACGATATCTCCAACCTTGCACGGCAACCGCAGAAGTAATCCCAGCTCTTCGGCTTGCTCTCTATTTGCAAGTCTTTCCGCAATCTCTTCCAGGGCTTTGTATCTTCCATCTTTCGCAAGCTGGGTAATGGTAATTCCTTCATCATCCGGTAAATCTGCTGGATGAAATAAAACTTCTCCATTCTCTGCCACATATGTTAACCTCTCCATGCTATCCCTCACTTTCTGCCCGAAGCCATTCGAGCCAACCATCTTTATCCAGTGAAATATTGTACTGTGCAAATATTTCTGCCAACTCCTCATCCGTCATGTTCCGAATCCGGTCTGCATTGGTCTTTTTTCTTGTTACTGCATATCCTTCTGGATGTATTCCATCTTTCATATCATTCCTCACTTTCTCTGTATGGCTCCGGCAGTGGCATCCAAGCGATAACGTCCAAAATATTCATTCCATCCGTAAAATTAATTCCATTCCAGAATGCTCTAAATGGATATACCTTGTCTTGCGCGTTACTTCCGTATTTTGTTGTTACTAAATACACTTCAAGACATTTCCACTCAAATAACGAATTTTCTTCCGGTTCTTCCGGCAATCTCTCACTACATGGAATCCATCCGCTTTCCTGCTCCAAAATCCTGTTTACCTCTTCCTCTGAAATCACTTTCGTTAGTGGAGAATACCCGCAGGCTTCTGTTGCTGCCTCAGATATCCTGTTTTTAATCCTGCTTATTTTCATTCTGATCCTCACTTTCCGGCAACATAGCATATTTATAGCTACTCATTTTACCGTCGTATGTGCTCCATGACGTTTTTCCGTAATCCCATGTATAAACCGTTTCATCTTCATATTTTGCAAAATGTTCTTTGCTCCACGCAAAAAGTTCAGAATCTCTGACCAAAATCGGTGTATCGACTGGAACTTCGCTCCAATCAACATACTGGCTGTTCGCCCATTCTTTTGCTTTTTCTCTGCAACGACCAGCATTTCTAATGTCATTATCGCAAAAATCGCATTTATCGCAGACTCCCCTGCATTTTTCCAGTTTCCCATTAATTAACGCAATATTGCATCCATCACATGCAATATTTAAAATCTCTTCCTCGTATTTTTCTCTATTCAGCATCTTTCTTCTCCTTCCCGTACCGCAACTGATACGGCACTTCCTTAAAATCTCTCAATGCATCCGGGTTTGGATGCTTCGGTATTCTCGTCTGACGGTTTCCATCTCTGCTATGATTCTGCGTCTCTCTTTGCTTTCTCTGTGCAATTTATACCTCCGTCATTTTCCAAGACTGTTTACAAGCTGTTCTGACCTCGTATAAGCCTTATCCAACAGTTCTAAGTATTCACTAAAGGAAATCTGTGCCTTTTCAGATAACTCCCTCGGATAACGCTCTAACAAAGCCTTGACGCACTGTTTCATGTCTCCAAAATATCCGATTGTTCGAACGCTTTCTTTTTCATTGCCGTCCTTATCCTGTCCGGCATATCTCTGTCTCAGGGTGTAATTCAGAGGATCAATCTCCACAAAATATCCATCCTGCAGTTCCACAACTAACTTGTCCATCAACCATTCCTCCTATATTTCATACGTCTTTCCGATAAAACGCTTGTCAATGTACTTACATTCCCATTCCAATACACTTGCGATCCCCGTCATAGTTTCATATCCAGTAGCAAGGCAGTTAATCAAATATCTGATTCTCTCATAAACCTGTCTGATCTGATTTCCCGAAAATTTAAACTGTGTTTTAAGGCAGACACCCAACATAGCAAAATAATTAAATACCTGTGCCAGTAAAAACTTATTTGCCTGTATCATGCAGTTCGGTGCAATCTTTCTCTCTACCAGATAAAAGCTCTCACGATACGGAATCTTATTGGTTTCTTCCCGCACATCAATACCGCATTTTGTTTTCATGAAATATCCAAGCTCTTCTGCTGACATTCCATCCTTTTCGGAATCTCCTAAATACGTTTCAATCGTCTGTTCTACTCTGATAATTCTTTTCTGACCGAATCCAAACATATCATGAAGTGCCTGGTATGCCATCATGCGAACGTTATAATAAGATTCTGTAATCAAATAGTCCGCATTGTTCTGTGCCTTGGCATATTTCTGTATTCCAATCAGTTCACTTTTGGAATACCCAAGTGGCTGCATCCGCTTTTTCTTTCTCACTAATGCATTACTCATTTGCTTTTCCATCTCCTCTCAACATCTTCAAAATGACTAAATACAAGACTTTGAACATATTTTGATATATTTGTCCGTGCATATTTTTTAATTAGCATTTCCCCTGCTTCCATCATTCCTTGGAACCACTCATCTTCGTTATCAGCTTCATAAAACTGCTGCCGGAATTTATAATAGTCATTAAAAAACTGCCATTCTTCGGAACCTTTTTCAAATTTCTTACTTGCCATAATCATTCACCTTTTAATCAAATGGTGTGCTGCCACATACTTCTCGGAAACCGTCTTTCTGTCGCATCCGTGCTTGAATCTGTTCAATGGTTTCGGTTCGCTCGATAAATTCCATACGATCACCTTCAAACTGAACAACTTCTCTAAACGGTGTACCCTGTCGATTCTTTTCAACTTTCAAGCCTTTAAATTTTCTGTCTTCATCCAAATTCCACATAAGAATAATATTGGAAGCATCCTGCTCAATATCTCCGGATTCTCTTAATTCGGACATTGTAGGCTCTTTCGTTGCATTCATTTCCGATACTCGGTTAAGCTGTGACAATAGGATGATCGGAACGTGAAGCTCTCTCGCAAGTGCTTTGAATTGCTTCGAAACTTCCCCGACTTCGGATGCACGGTTATTGAACTTCCGGTTACACCGTACCAATTGCAGATAGTCAACTACGATCACGTCATATCTTTGATGCCTGCATTGCGTTCTTATTTCCTCAATAACATTTGTCTGATCGTCAATTGTGATCGGATATTTTTCAAGCTCATCATTTGCCTTGTCAAATGCTTCTTTCTCTCCACCAAGAAAAGCCTTTGCCCTGCGAACTCTTGTCAGACCAATCTTTGACATTCTTGAAACAAACCTTTCATAAATCTGACTGTTGTTCATCTCCATGTTGTAGTAACAAGTGTTATAGCCTTTTCTTGCCATATTCTCGATTATTTGTGCCACAATAGCAGACTTACCAACTCCCGGTCTCGCGGCAACAACTGTAATGTCTCCGCCTTCAAGACCGCCAAGGCAATCGTCAAGATGGTAAAATCCTGTCTTTACCCTGTCCTCTCCAACATCATCATTGAAGTATTTATCTTTGTTCTCTGATACGATTTGCTTCATCAACTTAGATTTCTTCAACTGATTAACTTGGATTTCTTCAAGCCTTGTAAGAACTTCCGCGATCGAATTATCAATATCACATGGTCTAAGGCTCACTCTCTGGAAAAGGCTTTTTGTTTCCCTTGCCCGCCAATCCTTAATGACTGCATCCGCATAGCTTTTTATTGCCGTTGAGACTGGGGTAACAGATATGCATTCTTTCAATTCGCTTGCAATTATTTCCGGCTCCCATTTGTGGTTTTCAAGTGTCTGAGACAGTGAAACGACATTAATGTTTTCTCCACGATCATACATGGCAAGCATTTCAGCAAAAGCATCTTGACAAAATTCAGAGCTAAACATTTCCGGCTTCAATTTGTTGTAAATCTTGTACATGGAATCATTGTCAATCAATACACATCCGATCACTCCAATTTCTGCTTCTGTCAACTGTCATCACCTCGCTTTCGTTTCTCTACTTGGCGAATCCAGTAATCGCAATCCTCTTTCAGCCAGTCTCCGTATTTTGGTATGTAGCGATAATTCGTATCATCCGGATTCTTCTCTATATAGTCAGTAACATATGCCACTGTAGCCTCATATATCAGCTTTGCAACGGCTTTCCTGTTCGGCTCGATAACTTCTAAAAGCTTGTCCATCCATGCTACCTTGGCAGACGTTAACGACGTTTTCTTTGGATATGCATTGATCGTGTATTCCCATCCCCATTCCGCGTCAAAGTCCAAATCAGATGCAGGCACGCTTTCTTTTGTATTTTCTATCTCTATATCTGTATCTATATCTTTCTCTATATCTATCTCTACATTGCAATTTTGTTGCAAAATGTTGCACTCCGTTGCTCCACTGTTGCATTGCAACGCTTTTTGTGCATTTTCCCTAGATTTCCGACTTCTTCTGGTACTTGCAGTCTCACTTCCTAGGTTATCTTGCACAAATGGCAACTTGTACTCAATAGAATCGGATGTTTCAAGCAAACCGCAGGAAAGAAGAAACTGAATCGTCACTTGAACATTGATTTCGTCCTCGTCAATATCAAGGGCGATCTCTTTGTAAAATTCATCTTCCAATCCGGAATATTCCAGATAGCCACCTTTTTTCAACGACAACAACTGCATCTTAAGATAGATGATCGTATATGTATCGCCACCAGCCATCTTTCGGAGTTTTTTGATTCGTTTACTATCAAAAAAATCATCCATCAGCTTAAGCCAGTAATACCGCTTATTCTCCGCCATTTTCACTACCTCCAAGCAATTCAATAACCTTTGCCCCTGCATCTTCCGGGCGACAAAATACGAACTCAACGCCATACTTAAGTTGCATTGTCAACATAGCTTTTGCCAATACCTTGCCAGATGTCGGCTTTGTTTTCGGTAGCGGTACATTCAGCAATTTTCCAAGCGTGTGCATATATGCAATATTGTTATACCGGTCTACTCTTGGATTATGCCATGTAAATACATCATTGACGGAATACACCTTGTCTGTATTTTCAATAAGCACATACAGCTTAATACCGTTGTTCTGCGCTAAAATGCACTCATCACGGAATCTCGGATGTGCTTTTCCACAGATATTCCCTGCAATTTCCTGCATGTCCTTTTTCGTGTCAACGGAAACATCATATGTGCCAAGAAAATCCATCTTTTTAAGTTCCATCTTTCGCGCTGTCTTGCGCTTAATCACATCCATTACCTTATCCGTGGCAATTATGTAATCTCCAACCGGTAATGGTGCACGCAAGACTTCCATATCGTGGCTTTTGAAATATCTATTCTTAAGGATATGTAAGCCCTCTTTCTGTCCTTTATCCTCAATTATTAACACGTATTCTCCTTTCTGGCGGTCACTTTTAGCAACCGCCAAAGATATCTCATGGCTTTTGATAAAATGTTTGTGATATATTAAATTCCTTGCCAAAATTTCAGATACCGCATGAATGGGTTTCTTTTAGGCTTTCGCCAAGGTGTTGCAACCATCAGAACGGACAAAGGTTCATATCAACTTCCAATCCTTTTTCTGCAATATAAACATCTGCTCCGTATTTAATTGTTTCTTCTGTCTTTTGTTTGAAAAGTGCGGGATTTCCGCTTTTATCTGATAGGTGAATTAAAACGACATTTCTTAATGCCGGGTTATCGTTAGTAGAAATAAATTTAAGTGCCGTATCAAGGCTCATATGACCTCGCAGGCGGTGTTCGTAGTTTGGCTCGTCCCGGTCTACAAACTGCATATCGTAGTTAGCTTCCACCATGATATGCTCAATGTTTAGCTTTGAAAAATTGTACTTGCAGTATTCCAAGTCAGTCATAAACAACAACTGCCCCATTTCCTCATGCTTGATTAAATAGCCGTAGCACTCAATTTCTGTGTCATGCGGCACATTGAACGGTGTTACCGAAAAACTGCCGATTTGCCGTGCTGTGCGTGGTGGAATGGCTATTGTACGTTCTCCGGTTATGGTTTCAAGTGCGGTCTGCGTTTCAAAAGCCGTGTAAACCGGAATGCCGGATTTCATGAAATCTTTTATGTATCGTGCATGGTCTCCGTGTTCGTGGCTTACAATGCATCCGGAAACATTTGCTATTTTCCAATCAATCATTTTCTTAAAATCAAGAAATTTGCATCCGGCTTCAATGGCAAGGATTTCGCCATTTCCGGCAATTAAGGCGTATGAGTTGCCGGAACTACTTGAACCCAAAACTCTAAGTTTCATTGTTTTCTCCGATCTTTGAAAACTCTGTGTAGACCTCATTTTCTGCATAATAGAGGTTATAATCACATTGCTCGATATACCACCACAACTTCTTATGCCCGAGTCTCAATACATCCTGCCAATAATCGGTAACCTTATACCCTTTATCAACAAGCTGTCTAAAACTCAATTCGTCAATTTCTTTACTGTCAGCTACGAACATTGCGATATTCATGATCTGTTCAAGTGTGAAATCTTTTGTTACCACATAAACAACTCTCACGATCTCATTACCGGTTCTGCGAATGTGCTTCAACTGCTCAAATGTGTTTGGATGATACACAGCCCTTTTGCAATCGTAGAACGGGAATGTACTTTCGTCCGTCATATAGCTTGTATGCAGTTCAACCGGAATATGGTATGTAGCACAATTGACATGGTAATTGTTAACAATCGAAAACAGCTTTCTGTACCAGTCAACATGTTTTTCATACTCATGCAATGGGTCTCCACCACCGGAAATAGAAATAATATTGCTACTTGTTTCCTTTAAAGTCTTAACCAGATTGTCGAGACCACAAAGCGTTGTTTTTGGCACTTTAATGCCGTTTTCTCTAACGATGCAATAAGGGCATTTTCCGTGACACCCAAAATTTGTGATAATACTTAAATATTTTTCCATACCCTACTCCAATTCTTCCTCTGTGGGAAACTGAAAGATAGCATTGCTAATGCATTCTATTTTTGACGGCTGATTTTCTGTTCGCACCATAATGCCGCATTTCTTTAATCTTTCAAATTCCCTTGCCACATCTTCCGAAATATCAACATTCTGCATTACGATAGGCATACCGATATATGTATCTCTAAGCATTTCCATAGCTTTCTTGGCTTTTTCTTTGGAACGGTATCCAGCCATTTTTGTTCCCATTGCTGTCGAAGAGTTGTGGCAAAAGATAGCTGCGTGTTCAACATTCTCATATTTCCCGACTGCCATGCTCAAAGAACTGATTTCATAAGGCGCATCAATTGTGCCATCCTGTGATATAATTCTCATGCAGCTACCTCTAATCTTTCATAAAGTCTGGCACGTCCTCGTCATTCTCAACGACTTCTCCGGCTACTTTTTCTGGCTGTGGTTCAACTACTTCGCTCCCGGTCTCAATAGCTTCGGATTCAGCTACAACAAATGGCTCTGAATTGGCATTTTCAGAAATATCACGCTTGACCTGTTCCTGCAAATCTTCCATAGGATATTCCTTGAAATCGTTGTCCTGCATTTCCTCTTTCGTATACAGTCCCATTGTCAGTTCCGGGCAATTCAGACTGGAGAAGAACGATGCGGCACGATACCGAAGCATTAACTGCGGCATGGTTTTCCATTTGCTACCGTTCTTGCCAAGCCATCCCTCGGCTTTAGCCATTTCCATGTCCACGGTCATACCCTCAACTCTACGACCATTTTTCATAGTCCAAGCAAGGCACGAATAAGGCTTACCGTCTTTATCTCTAGTTTCCTCAAACTGTAATTCCATATCGAATTTGCCGGAATTATTGATTGCCGCAATCAGAAACTTTGAACTCCAAGACGGTCTACCCTGGATCACATACAGATTCTGCATAACCATCAGTGGGCTTACTCGCAGTCTCTGCGCCTGCTCAATAGCAATCAGACAGTTTGCATCGTTCTTCTGGAATGTTGCCGGAACGATTGTGGAACTTGCCAGTGCCTTTGCCATCTGCATCGCCATGATGAAATTATCTGATGTTCCGAAAATTCCAAGACTGTAATCTGTAACTTTGTTGCTGCGCACAACCTCTTTCTTTTCCTCTGCCTTTGCTACTGCTGTGTTCTCTGCCATAATTATTTTTCCTCGCTTTCTTTCCTTATTGCTTTTTTAAATGCTCCATTTTTAAGAAATTTCAAAACAAGATTGAGTTGCATATTCTTGAAAACCTCTATGTGCTTTGTACTGTGATACCACATTACCCATTCCTGTTTCAAAAGTTCCTCAATGCTTGTAATCTGCTCACCCTCTGCGAATTTTCGCTGACTTAAAAGGTATTCCCTGTGTTTTTGAATGTTCTCGCATTTTGCGCACTCTTCGGAAGAATACCTTGAACAATGCTTTCCATTAAGGTTTACAGACAATGCACAATATCTACATGGATTAACTCTCATCGTCACCACCGCTTTCCGGTTCATCACACTTCTTCACAACTGCCACCTTATCAGCACCGTATGTTTCCACCCACTTCATATCCACGGTTTCATCCGTAACCGTCAGCTTTGCACCCTTGGCATTTACAACCATGTCACCGGCTTTTACATTATCCTCGGTGCGGTATGTATAACTTCTGGTGCTGTTTGGAAATTTTGCTTTGATATACTGCATCGTAACCCTCCTTTTTTAATGTCCCTTTGACAAATTCTCAACAATCCGCAAAAGTCGTTCGTTTGTTTCTGTGGCTTTTCTAAGTTCTCCTTCAAGGCAATATTTATTACTATTAAGTTCGTCTACCTTTGTTCGCAAATCCGAGTTTTCAGCCTTCAACTTTTCAATATCATCCATGTACACGACCTCTCTTTCCTTTATTTTTTGCGTCTCTCTCACAATACGGAAGAGAACAATGTCCGGATTCCGCAAAACCAAAGAATCCTCTCTTACTTGCACTCTTCCAACGCTTGCATGACATACACCGTGCATCCGGCTGCGTGACGTTGTTTCCAATTCCTACTCTTGACATTTACACGCCCTCCACTTTCAACTGCTTGTCCTCTGATACTGTAAGAAGAATTAACTGCGTATCAACAGCCGGTACATATTCGTCATTGATACTTTCTGCACCATCAAGGAAGATTGGGACATACATATCAAAGAACTTCTGAAAACTGTTGCAAATATCAATCTTTGCTTCAATTTCCCTGCCAGTGTTTGTTGTGTCTCCGAATACCTTATAAATGCCGGTTTCTTCATCAAGTACCGTAGGAATACAAACTTCCTTATATTCTCCGTTCTTCTGGAAATCGAACAACTTCCAACGTACAATACCGAAATGCTGATTGATTTCCTCAACAAGCAACTCATTCTTTCGCTTTGAAACCTCTTTGAGCTGATAAAGAATCTTCTCGGCATCTGCCTTTGCTTGTCCATACTCACGCTGTTTCTGTTGCATATCCGCAATCTGTTCATCAATGCGAACATTGTTTTCAGCCTGCGCGATGATCTTATTCACATTGTCAAGTTGTGCCTGCAAATCGGCTTTTTCTTCCTCAAACTGGAACATTAGCTCGTCATGGTCAAGAGAATCAGTTTTTGCAAGTTCCGCAAGAACCTTGTCATGTTCGGCTTTCAGCTTCACATACTCGGCATTCTGCGAATAATCAGTTTCTTCCGGCAACTGTGACAACTGTTTGGAAAGTTCTTCTTTCTTCGCAAGTGTTTCCTGTTCCTGTTTCTCCAAGGATTCAATAGACTGCTGCAACTCTGCATTCTTTTTGGTCAAATCCTCGATGATGCGTTTCTGTTCAAAACCTTTGGATTTGATATTTTCCATATTTGAATTTGTCTGTTCAATAAAATTCCTTTTCGCATCAGCAAGTTTTCTAAATAAATCTTCCTTTGCTTTTTCCCTTCTTGCTTCAAAATCTGCCTTAATCAGCTCGATTTTATCATCCGGCAGTTTCTGTCCGCACAAAGAGCAAACAGTCGTAGAATCGTCAAATACCCACTTAGATTCATCGAACTGATATGGTGTTTCATCAAATGCCTTGGCTTTCTCGGCATTGTATTTTACGTATAAGTCCTTACGTTCAGCATCGGCATCAGAAATAGCCTTTTCGTTATCGGCAATCTGTTTCTCTTTCAAAGAAATAGTCGCCTTGAAATGGTCTAACTCATTGATGCAACCGCACATGGCAGCATCAATATCAGTTCTCTGGTTGAACAACTCTCTGTTCATAGTCTGCATGATGCCGGACATATCGAACTGCAACTGCATTTCTCTGCTTCTCAAATCTCCAATGGTACTTCCGGTATTTGCAATCTTACCGTCTATCTCCGCAATCTTTCTTGCCAGATCAGCCTTTGCCAACTCCTGCTCCGCCACATCAATATCAACTTTCGCTTTCTCCAAACCGATGATCTGATTAGGAATCGCATCTAACTGTTCAACTGCTTTCTTCTTGGAAGCATTGTTCATGGCTTCAATCTCTTCAAATTTGTAGGATTCAAGCAATTTGGCAACATCCGCAGTTTCTTTATTCATTTGCGCAATCTCTAAATCTGTTTTTTCGCTTGCCATAGCGAATAATGATTTTCTCATTTCGTCCTGCTTTTTCTTCAACGACAAGTCTTTTGTAAATACATTCGGGTGTGAACAAATGAGAAATTTGCCAAAATCAAACCCTAATTCTTCCAGATATGCCTTAAAATCACGTTCTGTCTTAGGCACAGAATTAATCTCATATGTATTTGTGATCGTAACTTTTGAAACTCCATTTGCATCCGGCTTTCCGACTTTGCGTTTCTGCATCTTGGAAAGAGTAATCTCTTTTCCGTCCACATCAACATCTGCAGTAACGGTTGGAATGCAATCTTCTATATTGTCCGGTCTAATGTTTGGGTTACTTACAAGTTCATAGTTCTTATCAGACATCAGCCAGTACCACGCCGCCCCGATTGTGGTCTTTCCTCTCCGGTTCATGCCGGAAACCCTTGTTGTCTTTCCGAATTCGTATGTCTTATCCTTTACACCTTTGAAATTTTCAAGATGTAACGACTTTAAAATCATTCTCATTCTGTTTCACGCTCCTTTTTCTCTCTATATTTCTGAAATGCCGCATCAAGAAGTGTTTTATCTTCAACATATCCAAGTGCAGTTTCAATTAACTCTGAATTGATTGATGTTGACTTTGAACCAAGCAGCTCAACATCTTTTCTGTGCTCATTTGCTATCAGTCTGCAGGCTGTATGTAACTTTTCCCTGCTTGCGATCAAATCTGCATATTCCTCTGCCGAAATTGTAATCATATTCTCTGCCATATTATTTTCCCTCCAATACATCTATTTTGCTTACAGACACCTCATAGGCTGTCCGCTGTTCCTCTGTTCCATCTTCATATTTCTTGATGTACTCACGACTCTGAATACGTCCAATAAATTGCACATGAGTCCCAACCGGAAACGTAGATGCAAATCTCGCATTCCTACCCCAGCAGATACATGGGATATAATCTGATTTTCCGTAGGAACGGTTGACTGCGATCAGAAGGTCCGCAATCTCTCTTCCAAGCGGTGTTTTCCGGTAAACAACATCTTTGCAGATGAACCCATCAAGCATGATTTCATTTTCGTCCTCATACTCATCAGTGATTATTTCAATATCACGAACAAAAACAGACAATATTAAACGATTTTTGCTCTTTTCGTGCCGATTAAAAGAACGTAATTGACCGGAAACGCTTATCACAGTTCCAATGCATTCCTCACTCACGTCAAATAATCTTTCTGAAATTGTCAGTGGAATCACATCTGCAATATCGCTTTTTCTGTTCACATCAAGAAACAGGTTGTAAAACTGTTCTCCATATACCTCATGACTATATTCCGGTTCTGAAACAATTTTCCCGGTAAGTAAAACATTATTGTTTTTCATTTTTTCATCCATATTTGATTTTCCTCTTTTCTCGTGCTAAAATAGGCGCAAATAGCTTATGCTATTGCTTGAACTGGAATCATTCAGCTTTGGTCGGTTCGGATGATTCCTTTTCTTTGCTGTAATCAGTGTCAAATGTGATATAGGTAATACCGTCATCGTCATCAGACTCACTTCTGTAATCGTAATCTACAATCTCTTCTGTATACTCCTGCCACTCCCCATCTATTTTTGTTCCTATATAAATAAGAAGTAATCCAATCAATACCGGTATAGCAGTGACCGGATACTCCGTTGCATCAATGCAGATGCAAAACAGAAAAACAACAGTGCCGATCATTTCAATTACCTTTGCAAACTTCTTCATAGGCACATCACTCCTACCACTTATAGGAACCATTGGCAATCTCATCACCATACAGGGAAACAAAATCTGTTATTAATGCGATAAACTCTGAATTTGTCGGCTTTCCTTTTCCCACTGAAACCGTGTAACCAAAAATTTTGTTGATTGCATTTGTATTGCCATTTGTCCAAGTAACTTCTATCGCGTGCCGGATTGATCTTTCTACTCTCCAGACTGTATCGCTGTTTTCTTCTGCGATTTCAGTATAGAGTCCTTTAATAATGCCGACAAGTTTACTTCTGTTTTCAAGACATTTCTCAACCGCACTTATTATGTAACCGTAACCCTTAAGGCTATGTTTTACGCCGATCTGATCTAATGTCTTTCTTAAAGCAATGTTCTGTCTATCCATGAATACCTCCTGTTAATCCTTTCCAACTCCGTATCTGATTGCCATTTCTTTTACGATGGCTGTATATCCCTCGATCAACTTCTTATCCTCTGCAATAATATCCACATAGGATAATTTGTCTCTTGCTGATTTACAGATGCCCTCGTCAGCCATTCTCCTGCGCTTATTGGTTAAGCGCTGTTTCAGATTTACACCCATTCGCTTTGATAACAGTTCGTAGCTTTCGGCTCTTACTTGGCTGTATGCCTGTCCGCCACCAAGTTCCATGCTGATTTTTCTTAAAATATTTCCGGTATCATCACGCCATGATGTTGTATCGAGTGCAACCACTTCTCGGATGCTCTCAACTCTTTGTTCCACATGGTTTAACTGTTCTGCCTGCCGTTTCTGTTCTAACTGCTGTTCTGCTACAGAATTGAAAATCTTCTGGAACATCTGCAACTCAGGTGATAACTGATTGAGGTCGATTACCTTTTGTTTCACACGCTCTTCCAAGGTCGTGAAATAATCTCGTGCCTCTTCTGCTTTCGCTCCATTCCCTTTCATAGAAAGTTTCTTTGCAAAATGGGCTGTCAGTTTGTAATCTGTTGTCGGATTTGGGTTAAAATTCCGTTCTTCATCAATGACGAACGCCCAATAATCAACGTTTTCCTCGGCAAATTCGTTTTCGATGATATTGCTTTTGCACCATCTTGAATAATTGCGGCTGTCTAACTCCAAGAAATCATACAACTTTCTTGCCGTAGTCATTCCCTCTTCATCGATTCCAAGTGCAATTTCGATTGGCGTCTGAATTTTGGCTTGTTCTAAATCGTTCAATTTCTCACCTCTATTCTGTTTCAATTTAAGTTTTTGTTGTCCTTGCGAGTTTATAATATCGCGTTTCGAGTTTTTTGTCAACACAAAATCTTGACTTTGCGAGTTTTTTTTGATATATTTATCTCGAAAGGAGGTGTGAAGATTGAAAGACCGAATTAAACAGATAAGAAAAGAAGCTGGATTGACACAAGTTGAATTTGGGGAAAAACTAGGTGTCAAAGGAAATACTGTCACTGGTTACGAAACTGGTTTAAGAAATCCTACTGATGCTGTTATTCTTTCTATATGTAGAGAATTTGGTGTCAACGAAGAATGGCTCCGAACCGGAACCGGAGAAATGTTTGTTCCAGAAACAAAAGACGAACAAATTTCCAAGATGCTTGCAAATGTTCTTAAATGTGAAGATGGAGATTTCAAAAAAAGATTGATTTCGGCTTTGTCTAAAATGGATGATGCAGGATGGAAAAATCTTGAGAACTTAATTGACATGATTTCTGGGAAGAAATAAAAAAGAGCCAAGGGCAATGCGCAAACCCTTGGCTTTCTTTTACTTTAATAGTTCTTTTATAAACGTTAAGATAGCTCTAAGCCACCTCTCATTATCGCAATGAGCGACCAATTCATAAATTTTTTCCTTGTAAAATTCGTTTACGTTTTCATTCTCAACCTCATTTTCCCCCATATTGATTTCCTCCAATCATTCCGCACTTCCGATAGCGATACACAAATTATAGAACTTATGTTCGATATCGTCAACCCCATTTGACAAATTGCTACAAATTACAAACTCGTTTGTAGTTGAGGGACAAGAAAACGCCTTATCCCGCCCCTCAGCCAGAACTTGAAGTGCCCTTATCGGACAATTTTATTTTACAAATTTTTCCACCATTATTCAAACCATTTCGGTCGCAAGTTTCGACAGGTAAATTTCTTATTGTCACAGAATGTCGATTGATTAGTTTAAATTTTGTTAAAAAATTAATTACTGGTTGAAAATTATGCATCTGCCAGTTATCTGTGATGAATTTTAAGTGCATAATTTTCCTTTCCGCCCGAAGGCTTTATGCAAAAGAGCCGGCTACACAACACATGGTCATGTAATCGGCTCTTAGGCTCTTGATTTTATTATATTTCTACACAAGTTTTCTTTTGTGCCAAGTTGTCCGCTTTATTCGTAAAACAGCAGTTTAGGGAAATATCAAAAGCAAGACGGTGTTTATATGGTGGCGATAAAACCCTATGATTCTCTTAAGGTAACCATAAAATTTAATAAGCAATATATAGACACACCAATATGCTCTTTAACACCAAAGCAATTCGGATTCGAAATGTCTATATATGATGTCGAATACAATAACTATGGCATTATGTTTACTATTAAAAACAATTATGCAGAAGAACTTACATTTTCCGTTATTTGGCAAGCGTTCGGGAAAATACTATAGATTAGTACAATCCGCTTAACACAGCCTGTGTAAGTCTGGTACCAACATATAATGCGACATGTGTATTGTCTACATAGCGACATAAAACGCAATATTCAAAATTTTCCCAGGCGTTTGCCCAAACACCAAATGTTCTTTGATACGTATTGCAATCTTTAAAAAAATCATACGCAATAATATTACTTGCTATTTCAGAATAATTCTCATCTCTAACTTGAAGTTGGAGAAATTTATATTTTGTTACATCGGCTATTTGATACTGTGTCCACGTAGCATTATTACTAAGAGAAGAAACGAGAACATCGTACTTGCCTTTAAAACTATTACCTAAACTGCTGTTTAACGATGATATCGCCCCGGTACAAGTACCATTCCCAATCTTAGAAATGTCTGTCGTTCCAAGCATTTTATAGAGATACCGCACATTCTTGAACATCTGTGACACCTTCGCAAAAATTGAAGAGTGTTTTTCACCGCTTGATAATTTTGATACAGTCGTCCACGCTGACGCTAATCCGTCTGCCACATCACTGCTCGTAAATGATACGATATTGTTCGCTGTATCTCCACCTGTCGCTACTGCCCCAATGTTTGCTGGAGTGAGATTGACATTTCCTCGCCGATAGGATGCTTCTTTTGCGCCCTTAACCCCCGTCACAGGAGTACCGGCAAGCACATCCCACTTATCATCTGATGTTTTGTAGACATTTGCACCGGCAGGAATGACGTTACCGGCTCCTTCTTTAAATTCATCCGTAGTGGTAAATTCATCTGAAACATTGTACATCCAGCCTGCATTAACATTTGAAAGTGCCGGTAAATCTGCAAAAGCTACCGTTCCATGTGGCTGCAATCCACCTTTAAGTCCTTCTGATATGTCTTTTGCCTGCTGATAGTAATACTTGGCATTGTCAGAATCCTCGCCCTCTCTGCTTCCTGTACCACCAACAGCATAACTCTGTGCCTTGGTTGCGCTATCTGCTGCAGATTCGGCTTTACCGATGATCTCTGTTGCTTTCTGCGTTGCAATATTGGCTTTATCTGTGGCGGTACTGGCTGACTGACTGGCAGATGCCGCTTCACTTGTGGCTGTGGCTGCATACTGACTGGCGGATGTCTCACTGGCTTTTGCGTTAGTCTCGGATATTGCTGCCGCCGTGGCTGACTTCGCCGCTGCTGTCTCTGACGCTTTGGCATTGGTTTCGGATGTTTTTGCCGCTGTTTCACTGGCTTTTGCGGCATCCTCACTTGCTTTGGCGTTGGCTTCGGACTTTGCCGCTGCCTGCTGGCTTGACTCTGCCTTTGCCACTTCCACTTTGATTTTCGCAAGATAGTTAGGCTCTAAATGCTTTTCTTCAATGCTACCCTCTTTGACGATGGCAGACACTTTTCCATCCTTATCAATATAAAAAGCTACCGTATCAGAATCAAGGAACTCATACTGTGTAATCAGTGCTGACAGATCTATGTACTGTTTTGTGCCATCAATCAGAGTCAGGATAATCTGCTGTGTAGTTGGATTGTAAGTGAAGTTGACAGCGATCTTCTCCATCTGCGTATCGATCGTAACCTTGGACCCGTTCTTTTTCGTGATTGTGATAATTCCCGTCGATTCCTCGAATGTCACGTCTGCAACAAGAGTTGCTACCTCTGCTTTTGTGGCTTTCGTGGTATCAAGAGTGATTACACGATCATCAATGATATCAATCGAGCCATCCATTTTATTGAGGTTTCTTTCATTAAGCGGTGTTTCATCACTCGGGTAATTCTCCCAATTAATATCAATATGCGCTTTATTCATGATCCTCACTCTCCCTTTCCTTTGCAAGCTTCATCTGTTCCCGTTCTACTGTAACCTGTCGGTTTGCTTCTTCCTTGATCTGATATAGAATGTCCTTAAACACCAGGTACTTAGCTTCGATCGTGACATCCCCGCACAAATTTACATAATTGATAATGTCGTTTTCAAATTCCCGGATTTTTGCATTTATCATAGATTTTCCACCTTTTCCTTTAACTGTTCTATCTCTTCATGCTGCAACTGCACTGTGGCAACCAGATCAGCGATCAGCTCTGTATAATTCAGTCCGTAATACTTTTCTCCGTTACCGTTTGAGAAAATTTGAGGGCAAATATTCCATCCTTCTTCCACACTTTCCAAAACATCCTGTGCTATAAAGCCATGATGAAATCCATACTTTTCGAAATTATAACGATACGATTTTGCTCTTAAAGAATAAATAAACTCAGATGATTGCTTTTTGCTTAAATCTAAAATTGTGTTTTTTATTCTTTTGTCAGATCCATTAATTACTCCACCTCTGAATCCACCTACTCCGGTATCTCCGTCTAAATGGATCATCATGTGGTCATTATCGTTTGCGCCTTTATGCAATGAAACCTGATTATATTGAACCGTACATTTATGAACAGGACTTTCAAGCGTCCCTTCCACTGTTCGAAATCCATCCGTTCCCATCTGTACAAGTGTTCCACTGCGTTTAAATTCAATAAGGTTTTCTACAGACTCTTCCGTTTGAATATGCATATATCCCCCGGTCATTTCCATAGAACCTTTTAATTCAAGCAGTTTTGCTTTAATTTTGATACCCTCGGCTGACTGGTTGATTTCTGAAATGACGCTGTCTTTTGATACTTTCAAGCTGATCTGCTTTGATGACTGCGTAATCGTACTGGACGCACTCGATGAAAGCTGCTTAAATTTCTTTATCAGAGTCCATTTGTATTTTCCACTGCTTATTCCACCATCTGGTTCGCAACCATAAAACTTTCCAGTATTCTGATCCAAAAAACTGTGTCCAGAATAATACGAAGATGCAGGGTATGTATCTTGTGGATTCCCGAAACCACAATGTGTAACGTCATAATCTTCGGTATCCCATACTGTTAAAGAAGCACTGACTTCTGACCGTATCTTAGTTGCGGTCACCTCTATCTTTCCGGACAAATCGCCCTCTGCTTCGCTTGCTCTCGTAACTTCCGCTGTAATCTTGTCCTCATTGATTTTAATAGCTGCTGCAAGTTCAACTTCCTGCCCCTGTGCTCTTTTTACTTCTGCTGTAATGCTGTCCGCATTTTGCGTGATTCTCGATGATAAACCATCCGTTGTATTTTTAACTTCTGTGCGAATTTCGGTTGCAGTTTGCGTGATCTGTGACTGCAATCCCTCTTTGACATCCGTTATCGTGCTCTGTGTCTTTTCAATGGTTCGCTCCAGCACATTGCTCTTGCCTTTGAGTTTCAAAATGCTTTTCTGTATTCCATTTGCACCGTTGGTTCGGTACTCTTCCCCGTCCGCTTCCAGATCATCACGCAAGGCCTGTATGCCTTTCAAAGTTCTTTTCAAAATATAGGACTCGATCAGTTCATATCTGGTCGGCAACCGCACCGCATCCCCAACTTCCAGACACGGATTTCCTTTGCAGTCCGCCGTAAACGGACGGTAAATAATACCTCTGATCTTAGAAAGAATATTTTTTGCAATTCCTTTCAGCTCTTTTGATCCTTTACCATAGACAAGAAAATTATCCTCGATCACATAGGCATTGTCTCCGGTGCCTACGATCACGCCAATATCATTCTTCTGTTCTCTGATCTGTAGCTTATCAAGGGTTTTGACAAGATAATCTTCATATGTGGCAGTAACATAGAATCCTTTTCCTATCTGCGTACTCTTTGGATTGCGCGGAAACAGATCATCTGCCGGATAAAGGTCATTTCTCGGATATAATCCCTGTATCTCCTGTTCCAGATAAATATAATGGAACGTTCCATCACGCCCCATATGCCCCATGCAGCCGTTAATCTCACAGATGCATGACAATACTTCCTTGCCGCTGATTGTCTCGCCTATGGTGCTTGATTCCTCTGTGGCAGAACTTGTCTCACTGGATGCCGTGACCGCCACGGTTTTCTCGATTGACATATTGTCATTAATGAGTGTGATGTTCGCCTGTTCGATTCCGAAATGCTTGAAAAAACTGTCCCGGAACTGCTTCATAGTGACCGGATCATAAACTGTAACGGTCGTGATTGTGCCATCTTCATCTGTTTTCTGTTCCTCGTGCGACGGAAATACAGTGTTGTACCATGCTGCCACATCGGCTGTTAAAACATCGTACAACGCGTCATAGGCGATAACTTCACGGCATGTTCTATCTGCCGTAGGTGTGTCAGAATCAACCTTGTATCTCCCGAACTGAAACGCCGCATCCGTGTGACCATCAAGTGACATTCTTACTGTCAGCCATTTGCCTTTCATTGGTAGAAATGTGTTTGAGACGGTAAATTTAATCATGGCAGCTTCACACGAACCAAACGTCAATTCCTGTTCCGAACACAAACTTTCGGTCAATTCGAATTTTTCTTGGTGTAGCTCTGTATTTGTGATATTGATTTTTCCGTCATCAGATACGATGGATAACTGCTTATCGACCGTATCTTTTTTGAACAAGTCGCCATATTTATAATTAACCACCGTACACACCCCCTATGAAAGCAAGCCGAACTGAATTGTAACGAATTACCCCATCATATGTTCCGTATATCGTAGGCTGAAAATCTGCCATATAGCCGTACTGCGTCACATAATCGTCATATTCCGGGATATACGCTGTGATATAGCAGGCTCTCCCTGTTGCATTTGTGAACTGGCTTCTGATATTATTTAGCACCTCATTAAAAGTCTTATTTGTCAGCATTGCCGGTGTCTCAAACTCCACTTTTAAAGCCTTTAATTCCACGGCATTTCTATGCAGATAACCGTTGGCATCCGTATAATCATCTAAATCCTGCATATTGACATATGGACTATATGATTCCGCTTTCATAAAAGACATTGGCACTATGTAATTTCCAATCTTTAAAAGCCATCCGCTGTATGCCATATTTCCACCACCTAACTGTTTGGGTTTGCGGCTGTCTCAAATGACAGTCGGTAAAATTTGTACAAAATAGCACCTACCACCAATTTGATAGATGCCACTTCTTTTTCTTGATCTATTTTGTAATTACTTCGATATTGGGTGATTTAATCACAATTTTCTCCGGTGTGTGAATTACTTCCGTGTTCCCATATGTAATCCTGATTTCTAATTTGTTCATAAAATTTCTCCTAAATTTCATACTCCGGGTATGCTGCTTCCCAAACATCCCTATGGTAGGTATTTACCTCTCCATAATTTGCATCAAAAATCTTTTTCACGCCATATCCAAGTTCAATGCTCTTTTCTTTGAGTTTTCGCCAATTAAATGTTTTCCAGTCCACACCGTTCATTGCTGCAACACGCTTAATAGAATACCAGTCTTTGCTATAGTCAAGTTCCTGCTGCAGCTTTTCATTCTCCTGTTCTGCAATCTGCCTGCGCTCTACCTCGTCTGCATATGCTCGAAGTGCCGATGGAAAATCTTTCGGGACCTGTCCCCTCTCCATCTCGTTAAAACGCTTTACATATTTTGCTGTGAATAAGATACCTTTTTCTCCTGTAAACTTATTAGCAAGAAAATCACAACCAATCTTGGTAACTTCATAACACGGCATCTTCTTGTTTTGCCCTGTCAAATACATTGATTTGATGAAATAATCGGTAACGGGAATTTTCCCTTTACCTAATGTTGGTATAATTCCTGCCTGTTTAGTGCTTCCGTCTGGATTTGTTGTCCCTTCCAATTTTTTTAAAATCTCATAGTGCGGAACTTCCATCATTTCTGCAATTTCAAGTGTTGTTATCGTGTTCGTATTGTTTTCAAATCCAATTTCATCTTTAGTCATAAGAGCTGTGTATGCCATATTTTCTATCTCCTAAATTTCCGAGCCTTACATTTCGCAAGGCTCAACCTTTAAATTCACGTGCGTTAGGAACATACCCTAACAGGAGTTACACGCTATATATTTAGTAAGATTGTAATTTCCCGTGACGAAATACTGGAATAGCCCCAAATTTTCGGGGCTAAGCGGACAGGTAAGTTATATCTGCAAATTGTTCTATTCTATTTTTGCAATCCCTATAAATATCCTTGTAGTGCATACCCATTGACATATCAATTCTAATAGTCTGCAAAATAATGCTTTCTACAAGGGTTAGATTATTGAGATCTGAAACTGTGATATTGTCGCGATTTCCACCAATTACTGATTTTGCCAACTTGGTATATGTCACATACAGTTTATCTGAATGCGTACTTCCTTGTTCTTTGGCATAGTCTACAAGGAGTTTAATCACATCAGTTTCTTTCAGCCGATTTTCTTTATTAGCAATTCTTGTTTCGCCCCATAGTTTCGATTGCTTTTCAAGAATAAATCTGCGCATTGCATAAAACTGTCGAACCAACTCTTTCTTAAACTTCACAACTATTTTTGAATTTCTCAAAAGAGTTATAACAAATGTTGCTTGTTCCTCATTCAAATAATAAACTCTTTCCGGCTGTCCCCTTTTCCCCGATTTTAAATCGGAGAAATCAATATTGCCAAAGTCTAAAATATCTTTCTCGTATTTTCTGATAATAGCAACAACAGATTCATGTTGGTTATTTGTTCCATCTGCAATCACTTTGCTGTTTGTAAAAACATCGTTTCCTTTGAGTTCCACCAATTCATACATCCTCTTTTCCACCTTTCTTTCGCTACTGTCATTTGACAGGCAGGTTTAAATTTCATTTTTTTATTTTTCTTATGCAGTTTGAAATAAATAAAAAAACCACCAAAGACTGAATTTCTTCAATCTCTGGCGGTCACGAATCCGCACCTATTCCTCATAGGCTTGCAGGACGTCCTAAATTCTTTAGGTCTTGCCTGCGTGATTTTTAATTACTGAAATTATATATTTTCTATGTGTGTTTGTCAAACAGCTAATTTGCAAATTTTATCAGCAATTTTCACAAATTAAACAATTCTGGGCAAAAACGCTTGCTAGAATACTTATCCGATCTGTTAAAAATCAAGGAATACAAAAAAGACACCCGCTGAGGTGTCTTTTTCTAATTGAATTATTTTGTTTTCTTATTTTCCCCTGCTGCTTTAAGTACTCTCCATTTGGGATCATTGCTAAAGTTTTTTCTTTCTGTAATTTTTGCTGATTCTTCTTTCAACTGTTCATTTTCTCTCTCTAATTTTTCTATTTTCTTTTCACGTTCTCTCTTTTCTTTAATAAGTACGCTTTTTTCTTTTTCCAACTGATCTGCGTAAATAAGTGCTTTTGATTCTCTGTCATATAATTCCAAGTTTTTATCAGTTGTCTGTTCTATTCTCTTATTTATTTCTTTAATTTCCCATTTGTGATTTTTTTCTTTTTTCTCCAACTCATATTTTAAATATTCTATTTGTTCATTTGCTTCTTTTAATTCTTCTTTACACGCCATTAGTTCTGATTCTAATGTTTTATCTCCCATGTATTTTCCCTCGCTTATAAGGTTCCTATGTAATTTTCAATATACGAAATATATTCAACAGGGATTCCGTTCAAAACATCTATTTTTATATCAGAATAATCTCTGTTTATAGACCAATCGTACGAATTTTCTTTTCTTAAGTCTGATATTTCTCCTGTATCCTTGTTTTGGTACATGTATTTATCATTCTGTTTTAAATTCACACAAACAGTTACTTCCATGTCTGATATGTCAAATTTATAATAATCATAAAGAGTAAATATACAGATAACTTTGCTATCATCTTTGCCAAGATACAATGTATCCATATTTTCAAAGTCAATTCTGTTCTTTTCACTGTCTATATAAACATGAATATCAAAATCTTTTGGATCGTTTTCATACAGCCAATAGATATCTTCTTCTGAAAGTGTGCTTATATCAAATTCAACTATGACATATGGCATATAACCATTTTTATATTTCATCTGACACAAATCTACTGATTTTATTCCAAATGTACTATCATTATAATTCATGCCGTCATATGGTATACTTTTTACATTTTTTTCTACTCCGCTTTCTCTTTCAGTTACGACAGTTCCATCCGTTTCTGTTGTCTCTATTTCTTCTTCCTCATATCCGTTTCCGCATCCGGTTAACACTACCGTAGCTATTGTCAAAATTACTATCCCCCACTTTTTCATGAACGCCCTCCCATTTGTAATATGTTATACAAACCATACCACAAACGAAAGAGAGTTGCAATTAAAATATAGGAACTGGATTCCTCTGCCCTGCTTTTGCTTCTTCTCGCCATTTTTTTATAACATTCCTATATGCCTGATTCGAATCAAGAACCGCCGTAATATCTGCTTTTTCAAGTTTTGATACAATGACGTCTCCCAGTTTATCGTAATCAATAGCGCTTGACATTGCTATCTGCATTTCTTTTCCTATTGTACTTTCAATGCTTCCCGAACTGTATTTTATAGAAGCATTTACATTGTCCGTTATACTCCTGTTGTACTTATATGCAACTTCCGGCGCTGCTTTTAACCCTGCCAATCCAAAACTGTCCTTAATTCCCTCGGACCAGTTTTTTATCTCCTTAAATGTACTTTTAGATCCATCAGAAATACCATTATTAAATCCTTCTACCGTAAATCCTGCAAATTCTTTAAACACTCTTGATGGCGAATGTATGCCCATCAAATTTGTAAACCAAGAACTGATATTGGATACCCAACTGGAAATAACTCCGTACGTGGTGTTCTGGTTTCCGGAAACTCCGCCATTGAATCCCTCTACAGTATATTTACCATAGTCAGAAAATACTGTGGATGGTGAATGTATTCCCATATTGGTTGTAAATGGCTGTTTAATGTTGTTCTCAAGATATGTGAGCATGGCATCATTTGTTGTGTTCGAATTTTCTGAAATACCATTATTATATCCATCTATCGTATTTTTCGCCCATCCTCTTCCCATACCAGAAAGCATGGCATCTTTTAAACTTCCTTTTTGTGTAATTGCTCCTGTTACTGTGTCTACAGCACTTTGAGATTGAGCAACACCACCATCTGCAAATCCTTTGACAATTACCTTTCCGCCTACTATTGCTACATCATGACCTCTACCATTATAGTAAGTTATTAGTTCGTTTTCTAGTTCGGATGTCATTGTCGGTATTGCTTCTTTTGTTCCAGCTACTCCTCCAATACCAAATTGCACCATTCCTTTTTCGCCAAGGTCGTACATATCTTGGTCTGTCGTTCCATAGGCATTAATAACTGCTTGGTATAACTCTACTGCTTCTTTTCCAACTACCTGTTTACCTTCAACAAATATCCCACCAAGATCATCTATTGCTTTTGTAGCGTTCAATGTGATTTGTCCGAAATTAACTTCATTTACAGCATCAGACAATGTATTATATTTCTGTGTATGCTGTTCAAGCATATCATTTGCAGTATTGTAAGATGTTGTAGCTTTTTCAACCTCATCTCTAAGCGTCTTTTGTGTTTCTGTTATTTTGGACTGTTCATCTTCCAGAAAAACCATTTGCTTTACGAGTTCATCATGTGCATCACCTGCATTTTTAGCTTCTATGCCATTTGCTTTTAATGCATCTGTATTTCGTTTCCACCAGTCATTTAAGTCCTCGGTTGCACCTATATCGGATAAGATTTCGTTTAGTTTATCCAACGCTTCTGCGTTATCTTTGTAGTTCTGCTCTGATACTTCCAACTCGACATTAGCTTCCGCAAGTGCCTTACTGTACTGCTCTACAACATCTTTGTATCCTGCAACTCTATAATATTCTTTCTGTGCTTCTATAGTCTTTAATAGTTCTTCCTTTTGTGCTGTATATTTTCCAGTAGTCATATCAATCTGATTTGCTAATTCTGGACAAATATCAATAAGCTGTTGTGCTCTCGTTTTTAATGTTTCTTGATCTGCTGCTGTTAAGCTCGTCTTGTCTGCAAGTTCGAAATATGAATCTGCAAGCTGTTGAAGCTGATCTGCACTTGCTTCGGATTTAGATGTTAAATCCTTTGTAGTATCAGCTAAATCTCTTAGATTTTGTGCGGCATCTTCCATTTTCTGGTTATTTGATCCTATTTCTTCCTCAAACTCCAAAAACTGATCTGCAATCTCTTTTTGCCAACTTTTATGGAAATTATATACAGCTAACCCTATTGCTGCGATCGCCGATGCTATTGCTAAATAAGGATGCGCAACGACAGTAGCTGCAAAATTCAAAAGAGTATCTTTTATTGCCAAAATCTTTGTCTTAATATTGTCTAATGCTGATAACGTAATGGTTGATATTTTTATTGCTGCAATTACTCCAAGAATGGTTGCTTCTATTGGTGCGGCAGAAAATATACCAGACCATGTGCTTAGCCCAGCATTTATAGCTTTCCAAATTACCTGCGCAATTTTTCCACATATGCCAAGCCAATCTATATCAGACAGGAACTCTCCGATTTTCTTTCCAATCCTATACCAATTCACTCCATCAATAGCAGAAATCATTGCATCAAGCAAACCTTTCGCCCATGTATTCAATGTTCTTGCCAAAAGAGTAAACTTGAAAGTTTTGAAAAATTTATTAATCCCTGCTGCAATAGAATTTCCAAAATTCTTCCAGTTAAATCTCGTTCCAAAAGAATTTAAAAACTCCAATGCAGTATTCAATGCCCTTGCAATCGTTTTTCCGACATTCCCGAACAGTCTCGGATTAATAAGACCATTAAGAAAGTCTGCTAAACCTTTGCCGAAGTTTTTTGCCTTGGAATAAATCTTATCCCAGTTGATAGACTCCATAGCTTTTGATAAGGCATCACTGATGTATTTTCCAAGTTGTTTCAGATTTTTGATATCACTTTCGTAATTTTTGAAAATGGTATCAGTCTTGACGAGTTTACCGCCACTGGCACCGCCTGATGCGCCACCGCCGCCGGAACCGCCCGAACCTTTTTTGCCAGAACCATCATTTGTTGTAATCAGTTTCAATTCATCAAACTGACGGACACCTTTATTCATCTTATCAATGTTCTTTGCCGCCTGTCCTGTACTGTCCGCAACATCATCTGCGCTTTCTGCCGCATCTGAAAAGTTATCTGCAAGCCCTGCACCGGAATCCTCATATTTCCATCCGAAGATTGCGCCTAAAGCGTTTGTAACCTTTGTAACAAAGCTGATAACAACCAGTAAAACGGAATTGAGTGCTTTTACGAATGGTTTGAAAGCATTGATTAATGCTCCACCAATAACACTGCCAAGCTGTTCAAATGACTGTTTTAAAATTCTGATCTGGTTCGCCCATGAATCAGCCGTACGTGCAAAGTCTCCCTGCGCTGCCTGCGTATTGGCAAGGACGTACTGATACCGGAGCATTGTCTTTTCAGCCTGTGACATAGACGCAATATCAGAATCTAATCCCTGTTTCATCGCCCACTCTTTAAGGGTTGCCTGTGTAAGATCAAGACCGTAATCTCTTAATGGGCGTGTCTGTCCGGTAAATATTGCAGCTAAATCCTGCGACACAACATCCTGATCTATGTTATACAGAGATGCCATATCAGCAGTTAATTTTGTTAAATTCAAAGACACATCAGCCATGGAATCAGACAGACCAATATAGCCATCTGTCTGTTTGTTCAAAAACTCATTGGCTTTCTTTATCAAACTGCTGTCAATTCCCATGGCTGTTCCCATTGCTTGGAATCTGCTTGCCGTCTGTTTCAGTGTCAGTTCTGACATACCGAACTGACGTATAGAATCCTGTGCAAAGTCATTGACTTTCTTTGACATGTCCCCAAAAGTAACATCAACAACGTTCTGAACCTCTGTTAATGCGGATGATATGTCGATTGCATTTTTTATTCCTCTTATCGCTCCGTACAGACCAAGATAAATCCCCATAGAGGACAAAATCTGTCTTGTGAATGACTTGAGTCCAATCAATGCTTTCCCTGTGGATGTCTTAAATCCAAGGAAAGAACCGGAAAGATTACTGATGCTGTTATTTAATCCAGTAATCGCACCTCCAGATCTGTTTGAAAGATTTCCAAGTGCCTGTGTCATTTGTAAAATATTTGCGCTTACATTTGGTGCTTTTGAGAGTGTCTCAAACAGATATTTAAGGTTATCAGCAAGCAAAGGTATATTTGTTACTGCACGTCCGCTTGCAACGCTTCCAAGCCTTGATATGGCTGTCACAAGGTTACTCATATTCGTCATATCAAAATTCAATGCACCTATCTTGTTCATCTGGCGTACAAAGTTTTGTAACTGCGCAGATAAAGCCGGCAGATTCTTTGTCGCCTGTGTAGATGCCTTGCCACCAATTTTCGACAGTGCCGACACCATGCTTGTGAGTCCGCTTGTATCAACAGCTTTAACACTTGCTATTCCAGATGCAAGATCTCTTACGGCAGAAGATATTCCGTGGATAGAATTTGCATCAACACCAGAAAATTTGTTGAGTGCTCTGACCATAGATGTTATTTCCGTAGATTTTCCACCTTTGAATCCAGTCGCAGCATCGGAAATGCTTCTGATTCCGCTTGCAATATTTGAAAGTTTTGCAGTGTCAAACGATATGCTTTCCCGGAGCCTATTCATGCTGTTTACAAGGCTTTCTATGGAATTACTTGCTTTTGCAGAGTCAGCTTTGATTTTTATTTGTAATTCATCAATGTCTGCCATATATGCACCAACTTTCTATGCAAAATAAAAAGACGGTAGGCTGTGACACCTTACCGTCCTTGATCTACTCTTTTAATTTTTCTCTTGTAACCGGTCCGCATTTCTTATCTACTGTAATTCCGACTTTTTTCTGGAATGTTCCAATACCGGTCGCCGTATCATTTCCAAGAATACCGTCCACATTACTGTTTCCCTTTTTATCTTTTTCATCCAGGCATCCGTGATAAATAAGCTCCGTCTGAAGCCATCTCACATCATCCCCTCTCATGCAAGGGAATTTTTTCTTTAAAATCCTTGCAGGTTCCGGGTATGGGTTTAAATGATCTTTTACATTTTTTCTAGGGTTTCCGCTTGTCACAATCGCTGTATGACCTTTTGTTTTTGTGACAATAACATCTCCGTTGTAAAGAACCATTCCTGCCGCATAACCTCCAATGTCATCAAACATGCCACTCGAAAGAAGTACAGATTTTTCATTTGCTGTGGTGAAATTTCCAACATCTTTTCCAGTTGCATGAATAATGCATGCACGTACCGTTGTGCCGCAATCTGCTTCTGTTTTTACTTTTGAATTAATACCATATTTGACAATTCCAAGCCGGTGTCCCTGACAGTAGCCAATATTATCATTATTGCACGCTGTAATCATTGATTCTGCCAGTTTATCCGCCATATCTTTTGTTTTTGGCCTTAACACATACCATCCTTTTTTATGAACATAAAAGTTTTGCATACTTACTTCTGTTCCGGTCTGATCTCCCGGTCTCCCACCGGTCAATTTCCCATTTTCATCATGTCTTGCAGATCCAATTCTAATTGACATATTTATACCTCCAAGTTCTTTTCTGGTTTTGGATGGCTCAACTCATAGTTTGACTGCATGACTTTAAGTTTTGCCACAAATAGCTCTCTCTGTTTCTTTATTTCTTCTTCCGTCATTTCTGAATCATCTTTCTCTTGTTGCTCATTGATTGGTTTTTTAATATACTTTGATCTTGCTTTTCGTCCGGCAAGGCAATGTTCTACTGCCACCGATACCGCAGACAATCCGTATGTTCCAAACCACATCCACATTTCATTATCCCGCTGTTTTCTCTCCAAGCTGTATGCATCTGCATATGGCTGTAAGTCAGCCGGGCACGACATGTCTATGTCATGTACAGTAAATCCATATCCCTTGGTTACTAACAGCCAAAACGGGCGGATTTCTGCACAATATTTTTCCCATGTAAGTTCTCTCTGTTCTTCTACTTTTTCCTCGGAGTTTTCTTCTCCGCTTCTTTCTGATCTGCTTTGAGCAGTTTTGATAAAAAACCGTTTTCAAGCAGCTCCGCTAAAAGTGCATTGTAAAGTACCTGAACATCTGCATCTTCTCCGTCAAAGTAATCATCCAGCATGGCATATACTTTTCCAAGCTGCTGTTCCTTTTCTCCCTCATTGTCCGGATTGTATCCAAGTTCCTCTTTGTGAAACTTCTGCGCGCCTACAAGGATTAACTCTGGAAGAAATAAAAGGATTTCGTCAACCGCTTCAATATCTTCCATCTGGTCTAATTTTGCTACTTTCTTGATAATTCCGCTTTTCACGGTTGCTTCATATCCAAACTTGATCTGTAATTCTTTCTCGCCAAATTTTAATTTTGTCATTTTCTTTCCCTTTCTCCCTCTCATATAGGGAAAGGGCAGTCCGAAGACCGCCCTGTTCTTTTAAATTGTTTCTTCAAGCTCTGGCTCGGTTGTCTGGTTATCGTCAGCCGATTCAACCGAACTATTCGACTGACGTGTTATTCCCCCGGTGTAAAAGCTACAGCGGTGTCCATGCCCTTGTATTCCTCAATGGTAAGGTTCATTTCAACCGTCAAAAGCTCATTCTGACCAATTTCCGGCTGTGGGATCTGCTCCGGTGGCTGTGCGACAACAAAAAACGCATCGGTAAATCCAGGAATAATAGTTTCAAACCACATTCTTTTCCCGCCGGAAAGCGCCTTGTACGCTGCGATAAGTGTTTCCCACTCTTCCTTTGTGGCATCCGTAAGGTTTACCGTGATAGGGAAAGAGCCACCGGTATCTGCGCGCCCCTTTACATATCTGGTACTAGCATCTTCTAATGCAGATGCGTCAATCTGTTCCGGCTCAATGTTGATACCGCCGATTGCGTTAATTCTTGTAAGCTGTTTAAACGATGTAGGCTTTGTTCCGGCTGTGGTTTCTGTTCCATAGCCAAACGTAATGCCTAACGTAGACAATCCTGCTTCTGCCATTTTTACCTCTCTTTCTACCGCCAAATAATGCGGTTATCGGGCGCATCTTTTTGCACCCGGTGCATAAAAAATAGAGCCTTTCGGCTCTTTTACATCAATCTGTCGTTGGCTCCGATTATCCGCCGAAACCTTGCAACACTTCTAAATTTTTTCTCACTGTCATTTTTAAACTCCGGCATTGCTGTGATTTGAAATCGCATCTGTTTAAAGGCATCAGCTAAAATAGCCATAATCCCTTTTGCATCGCTCTGCTTTGTGTTTGTAATAACGTCAACCTGTATTGTTTCCTGCACTGCATTTACGGATGTGCCTTCTAAATCTGCCCCACGTTCAAGACCCGGCATCTCGTGAATGTAAATGGTCGGGAAAACAGGGTCTTTATCAAGGTTCTTTTCAACCGTTGTAAATGCAGTGTCAAAATTCATGCTTTTGTATTTCTTCTGGAGTTTTGGTTTGGCTATCGTTACAACATTGGAAAAAATGTTTGTTTCAAGGTCAAATACCCACTGGTTTTCTGCCATTATCCAAACACCTCCTTCGCTGTCTGTGTAACAATCTGACGCAACTCATTTGCGGTCATATACATAAATGGTCGGCTTGGCATTCCCTCTGTAAACCACCAATCGCCATTGTCGTCCTGATAAAACCATCCATATCTTCCATCTGAAATCTGATGGATAGTTTTTCCACTTGCGTACTGCCACGAAACACCCTCCGGCAGTTTCCCAGGATAAGGACTTTGCTGTCCCACAATTCCGGTTCCAAACTCAACAAATGCGGCGTGGTCTGTACCGGCTATTACCGCCCATATCCCGCCGCCCTTAGTGCTTCCTTCATATTCCGCGTGAACACTTGAAATCAGTTCCGATGTAAATATTGCGTCAAGGTCAGCAATTTGCACTCTGGCAATCTCTACGCCCTTTTCCGCGAGTTTTTCTGCCAATAGCTGACATTTATATGTCAAGCTGTTTTGATAGGCTCTAAGCTCTCGTATGGCGTTCTGAATAGACTTTTCAGACAGGCTCATTGTGATTACTTTCTTCCCCATGCCACACCTACTTCACATTTTTTTGTAACAAGAACAAATCAACCGTCAATCCCTCGTCTGCGACACCTTTTACGATGTAATCAGCCGAATTTTCGTCAACGATTGTATTCTCTTCATCTTTGTACTTTATGTCTGATCGTTTCCATACCAAAGATCCGACGCTCAATGGAAGCTTTCCTTTGTCTTCTACGATCTGAACAAAATTTGTAGAATTATCTACGCCAAATTCTTTTATAAGTGCTTCGCTCAACTTATTGCTGATCGAAGAATAAAAAACCACAGGCTTTTCATAACCTGTGGTATACTCTCCGGTTGTCTTCGGTATCTTGTTCCCGTCATCATCAAGGTAATAAATTACATTACCATCAGAATCCGTGTACGAAGAATATTCGATGTTACCATCATCATCCGTCACATATACCGGCACCTTGCCGCTTTGCTGCGAATAACTCATTTTTTGCTTATTGATCTCAAGCATTTCACTTCACATCCTTGCCGAACCGTTTCCACAGCTCAGAAAGCTTTTCCCATCCATACATTGCGACAAACGCAACAATAAATCCTGCAATAATAGCCGCCAAAATCATATACCATAAAATTGATGTCTGGATGTACTGCATGTATGCCACAAATGCAGCTACAGTAATTCCAATGGAAAGTACAAACACAAGAATGTCTGTCGGCACCTTAGAAAACGCTCCTACGCCCTTGATAACCTGTGTTATTACAGATACAACAAAAGCAAGTGCCCCAATGATTGCCAAAATGATTGTCATATTGGCAATAACGCTCTGTAAAATGTCCATGATTACACCTCCTTATCATCATTAAGACGGTTTTCAATTCCGTCAATTCTGTGATGCGCTGATTTCACACTTTCCTCAACTTTAATAATCCGGTTGTCATGTGAGTTGATTTCTTTTCTCATCTCCGAGACTTCATTCTTAATATCCGTCGTGTTGTTTGAGATGGCATCCAGTTTCATATTGATGCGTGTATTTTCTTTCACGCGTTCCTCAACATCCTTTGTGTCTGTTCGCTTGTTATTCTTTAATCCCATATAGACGGAAAAACCGAGTGATAACACGCTTATAATGATTGCTGTAGATAATTCTATCGTCACATCATATACCGCCTTTCTTTGTAATTGGCACACCGCCCACCACCGCTCAATGTGTGCCGCCTGCTATCGTTTTGTCAATGTCGGCAACACGATAACGCTCAATCTTCTAAACTCCTCGAAATCGATGGGTTATAATGATTTTATAAACGGAAATACTCCCACAAACAAGCTTTCCCTGTCTTTCCAGCTACGGCTTACGCCGTTTTCTGAATAACTTGCCATATAGGCTTCTCCTGCCTGTGAATGGTCGTACAAGGCTAAATTGACGATTACATCCTCAAACTGTTTCAAGTCTTCGGATATTTTTTCATCCGTGTAGCTTTCCGGGTAATTCCGCTTGCTTACCACTTCATTTCTTGCCTGCTTGATAAGCTGTTCGATGTAAGGATTATCTTCTTTCTGGTCGAACACGACAACATCAGAAGTAACACCATCTTCATCCGTAACGGTTTCAATATGAAATTGTTTCAGTCTGATTTTGACCTGCTCTAATGTTGTATATTCGTCCATTCTTCCCTACCTATAATCCGAACTGCTCGATCAAAATGCGTTTCAGTTCCGCTCCACTGATTTCTTCTGCACCCTCGATCCCATGTTCAGCGGCAAGTGCCTGTAAATCAGCAGTGCTCATTCTGTTAATCTCTGTCTTGGTGTACCCTCCGGAAGATTTCTCTCCCAGAACAATGTCCGGGATTTCATCTCCTGCTTTGTACCATTTTCCATTGCGCTTTACCGTGTATTCAGCAATCATACCGCACCTCCTACGCAACTTTCATGACAACAACGCTGTCCATGCCCTCAAAAGTAGGCAATCCGATCATTGACACAACGCAATGAGTGTTGATCGGATGATTTGTTGCGTATGTATACACCGAAATACCGGTTTCTACAATAGAAAGGTTTCCGTCTGTTAAACTTCCGCTTCTCTCTTCCGGTGTCTTTCCAAAGACATAATCTCCAAGGTACACGCCGGATGCCTGCGCTGAAATAACTCCTGTAGGAATAAAATATTTGGTGGCACCGTCTGCCGGGTCGATGTAAAGTTTGTCGTAAACTTCAATCTCGATGCCGTATCCTCTAAGATACTCTGTAACCTGCCCCTGCTGTAAACGAATACCTCCATTGTAAGCAGTAATTCCAAGCACCTGTTTCTTTGTGTCTTCTGCCTTAAGAACCATCTCCCACGTTTCTGTATTCATGCTAAAACGTGCAAGGGAATATCCGGTTTTCTTTGCAAACTCACGTTTAATCTCGATAAAGTCATCAAGTGGCGTTGCTGTTTCTGGTGCAGACCATTTATCAGTATCGCTTCCGGAAATATCCTTGTAATGATCTCTCTTGTGCGCCACTCCATTGTCCGAAGTATAATCAACATAGAAGCTCTTGCCACCAATTGTTACCTGTACTCTTGGAATACCATCAGATGGTGCTAATAACTGCCAAATCTGGCGTTCCGGCACTACTCTTGCTCCTTCAATAAGCATCATCGGTTTTTTGCTGATTTCTCTAAGCACCTGGTTTGCCATGTTGGAATTTTCTGCCGACTGGTAATTTGCATACTCCTGCTCTTCACGCTCTGTTACCATGTAAGATTCACGGTAGAACGGCATCTCGTTCTGAATGTCAGAAAATCCACCGACGTCTCTTAGCTCTGCCTGTGCATCAAAATTGGATGCCTTTAATGATACCGGAAGACCGTTTTTCCCTTTGATAAATCTAAGTTTAAGGCTGTCCTGTTTTCTGGTTCTAAATTTCTGTCTACCTAAGTAAGGCGCAGAACCAAGCGTTTTTTCATAATTATTCCACATAACCCCAAGACTTCTTGCGGTAAATGCTTCTGCTAATGGTAATGCCATTCTCTAATACCTCCATTTCTTAATCAAAAAAAGTGACACGCGGTGTTGCTGCTTTTGCAGTTGCTTCTACGGTCACTCCATTTGCCGTTACCTTTGCGCTGTCAATAGAACCCTGATATACATAAGTTCCAGGCGCATCTCCCATTGTTACGTCAACATCTTCCAGAAGATACCCTTTGCAAGATTCGTCATTGCTTGGGAACGGTGTCCCTGCCTTTGCAATCTTCTTTCCGTTTGCATCGGCACTTGTTACCATTGTCTGCGGAACGATGCACGCCGCACCCTCATAAGGAAAGAATTTTAAAATTCCTTTACTCTGTGTAAAGTCTCTTTCAATTGGTTTTCCCATAATTTACCTCCTATAAAACATAATAGTCTTTGGCTTCTGCATTTTTTGCCGGTTCGCCAAAGCTGATACTTTCGGCATTTTCAACATCTGCCGTTTTTTTATTCTCTCCACCTGCAGTACCGCCGCCCGGATTTTCAGAATTATTTGCAATCTCCTGTTCCTTTGCCTGCGCTGCCGCGGTTTCCTTTTCGGCTGTAATCTTTCCAAGAGCGTCATAATCAAGGCTTCCATTATCCTTGACAACGGATTTTGCCTGCTCTGCATTGATTTTTAACTTTTCCATCAATGCTTCGCGCTGGTCTCTAATGGCGTTTTTCTTCTGCATATCTGCAATCTGCTGATTTGCTGTCTCTAACGCCTTGTTTGCTTTTTCAAGTTCCGTGAGGTTTCCTGCTTCCATTTCATCCAGCTTTTTCTGCAACTCATCTGCGCTGTCTGCCTTTGCCTTAAGCTCTGCTGCTTTTGCCTGTTCTCTCTGTACGGCACTGCCGTAATCAGCAATGATTTTCTCAACATTTTCCTCACTGATACCCATTGCAATTAACTCTTCTCTTTTCATTGATTACCTCCGATATGTCTTTACGAATTTTTGCGGTGCAACGACACCGAATGACACTGTTGATTTTTACGCTCACAACTTTGCGAATTTTTATAAAATAAAAACAGCCACCGATTACTCGGTAGCTGTCTTATTTTGCTGTTTATTTAATTGGTTTACAATTTCCTGTGCTTTTTGTTCCTGCTCTTCTGCATTATCAATTGTTTTCCACAACGCATCTATATATGGCTTAGACAAGAGGAATGTCTTTTCAGCATCTCCCCAAAGCCCCACCGTTTTAATGGCAATAAGAGGATGTATGCCGCACTCTAAAAGCTGATATAGTGTTTGCGACTTTGTATACATATTGTCTTGCGGGCTATGATTGATTTGCACATCAAAATCCCTCATTGACAATTTCAAATCATTGTCCTTAACGCGTATTACATTTAAGACAACTTTTGCAAGTCTCTTCTCTGCCGATTTCACAATTGGGTCTTTTAATTTTGCTCTTGTCTTTGAAAAATCCCATCCAGCCCTTAATGATACTGCTCCTTGTGTATCTCCTCCAGAGTTTTGGGACTCTCTGTTTGGTATTGCTAATATTGCCAAGGCATTGTCCCACAAATCATCTTTTGCCACCTGACACTGGCTCTGATTTAGTTCCTGCGTCATAATCTCAACATCGGCTTTGTTATCCTTGTTATTGGACTTTACCGTCAAAGCATGGCTCATTTTCATCTCTTCAAACGTTTTTTGGTCGATTTCACAGTTCACAAACTTAACCCAGTACTGAACAAACTGCTCAATTCCATCCATTCTGTTTGACTGCATATTGTTTATGGCATCCAAAATACCTATGACAAGCTCAATATCAGAAATTCTCTCATGATTATTTGGAAACTCAACAATAGGTATACTTCCAAATGCATGCAATTTCCATTCAGAAACTACTCCGTTTTGAAGTTTACATGAATAGTTGTCCGTATAGCACAGTTTGTACCATCTTCCATCTTCGTCTTTAAGCTCCTGCACCGCAACCACCGGTTCTTCCGTGCTCCGATTATAAATAACACACGTATTCATTGGAGTAGGCGCAACAATTTGAAATGGTATTTCTCCATTTGCAAATCTTACCGCCTTAAAAGATGTTCCGGTTGCTGACTGCCACTCTCCTGCTTTAATGTCTTTTTCCTGTTTATTCGCATCTACAAGATAGTCATTCAGCGCATCCACTGCCCGATTAATTTCATCATCATCTTTTCGACTGATAAACTGTATTGGCTCGCCATATGTCTGTCCTACTTTGAACTGAACAATCTCATACGCATGATTTTCTACTATTTTGTTTGTAATATCAGCATTTTGTACCTTTAATCGGTATAAAATCGGCTGATCTCCTTTGTAATACCGCCATAGGTATTCTATGATGGTTTTGTTGTAATAATAATTTCCGATGCAGTCTCCAACCACCTTGACAATATTGTCTTTTGTGATAGTTTCAACATCAGTATATAAAATTTTTCGCCCATAACATCCCTTAACAAGGTCTTGGAGAGATTTATTATTCATAATTGGCTCCTAAATAAACGTCATCCCACTGGATGTTGACCGGATTGTAAGAGATTTTAATTTCGTCTTTCCATTCTCCGGATAAAAAACAACTTTCTTGTGGCATTTCCTACATTCCACAGAAATGTTCATTGTTGAACGCCCATCGTGTGTGGCAACTTTTCTTCCGCAACGCGGGCAATATATTGTTTTTGGTGTATATACCATAAAATCCTCTTTTCTTTTCAAAAGAAAAAGCACCGGAGATTTCTCTTCGATGCTCTTTCAATGGGGGATGGTAAAGTGTTCAACTATTTGTTGACTTCTTCGATTATAACTATATCAGAAAAAAACCGGACATATCGGACAACTTTACTCTTTCATAAATCTATCGAACGCTTTTCTCACGCTGTCTTCTGTGTTATTGCCTCCTATTTGGTCGGCAACCTTATTCCAAGATTGATTTTCTAAAAATCTAAGGTTAATTATTCTTCTAATTCTGCTATCTTTTATATTTGCAATAAACTCTTCTACTTCATTTGTTTTTTCAAGAAGTTCGTTTTCCAAAATTTCGAGGGTGGTTTTTCTGGAATATAACAAGGTTTTTTTGTGCCTATATTCTGGCAATGGTATTCCTTCTATTTTAAAATGTTGGTTTCCACCATTTCCGCCAGAAACGCTATCAATAACCGTTCCTTCCTGTTCAATTTTTTCTATGTATTTTTCAAGCTTTTCAATTTTATTCCTTACTTCTTTTACTTCTTCTCTTAAATCTAAGTATTGATTTAAAATATCTTTGTTTACCATATCAATACCTCCTAAACGGATTTACTGCCGCTTCTACTTTGGCTACGTTATTTCCATTTGTCACTCTAAGCGCAAAGTTTGAAAATACATCCGGCACATCATCCAACTGCTTTTTACCGGACACTGAATATCTCTTGAGAAGAGACATCATTACTCCATATGGATCATTTGGCTTATATAATGATGGGTCTTTAAATATAACGTGCTGCAATATCCAGTTAGAGCACTGGAAAATCCTTGCTTCCTTGTTTGTCTCCGTCGGTGTGTCAGTAATGTTACATATCCATCCTTTTTTTTCGACACGCTTGTTTACTTCCATTGCGACACGGTCTCCTCCGGCGTTTCTCTCAAATTCACATTCCTGCACTTTGTTGTTTGTCAAAACATTTGCTGCATTTTCATACTGCATCTCATAATCTGCCGTGTTATCGCAAACACAATCCACGCAGTAGTAATCCTCTCCGTATTTTTGCAATACCGGCAAAACAAAGTAATCCGTTCCTTTTCCCTTTGTATCGCATTGACCGGTTACAATTTCTGGCTTTCCATGCGGCAAATTAAGATACCGGCGTATTTTATCTTCCGGAAACAGCAATCCCTCTCGCTCAATCGGCTCCTGTTTGTAGAGACAGCGATATGATATGTCGTCCATCAATAATTGCTGGTCTTCAAAAAATTCTTTCGTAAACCCAAAAAATTCATAGTCAAAGTTACTTTCTCCGGTAACTGGGTCTACATCCGGTACCGCAATAACCTTTACTCTCGGATTACCCTCGTACATATTTTGTATGCGCCCTATGACGTCGTGTACGCTCCATCTTGTGGCAATATGTATTTCCTTGCAGTTCTTACCGTCCGTGTCCTGTATCTTTCTCTGTCTGGCATCTACAGCGTATTTATCCCACAATTTATCAAGGATAATGGGATTCATTGCTTCTTCAATGCCGCCGATCATATCGTCAACCAGTAAAAACTTAGAAGCCCTTACTTTACCTGCATTCTTACTACCAACAGACGTACATTGTACGGATGGAAACGATTTGTACTTCCCGACATTAAACTGCTCCATCTTCGCATTTGTGCTTGTCACTGAAAGATCCGGGAAAATTTCATTCCATGTATATTCTTCCGTATTTGTAACAATATCGTACACACCGTCATAGTACATTCTGGTGATATCTCCACTGTGTGAATAAAAAAGGCTGAAATCTCTAGGGAACCATCCGGCAACAAGCGCGTGAAACATTTTTTCAACCGTTGTTTTACCCGCACCTGGGACAAGTGATACGCACAGGATGTCATATCTATCATCAATCATGCCTTGTAAAGCCTGTGTAAGACCTATTTTGAGAAATTGCTTTCTTCTTGGCATGTAAAACCGCTCTTTAGGATCTCTTTTCTTTTCCAAATACTGGAAAGCACTATCCACAACTTTGTTTTGCGCTTCCAAAAGCAAAATTCCGTAATATTTGTCCAGAATTTCATAAGATACCTTGTTTTGGAATGAATATTTCTCTAAATCCCATGGTGTGCCACCTGTAGATTGAAATATAAACTTCTCCGTCAGTTCTTTCGCTCTGGCAGAAACCTTTAATCCATACTCAACATCCTTTTCCGTCAGAATGGCTACCCTTGCCGCTTCTGCCATGGCATCCATAACCTGTTCATCAACGCCATGCTCCTGTATGTAATTTTCATATCCATTTACTGTGGAAATTAGGCTTGAACTTGCCAAAAGAAAAGCACCTCCGCAAAAAAGCAGAAGTGCCTTAAGACCTCTGCCAATAATTTTTGTTGGTTAGCGACTAACTCCATTTGTTAGCCGGTAATATTTTATTAGAATATTTTACCTGGTCTGTAAGGCTTCCCGTCCGGATCAAATAATGTTGAATTTAAAATCATATCTACACACCTTTTTCTTGCAAAAACACCAACCATCGAATAGCGGCACAGGGAGTCGAACCCTGTCAGATCAAACCATGCCAACCGCTTTCAAATCTGCAATTTCTAATCACGGAAGAGTTTTCTGTTTCCAATGATACCGCTTACCATCCATACATCTTCCATCGACCTGAACTATTGCAGTAGTGCCAGACTAAGTGAAGATAAGGATAAGCGCAGTGCGTAGGACTCGAACCTACAAGGCGAATAAACGCCCGACCGGATAGCAACCGGCTCCAATTCCAATTATGGGAACACTGCCGAATTTTCTTGTATCGCCAAGAAATAGGTAAAGAAACGGTGAGTACCTTTTTGCTGGGCTACGCTCACAGGTGGAATCGAACCACCATTCTGCACCATGCTCGCACCGAGGTAATCATGTTTAAGTGGGGAAGAGAGGAATTGAACCTCCAGTGTTTACCACTTGGGAACTGATTTACAGTCAGCCGCAACACCGCCAATCGTTGCCGCTTCCCCAAAACCGCCCTCAGACGGTTAGCAATCATATTTTTCGTGCCATGCGTTGCACTATCCTGTGTGATATCACAGAAAATAGGCTGGTGAGGATTTGCACCTCACATAACAACGACTTTCCACAACGGGTAACACCCTTAACAGGTTCCTTCATTGCCTTGTTGATTCAATGACTTGTTCCTAACCAAAGCGTGGTTGTCTTATGCTTAAGCGTCTACCTTTTCCGCCACAGCCTAATTGTATTTTTGACAGCTCAGGCACCGTGGGATAGGCACCCGAACTATCAAGTCTGACTGCTATATGGATTGCTTGTCAGCAAATTACGGAACGATCATCATTCATCACCATATAGTCTTACGCCTAATGCCGCGCTCCGCGGCAAATACCACCGGACGGTCTCGCACCGCCCTTAACAGAATCGTCCTAGTGGCGAAAGGAGAAATACGAACTTTTCGTATTCCGAGATAAGCTTTAAACCTATCTCTCAATCGGAACTGCAGGACTTGAACCTGCGGCTATCAATTCATTAGAGCATGGAAGAATGAAAAGATTGCTCTTTCCTCTGAGCTACGTTCCGTCACAGCGCGCATAGCGCGCCGCTTATGATAGTATTTTTGATCTTTTTATTTTGCCGACGTCCACTAACACCGAATAATTGCTTGCGCCGAGTTTTTTCTTGCAAAAACCGAATGCCAGTGGACTTAAGCTATACTGGATGCTCCGACTTCTCAGACTGGTGCTCAGCGTCACTATCCAGATCGAGCAAATCTCCGGTGCTGTCCGGTTCCTTTGATTTTGTTATATGTATTCTTTCCTCTGCACAAATGATAGGCAGCTGAAAGCAAATACCAAATATTGGACTATAAAACATTCTGTTACCTCCACATCAGAAACATGTTCAGCAACAGCAACATCACAAGTACCCATAATGCAATTGCTGTTTCTTTGTCTTTGGATTCTCTGCCAGATACAAATAGTATCAGCATAAAAATAACATCCAGCGTCGATATAATCGTTTTAATAATTACCATGGTTGTTTTCCTCTCACAAGTTTCTTTAGCAGGATTCGAACCTGCGAATACTGGAATCAAAATCCAGTGCCTTACCGCTTGGCGATAGCGCTATATTAACACTACTTTTCCGGCATGTAATAGACCATGTTATCAAATACAGTTATTCCCATACAAGGATCATTCATCTCAACGCATCTGATCGATATGTTTTTAGATACTGCAAACATTTCGGCCACCTGTTGTTTATCCATGTTTGTGCTAATAACTTGAAAAGCCGAAAATGCCTTGTGCATATCAGAGAATACTTCTTTTTCTCTACCTAAATTTGCATACGTCCCAATGGTAAACGTTTTTCCATCAACCATAGCAGTTATCATTCCATGATTTGCTGTGAATACCGCTCGGTCAAAATCAAGAGAAACGTCTTTGCTTTGTGATACTACTCTCATACTTTTCCATCCAATCTCTTTTTGTTTTTGAGGATATTTAAAGGACTTAGTAGTGCTGATTTTCTCAACCTATCAAACCCCCTCCCCCTCCATGCAGAATCATGCTTTGAACATTGATAAATTGTTTGAATTGTTCGTTCAATTCCATTCGTATTTTACAACTATTCGCAAAACCCTTGTTTTGCGTAATGCATCAACGATTTAATGCGCCTTAAGACCATTAAACACTGGGCTTTAAATTGTTTGAATTGTCTATCACGATTTCACCATTATCCGGGCTTGAATTGTCAAAGTTGTCCGGCAATCTCGCACAATTCCCGCTTCCCAGTTTTGGAAGCTCCGAAGCTGTCAACGCTCTTACTCTGGATCCCTGGTCTCTTACGCCCGGCATATTAAAGCCGCAGTACTTATTCAGTGACGGCATGTAATTCATTGGGTTTCCTTTGCCGGAAACTTGTAAACCTACCAAACTTTCCTCACGCATTTCGTCAAGTTTTTTGCAAATGTCGGAACCTGAAGAGCCTAGCTGCACGCCATTAACCCACCCATTTAACGTATCTCTATGTATTCCGGTAAAGAATGTAAACCCAACAATATTCACTACTTTCTCGTAGTCATTACACAGGTCTATATATATATCTAATACCTCGTTAACCTTATCTGTATCATAGGCATTATTAATATTATTATCATCCTTTAAGTACTTTGGATTAACTTTAAACACATGTTCATAAATATATTTACAGCAGTTATACCATCTATTCTGCGATATTTTGCATAAATCCTCTATATTCCTCTCTTCCATCCAGAGATTTATATACATGTCAATGTCATCTTTAAAAACATCAACTGTATTATTTACTTCCTGCATTTCAACTGCTGACATGTTATATATCTCCTCTCTCCAGTACTGGAATACTTAAAATAAAAAATGCAACTGATACAATCAGATCACAATGATCTGATTGTACCGGCTGCATGAAGTCCGTTTCTTTCGGGACCTCGACGGCTGCCGCCGCCCGTTGCCCGAATGCGTTTTTAATTTAATAAAACAATATCATTCTATCATTTTCTTGTCAAGATATATTTTAAAATTAAATTTTAAGCCTGTATATTATATATATTATTTATATAAATATACTGCCTTATTTATAATATATATTTTTATATTACAAGAGAGAATATACTCTTTCTCTAACTCTAGTGTCTATATCTACGTTGCAAAAATGTTGCAATTTGTTGCAGAGGTGTTGCATTGCAACAAAACTAATACTATTCTATCATTTTTGTCCTGTCCGTAATAAAATTATCACTCTTGAAATTTTGTGAAAATTTAACAAAGATTTTCTACGTTTTAAACAAAAAAAAGACAGCTATATTTCAAGCTGTCAAATTATCAATACTCATTTCAATTATTCAATTTCAAACCCTACCAGCTCCCACTGATCCGGTTCTCCGTCCTCATCGTAAGATACAGGATCGTTAATTTCTTTAACTCTAAAACTCGGTGTATCTTCATCCAGCGCCGCGCCTGTACTGTCACATTTCCATGCTTCCATCGTCTCGCCGTTGCTTGTGTCGTGATCTACTGCGATCATTCCTAACTCTTCAACCTTGAAAATTTCTACTGCAAAATGTCCTTCCATCTGTCCTAACTCTTTTAAAATCTTTAACATAGCTTTTTCCTCTTTTCTTTCTTCTCTGGATGTGCTATATTCAAATAGCGCACATTTCACTTGGTATGGTTTTTGTGTGTCGGGCTGGATTTTCTCCAGCCCTTTCTTTTAATTGTCTTCAATACCCTTTTGAGTATCATCAATCAGCTGATCGACCATCTTTTCCGCTTTTTCATAATCCTTAGACTTCAAAACTTCTTTGAGGTCTTTCAGATCCTGCAAAAGTCTTCTTAAGTAACTTTTAAATACACTCATATCTTCGCTCATTTTTCTCCTTTCTGGCTTTCGCCTATTGCCTTTCGACAATATTATAATAACATTAAAATATAATTTTGTCAACACTAATTTTAGTGTTTTAAAAAAATCTTATTTTTTCTTCATCAGTCGGAACGATTTCCAATACATCCGACGGCTGACATCTTAAAATAATGCAGATCGTGTTAAGCGTGTCTGTAGTGATTCCCTTCCCTTTTCTCAAATTCTGCATAGTCGCTTCACTCATTATCTTCTCTTTTCTCATCCGAGTAGAAGTGTATCCGTGTTTTGAAAGTTCTTTTAATACATCTATTTTATAATTAAACATTTTTTCACCTCACATTTTTTATTTACTACATTATATATAGAATCACTCTAAAAATCAACATGAAAATATTTTACAAGAACACTCTTTTTAGTGTTGACATGCACTAATATTAGTGTTATTATAATCTCAACAGGAAAACAAAAAACACAAAAACAGGAGGGAACGATCATGAAAGTTAAAATTAAAATTGAGGGAAAGATAAACGATACTTACACTTTTCAGCAACCAGAAGAGGGAAATATCCTTGACGAGCTGGAGGCGATCATCGAAGAAATGAAAGCCGGAAGAATTGAGAAAGTAGAAATTGAGAGGGAGGCGTAAACATGAGAACGTACGAACAGGATTTAAAAGAACTTAATATTTCAGCAGAAGAATTTGATAACATAATTTCACACATTTACGATAAAGCAGCCGATGAAATGGCTGTGCTTGCTAAGGCGATTAAAAGCGGCGCGGCTGTTCTCCCGACTGTAAAAAGAGCATTTGAGCGCGTTCTTGCAATTAGACAGGCGGAAAGACAAGAAGCATATAACATTTATTATAACGATTTAAATACTATGTGTTATAGCTGTAAAAAATGCGGTATAAGTTGTAACGGTACAATTTGTAAAACTTGGACTGGTTGCGCAATGAAAAATTAAGTCGAAACGGCGGAAGCTGCCGCCGTCTGCAGGAACTGCCCTACCTGCACCGATGAGACAGGGCGCATGATGAAAGGATGGTTGATTTTATGAAGATGATGACACTTGAAGAAGCGAAAGAATACACACGCCAAAAGTTGGCACCGTATTACAGCAACGAGCGAATCGAGAACGTTGTAAAACAGTATGTTTCCGTTGTCCGCCCAGGCGTTGTCTTAGTTGAAAATAAAAATGTGGGACTTATGGAACTGTATCTATAGGAAAATGAAAGGATGGTTGATTTTATGAAAAAAACTGAACTTATGAAAGAATTTCAAGAGCTCGAAGAAGAAAAACAGGTGCATATTGACGGTATTGCCTGGAATAGTAAGAAAAGCGAAATCCAAAACGCTATAGAATGTTTAAAATGCCCGGATGAACTGTTAGAAAAATATTTGACAGTTGTAAGTCTGAAATATGAGAATACCGGGCGCGTGATTGCTGAAAATGGAGATTTTAAGCACCACAGCCACAACCGGCTCTATGTATTTAATACAGCACGGCAGATTTTAGCAAGTTAGGCAAGCGGCGGCGTTTACCGGGGTTCGATTCCCCGGCTTGCTTTTACCCAAAAATTTGAATATGGAGGAATTGAAGTATGAGAAAATTATTTTTATTAAAAAAAGGCAGAATGAACTTTTATGCATGCCTGTATGGCTGTGGCATGTATACAATCGACCGAATTACAAAAGGATTCGGCGGAATTGTGACAACATTTGAAACACTGGAAGAGCTTGAAAAATATGCTGCTGAAAACGGATATAAAAAAGCATAATAACCGCCGCAGAGGATGCACGCCGGAACCACTGCCGGCGGCGGTTTTTACCCAAAAGGGATTTTATTTTAAGGAGGATTTATAAATGACACAATTAGAAAATTTGAAAAACCAGATCAAGGAATTAGAAAAATCATGTGATGAAGCGCGTGATAGAATTAAAAACGAGAACCTGCCGCTTTTAAACATTTATGAAAACAGAGCTGCATTTTTTATCAACAAAATAGAAATCCGAAACGTGACAAATCAGGGAATCCGGGTTTGCATTGTTTTTGAAGATGAAAAAGAACTTGCGATCACAATCAGCGATTATACAGAGAATATAGCATTTTAAGCCGGGATGTTCCCGGCTTTATCCAGTCTCATGACCCATTCCGGTGCTTTTATTCAAATGCACCTTGACAATTTATACAACCAGGTCATATAATTACGCTTAAACGAACGCATATAAGGTCATTTAAGGCTTTTTATGAATGGATATAGTCATTTATACATTCATGATATAAAACGGCTTTAAAACGATTTTACAACGTTGTATTAATCATGTGTAAAGTTGCATGTTTTTCTACGCTTGTGCCGAACAATGCCGTAGATGATCGTTCACGGCGTGATCTTCCATGATGCACCATGGAAACCGCCGGGACATCACCGAGCATCACCGGGAAACCGCCGGGTATGAAAATTCTGATTTTCGATCTCAAAATCGAGTCATTTTCCAAGAAGAAAAAATTCAAAAGTTGAAAAATGAGATTCCAACTGTGAAAAGACAATATGCACAGTAAATTATTATGCGTCATTTCACAACTTGTGAAATTTGACTAATTCGTTCTCTTCTCTTTCTCTGGCTCTCGGTCTGTTTCTGCTTTTTCTGCGATTTCGTTGTTCTTGTTCCCATTCGAAAATTCCTCATTCACTTTCTGATTTCGCGATTTGTAATTTACAATCTTTACATCTGTGTTCAATTCATCCGGTATCTTCCCGACGATCAACACTGTATGCGGTTGCAGCCTGTCTGTCATTACTTTGAATCCCTCGCAAAACTCAATCCGAGCTGCCTTTGCCCGAACTCTTCCATTTGTGCATACAGCGATCACACCACCCTTACTGTACCCGGCAAAACAAAGATCATAATTGTCTTTGTCCGGGATGCCTACTGACGGTATAACGCGGATCCCGTTCAGCAGCATGTAATGTGCAAGCGCATGATTCCGGTACACGTTATATAGATTCAAAGCAAACGGCATACCACAATCGCCTGTAGCAATACTAAAATCCGGCATACAGACCGAATGGAAACACTTCAAGTGTTCCATGTATTTATCCGGGTTATTCCACAGTCTTTGAAACTTTGAATCGTCAATATAAAAATTCACATTTAATTTTCTATGCCCTTTTATCTTTTGTGAAAAGCTCTCTCCAAAATCTATGGAGTCCTCCGGCAAATAATCCAAGCTGCATGCCGGGACAATCGGGATCTGATATTTTTCATCAAGCTCCGCTCCATAGATCATATATTCTTTCATAACATCAAAAGATGTATGACATCCATTGTACAATACTATCACCCCAAAAACATTTTATCATTTTTCTTCTTGACAAACAACTTCTTTTGTGAAAAGCAAAGAACGTGCGGCGTAATCACTTCTGCTTAGTTCATTTATCAGCTTTTCCCTTGTCATTTCCGGGTTTGTTCTGTGAATATACCGCAGCAATTCATCTATTTTGTCCACTATGCTGCCCTCCAATCAATGTTTGACATCAGATCATCCAAAAGATAGATCAAATCAGTACCGTACAGGCTGATCCAGTCCGCAAGATACTCTTCCTGCTCAATCGGCATATGAATGTTATAGGAAAAGCAAAAACAATGACAAAGTTCATGAGCCAGTATTTTGCGCAAATAGCCATTTTCTGGTTTATCCGAAACATATATTATCCTATCATTCCAATCAGTCACAGCAAGGCTGATAGAGCCATCAGATCGCATCAGCTTACTGCTTGCACCGCGGACAAATTTTATTTCCCATTCAATACCATTTATCACAAACATATTTTACCTCCAAAAAAAGAAACCACCAGCCAAATATCAGCCAGTGATTTCTAAATTTAAAGTTATTCTTCTTGCTCTTCAATCAACAAATAATTAATGTACCTTGTTGCTGTTCCAGCAAGTTCTTTGCTGTAGTCTAGCAAGTCCATCTTGTACTCCGGTTTATGCCCATATGTGACTGTATAGAACTTTTCCACAAGTTCTAAGTTATGTAAGTCAGACAATTCCACAAGAATTTTGTGATATAAAAATTTTCTCGTCCATCCGAACCGGTCACAGATAATTTTGAGTTTCCAGTTATTTTTATTAAACCATTTACCACTCTCTATCTTTTTTACGATGCTCCAGTGTGCAAACGGGTCTTTCTCCGGAATTTCAGCCTGCGTATTTTTCAGAGCCTGTTCCATGTCGTGGAAGCGATTGATGTATTGAGCCGTGAAAGCCGTTCCCTTAACTCCGGTCAGCTTGTGGGCGATAAATTCACAGCCTTTCTTGGTAATGTCATAGCATGGGCGTTCTTTTCCTTGCTCGTCCTTATAGGTGCTTTCTCTGAAGAAATCAGCCAACGCAATTTTGCGTTCGCTAACCAATCCATTATTGGCTTCGTTGATTTGCTTACAATAACGGTTGATGTCACGCATCAAATCACAATGCCTTTTCCCTACCATTCCCGCAACTTCCATACTGGTTAACGTCTGTTCTAATTGTTTCATATGAATATTGTTCATCAACAAATACCCCATTTCTTCTTAAATGAAAGTATCGTGCTCAAAATAAACTGCAAAAATTTTTCGTCCTGTATGCTCTGGATTTCCGTTATCAGCTGTTCTTTCATCTCGCACCGCCTTTCTTGTCGGATGCAAGGTTACTTGTAAAAATCCACACACATCTTAAAAAGTGTTCGCTGAGTACATTCAGATTTTTGGTAATTTCTTCAATATACAGTTCTCTCATAGATTTTTCCTGCCTTTCGTTTGCTGTTTGACAACCATTCCAAAAAGCGGTATAATCCATGTATCAACCGCTTTTGGTGGCTGTAAGTGTAAGAGTAACCGTTACTTGTCTAGGGCTTCGGTTGCTCTTATTTCGTTATAGACCTTATCAATCCCTTTCATTACTACATCATATTGTGTCATTCCGGTCTTTTCACAGCAATATAGAAGTTTTTCTCTATCTTCTTCTGTTGCTCTTACTTTTATAATGTTATTTTTGGGATTATCTGTCGGTCTGCCTGTTCTTGGTGACACTGTTTCATCTCCTTTCTTTTGGGTACACATAAATATTAATATATGAGTACACAAAAGTCAATACCTTTTTGAAAAATTCCCAAATCCACAAATCACTAGCTGATATTCAGTTGTCAATGTTCAAACAAACAGGGGCATTTCTGCCCCTGACATTACATTTTGGAAACAAGCGTTGACAGCTTGCTTTTTGTCATTGTGCGCTCTTCCGGCGTCATGTCGGAGATAAGTTCCGCCATATCCTCCGAAAGCTCTTTCATGTATCTTTCAAGGTCATGCATCTTTGCATCCTTGTCTTCTGGCGTATTGCCTTTGTGAAGCTCTTTGCTTTCCATGTAGCTTCTGCGGCTCATGCCGCTTTTGCCCTCTCTGCGATCACGCATTCCACCATCTGGTGTCATTTTAGGCTCGGTATAATACATTCTGCCGGAAGAACGATCCATATCACGGTCGTGTTCCATTTCCCGGTACATTTCCGGTGTCATGTGCCAGTACGGAGGTTCGTCATATCCTCTCCGCGTTCCTCTTCCCTTTGGCGCAAATCTGCCGTCTGCATACCGGTAACGGTCATAATACCGTCTGCCGTCTCCGTAACGCTCAAACATTTCCATTGTTTCATCTGCACTGGATTCTTCCATTGCTTTCATCAATGTACGATAATACATTGCTTCTGCAAGGTCTTTCATCATATCTGTAACCTGTCCCATTTCACACGGGTCTATATTTTCAATTCCTTTGTCAATTTCGCATTTAGCACATTCAGACAGTTTTTCAATCATGTCGTGCATTCTCATAATATCCATAAAACCGCCCCCCCCTATGCTTCCCGGACCGCAATTAAATTGCTGTTCTGAACTTCGATTGCCTGCGTAGACGTATTCTGTACCGCTACCGTAACACAACAACCGCGAGGAACGTCCACATATGCCTGCGCCGAAACGTTAAAGAAGTTTTCAACTGCCGCCGGTGTAACAATCATTCGAGTTGACTGCAACGGTTCTCCGTCAATTGCAATAGCCAGTGAAATAGCTTCAACTGTGCCACCGGTAGGAATTTGAATGTTCCCGGAATAAGATACCAAAAATCTTGCCCGGCACTGATTTGTAAGTCCTCTTAATTTAACAATGCCACTTCCCTGTCTATGAACAATGCATTTTGTTGCGCATACCGGAGTTTCTGTAAATGCTACATCTTCTCCCTGCGCGACAGTTTGAATTGCAATTCCTGTAAATTCTGCCATAATTATTTACCTCTCTTTCAAAAATAAGGGCAAACATTATAGTCTGCCCTTTGTGTTTATAAGCAATACTGCACAGCAGACATAATCGATTTAAACTCAATTAAGATACTCAATTATTCAATTTTGTGTAGCAGCTACTTTTAGCAGCTACTTTTAGCAGCTACATCCTGTGTTGCATCCACAGCCATACGCATAAGCGTTAGGATTTGGAACAACATATGCCGGGATTGCAGCCGGATTTACAGCGTTGATGATCTGCTGTGTCTGCGCTGACATTGCGGTAGTGAGCAATGCAGACTGGCGATCCTGTGATGCGGCTCTTCTTAAGTCATTATTTTCTGCCTGTAAGGAAGAAATCTTTTCCTGACACAGGTAATCAAGGATTGCCCTTGTTCCTGCCTGCTGGCTGTCGATAATGTCTCTGGTGTTGCTGTTCATGGTGTTCTGTAATGCGCAAGTGTTCTGCGCCATATTGTAGTTCACACCCTGGATAGCTTCCCTGGTCTCGCAGCAGCAATTAGCCAACTGGGACTGTAAAGCATTCTGCGCCTGCATAAGTGTCACGTTTGTGGTATTAAATCCCTGCTGTGTCTGGTAGCCAAGGTTGCAGATTGCATTGTCTACACCATGGAAACCGTTCATAACGGCGGTATTCTGTGCGTAAAATCCATCACAGAGACCATTTGTGATACCATCTAACTTTCCGATGATAGCCTGCGTGTCAAAACCACGCTGAATTGCAGAGTCGGTGTATGCAGATGCTGTCGCTCCCATACCTCCGTTTCCTCCCCAGCCATTGCCGCCAAAGCCGCCCCAGCCAAAGATCATAGCGAAGATAATGATAGCCCACCAGCCATCGCCGCCCCACATACCATCATTGTTTCTTCCGTTTCCTGTCACTGCTGCAATATCAGCAAGACTAGGAGATGCGTTTCCATTAAACATTTTGTTTACCTCCATCTGATTTATTTACAAATGGGATAACCGGTTATTATGCGCGCAACCCAAAATGTACTAATGATTAAACATGCTCATAACTTTCTGTTTTGCTTCATCTACCGTAATTCCTCTTTCTTTACAGAGATTCTCTGCCATTGTCTTAAGTCCACCTGTATCTCCGCTTTGATACATTTGCATGGCATTTTTTGCCATAGGATTGTTTTGAACCTGCGGAGAATTCATCATTTGATTTAACAATAATTGTGCCGGATTCATTCTGGATCACTCTCCTTTTTTACCTGTGAAGTTTTTCTTTGACCGCTCGGGATTTTATCTAATCGATTTTCTATTTGTTCAATCTTTCCAAAAAGTTCATCGAACTTCTGCATAAATGCACCTGTGCACTCGTCTGATAGGTCAAATTTCAATTTTTCAGTATCATGCGATAAATTGCTAACAGTATCATGCGAAACTGGCTTAAAAACGATTGTGCGAATTGTGCCATCTGCGTTCCAACTTTTAGCGTATATTTCTGTCATATCCTGTTTTGGGAAAAATGCAACGCTGCCATCCATTGGCACATCATTGGCAGTGATGTTTTCTACCGCCGGAACTACTTTTCCATTTATGCCAAAAGTTTGAACCGGGATCTGCTGCTGAATTTGCTGCGGTGCCTGCATATAATTTTGTGTATTATCAATGCGTGGCTGATTCATATACGGATTGTATGCGTACTGCTGCCCGTATTGCTGCATCTGCTGATTATAAATCGGATTCTGGTATGCTCCGCTCATATTCATCCTGTTTGACCTCCTCTAAAACATCTTCTATTGCGTGTATGATAGACGACTGCGTTGACAAGTCCAAGGACTGTAACTCTTTTCTGGCAAAAATTTTTTCAAGAACTTCATCTGAAAACACCACCATCCCTCCCTTTGATTATATTTTTGCATAAAAAAAGGCGGCAAAACCGTCACGATTCCGACAGTTTGCCGTCAAAAAATACAAAAAAAAAGAACGCATTAAGCGTCCATACATCCGTTCGTGTTACCTTTAGTGTTACCTTTGATTTTGACCTTTAGAAAAGACACCATTCAAAAACTCCTTTCTTTCAGTAAAATCAAGGCTTCACAAGGTTTTCTTAAATAAAAATAAAGTAGCGGAAGGGAGATTCGAACTC
>OGHY01000075.1_pt1 | contig 56242 bp, 94 predicted proteins | sample 1571541 | NCBI WGS metagenome assembly OGHY01 (sample SAMEA2581943, study PRJEB24529) | metagenome | biome: Human gut stool | place: China | collected 2011
GAGTTCGATTCTCTCATCCCCTGCTAGTTTTATTAGATGGTGATATGCCGAAAAGCCGCATAAATACTGAATGAAAGGAGCTTTTTGGATATCATCATTTTTCTTGTAAAATCAAAAGGTAATCACAGAAGTAATCAAAGAATGTTTGTAAACGCCGTAGGGGGCGTTATTTTTTTACTTTAGAATGGCGGATAACTGTCTAATTTATGGCGGTTAATCCGTCTTTTTTTATGCCAAAATATAATCAGAAAGAGAGGTAGTGCGAATGTTTTCGGATGAAATTAGAGAAAAAATCTTAAGCAAAGAAGAATTACAGAAACTTGACTTAGTAACATTATCTCTTGTTATCCACGCAATCGAGGAAGTTTTAGAGGAGGTAGAAGATGATAAACAATCCTTATCAGACAACACCCATGATGAATAATGGATATGTACCGCAATATGGAACATATCAATACAATCCTATGGCAAATATACAGAGATACCAGCAACAGGAGCAAATGTTACCGACACAAATGCCGGGAACATCACAACAGAATGTTATGGGGAAAATTGTTGATAGTATAGAGGCTGTCAAGGCTGTAGATATTCCTATGGATGGCAATATTTATTATTTCCCAAAGGCTGACGGAACGGAAATTTATGGTAAGCAATGGCAACCGAATTGTACAACTCGCATTTTGACTTATAAGCCTTGTTTGGATAGTAACTCTAACAATTTATCATCTAATGATAAAAAATCGAAATTTGACCTGTCAGACGAAAGCACAGAGCTGTTTATGAATAAGTTTGATGAACTATCAGAGAAGATAGGGCAGTTAGAGGATAGATTTGATAAATCTTTAGGAACACAGAGAAAAGCTTCAAAAACTCAAAGCAAGGGTGGTGATGAAGAATGAATCCAATTAACCTTTTTCAAATGATGAGAGGCGGTCCTCAACAGTTCATGCAGCAGATAGCGAACAATAATCAGCTTATGAGCAACCCAATGATGAAAAATACAATACAAATGGCACAGCAAGGCAATATGCAAGGCATCGAACAGATGGCTAGAAATTTATGTAAGGAAAAAGGATTAAATGCAGATGATGTATTTAATCAGATAAAAAGCAGATTTAATAATTAATAGCATATTAGATGTCTTTGCAAATTACCTGGGTGACATCTTTATGAATAAATTAATGGAGGTAACTAATATGTTTAATTCAAATTGTGCCAGCGTGCCACTTGTTGCAAATATTGATGGCAACAGTAATAACAATGGCTGGGGAGATGGCGGATGGCTTTGGTTCATTGTCGTAATCTTTGCAATATTTGGTGGCTGGGGCGGTGGCTTTGGCGGATTTGGCGGTAATGGTGGAGCATTACAGGGATATGCGACACAGGCTGATATTCAGAGAGGCTTCGACAATTCGGCAGTTGTCAGCAAGTTAGATGGCATTTCCAACGGACTTTGCGATGGATTCTACGCTATGAACAACAGTATGCTTACAGGCTTTAACGGCATTAACACAAATATCATGCAGACAGGCTACGGCATCCAGCAGGCTATTAACGCTGATACAGTCGCTAATATGCAGAATACAAACGCTTTACAGTCACAGCTTGCCAACTGCTGCTGCGAGACAAGAGAAGCTATTCAGGGTGTAAACTACAATATGGCAACTAACACCTGCGCTTTGCAGAACACAATGAACAATAATACAAGAGATATTATTGACAGCCAGCAGGCAGGAACGAGAGCTATTCTTGATTTCCTGACAAATGACAAGATAGCTACATTACAGGCAGAGAATAATGATTTACGCAGAGCCGCTTCACAGGATAGACAGAACGCACTTCTGACTACCACAATGGCAGCGCAGACAAATCAGATAATTGACGCTGTAAGACCTACACCGGTTCCATCATTCCCGGCAAGCAACCTTTACGGATATGCTTACGGATGCGGATGCAATACAGGTTGCGGATGCTAAACAACTGAATAATTAACAAGTATCTTAATCAATTTTAATCGGTTTAATTCTTGGTTTAACTCGGCTTAATTCAATTTAACTTGATTTAACTCAATTTAATCGAGTTAAGTATCGAGTTTAACTCGAAAGAAAACTCGAAAGATTATGTCTGCTAAGCAGTATTACTTATAATCAAAGGGCAGGCTATAATGCTTGCCCTTATTTTAATTATCTGGAGGTTTCTAAAATGGAAGAATTAAAAAATAAGTTTATAGAAGCAATTAAAAGCATAGATTTTAATAAGCTTAATATCTATGAGCTAAAAACTGTATCAGAAATTTCTGATACAGTAGATAAGATGGCAAAGAAAGATTATACAGAATTGCTTAAAGAGTCTATGGTTTCAATGGGGGTAAAAACTTCAAAAGAAGAGAAACCTAAAACAATAGAAGAAATGAAATAAGGAGGTTTTTATTATGGCTGAATTTTCAAATGTTGCAACACAGACAGTTGCGGTAAATGGAAATGTATTATTTACAGATGCACCAACGTCTGTATGTAACAAAGGATATATTTCGCACAGAACAGGAAGCGGATTAATCAACCTCAAAGGTGCTACTAACACTTGCAAGGCAAAGTACAGAGTAGAATTTAATGGAAATATTGCAGTACCGGCAGGTGCTACAGCAGGTCCTATATCCCTTGCGATTGCGATAGAGGGCGAACCAGATTTATCAGCACTTGCAATTTCAACACCAGCGGCGGCAGAAGCATTTAACAATGTTTCTATGGCTACAGATGTATGGCTTTCTTGCGGATGCTGTCAGGCAATCTCTGTTAAGAATACATCTACACAGGCTATCAGTGTTGCTAATGCAAATATCACAATCAACAGAATAGGTTAAGAAAGTGAGGTAAACAACTATGCATATTGAAAGAATACACAAAATGGTTGAGTGCCTTACCGAAAAGACACTATCTGAACTTGATAAGGGTATTGAAAATGTAAACGTTGAGGAAATGTCAGAAGCTGTGGATATGATTAAGGACTTATGCGAAGCAGAATACAAGGCAGTTATCGTTAAGTCTATGAAGAAAGCAGATGAAGAGGAAGAAGAGTACGACAAGGAGCTTCTTAGAACCCTTAAAGCTGAATATGGTGAAGAGGGCGGCAGAAGATACTATGATGAATACCGCTATATGCGCACTGGCAGATATGCCCCTAAAGGAAAGGGTAGTTATGTAGGCAGAAGAGGATACGAAGAACCACCTTATTACCATATGTACCCAGAGCGTGATATGGATAGGGAATATGGCAGAATGTACTATACAGAGCCTACAAGTACACATACCGCTGAAAGTGGCTATGACAGGGCAAAGAGAATGTACACAGAAACTAAAGAAATGCACAAAGCTAATACGCCAGAGGATAAGGAGCATAAGATGAAGTCACTTGACAGCTACACTAAGGAACTTGCAAGCGACATTACAGATATGGTTGCCGATATGTCAGCAGAAGAGAAAAATTTGCTTAGAACAAAGTTAAGCACTCTTGTATCTAAGATTTGATTTTAAAGGCTATGAGTAGCAATATTCATAGCCTGTTTTATTCAGAAAGGGGCATACAGATGTTTTTTGCAATCAATGGTACAATGTGGCAAGTGCAATATAAAAATTCAAATTCGGGTGAATTAAAGCGGTCAGACGGCACAATCAGCTTAGGTGTAACTGATAGAAATACACATACAATTTATTTGTCAAACGCCTTGCGTGGATTTATGGAACGCAAAGTTTTGATACACGAAATCTGCCACGCAATCTGTATGTCCTATGATGTGTATTTGCCTATCGAACAAGAAGAGATATTGTGCGATTTTGTGGCAACATATGGTGATGAAGTATTTGACATTGTTGATATGGTTTTAGGAGCAGTTAGGAGAGTGGGATAATGAGTATTGATGAGTTATTAGAAATAATCCAAAGAACTAATCCGACCATGACTAAAGAATTGTTGATATATGAGCTTGGTCAATGTCGGTATTCAAGTAAAGCATTAATTTATACAGAAAGTTGTTGTGTTGACAATAATATTTAAAAATGCTATTATTTAATAGATGTAAACAATTGATAATTAATATATCATTTTACCTTAATAGAACCATAGTGGAAAGTTGCATTGATACATTTTTGTATAGGTGCAACTTATTTTATTTTAGAGGTTTTATTATGAGAGTTGTAAGATTAAAAATGTATCAAGAAATGGCTAGATTCAATAATCCATCAGCGCCAAAAGGTGCAGATTGCTACCCTTTGCCACCATTTAGCACAGTTAATGGGTTTATTCATTCAATGTGTCAATGGAAAATGTATCATAAATTAGATTATTTTGTTACTGGCAAAGGAATTTATAATACTAAGGTGCAAAAAGAATGGCACGGTGGCTATAATTTCAACAAAATTAGCGATGAAATGCTTAAGCGTTGGGATATTATAACAGACTATATAGACGGAAGCCATACCGGCTGGGTTAGCACAGTTAAATATCATCTAATGCTAGTTGATTTATATACAACTATATACATCAAAGCTGATGATAGTGACATAGATGATATATACCATGCATTACTAAACCCACCAGTATATCCATCATTAGGCGAATATGGTGATTTATGCAAGATTGAAGCGGTAGATATTGTAGAACTTAAGGAGCTTGACAAGCCTATATCAGCTCCATTAGATATGCAATCTTATATTCCTGTTAATAAAGGCAATTTCGCAGGAACTATATATAGAATTAATAACAAATATGAAATCATCAAAGGCCTTAGACGATTCCAGAAAGTTTCTTGTTACTTAGTGGATAAAGGGCAGGAAGTTGTTAGCAATCTTTTTGATGACGATAAACCGATTATTTTTATAGATTAATTTAAACCCCACGGAATATAATGCAACTTTTTTGCTACCTCCGTGGGTCTTTCTTTTATATTCATAATTTTGATTTTGACAATTCCCAAAAATTGGCTCGGATTTCGTTCAAATTATACTTTAAAAATTGAAAAAATTTTCCCACAAAAATATAATGCAAAAATTTTGATACCCCCGTCATATGCAATTTTGGAATCTAAAAATCGGTTACACAGAATTTCAATTTTTGCTCCCGATTTCGTTCAGATTTGCCCTGAAAAATTGATGAAAAACTTTAACGGATTAAAGTGCATTATATAAACTTGACCGGCTGTGATTCGTGCTTGTTTTAGCGTTGTGGCTTTGTGATTTGCCCTGTACGGCGGTTTTATTGTGTCGGTGTAGACTTCTAAGCCTACAGAACAAACAGCCTTAAAACGCTTTTAAATGTATTGTATAAAATGGATATAATACGCTTGTTGAGCTGCCGTCAGTTCTGGAGAATTTGACAGAGCGTGCGCCCCGACTAGGTACACTTGTACACCTAAAAGCACAAAAGTCCTATATATAAGCATAACATTATTGTATTAATTTTTCAAGGTACGCAAAGAAAAGCATATAAAAATATATGCTTAATGCTTGCGGCTGGAATCGAACCCCGGAAAAGCCGACCTTGCCTAAATTGCTTTATCTCTGCTAATTTCTGCTGCTATGATTTGTTGTTCTAAAAAATATCTTAAACCACCATCGCCGAAACGCTTTATATAGTATTCTGCAAGCTCCGCAGTCGTGAACCCATCGAGGACGCAACCAACATCGCTATATATGCCGCGGTAAGTGTTTTCCCTCGTCTTAATAGCTTCATCAATCGGATTTGTTGGCTCTTTTCGTTCAACGGCAAATTCTCTTGCTGCTGTTGTTTTTCGTTCTCTAACAATTCCATCTTGTAAACTCTTACAAGATATTGCGTAACTCTTTCCTGTCTTGCTCGGCTGAATGCCTACAACCTCGCTTTTACTCCCATAATTCCAAATAAGGACATCTCCAACTTTTAAATCCTTAGCGGCTACGCCGTCAAACCTTTGACTTATTCCCTGCAATTTAATTTTTGCCATAATATCAACCATCCTTTCATTGTGTGCTTGTCTCATCAGCGGCAAGGCTGCAACCCTACACCAGACCGCCAAAAGTGGCGGTTTCGACTTAAACAATTTCTAAATATCCCAAAATTTCAACGCTTTGCGGAATGCAAAAGAACATCACGCCAGAAGGCTCATATTTTGGAACATAGGAAGCATGATAACTTTTTCCATTGTTTCCAATTGCTAAATATTCCCCGGTCATATGCTTCTTTGCGATTTCATCAAAGCTTATTAAATCCTTTGTATTTATCTCTCTTTCTACAACTGTCATATTTCTATACCTCCTCTATATATATTCTTTCCTCTGCTCCTGTCTCGTCGTCTTCATAGATGCCGCCGAAATCATCAAACCAACTTTCAGCTCCTCGGCGGCTGTATGTCTCACCGCCTAATAAAATTTTACTGCTTTCTGTTACAAGTCTGTATTGTTTATCCATGTTTGCGTCCTCACTTTCTTTATTTTGTAGCTTAATAATAACACTGATTATAGTGCTTGTCAACACTAAAATCAGTGAAAAGATAAAAACATTTTTAGTTGCATTTTGAAAATAAAAGTTGTATTATTATATCTATAATATGAAAGGAGATAATGTCTATATGTGGAAGTATAAAACCGATATTTTAAAAGAATTATCCAACAGAGGATACACAAGCACTAAAATAAGGAAAGATAAGATATTAAGTCAAGCAACATTACAGAATATTAGACAGGGAAAAGGAATAACAACGGATACTATTAATACAATATGCATTATATTAAGATGTCAGCCATCCGACATTATAGAGATAGTACCAACCGATGACGAAAAAATAAAATATTTTTAAATAACACTGAAAATAGTGTTGACAATATAATGCTATCAATATATAATCAAGGTACATTAAAAGAAAGGCAGCGGAAACGCTGAAAGGTGGACAAGATGAAAACTATTGAATTATTAAACAAAGTTGTTGAGTTAGGTTTTGACAGAGAAAAGGCACTTGCAGACATAGACGCAAGCCTTGACGAAATAATCGGAGCAGAGAACAGAAAGCCAATCACAGAAGAGGAAATAAGTGAAGAGCTGGCGAATGATATTTTATTCGGGTTTGAATGTGAAAAAGAAAGCAATTAAGAAAGGTTAAAAGGTGGACGACATGAAAGCATATTACACAAGCATATACAATGAGAGAATGATAGGTGAGATATTAAGACATAACACAGCAGGAGAAGCTGAAAAATATCTCAATAAAGAATGGGACAGGCTCACAGAAAGAGAGCAGAAAGGATTTAAACCGGGAACGGCGGACAGCTTCAAGGCGTTTGAGATTGAAGCGACAGAAGAACAGCTTGAACAGATAGAAGCTGGTGACATTGCCCCAGAAGAGCTTGAAATAAGAGTCATTAAAAACATGTTATAATTATAAAGCGGTGTATATCTGTTATACATCGCTTTTTTAATGCCTATTGATTAATTATATTTATCGTGTTATTATATTGCTAATAATTAAATATAAGTTTTACACCCGATAATATTAATATTGTTATCGGGTTATTTTTATGTTATTAGTATATATTATAATAAGCTGGATAAGCTCCAGCAGAAAGGGGAACAGATGGAGAAAATACAGGAAACACCAGACAGCGAAGAGATTTTTGAAAATGAGATTGATATGCATTTTAAGCGATTCTGCACAAACGAAAACATCGAAGATATGACATCAGCTCCGCAATCTCTCTTCTATGCTGCTTTGATTTATGTATACAATAATACCTTTAAGGGCACTAATAGATTAAAATTAAAAGGTAAATTACAGGGATATAATAATAATAATTATAATAACCAGTATAGTAATATTAATAATAGTAATTGCAATAGTTATAATTATGAGTATCTTAATTATATAGCAGACTATTATATATATATGTGTTATAAGTATAATAAAATATGTACTATAAGTGGATATTGTAAATTAACTGGTATAAATGAAGTAGTTATATATAATTGGGCTAATGAACGAACAAAGATGGATAGACTAAGTACATCGGCTTATGATTTGTGGGAAAAATTGTCAAAAGATTATGAATCTAGCGGAGAGGCTCGCCTCTGGTCCGGTAAAAACCCAGTCGGACAGCTTGCGGTTATGAATCGCCGCTTTGGTTGGAATCTTCCAGGCGTGAGCAGAGAAAGCACCACGAAAGTCATTAAGACAGCCGCAGACCTTCCGCAGCTTAACACATCTGACGACGCTCAAGGCTCTAATGTTCGTCAAATTGCACAGCAAGAAAACATTGTGCAAGATGTACAAGAAATCCCACAAAGCCAGTAAACAAGCGAATTGTAGCCGTTTGCCTCACGATAACATGATTTCGCTAAAGTTGAGTTTAGCGAAATGATAAAACAGAACATTTGAGCGACAAAAACACGATAAAGCCAGTAAACAAGCGGATTGACAGCAATTGCGTGATAATTATTCATTGTGCAATGGCTCCGCTCTGGCTGATTTCATTGTGCAAGATGTACAACGCATGGCGTGGGGGTTATATATCCAGACGCTGACCGCCCAACTAAGTCGCTCAAATATTCTCAAAAATAAAAAGGCTTATTATATATATTTATATATACATAACCAACCAATAATAATTTATTAAACTATATAACCATTATATTTATTAATATATAGCTTTGATAATAACTCACATAATATAATCAATAAATCTACTGTACAAATCTGATAGATAGGTGTATAATAGATACATCTTAATTATTCATAAGATATTCAATGAATACACACATCAAAACGGCTAATTCAGCCGAGTAAATTCCAAAAAATTTAAAAAAATAAAAAAGAGTTAGGAGTTAGAAATGCAGGGCAATGAATATCAGGCTATGGCTATGCGTACTAACGATAAAAAGTCTACAGATAGGCTTGAGAAAAAGATTGATGATTTAAAGATAGGCAATCGTGGTGAAGATGCGCCAAGAATTGAGCTAGGTGGCGGCAAATCAGACAACTTTACTCCATTAGGTATTGTTGCACCAAATGTTAAAGGGAATGTCGTATATGACGCTGTAAATCATCCACAGCACTATTGCACTGGCAAATATGAGTGCATAGATGTAATGATTGAAATATTTGGCATAGAAGCTGTAAAAACTTTTTGCCTGCTTAATGCTTTTAAGTACAATTATCGTTCCGGAAGAAAGAATGGCAGACAGGATATTGAGAAAGCTGTCTGGTACTCGAATAAATATTTGGAATTAAGCAAATAGTCGTGTCAGTCAATGAAAGTATAATGGTTGCAAAGGATAGTACACTGCGACTTGTGGCAAATGCATACTGGGAATAGCTGCTATTGCCCTTTAGTATAATGGTTAATACACAGGATTTTGATTCCTGTTATATGGGTTCGATTCCCATAAGGGTAGTTTATTTTTCTTTTTATTTGTTTGGCTGTTCATTATTGTGTTTTTGCATTTTACACAGAACAGTCCTCCTTTCATATACCTCTTTGGATTTTGCTCAGTTAAAAGCGGTGCAAGACCGCTTGAGAGGGTTTGGCGTGTATATATATACATAGCCATGTGAAAATCAACTTATCAAGAAGCACTCCTTATCAAAACACCCCTAATATTTTATTGTTTCTGTTCTTGTTTCTTGATAGCCGTTATAGGCGGTATTTGCCGATATGGGATAAAGGCATTCCAGTAGCTTGCTAAGCTATCCAACAGAAATGTTGTTCGTGTTCGATTCACGATGTCGGCGTTATCACATACAAGTGAAATGGAAATATAGTTGTTGGTTACCTGTATTATCCTAAAACCAACCCGTATGTGAGTTGATGTGTGGCGGAATGGGTAAACGCTAATTGATGGTTAAGAGAACGGTGTGCGACAAGGATTGCTAGAACAAGTCTGGTAAATAGCTGTAAGCAATTACACCAATAAATCCGTTAGAAAATAAAAATCCATTTATCCCTATTCGTAGGTGCAGACTAACTGACGGAATCTCATGTGTGGTTCAAATCCACACCACATCAAGCGGTCGGGTAGCTCCCGAATAAGCAGGCGTTACAGTAGTCCCTGCTGAAATAATTAAAATGCTTGTTTTGGTTGATTTGCGAACAGGATGGCAGATAATGTAATGAAGTGCCATAAATACTTTCCAACACAAGAAACTGTACAACGGATAGTAGTTCAGTTGGGAGTAACGCTTGATTCATTCAAGTAGTCACAGGTTCAAGTCCTGTCTATCCGATTACAACAAACTAGCTTGACGAAGCGAAAAGCACTTCCGCTGTGCCTGTTTGTTGTTTTTATCAATTAAGCGGAGTATGTATCACAGGCATACATAAATAATATCAAGCGGAGGTATTCGATTATGGCAACAATTAGAGTGCATAAAACAAAAAATTACACAGTTATGAGTAATATTCATTTAAGGGATAAGAATTTAAGCCTGAAAGCAAAAGGATTATTGTCTGTAATGCTTTCATTGCCCGATAATTGGGATTATTCAATAGCTGGGTTAGTTGCAATAAGCAAAGAGAACGAAACAGCCGTTAAATCGGCTTTAAATGAATTAAAAGATAATAATTATGTTGCAGTTACCAAGGAAAATCCAACAAAAAGCAACGGCGGAAGAATAAAATACACTTACGAGGTTTACGAAGAACCACATAAACAGAAAGTAGAAAAACAAGATATAGAAAATCTAGGGGTTGAATGTCAACAGGTAGAAAACCACGGACAATTAAATACTAATAAATTAAGTACTGATGAATTAAATATTAATATACAAAATATTAATGAATTAAATACTAAAAGTAATTCTCTTGACAGAGAACAGTGTAATTCTTTTTTACCCAAAGATAAAAAAGCGAAAGAGTTTAAGCCGATAAGCGAATACTCTCAAAGTGATTGGGAAGTTGCCGAGGAAAGAATGATAAGCAGAGCTGGCAAGATAGCTTATGATTGGACTAATGATAAAACACTCAAAGAAAATGTAGAAGCATTCTTTAAATACTTTTTAGATAAACACGGAGAATGTACTGGAGAATATCACTACCCATTAACAGATAAGGTTTTATCAAGAGTAGTAGATAATTTAACAAAAGAAACCGACATAGAGCGTGACGGATATACAGATACCTATTATGCGGCTATAAGTGATATGGACGATAATACAGACTACAAGATGTTAGTTGATGAATATTTCAATACAAAGTTTTCAGCACAATGTGATTACAGCTTAGTTCACTTTTCTTCTGAAAAGGTTTTAATTAACATTATGAATCACGCTTGTAAGAGTAGTTGGTGTGAAAGTAAGGAATTGTAGGAGGTATTCATTATGAGTTCATATAAAGATTTACAGACCAAGATTTTTGAAAGAGATAATTATACTTGCAGATATTGCGGAAAGAACAGCAGAGAACACCGGGCGTTGGTAATGGCACATATAAGAACAGCTTCAATGTGCGGTGATGATAGAGAGAGCAATTTAATTACATTGTGCAGACATTGTTACAATCACATTTCTAACAATGAGATTAGGGCAAAGTTTGAAACAAAAGAAAATGCTGATTATTTTTGGGGATTATACCACGAAAAAGTCAAAGGGTATTGTTATTATACAAACTACATCAAAAAGGTATTTACTGAAAATGGTGTACTTATGACAAGACCGCAGATTGATAAATATGTCAGTATATTTGTTAAAAATGATGATGATTTTAACGCTTTCAAAGCAGAACTTCAAAATACAGGTTATAAGAATATGCCATCTAAAATGCGTAGTGATGTAAGAAAATATAATCATCAAGTTGAAAATCAAAGTAAGGAGTGATTATTATGGCAGCAGGCGTACATCCACTAAACAAAGATAAGTTTTATGAAGCAATTAATTTGTACATATCGGGACAGGCTTCACAAGTAAAGGCGGCAAAAGTAGCAGGTTGTAGCGTACCGACATTTAAGAAATACGCTAACAAGATATATGGCGGCGAAGAATTACCAGATAATTTATGGGGGAAGAAGTGATATGTGTAAGTTTTGCGAAAACATTTATACATCAGATTACAAAAACCCCGATTACAAAGATTATATATACAAGAGAGAAGATGGCGTATTTATTCACTTTACAACAGGCGATAGTTTTATGGATTTTGATTATAAAATCAATTATTGCCCTATCTGCGGTAGAAAGTTGGTGGAAGGATGATTAAAGAAGCATTGTTGGACAGTTCAAAAGGATATGTCAAAGTTTTTTTTGATGGTAACCCAGTTGATAGTATATATACTGTAGATGGCATTACAGACGATGAGTCAGGAATGAAAAAGATACAACTTACTTTTTTAGTGAAAGAAGTGCTTTTTAAAGATTGAACGGAGATTTGCTGATTTTGTAAAGGGGGATTACTATGAAACATAGCAAAGAATGGCGCACTTGCGACAGGTGTGGTGCGGAAATAGAAAAGCCTAAAATATGGTATGACCGAATATTCCCTTATCTAAGAACTGTAAATTTAAAAAAGGCTATGTCTTTCAAGGAAATATTTACGGAAATTAAACAAGGGAGAATAGAGCCGGTCATAAGTACAAATGGCATAGAAAACATCGTATTAGAAGAATACTATTGTACAAAGACAAAGCAAATTGACTTATGCCCTAAGTGCAGGAAAGATTTTGAGAGGTTTATGAGGAATGAATGATTGTAACTTAACTACTTACCGATATAACAAAGACAATAAATGCACAAATAATGAAAAGAGAACGGAATGTGTTGAGGTATCTGGAAAAGTAATGGGCGTTGATGTTTCTGTTGATGCAGTTAATGAGTATGCAAAATCAATCTTAGGAAGATACCCTAAAGACAATATGGAGTTTTCAAGAGCTTTAGAAGTGAAAATCTTAGAGGAAACAAAGGCATTAGCGAATAGCGTGAGAAAGGAATGAGGTTATGAAAATAACTGAAATGAATAATTGCATCGAAGAAATGCGTAAATGCTACAACTTTGATGACGATAAGACGGAAATAATACTTGGAGATATGACAAGCAAATCTACAAGATGTGTAAATGTATATACAAAGGATGAAAACGGAACACGAATTGAAATGACAAGGTATGCGGATAAACTGGACAAGGAGTGAGATTATGTTAATAGTTGCATTGCAAGATGATGTAGACAATCTGTATGCGATATGGAATACAGTTACAGACAGATTTTTAGGTGTAAATCTTGGCAGAAATGAAGCTATTGGAATTATTATGGACTACAAAGGGAATTGCACTTATGAAAAGGCAACAGACAGAGTTGAACATCCGCAGCCATTTTCTGATATTGCTAAGGCTATTTGCAATAGCAATATTAAAAGTAGATTAGATGTGCTACGCACAAGATGTCACGAAAGCGCAAGAGACAGTTTTGATAAAGGCAATTATGGAATTTTGCATATAGTTACAGCAGATGAATTAAAATAAAAAATTACCGGCTAACAATCAGAGTTAGTCGGTACCCTAAAACAATTATAGGCAGAGGTCTATAAGGCACTTCTGCTAAAAGGCGGAGGTGCTTTTCTTTATGGCTAGTCAGAATCTTGTTTCTACAGTTAATGGATATGAAAATTACATAGAGAAAAACGGAATAGATGAGCAAGTAATTAATGCCTATGTAGAGGCTTGCAGTGTAGCCATAAATGGCGAGAAAGATATTGAGTATGGACTACAACTTACAGAAAGGGCAAAAGAACTTATAGAGCGTTTCTGCAAGGACAAGACAGGTGGAACGATATGGGATTTAGAGAAGTATGCGTTTGCAAATAAAACGGAATATGAGCTGATTAATTGGTTTTACGATATTTTGCTGATTGAAGCACAAAACAAAGTTGTTGACAGCGGTTTTAGGTATCTTGAAAAGAAAAGAGAGCCTAAAGAGCGATTTTATATGCCACGCCGCAAACAATTTATAAAAATGGGGCTAACAGAAGCATTGCAAGGTATGATTGATGATAAATACGATATATTATGCGTGTCATTAATACCAGGAGCAGGGAAAACAACCATTGAAAAAATGTTCAATGCTTTAGTGGCCGGCTGGTTTCCTAATGACTTTTGCCTTTTTTACTCTCATTCGGGCGACATTACACGAATGTACTACGATGGCGTGTATGACATTGTTACAAATTCTGACGAATATGCGTGGAATGAAATTTTCCCTAATCTTACAGTTACAAGCACCAATGCAAAGCTGGAACAGTTCAATGTAGGTAAATACAAGCCATTCCCTAGCATACAATGTACATCTGTTGGCAGTAAAAATGCTGGTAAAGTTCGTGCAAGCAAATTTTTGCTTGTAGACGATATGATAGGCGGTATTGAAGAAGCACTTAATCCTATGGTACTTGATAAGCTATGGGATAAATATGCGGTAGATGCCAGACAAAGAAAAATTCAAGATACGGACGGACATAACTGCAAAGAAATACATATTGCTACACGCTGGAGCGTACACGATGTTATTGGCAGAATACAAAATATGTACGCAGGGAATAAAAGAGTTAAGACTATCGCTGTGCCGGATGTTGACCCAGTGACAGGCGAGAGCAACTTTGATTATGAATATAGTGGATTTACGAAAGAATTTTTCGCGGACCAGCAGTTATTAATGGATGAGATATCATATCGGTGCTTGTACAAGCAGGAGCCTATAGAGCGTGAGGGATTGCTGTTTCCAGATGATAAAATCCGAAGATACCTTAATTTGCCACACGGAGAGCCGGAGATTATCACAGCTCAATGCGATACAAAAGGAAAAGGTACAGATTATTTTGTGCTGCCTGTATTGCAAAAATACGGAGAAGATTATTACTGTGTTGATTGCGTATGTGATAACACGGCAGATTATGAAGAACAATACAGAAATGCCGCAGGTGTACTTGTAAATAACAAAGTACAAGAGTGTGAATTTGAGCGTAACGCCGGCGGCGACAGAGTAGCAATGGAAGTTAATAAGCGTGTTGAGAGTGTAGGCTGGATATGTAATATTACAGATACACCTACAGAAACAAACAAAGAGGCAAGAATTTTTCAATGTTCTAACTGGATTTTGCAACACATTATTTTTAAAGACTCATCACTTTACAAACCTAATGAACCATATGGAATAATGATGTCGCTTTTAAAACAATATTCAGTATCAGGGAAAAAACAGCTTGATGATGTTCCAGATGTATTTTCAAATTTTGCATTGAGGATGACACAGGGCAATAGAACAGCTAAAGTTGAGGCTGCTATAAATCCATTCAGGAGGTATTAATCTATTATGACAACCAAGGACTATCTTAATCAAATCAGCAGACTTAATCGTATGATAAATAACAAACTAACAGAGATAGCACAGCTTAGAGAGCTTTCTTGCAGCATATCGGCAGTAAAGAATGAAGAAAGAGTGTTATCATCATCAGACCCAGATAAAATAGGTGCTAAATACGCCAAAATTGACGAAATGGAACGTAATCTTGACAGAATGATAGATGAATACATTGATAAGAAAAATACAATCATAGGGCAAATAGACAGTATAGAGAATGAAGATTACTATAATGTTCTATTTTCAAGATATATCGAAAAGAAAACTTTTGAGGTTATCGCTACGGAGATGAAATATTCATGGAGGCAAATTATTAGACTTCACGGAAAGTCTCTTAAAGCATTTGAAGAAAAATATGGTAACACATATTTAAAGATGTCATAGAATGTCATATTACACTAATGATATACTGTATCTGTAAGAAATTACAGAGCTGTTTTTCATAAACAAAACATTCCTTATCAAGAAGCACCGTTACTTAATTGTGGCGGTGCTTTTGTTATGCAAAGAGGTAATATATGGAATTTTATATGAATAAAGACAAGTCAATTATGTGTCCGAACTGCCATAAGTTTTTAACTAAGGCAGATAAGGAAGACCCGCGCACACACAAGCTGGCTTGCAAACATTGTCATAAATGGATTTGGTATGTGCCGAATGATGATGATAATTTTCAAATTAAAGAAATACCGGATAGCAGAAGTTCAAGCGGTATGACATTTTATTAGGAGCAAGATATGAACACAATGTATTTTCAAGACCTTGTCAGAGGCTGTTATGGTAGAAAAATTGCATACACGAATGTAGATACAATAACTGCTAACAATGTTGTTAAGGTTATTGGAAGTACAATTGGAATATTCAACTGGAATAAGCCCGTTATTAAGTATCTGTGGGATTATTACAAAGGCGACCAACCAATATTATATAGGCATAAGCTAACTAACGAGGATATTACAAACAAGATTGTAGAAAACCACGCATATGAGATTGTTCAGTTTAAGGTAGGACAGACGTATGGCGAGCCAATTCAGTTTATTAGCCGCAAAGATGATGAAGCTATCAATAAGGCGGTTGATATACTCAATGATTTTATGGCGGATGCCAATAAACAAGAAAAAGATATTAAAGCTGGAGAGTGGCAGTCAGCAACAGGAACATCATTTAAGGCGGTTCAACCTAAAAATGGAGATGTACCATTCAGAATTGTAGCACCTACGCCAATGAATACTTACGTTGTTTACAATGAAAGCACAGAAGAACCTATGCTTGTTGTGCAAGAACTTAAAGACGAGGATGGAAACTGGTATAAGATGGCATTTTCCGACACTATGTCATTCAGAATTATTGACAGCAAAGTAGTTGAAGCAAAGCTACATACATACGGCGAAATTCCTATTGTTGAGTTCCCTAATAATCACGAAAGAATATCCGATATTGAGCTTGTTGTAGGTATGCTTGATGCTATCAACAATATGCAGTCTAACAGAATGGATAGCATACAGCAGTTTGTTGAGTATTGGGTTAAGTTTGTTAATTGTGAAGTTGACCCAGAAACATTTGAAAAAATGAAAATGAACCACGCCCTTACAGTTAAATCTATCAATGAAAACAACAAGTCAGATGTTGAGATTATGACACAGGAACTTAATCAGACACAATGTCAAGTTGCTAAGGATGATTTGCTCGATAATCTTCAAGCTATCCTAGCGATACCAAATAGAGAATCGCAAAACTCTGGCGGCGATACGCAAGGAGCGGTATCTTTGAGAGCTGGATGGGATTTTTCAAAAACCAGAGCAAAGCAAAAAGACCCTATTGTAAAATCCGCAGAGAAAAGGCTTGCGATAGTAACTTTAAATGTATTGCGATTATCAGGGAATGATTTAAAACTATCGCCAAGAGACTTTGATGTGCAAATTAATCATAGTCCGTTAGATAATCTCTATACAAAGACACAAGCACTTGCACAAATGCTACAAGCAGGAATAAACCCAAGAATAGCAGTTGCGACTTGCGGCTTATGGGGGGATGCGGAAAAAGTGTCTTTACAGTCACAACCATATTTTGATGTTTTATATAAAACAATAGATATGGTGAACAAAGAAAACACAGATATAAAAAAACGAGAACCAACAGTTTAGTCTCTGCTAGTTCTCGTTTTTACATAATCAGTTAAAATGCTTACCATAAGGTTATTAAGTGAACGCATATCTTCTTTTGCAATAAGTTCAAGAGAAGATTTAAGTTCTTTTTCCATAACAATAGTAGTTTTAATTTTACTTTCAGAAATTTGTCCTTGTGACATAATAACACCTCACTTATTGATATTATAAATAATTGTAAAGTAATTGTCAAGTAGCTTGCAAGTTGCTAGCAACTATGATATAATATACGCAAAGGAGATGATATTATGTCAGATAAAACAAAAGGAAAGCATTATACTCACGGATTAACTGGAACACGAGTGTATAAAACTTGGGAAAGTATGAAAGCAAGATGTTACAATCCTAATGATGGAAAGTACAAAAAATATGGTGGGAGAGGAATTAAGGTATGTGATGAATGGCTAGGAAAAGATGGAGCAAAAAATTTTGCAGAATGGGCATACGCCAATGGCTTTGATGAAAATAAACATCAAAGAGAACAAAGTATCGACCGAATAGATGTTAATGGAAATTATGAACCTAAGAATTGCAGATTTACAAACGCAAAGGTTCAAGCAAATAATAGGACAAATACAATTATTCTTGAATTTCAAGGAAAGAGCCAAAGTTTACAGGAATGGGCTGATGAATTAGGAATATCAGAATCAACCATTCGTTGGCGATTAAACAAAGGATATTCAACAGAAAAAGCATTGAGTACTAAAGTTAGAAAAACAGCCAGTCAAGGGAAAAAGTATTTAACATACAAAGGAAACACAAAAATAGTTTCCGAATGGGCGAAATATTTAGGAATTGATTCTGGAATATTATACGCAAGATTAAAACGTGGGTGGACGGTAGAAAAAACATTAGAAACTCCCGTTGGTGCTGACAAATGGCACAAAACAAAATAATAATTTTAGGAAATAAGGCAGTTATCGAATAATCGGTAGCTGCTTTTATTTTATACATTTTGCACCTATGCGGTAAATAGGAGAGAAACTCAGCAGGAGCGACCTGCGGTAACAAAAGCGTGAGTTTACGGAGGTAATTATGACAAGAGAAGATGTATTAAAACTTTTTCCAGAAGCAACAGACGAACAGATTACCAATCTTCTTAATCAGAACAATTCAGAAGTTGCAAAGGAAAAGAACAAGGTAAGCCAGTACAAGGCTAAAGCAGACACAGCAGACAGCTTACAGAAGCAACTTGACGAATTGCAAGCTGGAAATCTGACAGAGCTTGAAAAGGCAAATAAGGCATTAGACACAGCTAATCAGCAGATAGCAGATCTACAGAAATCTAACGCTATCAGAGACCAGAGGGAAGCAGCTATGACTAATTTTAAGATTACGGCTGAACAGGCAAAGACAGTTGTTAAAGACGATGGAAGCCTTGATTACACCGAACTTGGCAAGATTATGTCCGAAAAAGAAACCGCTGCGGCACAGGCTAAGGAACAGGAGATTGCAAAACATCAGGATATTCCGGGCGGCAGCAGTAATAAGGGTGACACAAGCAATAAGACGAATGCTGAAAAGATAGCAGAAAGCCTTATGTCTAGCGCACCTAAGAACAATGACGTTTTATCACATTATATTCAGTAATAACAGGAGGTAAGAAATGGCAAAGGAAATGAATATGCAGTATGAAGAAACTTCATACGCAGGAGACGTTCAGATTTTAAAGAGAGAGCCTAATGAAGCAATCCCATTAACACTTGATTTTGACGGCGTGACAACTAAAAATGCACAGGGTAAGAAGATTGTCAAAGCAGGCACTCCAATCGGAGCAACCGGCAAGGCTGACAATACAGCCACAGTAGTAGGCATTTTAAGGTTCGATGTAACAGAGGACAGACCACAGGGAGTATTGCTTAAAAAAGCATATCTTAATACAAAGGTGGCAGAAACACATTCTGGCATTACATATGAAGAGGCAGTTAAGACAGCTCTTCCAATGATTGTATTTGAATAATAACAGGAGGTAAACAGATGTTAATTAATGAAGTATTAGACAGTAAGTCTATTGCGTTATCGGCAACAGAAAACGCTAGCAATCAGATCCCTTATCTTGGTTTACAGTGGTTTCCTGAGAGAAAGAAGCAGGGGCTTGATTTAAGCTGGATTAAGACACACAAAGGACTTCCAGTATCACTTGCACCATCTAATTTTGATACAATCCCAACTCTTAGAGCCAGAGAGGGATTAAGCAAAGAAAAAACACAGATGGCATTTTTCCGTGAGGGAATGACAGTTGGCGAAGAGGAAATGCTTGAAATTGAGCGTATTCAGTCAGCAGACGACCCTTACCTTGCGAGTGCTTTATCAAGCGTGTATGATGATACAAATAACCTTGTAAGCGGTGCAGAAGTTGTTCCAGAAAGAATGAGAATGTCGCTTCTTGCCACAAATGCAGGTCATCCGGTAATTGCTATCGTGAGCGATGGCGTTCGGTATGCCTATGATTATGACAAAGACGGCTCATACGCAAAAGACCATTACGCAAAGTTATCCGGCACAAGTATGTGGAGCGATACAGCTAATTCAAAGCCACTTACAGACCTTAACAATGCAAGAAAGAAGTTACAGAAGCAGGGTAAGATTGCTAGATATGCACTTATGAATAGCAATACATTCCAGTATCTGCTTGACAATGCGCAGATAAGGAACTCAATCCTTGCACAGAATCTTACAGCAACTATTGAGGTTGATGATGATACTGTTATTTCAGTAGTGCAGAAGAGAACAAAGCTCACTATCGTACTTTACGATAAGATGTACATTGATGATGATGGTAAGGAGCAGTATTTCTATCCAGATAATAAGGTTACACTTCTTCCAGAGGGCAATCTTGGTAATACTTGGTTCGGTACTACACCAGAAGAAAGAACAGCAAGACAAGTGGCTGATGTAGATGTTACAACATATGGTATAGGTATTACAGTCGCTACAAAGACAGAGTATGGACCACCTATGAAGATGTCAACATTTGCTTCAGAAGTTGTACTTCCATCATATGAGAATATGGATAGCACATTCGTATATGAGGTTCATAGCGAAGAGTAGGAGGTGCAACTATGAAATATCCATATACAGTAGTTCACAATGGTAAATGGTATAATGCAGGCGAAGAAGTTCCAGAAAACAATAATTCTGGGGCTTCTTTTGATTATAGCAAAACAACCATAAATCGTATGTCTACATCTGATTTACAGGCGTTTGCCGCAGGGCAAGGTATAGACAATGCAGAAGAACTCACAGGAGCAGAATTAAAGAAGCTGTTAATCGAGAAATTAGGATTATAGGAGATAGTTATGGAATACACCACATTAGAGCAGGTCAAAATCAGACTTAAACAATTTCATATTGATACAGTCACAAATGATGATGAAACAACATCTGATGTGATAGTGTTCGATAGCAAAGAAGATAATCCGATAATCGAACAGCTGATTAAGCAGGCTACAGAAGATGTAAAGGCAAGAAGAAACTACCCCGACAGCTACACAGATGAAATGATAACCGATGATTTGAAGAAATTTGAAAGTGTTATTGTTAATCTTGCGGTCTATGACCATTCACAGGCAGGCGAAGCATTTATGGCAAGTTACAATGAGAATGGCGTAAACAGAACTTGGAGAGATAGAGACAGTTTATTTGTTGGGGTATTTCCTTTTGCTAAGGTTTTATAGAAGATTGTGCGTTACCAATACGGTAGCAGGCGGCACACATTAAGGGTGGTGGGCGGTGTGCCATTATTAATTATGAAAGGCGGTATATCAATGCCAATAGCAGTAATTATAAGCATTATTTCAGTTGCTTTTTCCGTCTTTTTCGGATTTTTCAGTTTATCATTCAACTCTAAGAATGATAAACGAAGTGACAGAGTAGAACTTGAAGAGCGTGTGAAAGAGAATACGCGAATAAATATGAAACTTGACGCAATATCCAACAATACAACGGAGATTAAGAACGAAGTCACAGAAATGCGGAAAGAGCTTAATTCTCACGATAGTAGGATAATTAAAGTTGAAGAAAGTGTTAAGTCGGCGCATCACAGAATTGATGGCATAGAGACAAGACTTAATGATGACAAGGAGGTGTAGATAATGGATATTATTCAGACATTAATTGCAAATATGACACTTATATTAGCAATCATCGGAGCTATTGCTTTTCTTGTATCTGTAATTACACAGGTAATCAAGAACATAAGCATATTCAATAAAGTACCTACGGACATAATTGTGTTCGTTTTATCTATCGGTATCACAGTTACGGCGTTTATCGCATATATGCAGTACATTCATATGACGATACTGTGGTATATGATACTTGCGGCTATTATGGCAGGCTTTATCGTTGCGTTTGTTGCAATGTTTGGCTGGGAGAAGTTATCCGATTTATGGAAGCGTTTCGGCAAGGATGTGAAGTAAATGCTTGATATTAATAAGCAGGCTATGAAGTATTCACTTCAAAGGCAAACTGTCACTATCTATGAAAGAGATGATGAGGGCAATATCCTTTATGAGGGATATACCGACACAGAAGGTAATTTTATTCCTTATCTTGATGATGAGGGAAATAAGATACCTAAAGTTCTTGAAGAAAAAACAGGTTTTTCAGAGCCGGTTGATTTTAAAGCTAACATATCATTCAGCGGTGGAGAAGCACAGACCAAGGAATACGGCTTTGATACAGCCGATTTTGACGCAGTTTTACTTACAGGCAAAGGAATGTACCCCTTGAAAAAAGGAGACCTTATATGGCTTAATAGCAAGCCTACATACACATCTGACAGTCTTGTCGATGAAACATCGGCAGACTTCACTGTTGTAGGTGTTAAACCAGCCTTAAAATCAGCAAAATATATGCTTAAAGCAGTTGTAAAGTAGGTGGTTCATATGGAGTATCAGGCAGGTAGATTTCCACAAAGTGATTCTTTATTTATACAAACAGACAATGAACAGTTAGTTGGTTGTGTCTTTAAAGGAAAGGCAATCCCATCTACGCAAGAGCCAATAAACGAAAGCATAAGACAAGCTATTTCACAAGCAGTTAAGGAGCGTGTTTATGGCAAGACATACAATTAATATATCCTTGTCTGAAAAGTCTGTAAATGAAGCTATCAGACAGCTACAACAGTATAAGCAGAGTTTGCAGTATAAATGCGAATTGCTTGTTGAACGACTAGCAGAATTAGGCGACAAAGCGGCAATTATGAGTGTTAATGAAAGCCCATTAGGTAGGACAGTAACATTGAGAGTTGACAGAAAGCCTATTCAAGATGGCTACCAAGCTATTTTGATTGCTACCGGTAAAACTGTTGAAGTAGAAGATAGAGAACCATTTTACACGCTATTAGCGATTGAATTTGGTGCTGGTATTTATTACAACAGCGGTAACGAGAACCCAAAGGCTAATGATTTCGGCTTGGGCGTAGGGACATATCCAGGGCAAATCCACGCATTTGAAGATGGGTGGTATTACCTTGGAAATGATAATCAATGGCACTACACACACGGCGTCAAGGCTACAATGCCTATGTATAACGCCACAATGGAAATTGTTAATCAGTATAAGCAGATAGCAAGAGAGGTGTTTAGTTAATGGCAAATGCAAATGATTGGGCGATAGACCTTGAAAACACAGTTACAGCACTTGTCAAGGCTAAAACCTTAACGCAGCTTAAAAAGACATATCCAAAGATAGTCATAACAAACGAGGGAGAAAACAGCGGTCAAGCAATATTCCCAACAGTATACATACATCTGTTGCCAGCAGTAGAACAAGGACAAACGCTTGACGGACAGACAGTTAACGCATTGTTAGCAACATTTCAAGTAGATGTTACTACTAACACAAGCAAAGCTGATTGCCGCAAAGTTATGGCGACAATTACAGATACATTTAAGACAATGAGATTTCAAGGCACATCAATGCCAGAATTTTCAATCAGCAATAAAGTACACAAGAGTACCGCTAGATTCAGACGAATGATAGCGGCAAATGACAGATTAATGTAACAAAGAGCAGAAATGCTCTTATTTTTTTGCAATTTTTTAGGAGGTAGACAATGGCAGATGCAGTAGCAGGATTAAGTACACTGGGCGTTACTTTCTCTTATGGAGTTGAAACAACAGCAGGCACAAAGCCAACATCATTTAAGTTGCTTACAAGAATTAACTCTATTGACGAAATTACAGTAACACCGGAAGCAATAGATGCTTCGGCACTTGAGGATAAGCAGACAAGAAACATTGCAGGCAGAGATACAGTTACAGATACAGTTGCAGTTACAGTCAACAAGACAGACGCAACAATTAAGGAATGGAAAGACGTTATCACAGCTTACAATGAATTGACTGGTGGCAAGAGAATGTGGTTCCAGGAAATCACACCAGGTATTACAGATGCAGAGTTCTTTGTGGCACAGCCACCATCAAAGTTACCAATTACAAGTAAGGAGCAGAATGGACTTCTTACAATGGCTATCAACCTTATTATTGAGGATATGATAGGAACAGATACAGCAGTTGTCCCAACATCGGGGGAATGATGAGCTATTCGACTAAATCTAAAAAGGCTGTGTCGGATAGCGTAGAAAACGCCAAAACAGCCGACTACACATCATATCTTGATGATGTAACAGAATAATCAATTTAAAAGGTAGGTGCGGTGTAAAATCCGCACCTTTCCCTATATGGACGATAGGGTGGGAAAGGGTAAAAATTATGATGAATATTAATGTAAATGGAAAAGAATACAAAGTTGAGTTCTCTTTTGGTGCGGCAGAATGCAAAGAGATAGTACAGAAGATGTTTAGCGTAGTAAATGGCTCTTACTTACTTGCACAGACGGATAAAAGCGTCGCACAGGCTTCCTTTGATGGATTAGCAAATATGACAGCGGATATACCGGAGATTTGCATATTGGCTATCTATGCAGGCTGTACTGATAATAACCCAGTCACAATGGATGAAGCAAAGGAACTTACTAGAGCATATATTACAGAGAAGAGAAAGACAGATAAGAGTTACGGATACAGAGCATTATTCGAGGAAATCAAGAAAGCGATGGAAGATGATGGTTTTTTCGAGTTGAGCGGAATAACAGCGATGTTAGAGGAAATGGCGAACAATGTGGAAGAAGCGACACAGGAACAGAAGAAACCGACAGTAGTTCCACAAGACCACAAGAAAAAGCAGACTTCCGCAAAATAATCTGGGAAGAATACTTTGTCTTAGCTAGTTCACTAGGCATTAGTTATTCGGACTTTTTAAAAATGACACCTAAAAAGCTATGGGCAGTTGTAGAGGGTAAGAAACTTGAAAGACAACGAATAGATTCAGATATATGGCTTGCAGTAGGTAGTTACATACTCCCAGCAATCAAGATAGGTGTTAGGAGTGGTGCTTGGGGCAAGGGCGAACTTGAATACCCGAACAAGCCTATTTACAGCGATATTAGCAAAAAAGAAAATACCGAAGATGAAATACAAAGAAAGAGAGAAGAGTTTGTTTTGAATATGAAAATACGAAAAGCAAACTGGGATTTAACACACCCTAAAAATGATAAGCCGGAGGTATAAAGCGTGGAATTAGACAGTTTAGAAGTCAAAATTACCGGTACTGCCACTAAAGCTATCAATTCTGTTGATAAACTGATAAATCAGCTTACAAGGCTATCTACATCACTTGCGACTGTGAATGGCTCATCGTTAAGTAGCCTTGCGAGTGGTGTTAGTCAGTTAGGTTCTGCTATGCAGAATATGAACGCAGGAACAGCAGATTTTACAAGACTTGCCAAAAATATCACAAAGATAGGTTCTGTTGATTCAGCCGCACTTGCTAACACAGCTACATCACTTGAAGCTGTTACGAAAGCGGTTGCAAGCATATCAGCCATACCACAGAACACAACACAGGTCACAGAATTTGCAAAGTCACTTGGCAAGCTAGGCAGTAAGAGTATTGAAAATGCCACAGTGAATATCCCTAAACTGGGTAATGCGCTGAATGGCTTAATGACCACATTATCAAGAGCACCTAATGTAAGTAGTAATGTTATTGCTATGACTAACGCATTGGCTAATCTTGCTAGTCAAGGTAGCAAGGTGGGTACTTCTTCAAACTCACTTCAAAAGTCGCTGTATGGTGTTTCTACAAGTGCTAGGACAGCAACTAAAAGCAGTTGGAACTTGGCAAGTGCAATAGGTAAGTTTTATGCCACTTATTTTATGGTAATTCGTGGCAGCAAGAAACTTATAGGAGCTATAAAATCAACAACAGATTACATTGAAGCGTTTAACTATCAAGCGGTTGCATTTGGCAAGATTGGTTCAGAATGGGATAAAGACTATGAAAAGTACGGATATGATAACGCTACGGCATACGCAGAAAGCTTTCAGAATAGAGTAAATGATACGCTTGGCAAGCTATCTGGCTTAAAAGTTAATGTTCAAGGCGGCTTGCTTGAAGAAAGCGGAGCAAAGAACTTAGGACTTAACATACAAGAGATAACACAGTACGCTTCACAGTTAGCTTCTGTCACTAACTCATTAGGACAGACTGGTGAAGCGACAACGGCTATTACAAAGTCAATGACAATGCTTGCAGGCGATATAAGCTCGCTTTTTAATGTGGACTATTCAACAGTAGCACAGAACTTACAAAGCGGCTTAATCGGTCAATCAAGAGCGTTGTATAAGTATGGTATTGATATTACTAATGCTACATTGGCAACATACGCTTATAATTTAGGAATTTCTAAGTCTGTATCAGAAATGACACAGATGGAAAAACAGCAATTAAGAGTATTGGCTATACTAGACCAATCAAAAGTATCGTGGGGCGATTTAGCTAACACGATTAACAGCCCCTCAAATATGTTACGCCAGTTCAGTAACAATATGAAAGAGGTAGGAATGGTAGCAGGACAGCTATTTATCCCAATTCTTTCAAAGGTTATGCCGGTAGTAAACGGAGTAACTATTGCAATCAAAAGATTATTAGTCAACCTCGCTTCTTTAATGGGCGTTAAGATTGATTTTGAGAGCTTCGGACAAAGTGGCTATAAAGACACATCAGATGGCTTAGAAGATATTTCAGATGGCTACCAAGATGTAGCGGATTCTGCAAAGAAAGCTACATTATCCCTTATGGGATTTGATGAAATAAATAAATTGCAGGACGATACAAGCTCAAGCAAGGGTTCAAGCGGTGGCGGAGGTAGCAGTATTGACTTAACAGATGATATTGCTAAGGCGGCGGCTGATTATGAAGCGGCTTGGAATAAAGCGTTTGCCAATATGGAAAATTCGGCTGTTGCTTGGGCTGATAAGATAGAGAAAGCACTTGAACCTGTTAGGAAGATATTTAAAGACTTTGCAATCGGGGATTTTTATGCAGCAGGACAAGACACATCTAACCTTGTGGCAGGAATTTTTAATTGGTTTGCAAAGGCTATAGATGATGTTCCTTGGTATACAATCGGACATAATGTAGGAGAGTATTTAGCTGGACTTAATTGGGTTGAAATATTTTCAAGCCTTGGCAATGTGTTATGGCAAGCCATTAAAGCAGCTATCGAATTATGGAGCGGTTCATTTACGGTAGCACCAATTGAAACGACCTTAATAACGGCTATAGCGGCATTGAAATTTACAGGCTTAGGAAGCGTTTTGAAAAAGAAACTTGTTACAGTAATAGGAACAAGTATTAAAGGTGCTTTAAAATCATTCGGAACAGGCAGTATAATATCAGGAATAGGTGGATTACTTACAACAGATATAGGTACTATTATAGGAGCAGGAACAGCAACAGAAATAGGCTTAACTATAGGTGCAGGAATAGTAGGCGGAATAGTAGCTGCTATTGCTGGATTTAATTTAGGTAATTGGCTCAACGAAAAATTAACAGGCGAGAAAATAGATATGTCAATGTTCGACCAATTAGCATATCTTATAAAAGCACCATTTGAAGATTTACCTAGCTTTATTGACGGAGTGATAGAAACTATCACATTTGGGCATAAAGATGATATAGCAAATTGGTGGACTACAAGTGTTGCGCCGTGGTTTACTAAGGAGAAATGGGGAGAATTGGGAGACAACATAGAAACATCTTTAAGCGAAAAATGGAACAGTTTTTCAGATTGGTGGAGCAATACAGCTATTGCTAACTGGTGGAATAATAATGTTGCACCGTGGTTTGAAAAAGAAACATGGATTGACGCTGTTGATGGAATGAAATTAGGAATACAAGAAAAATGGGATTCAATCGTTGGTTGGTGGAACAGCCTTGCAATTGTTTCTTGGTGGAGCAATGATGTGAGACCGTGGTTTACTAAGGAGAAATGGGAAAATTTGGCTGACGGAATTAAAAAAGGCATTCAAGGGAAGTGGGATGATGTTGTGAATTGGTGGGATAGCAAACCGTCACTTCAGCGCATTTCTGTGGCTATCGAAGATTTTAAAACTAAGATACAGAACGCTTGGAACAGCTTTAAGCAGTGGTGGAATGATTTAGGACTTGAATTTCCACACATTGATACACCACACTTTAAAATTGACGGAGAATTTAGTCTTGCACCGCCTAAAGTGCCAAAAGTCAGTATTGATTGGTATGCAAACGGCGGATTCCCAGGCAAAGGGCAATTGTTTGTCGCAAATGAAGTAGGTCCTGAAATGGTTGGTACTATGGATGGAAGAACGGCGGTAGCTAACCAACAGGAAATTACACAAGGTATTGCTAATGCAGTTTATCCAGCGGTTTACAATGCAGTTGTAGCAGCTATGTCAGAAGCTAACAACAATGTAAACATAACATTACAAGGTGACGCGGATAAGCTATTTACAATGGTACAAGATAAAGCTAACAGCTATACAAATATGACAGGTCAAGCAGCTTTTCCGTATTGATAAGATAAAAGTATTGTGCTATTCTTTTGCTATATATAAAAAGCAAAGGGGTAACACAATATGACAGAAAAGAAAGCAAAGAAAAAAGACAGTAAACTAAGCATAGCTGCGGCAATCACAGCACTATTTATATTCACAATCCCAATAGGCTTTATATTGGCTATTGTAGATTTAATTAAAAGTAAAGGCGACAAGTCACAAAGGCACTTAGGCTCTTACTTTGCAATAGTATCGTTTGTACTATTTCTGATAGTCGCTTTTAGTAACGGAAGTGGTAACAGCAGTAACAATAATAGCAGTACTGTAAAGCAGCCTAGCACCACACAGCAAGATGCAGACATAGCAAGATATGATGATACAAAACTTAAATACCTTAAGCACGAAGTAATTACAGATAGCAATGACAGAGAAGTTCTTGTTGTTTATTTTGACTTTGCAAACAATTCAGAAGATAATACGGCTTTTGCATATAATTATGATGTTACATGCTTTCAAAACGGCAAAGAACTTGACTATCCGTTAGTTAGTTTTGACATTGACGAATACAATAATATTGCAAGAGAATTACAGACAGGTACAAATATTACAGTTGCAAGGATATATATACTAGAAGATAAAAGCAATGTTGATTTAGAAGTAACGCCATTGGGAGATGATAAAAAACTTATAAAATTAACATTAGAATTACAGTAGAGGGAATATGTATGTCAGTGAAAAAAGAACTAAACGAAATGCTAGAAGCAATAGGAGTGAAGAAGAAACAGCAGCCAGAGTCTCAACAGCCATTAAATCCTAACTTTAAAGGAGTGTACAGAGCGACGGAAAACGGATTGATTGAAGTATATTGTCCAAGATGTAGCAGTTGGGATTGTTCTCACACGCAGATCACAACAACTGTACCGCAGAAAACTAAGACAAGATATACTGTTAATCTGAATCCCTTAAGACCGTTTACATTGGTTAATAAGAAAGAGAAGATTAAGCAACAGGGCGGAACTTATTCACAACATAGATTTGTATGTAACAGATGTGGGTTGATTTTTTGGTAATATATGGTGTAAATGGAGCGTACCCACTTGTGGGGATGATTTAAGACAGATGTTTCGTGCCAAGCGGTTGGTGCGATTGATTTGCAGAAAATGTCATACACACAAGTGTGCATGAATGTTTCGTAAGATTTTCCCAAGAAGTTGGGGATTTTGCAGGAAATTGCAAAACATTTTATAGCTTTTGCCACTTGTGGCGATGATTTCTTGTAAAGCTAGAAGAGTTATCGCAGAAAGTTGCGATGATTTTTCCAAGAAGCTGGGGAAGTTTTCCACACAAATGTGGAAAGCGTTTTATATAACCGTTGCAGAAAGTTGCAACGATTTCTCAGAAGTGGGGAAAATGAAATCAGTAGAGCTGAAATCTTGGCTATATTAAATACTTAAAGCAATTAAAAAGGCTGTCAGCCCGACAACTGACAGCCAAAAGTCACAATACCGCTTAAACAAGCAGCACAGATATTATATAACACTAATTGAATTAATGCAATAGAAATATTAAGGAATGTATCAGAAATGGTGCATTCTTTTTTTAATGCCTTGAAAGGAGTGGTTTGATTGATTGACGCAGTTGTGATTGAGGGGGTTAGATTCCCAGTAGCATATAACGGCTACACATACAGTAGGAATAAGATATGGTCTAAGAACACAGGAAGAAACGACTATGGAGAAATGGTTGGCACAATCGTGGGTATCAAAGACAAAGTAGAGCTTCAATTACCGCCACTTACAGGTGAACAGGCACTGTTACTTGATAATGTGGTAAGTGACATAGATAACCCATTCCCAACGGCACAAGTCTTATTCTTAGGTGGCACACAAAAGGAAATGACAATATACACAGGAGATGTGACATATCCGTATCTCACAAGAGCAAAAAATGAGGACGGACTTATAGTCGGAGCAAAATTAAGTTTAATTCAGAAATAAAGGAGAGTTCCACATGAAACTTAAAACAAGCGAGTTAATAGACAGATTTCAGAGTTTGAGCAACATATCACATGACAAGACTACAGGCAGAATTGCTATGGCTGTTATGTGCAATATTAAGGCATTAGAAGAACTGTATAAGACAACGCTACAGACCATAGAAAATACTAAGATTAAGTATGCAGACAAGGACGACAGTGGCAATCCAGTTGTCAATAATAATCAGTATCAGATTACATCAGAGAACTTAAAGAAGTTACAGGAAGAATTGCAGGAAATCAATGAACAAGAGATTGAAGCACCTGACATGACAATGCTTCCTATGGACGCATTCGATAAATGCGAAGAAATTACACCAGCTAAATTATACTCAATCGAGTTTATGATATCACATTAATTAATCAATAAAGGCGGTGTAGAATGAAGATATTAGACACAGCTATGACGGAAATTGTTAGGGGAAATAGTACAAGATACTATTCTAAGTATGTCGTTGATGGAAAAGAACATACTGATACACTTAACAATTTCAAGTTTCAAAACATGATAAATCCCAATAATGAAATCACGATAGGTAACACTTGCAGTAGCAGTGTTACCTTTTCTATTTATATGCCAGCAATAAGCCTCGAAAATAAGGAAATTACTATATTTGAGGGTGTTAAGGTTGATACAGAGATTAAGTATATTCAGTTGGGAATATTTACAGTTACTAAGCAGACAAGTGACGGAGAATACACAAGCTACGAAGCATACGACAGAATGTATAAGGCTGATATGCCTTACTTCTCAGATATGGCATTTCCTAACACAGATAAAGCTATTCTTAATGAGATATGCGGTAAGTTAGGTATATCTTTAGCAACAAATATAGCCACAGCACACACTATCAACGACAAGCCACAAGGATATACCTACAGAGAAATTATCGGCTATATGGCTATGTTACAAGGCTGTAATGCGGTAATTAATGCTGACGGAAACCTTGAATTAAGATGGTATAAAGATAGCGGATATGTACTTGACGGACATAAGTATTATCAACAGGGCGTTACCTTTACGACATCTAAGGATTTCATAATACAAAAACTGACATGCAATAATACCAAGAGTGGTTCCACAGAGCAAAGCGAGATTACTTCTGGTGACGGAGCGACAGGACTTAGCTTTGCTAATCCATTTATGACACAAGCAATCCTTGATGAAGTCTACAAAAAGATAGGCGGTTTTCAGTTCAGACCACTTACAGTTAAGTTTGTCGGTGACTACCGACTAGAAGTTGGTGACATTATAACTGTCAACAAAGGTGGCGTTGATTACAAAGTGCCTGTAATGCAGATTACGCACGAATGTGACGGCGGCTTAATGGACACAGTTACATCTATCGGACAATCTGACACGGAGAATACAAGCGTTGCTTCTGGACCTATTACTAAGCAGATGGAACGGTACTATGCCGACTTGATACTTGTAAATAAAGCGCTTATTAATAAACTATCTGTTGATGAAGCTGATATCAGATACGCAAGCATTGAAACCTTAAAGGCTGTTAATGCTGATATTGACAACCTTAAAACAAATAAACTAGATGCAACATATGCAGATATCATTAATGCTAATGTGGAAAGTCTTAAGGCAGCTAATGCTGAAATTACGCAATTAAAAGCCAATTCATTGACGGCGGACATAGCAGATTTAAAGTACGCACAAATTGATTTTGCGAATGTCAAAGGACAAGTTGTAACAACATCACTCATCAAAGATGGTGCAGTAACAAACGAAAAGGTGCAAAGTCTTTCAGCAAACAAGCTGACAGCTGGTACTATTGACGCAAGCAAGATTACAGTTACTAATCTTAATGCTGATAACATTACAGTAGGTACAATCAATGGAAAACGTATTGGAACAGGTTCTTTATCTCTGGATAAGTTAGCCGAAGAAGTACCGACAAAAGAATATTTAGACAGTGTACAAGAAGAGTTACAAGGTCAGATTGACGGCAATATTGAGACATTCACAAAGGCAGAAATACCTACTCTTAATAATGAGCCAGCTGTTAATTGGACTGACAATGCCACAAGAAAGAAACATATAGGCGATATCTGTTATGTGGTTAATCCTACCTCAAGTGCAGATGGATATTCATACAGATTTGCTAATACTGGCACAGAGCAAACACCTGTATATGAATGGGTACTGATTAAAGATAGTGATGTTACTAAGGCATTACAGGACATTATCAACATTAATGGTGAGATTACTGGAATTAAGAAGTTCAATGTTGAAATCAGCTCATGGAAAACTGATACAGACAGTGAATTATCAAGCCTTAAAACGCGAACAACTACTCTTGAAACTGACATGGGTAACAAGGTTGATACTAAGACATTTAATGAGATTAAACAGACTGTTGATGAAAATAGTTCTACTATAACCAAAATGTCCGAAGCCCTTAGTAATAAAGCTGATAGTAGTACAGTTACCGCATTGAGTAATACTGTTAATAGCATTAAACAGACAACAGACAGTAACACATCAAGCATATCAAAACTTACAACTGTAGTTGAGAAAAAAGCTAATCAAGATGAAGTTACAAGCATATCTAATAAGCTGACAACTGTTGAACAGAACTTAAATGGATTGACGGTTGATGTTACAAATCAATACCAATACATTAACAATCAGCTTAATGGCAATCATAAGATATATGAGATTGCACATGTGCCAACTAAAGATAATTACCCAGCTAATGAATGGAGCATACAAGTATATCCAAGTGATGATATGTACCCTAGTGATAGCACATGGGAGTACACAGAAGATGAGTATGAGAAGTATGTAGGAACTATTGCATATTGGAAAGACCAACAAAGAGCATGGCGATTTATAAGAAAGTCTGACGGAACACATGATTGGGTTGAAATCAGTGCGACAGAAACAACCTATCTTCTTAACCAGAACGCTTCTTTAAGAATTGATGTGAACAACATAAGTACAAGTCTATCTTCTCTTACAACTAATATTCAGAACAATTATAGCACTACAACGCAGATGAATAATGCTATTACACAAGCAATAACTAAGGAAAGTAATAGCATCAAACTAGAGGTGTCAGGAACTTACACAACTAAGGATAGCGTAGCTAATACGCTTAAGAGCTACGCAACCACAGCTAGCCTTGCAGCTTATATAAAGAAAGACCCGACAAGCGGAGAACTCAAATCTGCCATAGAAGCGATTGCAGATGATATTACGCTAAATGCAAGCGGAACAATTAATATTAGTGGTAATAAGTCTGTTAATATCAATGGTAATCTGTTCACACTTACATCTACTAATACTATTATTTCGGCAGATGGAAGAGCAACATTTAAGGCTGGAGCAATAGGAAATTGGAGTATTGAGCAAAATAAGTTATCATCAACGGTTCAAGCATATATTCCACCAGACATCAATGTGATTAATACAATAAGTGGGGCAATTAAAGCAGAGACAACAAGTAGTTTGAGTAAAAGCCTGTATGATTTCAATGGAGATGGAGCAATTGACTTATTTGACTTTGCCAAAGCTAAAAGATTTTACTTAGGGTTAGAGACATATAATAATACGACATCAGCAATTGCACAACTATCAAATGTAACTGCTAATATAGACCCTACTAATTTAGATAAAGTAATTAATATATCTGGAACAGATATGTGGGGCACGAAAAGAGAGACATATATTGGAATTAATGGCTTAAAAACAGACAGTGTTAAATCCAGAGACGCATATTTATCTTATATGACAATTGATGGTGGAAATAGCAATTATTCAACGGATAGTGATTATGCACTGAATGCACAATCTATTAAATCAAATGAGATATATGTAAATGAACTAAAAGTTGCTTCGTCAGTGCTTATGATGTGTCCAACATCTAACATACAAATATACAATAACCCACGAGATATGTATGGCAATCCAGTATTGTGTATGGATAACCCAATATCATTTACATGGAGTGATGGAATATTAAGAATATATGTAGACAATACAGTGGTAGCTTCATGGGACTGGGGTTCAGGCACATGGAGCAATTAGAAAGAGAGGTAAGAATATGTTAAGTATAACAAAGACAACAAACTTAAGCGGAACATCTGTGATTAACGGTCAATCAGCCATGACAATGTATGCGGCTGTACCAGAAACTGGTTCATTGACAATTAGTCAGACAATCACTAACAAGGAATTATACCTTGCAAATCAGACGCAATGTGATGCTGATTATGAGAATTTCAAAGCAGAAGTCAATAAGCTGTTAAAGAGTGAACAGCAGACAGTTGATTTGAATACAACAGATACAATAACAGAGTAAATCATCAGAGAGCGTGGGTTCAAGCCTACGCTCTTATTTTTAAGGAGGTAAATATGAGCCTAACCGGTTTTCTTTCGTACAGCCGTGTAAACTGGCAACAATCGCCAAGCAAAAGTACTCCCTGGAATGCGACAAACTTAAATGTAATGGACGCAGGTATCAAGAATAACAACGATATGATTAGTAATCTTCGCGATGAGGTTACACAATTAAACAGCAATAAAGTATTAACAATACTAGAATATGGTTTTCTTGCAGACTATCAAGTCGCAGAAAGAGAATTAGGTAATGGAACTTATCTTTATCTTAATTCACATATTAATAATTTTCAAATAAGTGTAATTTCTATTAGCAATAATTTGAAAACATGTAATATATATACTATATATAAAGATATGGAAAATGACGATAAAACGACAAAAATAACATATGACAAAGAATCTGGCAAAGTTAAATTCGATTCAAGCAAAAGTTCATGTCGAGGGAACCTTTTTAAATTTAACGAAAGAATTCCTAATACTTAATATTATTTTTACAAATGATGTCTACTTTCAGATGAACAGCTTAATATTAGCAATCAAGCACCTTAGTAATACTAGGGTGCTTTTTTGATACACATTTTTCTAAATTTAGGAGGTAATTTATGAGTAAATTATTTGGAATCGACACATCAAAGTGGCAGGGAGATTTTGACTTTCAGAGAGCAAAAGATAATGAGGGTGTAGATTTTGCCATTATCAAGGCAGGCGGTGCTGATGATGGCTTATACGAAGATAGAGAGTTTGAAAACAGTTACAATAAGTTGGAAAGTGCAGGAATCCACAAAGGAGCCTATTTCTTTGGCAACGCATTAAGTACTGATGAGGCTGTAAATGAAGCCCGATATTTCGCACAGCTTTTAGCAGGTAAATCATTCTGCTACCCAGTATTCTATGATGTTGAAGCAAGCATGGTTACTGGCAACGACCTCACAGACATTATTATGGCATTTCTTGATGAAATGAGGAACGCAGGATATAAGAATGTTGGCTTATATTCATACAGGAATTGCATTAACAATTATGTAGATATTTCCAGAGTAAAAGAAGCGGGATATGCTATATGGGTTGCAAGCTATTCAGATGCAGAACCTAGCATTGCTGTTGATTATGACATATGGCAGTTTGGCGGCGGCGTTAATTATCTTAGAGACACACAGATTAACGGACAGACAGTAGATCAGAATTACTGCTACACTGATTATTGCACAGACCATGTAGTTGAAGACATCACAGTGCCAGACTATGAGCCAGTGCCAGATACTAAGTATCATAAAGGCGATACAGTTAAGGTTATTAACGCTATCCAGTACGATAATGGCGAGCCATTTAGCACTTACTATGATAAGTACAGTGTCTTATCGACTAGCGGCAGAAGAGTTGTTATCGGTGTTGACGGCGTAACTACTGCTGCTATTGATGAGGATAACATCAGCCTTATTAAGTGCATTTATGACAATGGCAATGATATCAACACAGATACAGTAAGCCGTGGTGACGGCAAGAAAGTCAGAGTGCTTGATAACATTGATTATGACGGCGCGAGATTCGTAATATATTATGATGAATATGATGTAATCGAAGAGGACGGAGACAGAATTGTTATAGGTATCGGTACAACAATCACAGCCGCTGTCAATATTGCCAATCTTGAGTTTATCGGCGGTGCAAGTTCTGATGATACACCTACAGATATTCCATTCAGCGAAGACATTGGAGAGGGTAGCACAGTAAGATTTGTCGGAAACACAGATTATGACGGCACAGCTATTAAGGCTTGGTTTGATGAGTATACAATATCAGAAAGAAGCGGAGACAGAGTTGTGCTTGTGCATGACGGAGAATTATTTGCGGCGGTCAATGTAGCTGATTGTGAATTAGTCTAACATATAAAATACCGGGAGTGTAATGCTCCCGGTAAATTCTTAATTATTCAAATCTATCATAACAGCCATAACAGCAGGCATTGTTGTTATAGTGCCATTTATGGCTTTAAATTCATAATTTCCCTCTAGTAAAGTACCATATACTGTAACATTGTCGCCGACAAGCAAGTTAAAATCAAAAGAATCTCTATAATACATCAAAACAACATAATTATTAAAATCATCGTCATTTTCTCTAACAGATAAGTAGTATGAAGCTATGTACTCGCTTGATTCTTCTCCGTTATGCACATTTCCGTCTTTATCTTCAACTTCTCCGTCATATTTTAATTCTGCTACAATATTGCCTGTCAACTTGAATTCTTTATCAATATACTTATTAGGTGTACGCTTGAGCATTTCAACAGTTATATCATCAGGATATACACTCTTGTCTCTTGATAATAATGTTTCTTGTTCTGTCTGGACTTCACTGGTACTTTCAGCATTACTATCAGAAGCACCATTCTGACACGCCACAAAACTCAATAAGCACATAGCAAGCATAATACTTACAATTCTCTTTTTCATAGGCAAATCCCCTTTAAATTTAATTTTACTAATCATATCACAATACACATAATTTGTCGAATACTGTCGAAACTTGCGATATTTTTAAGTTGATTTTTATATTATCAGTATTTATAATAATAATTGTCCGAGAGATTCGGACGAAATCTTCAAGTTTTGGCTAGGTGGCACTGTTTGATTGGCGTTGGCAGTGTCACCGCTGAAAACTGTTAATCTACTGGGGGTAGGTTGACATGTAAGAACAGATGTTCTATAATAACACCATCGCTACCAGTGTTATATCGTGCAATAAGGGGGATATATGGAGAATGAAGAATATAGGCAGAAGATAATCGAAGAAATCAAAGAAATAAATAGCGTTGAAGTACTAAAGTATATTTACAAAATAATGATGGATGTAATAAAAAAGCCAGTGTAAAAATACACTGGCATACACCTAGAAAAAAGTAAAAAGAAATATATTGCAGTGCGTTACTAATATCTGAGGTAGATTACTTTTTACAAGCAAGCAAACCTAGTCTTGTAACTGTTACATTTTCCAAGGTTTGTGTAATATATCCTTTGCTTGAAAGAGTTTTCATAAATGGCAATAGAGATATCATATCGAGATTTAAAGCATTGGCTATATCGCGATAATCTGTATTGCCTTTCTCATTTCTTTTAGTGATAATAGTTATAAGAACATCATTCTCATTCAGCATATTGTTTACGCTCCTTTTAATAAATCTATTAAGCCGAGAACATATTCTTTTTGTTCGTCATTTAACTCTAAAAATGTATGTATCGAGCGTACTAATCTTCTGTCATTCCTTATCTTAATCCACAAATCAGCTTGTTCCGATAAATCAAGTTCTTTTTCTTTCCCAGTTCTTAAATAATCCACAGGTAATCCTAAAACTTCTGAAATTTTACCCAATCTATCATCTGGAAATGAACCTTTGCGTAATTGACTAATGTAGCCATTAGCAAAACCACATTCTTTTTCTAATCTTGATATAGGAATTTTTCTCTCTTTGCAAATTCCCCTTACTCTTTCTACAGTGTTCATTTGTTTTTCCTCCATTTTTAGAGATTTACCTAAAAAGGTGTTGACAAATTAGAGAACACTCTATATAATAACTTTAGGTTTTAGAGAAAAGCCTAAAGTTAAAGGGAGCATTCTCAAATATGTTTTTGGCAATTCATAGTTTAGAACATTCTCTAAATAATGTCAAGTTTTTCTCTAAATCCTATATAAATTAGGAAAGGAGAAGTCTATGTTTTATCAAAAAATAGTTGATTATTGCAATAAGAACAATCTTTCTATAATGGCATTTGAAAAGAAATGTGGTATCGGCAATGGAACTGTGGGCAGATGGAAAGATGATAATTCATTGCCAGCATTAACCACTATTCAGAAAATTGCAGATGCAACAAGTATTCCCATAGAAAAATGGATTAAGCAAGAATGATAGGCGATTGAAGCGTCGTTTAACTTTGCAAGAAAGGAATGACAATGAAAAAAATAACATTTTCAGATGTTGCATTAGTGATTGCAATACTTACATTACTATTTCAGATTTTTTGTCATTTTATTTTACCAAGATTTTGACAAGGAATGTGACAACGACAGAAAAGAGCAAAAATGGAGAACATTTTATAGCGCAAAGTACAAACAGATTAGAATTTTTGATATTGATGCAATAGAAAAGTGATGGTAGCGGTAAATAGTTACAAATCTCTTATAATGTATTATTCATTGGTTCTTCAAAACAGGAGTGGTGTCCTGTTTGCATCGAGTGTGAATTACCTACCGATTGGCAGTTTTGTCTTTAGCATATTTATTTAATTCTATTGATATAGAAATAAGAGTATACAGGGTGCAGAAGTCTAAACCACAGAAGTATGAGCCGACCACTGATATACACAATGCTATGACAGTATCCATACAATCTCCTTTCGGAAAGTGTCTACCATCACTTCTCTATTGTATCAATAAATATAAAGTTCTACAAGTTACAGCAGATAGGAATGAGCAGAATCGCTTAAATGCACCTTAAAAGGTCAAAATATATCACACACAAATACAAAAGGAAAGGAATGCGTTTATGGAGCTACAGATTTTTAGCAATTCAGAGTTTGGAGAAATCCGAACTATTACTAAAGATAATGAACCTATGTTTTGCTTGGCTGATGTATGCAAGGCATTGGAAATATCAAATGTAGGAAATGTTAAGCAGAGGTTATCTGAAAAGGGTATCCATACTGCGGACACCCTTACAAAAGGTGGAATGCAGAAAATGACATTTATTAGTGAAGCTAATCTTTACAAGACAATCTTTCAGAGCCGTAAAGAAAGTGCGGAAAGATTTACAGATTGGGTTACATCAGAAGTTCTTCCGTCAATCAGAAAAACAGGAAGTTACAGTAAGCCTTTGACAACATCTGAACAGATTAGATTATTGGCACAGGGCAACACAGAACTCACAGAGAGAGTTGATAAGGTTGAAGATAAGATAATCAGTATCGAAGAAGAAACTCCACTTTACGGCTGTGAGATTGAAGAAGTGCAGAAACATGTTAGAAAGAAAGGAATTGAAGTACTTGGCGGGAAGGACAGCAATGCGTACAAAGACGGTGGTATTCGCGGTTCAGTATATTCTGATATATACAAGCAGTTAAAACGCGAATTCGGGTGCGTGGCGACATACAAGAGTATCAAAAGAAAATACTTGGCTGATGTACATGAATTCATCGACACCTATTTGTTGCCAATAGCACTTGCCGAGGTGGTACATGATACAAACATGTAGGAGAAGATATGAAAGAAAAGATAATTAACATATCCGCAACACTGGCAGGAATCAGCCTTATAGCGTTGATTCTAAGACCGGTACAACCACAAGCTAAGATTAATCAGCAGAGTGCAGTGTTAAGTGAATGCTACAACTCGCATGTTGATTATAAGGTTGAAACTGGAGAGATAAGTGTTGATGGATATGAGCTGTCGCTCATGGCACATTTGCTGATGGGCGAATGCGGAGCGACATGCAACGATGATGAAATGCTATATCTTGCAGGAGCTGTTGTTTTGAATCGGGTACAAAGTGAGTATTTCCCTAACAGCATTGAAGAAGTTATCTATCAGTCAGGGCAATATCAATGTACAGAACTTAAAAACAGCGGATTCTATAAAGAACCAACAGAAAGGTGTTGGAGAATAGCAGAAGAATTATTAATAAGCGGATATGACATACCTAGCAATGTGTTGTATCAAGCTGAATTTAAACAAGGTAGCGGTGTTTATAAGAAAGTACAGAACATGTACTTTTGCTACAGATAAGGAGTTTGTTTATGGAGAAAAGAATAAGAGAAGAATTATTCAACTTAGGTATTCTTTCTAACAGAAAAGGTTATGCATACATCGTTGATATTATGAGCAATCTTGATTCTGCATTAGCAATAAATGGCGAGATTAAGAAAGTTGCCGAGAAATACGGCAAAAGTAAGGATTCTATTGGAAGTGCAGTAAGAAATGCTGTTAAGACAGCAAATCATAGCCTTGAGGTATGGAAGAATTACGATTGCTTAACAACAAAAGGATTTCTTACAACAATGTATTACAGAACCAGAGAGGAGAGTGCCAATGAGTAGCATAAAAAGAATCATTAAGTTGAATAGAAACAGGCAGAGAGCCATAAGAGAAAAGGATTTTAGAAAATTCTATACTTTCAGCTGCAAAATCCATCTAATTGAAAGAATGGATAAAGTACCAATAGGAAGTTACATATTAAAGTAAGGAGAGAAAGAAATGGAAAATGCAATTAATAACAACAATATCACATTAATAGGAGTAGTTGAGAAAGAAGCAGAATACTCACATGAAGTATTCGGCGAGGGATACTACATATTTATGATTAAGTGTTTAAGAACAAGTGGCAATGAAGATGTGCTACCAGTGATGATATCAGATAGACTTACTGATATTAGAGAAATCAAAGCAGGACAGGCTGTCGCGGTTTTAGGGCAGATAAGAAGCTTCAATAAGCATACTGACAATATGAAGAGCAAGCTGATTCTAACGGTTTTTGCAAGAGAATTTGAAGTGCTGGCACAGGATTCAGAAGAATTACCATTTGAAGATAATACCAATATGGTTATACTTGACGCTTATATCTGCAAGCCGCCTATATACAGATGTACTCCAAAGGGCAGAGAGATTGCAGATATCTTAGTAGCAGTAAACAGACCATATGGCAAATCAGATTACATACCATGTATAGCATGGGGAAGAAATGCAAGATTTGTAGGCGGACTTGAAACAGGGGAGCATATCCAGATTCAGGGTAGATTCCAGAGTAGGGAATACGCTAAGAAGATAAGCGACAATGAAGTTGAAACAAGAACTGCTTATGAAGTATCGGTAAGCAAGATTGATTATGCAGAGGAGGGCGAAGCTGATGTGTAGTGATATTACAGTTAGAGAGTTAGCAGGTATGGCTCTTGATGAAGATGCGATGTGTCAGATATGGACACCGCAATACGGAACAATCTTTGATAGTTCGTTTAATGAAGCTAAAAATTGTCCATATGCAAATAGCGCAGTTGACAGCTTTCAGATTGAAGATGGTGTATTCATTATGAATATATAAATAAGGAAAGGATATGTTTATGGAAAGAGCAGTTTTAAAAAAAGTAGTGTTTGAAAACTTTATGTGCTATGTACACGCAGAGTTTGATTTTTTTAAGATTACCAAAATTATGGCAGAAAACGGAGAGGGAAAGTCTACAATAGGTTCTTGCATTACCTGGGTGCTTTTTAACTGTGATATAGACTTAAAGGATAATCCAGTTGTAAGAAGAGAAGTTGACGGAGTATCCGTTGATGATATGGACACTTACGGAGAACTTACTTTTGATGTTGGCGGAAAAGAAATCACTATGAAGAAAGTGCAGAAGAGAACTTATAGCAAGGATGGCAGCAGTTACAAGGATGATAACAAGTATTTCATTAATGATGTTCCTAAGACATTAAAGGACTTCAACGCATATCTTGATGTAGATATGAATGTATTTAAGATGTGCAGTAACATTAACGCATTTCTTAATCAGAAGCCTGCGGAAATGAGAGAATACTTATTCAGCCTTGTTGAGAATGTGACAGACCTTGATATAGCACATTCTAAGGCTGAATTAGCGGAGTTAGTGCCACTGTTGGAGAAATACACAACAGAAGAACTAACTGCTATGAATAAGGCTACTAAGGCTAAAATCACAAAGGATTTACCTATCCTTGACGGACAGATTAAGGAAAAGGAAAGAGATATTCAGATTAAGTCTGACATTGATACATCTGACCTTGAACTGCTTAGAAACAGCCTTAAAGAGCAGATTGCTGATTGTGTGGCTAAGCAGACAGACAATGACAAGCTGTTAGCTGAATACGATAAGGCTAGCTCGGATATTCTTAACTTGAAGTTTGAACTTAGTGATATGAGCCACAAAGCCAATGAAGACAGTATTAAGGCTAGGAGAGATATTGAGAACAGGATTTCTGAAAAGAAAGATTATCTTTTCAACATAGCTGATACTATTCAGAAAAATAATTCTGAAATATACGGCTATCAGAACGATATTGAGAGTGGCACAAGAGAAAGAAACAGACTTGCTGATGTTTGGAATAAGATTAAAGAAGAAAAGTTCGATGAGAACACAGCAGTTTGCCCTACTTGCCATAGAGAACTGCCAACAGAAAAAATTGAAAGCCTTAGAAGTTTATTTGAAAAGGCAAAGGCTGACAGGCTGGCAAAGGTTGAAAAGGACGGATTAGAAGTTAAGGCAGACATTGATAATGCAAGAGATATGATACCTAAGTTAGAGAAATGTAACAAAGACAATATTGCTAATCAGAACAAACTGGAAAAAGAAGTTGCAGACCTTGAAAAGCAGTTATCCGAACTTCCACAGGAAATTGATGTGACAGCCACAGAAGAGTACAAGGCACTTGAACAGCAGATAGCTGAAAAGGAACAGGCTATGCACAAAGCTAATGACATTTCAAGTGTCAAGGCTGAATTAAAGGCACAGGAAAACGATTTAAGGCAGCAGTTGTCAGAGTGTGAGCGAAAGATAGCTGAAAGCAACACAGAAAAAGACGAACAGCGGCTTGAAGAATTGAGGGAAGAACAGCGTACACAGGAACAGAATAAGGCTAATGCTGAAAAAATCCTTGATCTGCTTGACGAACTGGACAAGGCAAAGAATGAAACATTGTCTGACAGTATTAACAGCCATTTCTCGCTTGTTAAGTGGAAGTTGTTTGAACTGAACAAGTCTGGCGGTTACAAGTCGGTTTGCATACCTACAGTTAATGGAAAGTCAATTCTTACAACTATGAGCAATAAGGGCAACAGGATTCTTGGCAGAGTTGATATTTGCAATTCTATTCAGAAGATTAGCGGTATGTCAGTACCTATTATCTTAGATGATAGTGAGAGTCTTGACAGCACCAATCAAAAGAAAGTTGCTGATATGGTCGATAGTCAGTTGATTATGCTGATTGTCAATGATAGCGAGAAATTAGAGATTGTGGAGGGATAAGCATGAGTAAAATGAGAGTTTGGCATAATTGCCAAGTAGGGGCAGTTGGCAATTATTATGTCGAGGTTGACAGCATTGAAACGGCTTGGAAGATACTTAATGTATTATGGGATTATGACTTATTTCAGTATGAAAATAAGATAAAGCCTGACTATTGCAATGCATCTGGTCTTGAATATTTTGACGAAGAAGAGCAGGAGTGGTGCGAATGGTATGACGATAATGGACTTGATATAAGAGAGCATTTTGAAGAAAGTGAGGAATAATATGAATGATAGATATATCGTAGAGCGTGAATTTGAACACGCAGGATATAAATGTGTCGTGGCATTTACACACATGGGACATAGATGCGGATATGTCGGGATTCCAAAGAATCATCCATTATACGGAAAGGATTACAGCAATTACCTTGAAATCAAGAAAGCTGATGTCGGAGACAGAGAAGTAAGCGGGATTCTTCCTTTGCTTGGTGCTTGGCTGGATGAAGATGAAAGAATCCGCATTGAAGCATATTTTCAATGTCACGGTGGCATTACATATGCAGGTGGTGGAGAACATTCAAGTTATCCAATTGAAAGCGATTTGTGGTGGTTTGGTTTCGATTGCGGACACGCAGGAGATAAGTCGGATTTAGATTATGCGATACAGAAGTTTCCAAGCCATAGAAAAGAGTATGAACTACAAAAAATGGTTGAAAGTAAATATCCGATTGATGATGTTATCCGCACCGAAGAATATGTTGCGGAAGAGTGTAAGAAGTTAGCAGAGCAGTTAAAAGAGTTTGAATAGAAAGCGAGGAAAACTAATTATGGCAGAAACAACAGCAGTAGCAGAAAAGAAAGCATTTACAACATCATTAAGTGAATGGAGTAATGCTATGACAGGTCTTATTATTGACGATTATAAGGCTTGCGGAATGGATATGGACGATTACGCTAAAGAGTGTGCTATGGAAGCCATGACAAGCATTTTTAACCTTGTTAAGAGCAATCCTAAGGTTAATATGTGTAGCCTTGATACAAGCAATTTGAGAGGCATTGTTAAGCGTTGCGCAAGTCTTAAACTTAACGCAAGCGCATATCCGAGAGAATGTTATTTTCAGTTGAGGAATGTGAACATCGGAAAAGATGCCGACGGAAAAGAAATTTGGCAGCAGCAGGTCGAAATGGGCATTGAGGGAAGCGGTTACGACTCTTTGCTTGCCAACTATGGAAAAGATGTTAAACAAGTATATCCATATTGGGTAATTAAAGAGGGCGACAAGTACATACCGCCTAAGCATAAAGGACTTACAGTTACGGAGCCAGAGTGGGAAGAAAACGGATTATCTGACAAGGCGGCAAGGGTTGTATATCCTGTTAAGTTGTTAGATGGAACAGTAACATATCTTTCTGCTGATAGAGACAGCGTTAAGGTAAACCTCTTATCTCACGTAAAGCAGAATATGTTGAATGCTACATTTGGAATTATTACAGGTACTAAAAAACAGTATGGGAAAGAAGTTGCAAGAACTAGATATGATGCAACGCCGGAAGAAAAGGCAAAAATTAAAGAGAAAAAGGAAGAAGTTCTCAATTCCTTAAGAGCGTGCAAGACAGTGGATGAAATGCTTGAATGTGAGCTTGCTAGACCGTTCATCAGCGGTGCTTGGCTTGACACGCCAGAGAGCATGATTCAAAGAAAAATGTGCAACAACGCTACAAGAAAATACCCTAAGAACTATGACCCTATGGCTAGACAGGCACAGATTGAAATGGACGAGGTATATCAAGTTGCACAGACTGAAATTGCTGAAAACGCTAATTCTGTTGAGTTCATAGAAAATACGACAGATGCGGTTGATAGTACAGCCACAGAAGCAACAGAAGAACAGGCAGACAGCACACTGCCACCATTTATGCAGGCAGAATAGAAAGGAGAGTGTAACATGATTAAAAGCGAAAAAGGGAAAGTAATTTTAAAGGGAGACGCAAAAGGAGTGTTGGCTGAATTTGGCTGCATTTATTCGACACTTGTTGAAAGACTAGGAAAGGATATTGTTAATAGGACTATTGCTCTTACAGATATATTAGAAATAGCCAAAGGAGACAATAAGCATGAGAATAATTAGCCAGAATGGCAATGTTGATTTGCCTTATGAGAAATTTGTGTTTGGAATAACAAAAGATAACAAAATTGCTTGTTGCAGAGAATGCGTAGCACCGCCATATGAAATCTATAACGGAATTATTGCAGAGTATTCAAGCAAAGAAAAGGCTTTAAAGGCTATGGAAATGTTAAGGGAATCATATAGGGAATACATAGCAACTATCACAACTACGCAAGGGGTAGCACAGGCGCTAATGTTTGTAGATAACAACGAAAGTAATCTCAAGTTATCAGCAAATATTGTCAATGGAATAAAGAAAAATATTTATTTCCAGTTCCCGAAAGATGATGAGGTGGAAGTATGATAATTAATAAAAATACTGATTCTGAACACGTTAAATTTATATCATACACAGGTAAGTATCCCAATCTTTGCAGTGGTATTTTAACGCTTGAAATTGACGGAAGAACAATCAGATTTGGCAATAGGTATGTAGATAGTACAGTTGATTATCCTAAGTTTTGGGGAAGCGGCGGTAGTTGTTCATTTGACAATAATTGGAACAGCAATGTTACAGACGGAGAATGGCAGATAGATTTTAATGAGATACCTGACTGCTTTAAGGAATACGCAGAGGAAATAGACGAAACATTCAACACTAATGTGCCTCATGGTTGCTGTGGAGGGTGCTTATGAAGCTTAAATGTATTGCGACAGGAAGTAGCGGCAACTGCTATCTGCTACAGGCAGGCAGCGGAGAAACACTTATCCTTGATTGTGGAATACCGATTAAGGAGATTAAAAAAGGCTTAGATTGGAATATTAAAGATGTTGTGGGTGTGTTATGCACCCACCAGCATTCAGACCACAATAAATCGTTAAAAGATTTTATAAATATGGGAATACCTGTTTTTGCCCCATATCTAAGTCTTGAATCTATGAAAATGGAAACAGAGTTCAATATACGGATGTTCGATTTAACGACAATAGACGGAAGCTGGACGCACACCAATGCAGACGGAACACCTTGCCCGATATATGGCTTCCTGATTACTCACAGGGAAATGGGGAGAATGCTTTACATAACCGATTGCGAATTAATCAAGTGGAAGTTTAGAGATATAAACCACATCCTCTTAGGTGTGAACTATGACAAGGATTTAGTTGATACCGACAATCCAAAAGCTAATCACGTTTTCAGAGGTCACTTATCCATTGATACCGCTTGTGATTTTGTCAAGGCTAACGATTCAGACAGCTTGCAGAACGTCATAATGTGCCATTTATCAAGCGAAAATGCTGATAAAGATATTTTTATTGAGAAAATGAAAAATGCTGTAAATGGGGCGAATGTGGATGTTGCAGAACAGGGTAAGAGTTGGATTTTAAGAAAAGGAGATGAATGTCCGTTTTGAGAATAGAAAAGCTAATTGAATTTCTAAAGGCGCATTTTGAAAGTGGAATACAAATGTTTGATACGCCGTCAATTATGCCAGATTTCCGAATGCCTATTTATGATAAGGATGACATACTTGTGTTGTTTGCGCCTGAATACGAATATATCGAGATATACGGCATTTCTGATAAGGAGTTTAAACGAGTTATGAAAGAGGCAGACGGTTATTAAAATGCGTGTCCGTTTTAGAAAGGAGAAGAATATGGCTAAGAAAAAAGGAATAGGCGTAAGCACGCTTACTAACAGGATATATTACGGAACACAGGACACCGAGAAGCGCATGTGGGTAGGGGAGAAAACAGATATTACCAGCGATGTAATAGCCGCTGCGTTCGAGTGGTTTATGGGGAATATGCATGGCAAAGAGGAGTATTCAATCACATATCCCGGAATGGAGTTTGAGTTGGTTATGAGGAGAAAAGCTGATGATTAAAGGAAGAAAAGTCTATGACCCATTAACTGATACCTGGAGCACAGGTTATTGGATTGCGGATGATAAAGGTAATTATTACCCTGTGTGGTAGAAAGGAGCAGAAATGGAGAGATTAACAGAAGTTACAACCGAAGACGGAGTGAAACTTTACGACATATCCAGTGAGTTATGTTTATTAAAGACAACTCAAGGAGAAAAGATAGCTACAATTTTGAAAAAACTGGCTGACTATGAGGACTTAGAGGAGCAGGACAGGCTCGTTAAGTTGCCTTGCAAGATGGGAGATACAGTTTATGTAGATAACACAATACTCCCAATAGAGGATATGGAGTGTTACGAGGACATTGATAATAAGATTCCATTATATTTTCCGGCACGAGTTGTTTCATTCCGCTTTGCAAAAAGAAACTGGATGAAGATTGCTGTTAAGGCAAAATGGTTACATGAATGGATTGACGATGAGACCGGACCAGAAAGCGACTACATAGAGTGTGAGAAAAATTTTACAATCTTATTGTCAATGATTGGCAAAACAGTATTTCTCACAAAATCCGAAGCAGAAGCAAAACTGAAAGAATTGAAAGGTGGAGAAAATGGCAATTAGAGCATTATTACACATGAACAAATTAAAAGATTTTGAAAGCTGGCTTGAAAAACAGGGATATATGATTTTGCCAACATCTAAAAATCCATATGAAATTTTAAGAGCAAAAAAAGATAAAGATACAGTAATCATCTATCAAAAAGGCGACAGCAAAGAGCATTTATCAATTATGGATAAAGACTATGCTTTGATGCATAAATTCATAATGGAAAGCAAGCCAAAGACCAATGCCGACAGGATAAGGAATATGTCAGATGAAGAGTTAGCAGAGTTTCTTGTCGGATTTAAAAACACATTCGGCGAGGAATACGAGGGAGAAGCTAGTTGTATGGAGTGGCTTCAATCAGAAGCGGAATAGGAGGACAAACAATGGGATTGATAGACGCAGATGTATTTGAGAAGTTTATAAGAAAAAATTGTACAGATTCACTTGTAGATTTGTGGTGTGAATTAGTACGAAGGCAACCGACAGCTTATGATGTGGATAAGGTTGTGGAACAGCTGAAAACAGACTCTTCTGTAAGATTGTATGGAAGTGGCAACAGTAATAATTATCTTATTCCTCTTGAAAAGGTAATCGAGATAGTAAAGGCAGGTGGAATAGATGAAAGATAGATATTTGTTTAAAGCAAAGAGAGTTGACAATGGAAAATGGGTTATTGGTTATTATGGAGTTATCGGGAAAAGAAATGTAATTATTGAGAAATACGCAGAAAATTATTATTGTCCTGATACATGCGAATCTCGACATGGAAATCAAATTCACGAAGTAAATTCAAACACAATCTGCCAATGCACCGGCTTAAAAGACAAGAATGGCAAGTTGATTTGGGAGAATGATATTCTCCATAATGGAAATTATTTCGTCGTTAAATGGAATGAATCTTGTTCAAGATTTGACATTGTATTAAATAATTCAAATAACATTCCAATAGGAAAATGGGAGCCAATGATTTGTGATTGGAAAACCAGTGATTTTAAAGAATATAGAAAAGCCGTTGACTATGAGGTTATCGGCAATGTGTTTGACAATCCAGAGTTGTTAGAAAGAGAGAAAAAGTAATGAACTATATTTTATTAATTTTATTATTTGTACTCATTGAGTTAGGTATCTCTTTGGTAGAAAGCTTTGTTATATCATGGATAGCTTGTATATTAGGTATTAACATAGCATTTAAGATAATTTTATTTGTGGTATTTATTATAAATTTGTTTTTGCCTGTAAAAGGAAAGTAAGGAGGAAAAGAAATGAATCGTGTAATTTTATGTGGAAGATTGACAAGAGACCCAGAGGTTAGATATTCGCAGACAGTAAACGGAAGTATGGCAGTTGCAAGATACACATTAGCTGTTGACAGAGCTTTTAAGAAAGAGGGCGAACAGGCAGCAGACTTTATTAATTGTATCGCGTTTGGCAAGAATGGAGAGTTTGCAGAGAAGTATCTTCATCAAGGCACTAAGATTATCGTTGAGGGCAGATGGCAGACAGGCAATTACACTAACAAGGACGGACAGAAAGTCTACACTAATGATTGCGTTGTTGAAAGACATGAGTTCTGCGAAAGCCGTACTAATCAGCAGAGTGGCAATAATGGAATTATGGGCGGCAACAGCAGTAATGACAGCTTTATGGCTATTCCAGATGGTGTAGCTGACGAGGGATTACCATTCAATTAAGAGGTGTAATTATGGATTACAAAAAGTTAAGACAGGCAAAAGCCATAGAATCAGAGAACCGAAAGCGACTTCTAAAGATAAATCCAAAGCTGAATGATAGGAGTGGAATATACTTCCTGCTCCGAGAAGATGAAAACGGCTTTAAATTTGCCTATGTCGGACAGGCTAAGTCGGTGTTACAGAGATTAGCAAGTCACCTTGTAGGTTATGAACAGCACATAGACCTTAGTTTACGCAAACATAAGCTATATTCAAAGGATAATCCGTATGGTTGGCGAGTTGAATTTCTGAATTTTCCCGAAAGCCAGCTTGACGAAAAAGAAAAATATTACATCAAACTGTATGCTGACAATGGTTATCAGCTCAGGAATGTTAGCATTGGCGGACAGGGTGGAAATCGTGATAGCGGTTCAATAGGTGAAAGAAAAGCACCTAAAGGCTATTTACAGGGCATACAGCAGGGCAGAAAGAACCTTGCAAGGGAATTATCCTCTATTGCGGAAAAGTACCTTAAAATCGAATTGAGAGAAGATAAGGCTAACAATAAGGCGTCGCAGAAACAGTATGAGAAGTTTATGGATTTATTAAAAGTGGGTGAAAATGATGATTAGTGGAAAAGTGATTACTTGTTGCGGAGATTGTGTTCACTACAATTTCAGAAAACACAAATGTAATGTTGGACACTCTGCTGAAGTGGACCCAAAAGAAAAATTTTACTCAGATTGTACAACATTTGAGAATGTGGAAGAATATGAGAGAAAGGCTTATAACAAGGCTGTTGATGACACTATAAAAGCTATCAAGGAAGAATACGCTTTCACAATCTTAGAAGAAGAAAAGATTGACGAAATAGCAGAACAGTTGAAAGGGACAAAACAGAATGAAGATTGACGAAAACTCAATAAATCACAACGCGGTAAGGCTAATTAATAATATAGCAAGTGACTTTGTAGATAATAATGTTACCGAATGTGATGACGACTACAAGACGATTACTATCGGCTATATCAAGGGCATCTGTGATATGGCTAATGCAATGAAAGAAGTTTTGAAAGTAAATTAAAAATCAAAGAAAGGAATAGGTTGTCCGGACATAAAACCGAGGTTTCCTTTTGGTGATGAAATGAATAAGAAGAAAATTAAATGCGAGATATATCGTGATTCTATGCAGAATTATAAGAAATATGCAATACCGCCAGCACAGCTTATTATAGCTGATGTTCCATATAATGTTGGCACTAACTTTTATGGCAGTAACCCTATGTGGTACAACGGCGGCGACAATAAGAATGGGGAAAGTAAGCTTGCTAAAAAGGCGGCATTTAACTCTGACTTTAACTTTAATCTGTATGAATACTTCCATTTCTGTTCAAAGATGTTGAAGAAAGAGGATACAAAGCCTATCGCAAGGGGTAGAAGTAGTAATAGCCCTTGTATGATTGTATTTTGTGCTTTTGAACAGTTGCAGACGCTTATTGCGGCGGCGAATAAACACGGATTTGTTCACTATATACCGCTTGTGTTTTGCAAAAACTACAGTCCGCAGGTACTTAAAGCAAATATGCGTATTGTTGGTGCTACAGAATATGCACTTGTACTTTACAGAGATAAACTCCCTAAGTTCAGAAATGGCTTACAGGTTGATGAAAATGGAAAGAACATCAGAGGCACAGGACATATGGTATTCAACTGGTTTACCTGGGATAAAGACAGTAAAGATATTCCTAAAATCCACCCTGCACAAAAGCCTGTGTCAGTATTAAAGAAACTGATTGAGATTTTTACAGACGAGGGGGATGTGGTTATTGACCCTTGCTGTGGAAGTGGTAGCACACTTAGAGCCGCACACGAATTAGGCAGAAGTGCATACGGATTTGAGATCGACAGAAACTTTTACGAGCGTGCTAAAAATGAAATGCTTGTGTTTCCGAAAGACCCACAAATGAATATTGAGGATTTTATCGGAGGTGTGGAATGACGCAGGACGGACAGTTTGAATTAACCGACTTTTTGAGCAAGAAGATTAAAAGTAAATCCGTTATGGATTTGACAGCTTGGATAAACAGTCAAGGCAAGGCACAGTATTCACAGATTGGCGAGGTTATAGAAGAAGTTTACAATCGTGAAAAAGATAGTGGAGAACTTGTTGATAGGCTCACAAATGCCGTATCAATATATGTTCTTAATCAATCTATGGGATATATGAATTATTTGCGAAAGGAAAGTGAGTAATGACAGACGAAACAAAGCAGGAAATACAGATTTTACTTGACCTACTCAAAGGTAGTCTTACAAGGAACGGTGTGAGTATGGCAACGGACAGAGAGGGTAACTTGATGTTCTTTGATACATCTGCCTATGTTAGAAGCAAAGGCAAGGAATTTGACGGATTCAGAGTTAATATTAACGATTTAGTAAAGTAACAATGTGACAGAACTTGAAGAGGTAATTATGGCAGGCAATTTTATTAAAATTGACAGAAAGATTTTAAAGTGGGAATGGTGGAGCGATATTAATACATTCAGACTTTTTATGTATATGTTGATAAGTGCCTATTGGAAAGACGGAAATTATAAAGGCAAGATAATTGAAAGAGGGTCTTTCCCCTCTTCAGTATCTGAATTATCAAAAGAAACTAATTTGTCTGTAATGGAAATTCGTACCTCGCTAAAACACTTACAATTAACAGGCGAAATAACAAGCAAAGCAACAAACAAATTTACGATATTTACTGTGGTTAACTACAATTTGTATCAAACAGATAACAAGCAAGATAACAAACAAATAACAAGCAACTTAACAAACAATCAACAAACAGATAACATTCTATTAACAAACTCTATATTAAAAGAAAGTAAGAATGAAAGAACGGAAGAAATTAAAAAAGACAAGAATATAGAAAAAGATATTGATAAATCAATATCCAAAAAGAAAAGTTATTATCCCAATGATGAATTACTTGATGAAGCATTTAACGAATATGTGACAATGCGTAAGAGAATTAAGAAGCCTATATGTACTGACAAGGCATTGCATAGGGCTATGAATACTCTTGAAAAGTTATCTGGTGGAGATAATGATTTGGCAGTTAAAATCCTTAATCAATCCGTAGACCATTGCTGGCAAGGGCTATTTGAGCTGAAAAGTGACAGCAAGCAAGATAGGCAGGGATTTGGAAATGGCATTGATTGGAGTAAAGTGTAAAGGAGCGTGATAACGATTGACAAGAGAAGAAACGGTTGAAATAATTCATATCATTTGTGATTGCTACCCGAATTTCAAACCTGAAGACTTATCAAGGACAATTGATGCGTGGCAAGTGATGTTAGAAGAATATAGTTGCGAGCAAGTGGCTGTTGCTTTAAAAGCGTATGTTACATCTGATACAAGTGGATTCGCACCGAGTGTAGGAGAAATAGTTGCTAAAATACAACTTGTATCACAGCCGCAGGAACTGGACGGAATGGCGGCTTGGGGGTTGGTTAGCAAGGCTTTAAGGAATGGTACTTATGGGGCAGTTGAAGAATTTAACAAACTGCCGCCGTTAGTCAGACAAGCGGTTGGTATGCCAGACAACCTTAAAAACTGGGCGACATCAGATTATCAGACGATTGAAACAGTAATACAATCAAATTTTCTAAGAACTTACGAAACAGTTGTTAAGCGTGCGAATGAAATAAATCGTATGCCGGACAATATCAAATCACTTATCGAAAAGACGAATGCAGATTCGTACAAGGCTCAAATCGAGCAAAAATTCCAAAGAGATATAAATACATTACAAATTAAAGAAAATGCCCTTGTTGGTCAGAATATAAACGCAGAGAATTATATTGAAGCACCTCAAGATATACAAGAAAGAATAAACGCCATGAGGTAATAATTATGAAACCTAAAAATTGTATTTATCCAGATTGTTTTAATTGTATGTTGGAAGATTGCATATACAACGGACTTGAGCAGATAGATACAGCTCAACAAAACAAATTTGATAAAGATATTGCTTTTGAAAATAAACTGGAACACTTAGAGCCTAAACAGAGAGCAAAAGCTATATACGACAGAAAGTACGAACAGACAGAAAAAAGCAAAGAAAGACGTAGGCGATACAACCGGTCAGAAGCGCATAGGGTTAGTCAGAAGAAATATTTTCAGACAGAAAAAGGCAAAGCTGCGCAGAAAAGATATAAACAATCTTATAAGGGTAAGGTTGCGCAAAATAAAATAAACGCTAAGAGAGTTGAAACAGGTAAAAACGCTATCTACTGTAGGAGATATCGCGAGAAAAAGAAAAGAGAGGCTATGCTAAATGAGTAAGTCGGAACAACGAAGATTTCAAGAACAAATGATGAGAGTTCAATTAAGCAGACAAAAGAACAAAGAAAGCAAAGAAATGTTTGGTAACGCCTTGATAATTCTGTTATGGGTTTTGCATGACAAGTTTGGGTTCGGTAATAAGCGATTGGAGCGGCTTATTGACGAAATCAATAAATTTAACGAAGATTTCAATGCAGGACTTATAGACCCGAAAGAGCTTATTGAACAGTTGGAAGAAGAAACGAAAATTAAAATTAAATATTAAGGAGTGTGGCTTTATGAAATTTTCAGATTTTACAAAGCCAGAACTTGAAAAGATTATTGAAAATGCCAATTTTACCGAGGAAGAAGTGAGAATATTTATGCTTCTTTCTCGGAATTTTGCACAAAAGGAGATAGCGCACAGATTGTCAATATCTACAAGAACGTTAGAAAGACGGGTGAGGAATATTAAGAATAAGATTGAGAGGGTGGTAAATGAGTGGAACTAACAGACAAGGAATTGTTGAATTATGTACTAGAGAATGATATTATCTCTCGTGATGATATCCAAAAAAGAATCGAAATGAACGAAAGGAAAAAATATTTAAAAGAACATGCCTACGAGATATGGCAAGGAAAAGATAGTAAGTGGTATACATATCTGCCAAGTGAAACTGCTTCAAATGGGAGAAAGTTATTGAAGCGGTCAACATTAGATTCACTTAATGACGGAATAGTGGAACATTACAAGAAATTAGAGAATGAACCGCTGATCAGGAATGTTTTTCAAGAATGGATCGACTGTAAACTTGATTATCACGAAATCAAGAAACAGTCATACGATAAGTATACTAATAATTTTACTAGGTTTTTTGATTGCGAAGCATATCCAGTGGCAGACAAGAAAATTAAGTACATTACAACCGATGAATTGGAAAAATTCATCAAGACAATCATTGCTGAATGTAGTCTCTCGCAGAAAGCATATTCTGATATGCGTATTCTTGTCAACGGCATTTTTAAGTATGCCAAAAAGAAAGGCTATACAAATATCAGTATCACACAGTTTATGGGAGACTTAGATTTATCTCGTCGGTCATTTACCAAGAAAGTGAAAGATATGGGGGATGAGATTTATTTTGAAGATGAAATCCCTGTAATTACTGAATATTTGTGGCAGAGATACGATATCAGAAGTCTGGGACTTCTACTTATGTTTGAGACAGGGCTAAGAGCCGGGGAACTAGCATCACTTAAATTTTCAGATGTTCGCAGTACAAAACTAAAAGACGGAACTGTAAAGAATTTTATTTCTGTGTCAAGAACAGAAATAAAAATTAAAAATGAAAATGGAAAGTGGGTTGAACCTGTTAGCGATTATCCAAAATCCGACGCAGGCATAAGAGATGTAATAATTACAGATAAAGCACTTAGAACTGTTAAAGCCATTCGCAGACTAAATCCATTTGGAGAATACATGTTTATGGAAAAGGGCGAACGGATCAAGAGCAAGGCGTTTAATCGCAAACTAGAGAGGGTTTGTAAAGCCTTAAATATTAATTATCGTTCAGCGCACAAGATAAGGCGTGCTTATGGCACAACGCTTTATGATAACGCAGCAAATGATTCTGTAATATGTGAAATGCTAGGGCATAGCAATATCGAGACAACAAGAAAGTATTACATATACAGCAATAAGACAAGTAAATCCAAAATTGAGCAAGTCAGTAAGGCTATCAATTTCTGATTTTGGTTACAAAGTAATCAAAGTAATCAAAGGCTAAAGGCGTAAAGCTAGAAAACAAGCGGAATACAGGATTGGTCAATCGAGTTCGATTCTCTCATCCCCTGCT